>Ga0153916_10001523_pt1 | contig 16661 bp, 16 predicted proteins | sample Opewatmetagenome_FD_109642 | JGI IMG/M metagenome (GOLD analysis project Ga0153916, IMG submission 109642) | Freshwater wetland microbial communities from Ohio, USA - Open water 3 Core 3 Depth 4 metaG | ecosystem: Environmental > Aquatic > Freshwater > Wetlands | place: USA: Ohio, Lake Erie... | reverse complement strand
GGTTCTGCCATTGCTACTCTGATTGCTTATGGATTAGCGCTGGCGTTGACCACTTATTATAGCTTTAAAGAATTCAAATTTCCCATAGATTGGCGCTTCGTTATTAAGAGCCTAATTGCTTCAGGAGCAATGTCAGCAGCCCTTTGGGCAATAGCTCCAGAGGGAACTTTAGCCACGATACTGACTGTTGTAGCTGGCACCGTTATCTATGGAATGGCCCTCATCTTGCTGAAGAGCTTTAAGAAAGAGGAGTTTAGGTTTTTCAGGGAGCTATTTCACATAACTTGAGGCAAGCTCTCTTTCACTATCTCTTTTATTTCTTCCCTGGTTAGAAAAACTGCATCTTTGTCGGACCTATATTTCTTTGTTGATACGCTCTTGCGCTCTCGGTTTTCTGCTGGGGCGACAATAAACATGTCCTCTGTCTCAGAAATATTCACAGCTTCATCCTCGGTTAATAACTCCTCATAAATCTTCTCGCCAGCTCTTCTGCCACTTATCTGTCTCTTGATGCTCTTGGGATCATATCCATAGTGAGGTGCCAGCTCCTCAATCATTGCTTCGGCCAGGTCACCAATGCGCAAGGCGGGCATTTTGAAGATGAATATCTCGCCACCGCAGGCTGCTTCTGCAGCCTTCAGAACCAAATCCACCGCCCTTGGAATGCTCATAACAAACCTAGTCATGCCAAGGTCGGTGATAATAACCGGACCACCCTCTTTAATCTGCTCCCTGAATAAAGGGACTACTGAGCCTCTTGAATCCAGCACGTTGCCAAATCTAACGCAGGAAAAAGCTGTCCGCCTTTCTCCCTTATAGTAATTTGCTGATATGGTTAATCGTTCCGCCAACAGCTTGGTAGCACCCATGACATTTATTGGGTTGACGGCTTTATCTGTGCTTATGGTTATCAGCTTCTCCACTTCCTCCTCCATCGCCGCCTCGACCACATTCTGAGTACCTAGTACATTTGTTTTCACCGCCTCAAATGGATTGTACTCACAAAGAGGAACATGTTTTAGAGCAGCCGCGTGAAATACAAAGTCTATGTTCTCTACGGCACGCTGTAGCCGTTCTTTATCTCTTACATCTCCCACTAGAAATCTCAAATTAGAGTAACCTTGTAGTTCTTGCTCCAAATTGAATAGACAGTTCTCATCATTGCTCAAGACTCTTACCACCTCAGGTTCATATTGCAGCACCTTCTTCACTATCCCACTACCTATAGACCCGCTCCCACCAGTAACCAGTATGTTCTTGCCCCGGAAGATATTTACCATTTCGAGTTCTCCTTAATCATACCTCTAGGCACCACGCGAAAAGAAGGTTGCGACCTGATCTGCAATAAAGTCTATCTCGTGTTCTGTAAGCGTAGGATACATGGGAAGAGTCAAGACTTGCCGAGAGAGGCTCTTAGTGATTGGCAAATCGCACCTGTAACCTAGCTTGTTCTTGTAGAAATGAGTTTGGTGAACGGGGTGAAAGTATACTTTGGTCATGATACCCTGCTTGGCAAGATAAGCTGACAAGGCATCCCTTTTCTCTTTCCCTTCATTCACTCTTATAGTATACATCTGATACACATGAAAGAAATTATCTGGAGGATGGGGAACTTCAATCTCCGCAATTCGAGACAATCTGGCGGATAGCATTTTAGCATTTCTTCTCCGCATCTCTATGATTCTATCTATTTTCCCCAGCTGGGCTATGCCTAAGGCAGCAGTAATGTCTGACATACGAAAATTATAGCCCAAAGTAACATAGTCCATATAGTCAGTCGAAGAGAAATAGTTAGAATTCTCTAACCTGCCATGGGACCTTATCAACTTCAGCCTCTCGTATATCTCCGCAGAATCGCTAACTACGGCTCCGCCTTCCCCTGTACTAATTACCTTGTTGGAGCAGAAGCTAAAAATAGCTGCCTTGCTGAAACTCCCGATCTTCTTGTTATCTATTGTGGCGCCAAGTGATTCGGCGGCATCTTCCAAAAGAATCAGCTTACGTTCTTCAGCTATCTTGCTTAATTCCTTTATCACGCAGGGACAGCCTCCATAGTGTATGGGAATAATCGCTTTTGTCCTCGCAGTAATTTTGCGCACGACATCTTGGGGGTCCAGCCCCAAAGTCTTTTCTTCTATATCGGCAAAGACCGGCTTTGCCCCGACGAAGAGCGAGGCGTTGGCGGTGGCGATGAATGTGAATGAGGGGACAATGACCTCATCTCCTGGTCCAATTCCACAGGCTAACAACACTGCGTGAAGAGCTGAAGTTCCTGAATTGAACACAAGTGCGTATTTTGTACCCACATACTGGGAAAGCATCTCCTCAAATTTCTCTATGTTCGGGCCAATTGCCCAAAACATACCCCTTTGGATAGCTTCACTTACTGTTTCCAGATCCTCGTTATCCCAATATATTTTGAATAATGGAATCTTCCACTCCATTTTGGATTACCTCTCCTGCTACCGTTGGGCGACTCTCGCTGGGATACCAAACGCTACAGTATTGTCTGGGATATCGCCTGTTACAAAGCTAAATGCACCTACGATCGAGTTTTCCCCAATTGTAACGCCTGGCATAATGATGCTGTGGCTGCCTATCTTGGCATTCTTTTTGATTGTTACTTTACCTTTTTTTTCATCAATCGTGGACAATGAGTATATAGAGCAGTGTGACCCAATCTGGACATTATCCTGGATCTCAACCCCGTATTTGGCATTAATATAAGTGAATGCCCCGATGTCTGTCTTATCACCCAATATCAAATTCTCGTGATACTGGCACATCCAATTCCACTTAGTCATCCCCCTGGAGTCAAACTTGGGATACTTCCAATCCTTGAATCGTTTTTCCAATTTATATGCCCTGCTAGTATGTGCTCTTCTTTTGAAGCAACCTGGGCGTGATTGCTATTTGGCTTAGAGCTTCCGCGATCCTTGGCCCAGTCTTGCCGTCACCATAGGGGTTCTCACATTTCTTAACCTCTGTAAGAAATTTCTTATCCGAAATCGCTCTTTCCAAAGCTCGCGCTATATCCGATTTCTTATGTGCCACATCGATCACGTTTTTACCTCTTTCCCTTCCCTCTTGGCGAATGCCAACATTAACGACTGGTAAACCGAAGGAGGGAGCGTCTATTATACCGCTACTGGAATTGCCCACCATAACACTGACCACTCTCATCAGGCTAAGATATTCTCTGCGAGGCAAGCTTTTGAAAGTTTTAATGAATGAATAACCCTCATATTGCTTTATGACGTCTATCATCCTTCGCCCACCCGCATCGGAGTTGGGATATATCACAATTGTAGGATATTGAAACTCCATGATCGCTTGTAGCGTCTGCCCCATCTGCTCCGCTGCCCCTTCAACCTGAGTCGTAACAGAGTGCTGCACTACTAGTATGACCGGCCGGGATAAATCAAGCCCTAACTTTTTGGTTATGGTTTTGGGTGGAAGCAAAGGCTCGTTCAAAATAGTGTCCAATGCAGGAGAACCAACAGTATGTACCCTCCATCGGTCTTCACCCATACCGATTATACGCTCGGCGCTTTTCCTCGTAGCTGGGAAATGGATATGGGCGAATTTGGTGATCGCATGGCGAGCCGATTCATCCAGCCCTCCTTTGCCTGTATCGCCACCATGGATGTGCGCCACAGGTATGTTCATGTATGATCCAGATATAGCTGCCGCCAGTGGTTCCACTCGATCACCAAGCACAACAATTACATCAGGCTCTACCTGTTCCCAGGTTTGCGCGAGACCGATAATACCAATGCCAATGGATTTCGACATGGCTGATAATGTATCATTGCTCAGCAACATATCCACTTTGGCATCTATATGAAACCCGTCCTTTTCTAGCTCTTGTACTGTATAGCCGAACTCGTGGGAAAGATGCATACCAGTCGCTATTAGAAGCAGTTGTAACTTTGGATGCTGCTCTATGGCCTTGAGTACAGGATATAGAATGCCGTATTCCGCTCTCGTTCCTGTGACTACAGCGACCTTTCTTTTCACCGTCTGAGTTCCAACTTGTTCATCGTCAGGGGCTCACCTTGCTCTATTCGGCGTCTCGCAACCGCGCCTATGACTTTGTTCATATATTTGGGCTCAACACCAGTCCCTGGTCGCTTGATATCAAGCATCTCTTCAGTGATTAAAGTCCCCTTAGAGATCTCTACCCTTGCAATTATACTGCGTCGGACAACCCTTTTTATTTCCTCCTCTTCTTCGGTCGGTCTTTTGATTCCATTACCCATAGCTTTTTCCACCTGCCTAACAACCATTATCATTTGATTCAATTCCTCAGGCGTAAGTGAAGCCTTGTGGTCAGGTCCTGGTAGGTTCTTATCAAGAGTAAAATGCTTTTCTAGTGCGGCAGCACCTAAAGCCACGGCAGCTATGGGCACTGTAACGCCTATCGTGTGGTCCGACAGCCCCACCGGAAGCTTGAATGCTCTCCTCAGAGTTCGCATTGCCCTTAGGTTCGAACTCTCTACCTCTGCGGGATAGGAAGTTATGCAGTGAAGCAGAACTATGTCTCTTATTCCTTCATCATTAATAACTTGCAGTGCCTCCTTTATTTCAGCCATCGTGGACATACCTGTAGATAATATTATGGGTTTACCTTTTTGAGCAATGTATTTAATCAATGGTAAATTAGTTATCTCCCCTGAGGCGATTTTGAATGCCGGAACGCCAAGCTTGTCAAGTAAATCAACACTCCGTTTGTCAAATGGTGAAGAAAGAAACATTATTCCTTTCCTGTGAGCATAATCAAACAACTCCTTGAAATCCCGCTCTTCAAGCTCCAACTTCTTAATCATCACAAACTGGGATTCCTCAGCCTCAGTGGTCTTCTTTTGGTATCCTGCCTTCTCGGCAGTTTTGGTCACTACATCCTCTGCCTTAAAGGTCTGGAACTTCACCGCATCGGCTTCTGCTTTTTTGGCAGCATCTATTAGCTTTTTAGCCAGACTGACATTGCCATTGTGGTTAATCCCTGCCTCAGCGATGATGAAAGGGCGTTCTCCATCACCAATAAAGCGGTTACCGATTCTTATCTTGCGCATCTGCGTTACTTTAGAAGATATCTCTATCCCTAAATTGACTCTGTCGGTCAGTATAATTGCCTAGCTTTATTTACAAGGTTCCTTTAGTCTCCAAACCCCTTTTCTTTTCTCGACTATTTCTCGATTTGCGAACTTATCTACTACTTTCCAGAAATCTTTTTCACTGTATTCAGTAAACTCTAGAAAGTCATTCAGCATCTTCCTGTCCAGCTTATAGTCTTCCTCGTTGACCACCTTCACAGCTTCTTCCCGTGTCATCCTGCCACTTCTTATATACAGGCTGGCAACCTCGGTGACCCTCTGATGCCCAAATTTGGGGAATTTGAACCATGTATGCGTCAGGTAGCCAACGGAATCTATCTGGTCATATTGCTCCAGAAAGCCCTCTCTCTTCCATTCGCCTGTATCGTCGAGAGATTTAAATCCCCGTGATTTGGCGAATAAGTAATTCTGATACCCATCCCAGGGAATGAAATAGCTTAAGAAAATTGGTTCTAGGCCAGCTTTTTCTATTTCCTCTATACTGGGATCCACACCCGGATTTAAATCTTTCATTTTAATCTCGTCATCTAAGAAGAATTCCCAGGGTACTGGTTTTACCACATCATTTTTTATCTGATCTTTGGCACTATAATTCTCTTTTGTCAGTGGCCCGCCGTACTCATAACTAGTATTTTCACCGTATACAATTAAGCGAATACCCAATTTTATAGCTATCTGGAAAGGGTAAGCGTAGATTGCTCTGTCAAAATACCATGTGGGGGACCCAAGTCTTTCCAGCGCTTTCCGGAACATCTTTTTGCATATCTGCGGATTCAACGACATTACGTGAGCATCCACTCCGAAGGTCGTAAGTATGTTGGTCCAGTTGCGCCTTCCCGTTTCCGTCCAGGTGAAATTATCAACCGAAACCAATAGGGGATTCATATTTAATTTTTCTTTGAATATGTATGTTTGGAAATGACTATCTTTCCCACCGCTAGCGGTTATTATACAATCGTAGTAATCTCCATTCGAGCCTCTGTATTTGTCGGCAAGTCTCTCTAACTCTTTCCACCTTTCAGCCCAATTAATAGTTTTTCTTCTTTCGTAATGTCGGCAGGGATAACAAACGCCTTCTTCATCAAATTTCATGCCTGGCCTTGTATCCGGCATAACGCATTTTTTACAGTATCTCATTTTTAACTCCTCCTTTCTAATTTAACAGGGGCTGATTTTTTCAAATGCTCTAGGTATGCCGCTTGCGCCTTCTTGTTTATATCAATAAGTTCAGGGTTGCTAATCAGCAGAGAGATGATATCTCGTAAGGAAAAAACCTCGCCTGGCGAGTATAACCTGTCAAAAATGGCTTTCAAAAATTCATAGTCCTCAGGATAGTCAAGAGTCATTCGTATTTCAGGATGCCTTAGCTCTGTTGAGACTTCCAGATATTCCACCTTAAAAAGACCGGTATCTGTAAAGTAACCTCCCCACACCTCAGTATCTGTCTCAGCCTTAATTTGACAGACTTTCTTCAGGGCTCCAAATTTTATCCCCTGAGGGGCAGTGCCTAAAGGTAATTCCTCACAGGCAATATAATCCGCCTTTGTTTTTGAGTAAAGCTTTATGATTCCGTCAATAATCTCTGGCTCATAAAATATGTTGTCTCCATGGGTGACAACTATAAAATCTAAGCCATATTTTAGAGCTGCTTTTAAATACCTATCCAGCTTATCATCCTCGCTTCCACGAAAATACTCAATGTGGTTTTTGCGGGCTACATTGACCAAGACAGCATCATCGGGATGGGTAGAGGTACATAAAACAATCAAATCTGGGGATTTAGCCAGTTTCAATCGGTCAATGAGATGCTCGATGACCGGCTTCCCCTTGATTTCAAGCAAAGCCTTAGCCGGCAGTCTGCTTGATTTCATCCTCACCGTGATGAAAATTGCTGACTTCATTAAGTTGCCTCTTCAAGCGATTTTATCCCAAGTAATCGGATCATCTTTCTCAACATTCGTATTCACACTCCTTCCTATCAGATATTGACTTTCATCAGGGTAGATGCCTTCGTCTGAGCGTTTAAAGGTTATTTTATCTCCGGTTATCATCTCTCCTTTCTCTAGGGTGCTGCGAGCTACAGTTCGCTTCTTAGCTGCTTGTCTATAGGCTGCTTCTGCTCTGGATAATGGCCTTACTGCCGAAGAACCGAAAGCCTTTTCAGCTTCCCTCAAATTTTTAACCATTTTTTTCAGTCCTTCGGGATCGAGTGCTGATTCAAAATCTACGCCTTTTGCGCTTCTATCATGAGTTATATGTTTCTCAATAACATTGGCGCCAAGGGCTGCAGCCACCAGCGGGATAATCAGAGCCAGCTCAGACCCGCCATCAACGTGGTCAGCAAATCCCACAGGCAGAGAAAACATCTGCTTCAGGGATTGGACATACCTCAGATGCATATCTTCCAACTTGGTGGGGTAGTTCTGAATGCCGTGCATCAGGACAATATCATGATTGCCTGTCTTCTGTGTTAGCAGAACGGCCCTTTCAATTTCTCCTAAATATGTCCCTCCTACTTTTAAAAATACCGGCTTCCGTTTTGCAGCTACCTCTGTTACTAATTGTTCTTCAGCAAGGCAGGCGGAATGAATCCCATACATATCTGGCCCTAGTTGAGAGGCGAATTTAACACTGGGAAGGTCATTACACATAGCACTAACAAGCAGATTTTGACCTCCGGCGTAGTCAAACAACTCTTCCCAAGCCTCTTGACTTAAGTTAATTCTGCATAGATGATCGTAGATAGACTGCGTATCCTTTCCCTTTATAATTCTTCTCCTACCGCCTGTGTATTGAGGCACCATGTAATCTTTCATAGAGGTAATATGAAAATTGATAGCGTCGGCCTTTGCTTCTGCAGCTCCTCTGATGATCTTCTTGGCTTTTTCAATTGACCCATCGTGAGACCATGCCATCTCGGCGATGATAAATGCCGGGCGACCATCGCCTATTATCCTATTCCCCAGCTTAACTTGTCGCATTTAACCCTGCCCTGTCTTGCTGGCTACCTAATGTCTCTTTGGCTATTAAAATAGTCTTGGCGTTTCTCACTTGCGTTCAGAACTACCTTATTCAAGGCTTTTACAAAGTAATAATCGCCCCAGATTGTGCTTTCATCTACTCCAATATTCTCCGGCTTATGGAACACATTATAAATGAAACCAGCCTTTTCATGAAAGAGGTTAGAGAGTGTATCGGCGGCCTCTAAGGCTACCTTCTTTAAGCTCTCGTCCTTAGTTATCTGATAACCTGAAACGAAAGAGGAATGGAACAGAAACCCCAGGTCGAAGTTTTTCTCCCGTTTCCTTGTTTCCAGGGGCTTCAACCATTGATAAGCTGATCGTAGATACTTCTCATCACGAGTCAATTGATAACAAGACCAGAGCAATCCTACCCAGAACCCACCCGTCCAGTCGCCATCGCTTGTGGTCTGCCATTTACCGCTCACTGTGATATGAGGGAAACCTTTTAATCCCAAGCTGGTATCAATTCTTTTAATTGTACTCTCTAGTAGATTGCCACTAAGCATCCGCACACTTTCTTGCAGCTATCATCTCCTTCATAAGCGTTACTATTCTCCATGAAGCCTTGCCATCCGGTTCACCAGCCCAATTACGGACAAATTTATCTCGCCCTGCCTTCAATCTACTCCGGGTTTCCTCATCATGTAATGCTCTTTGGATAGCTTCTTCTATGTCTTCCTGCCGGTAAACCCCGATAGCCGCTCCCTCTGTGGCATAGGGAACAGGACCTGGTTGACCAGATAGATCGAAGGTGACTACTGGTTTACCAATCATCATTGCTTCCAGAGCAGTAGTAGAGGACTTTGCGATAAGAAGTTCACAATTACTAATCAAAGCATATAAGTCAATATCTTTCACAACGCAGACCCTGGGGTTTTGGTATTTCTCAGCTATCGCTTGATAGGCTTCCATCTCTTCCCTGGGATGAACTTTTATTACCAGCTGAGTGTCCGTCATCTTCAGGACAGCGTCGATTACACCGCTTAGCATTTCCTGTGTTTCGGCAGGAGATATAGGCTGAGTAGTGAACACAACGATTCTCTTGCTCAGGTCAACGCCGCATCCCACCACCACTTGCTTGTCCTGTTCCTTGTCTCTGTTAAATAAACGGTCGAACTGCGCCACCCCGGTAACAGCGATTCTATCTCCTTCTATCCCACTTTTGACATAGACATCTTTTGACCTGTTGCCCATCGCAGCAATCTTATCTGCGTGTAAATGCTTCATATAGGACCGTGCATTATCGGTATCTATAGCAGATATAGAAGTCAATGTGGGAATTTTGTGCTTTTTCCGCGCCAATTCTACTGCCATCTGCTGTAGGAAATCCCCATCAGGCATTACATATATCACATCCGGTGAGATGCTATTTATCAGCTTCTCCGAAAAGGCAATATTGGAGATTGCTAGGGAGCAAAGCAGCGGCAAGTCATGTTGCAGAGTTCTCTTGCACAGATATGCCGCTGAAAATTCGTCTGATTTGGCGACAAGACGACTGTTATTATCGTAAAATGAATTAACATGCCTTCCGAGCTTATAGAGCAACCGTAGAAATTGCCCCACGTGCGGGACCCCTGAAGTCAAGGAGGACTTAATCCAATAATCAATGTGATACTGCTGCAATATTGGTATCAAGGTCTCCCCATCGGTGGTGGCAACATAGGGGATCATCTCATTTCTTAAGCACTCGTTCCAGACAGCCAGTGCATCCCTCGTATACAAGGGTGAGGGAAAGATGAAAAACAACGCTTTCCGCTGTTTTTGGTCTCTTTTCTGAGTGGTGGCGGGATAATCCTTGGCAGCTAACTTCCTAAAGTATCTCCTAGCAAGGATGAATGAATTCATCGCCAACCGACTCACTTCACGTATGGCAAGACGGAGTAGCCTTGTCACCGTGAGGGATTCAAGGGAATTGCCGTAACATCTAATTGTTCTTATTTTGGGCGAATTTATGTCTGGTAGCCATACGTTGAATATTCCGGTCAAAACAAGAACGAGCATTTGGCAATTTTGTTCTGCCATTTGCCTACACAGGGTTGAAAATTTTATTAGGAAAACATATCGCCGTATATCGTACTCAAGGGTTAGGAAATTGATGCCAGAGAATTTCAATGTGTCATTATTCTCGGCTGAGGAATGCAATCCATCTGATAGTTGGTAAGCTTCTTCCCAACTGGTTTCGTCATCGACGGCATCGCGGTGAAAATCGTTGAGGAACTCACTCGGGATCCCTGCCAGCTCAAGCCTTTTCTGGACTTGCTCATCAACACAGAGGACCCTTGGGTTGTTGCCAGTTCGTTTCCTCTCCTTGGAAGCAAGCCCCTCGATCTTGCGTTCGATATCCTTTTCGTCAAAAACCTTGCAAATGAGAACTTTCATAACTGTACCCTATCTTCAACCTAGATTTCGAATTGTCCTCTATTTTAACCTAGTCAAATTCAATTGGAGGAATGCACTACTGTGAACTTCTTGCTCCTTTACATTCTGTTGCTGATTAGTGCTTATTTGGCACTTATCCCTGAAGAGGCTAAAACATGCTGGCGTATCCTGTTGAAGTCATCGTAGTATTTCGAGGAGGGGGACATGTCAATAAAATCTTTCTCAGCATACCTAGACCCGGCAAGTCGTGAATATGACCTTCTTATTCCTCTATCTAACCAGTCAGGCAAATTTAGATAATCCAAGATACGCCCCATCCTACTTGATATATAGCGTATTTTGCTTTTCGAGGGGTAATAATACTTCTTCGTATAGGCGGACATAGCTTCATCAACTACCTTCTCTGAGCTTAGCACATCAAGCTGTGAGTTGTTACTTAAATGTATCGCTAGACAGTCCCGAAACCTACCGTAGTCAATATCATATGTACCGGCCCTAATGAGGTCAGCCAAGGTAGGCCAATGCACGGACCTTATGGAATCAGCGTCTCGTCCTGCGTAAAGGACGTCCAAATGCTTCGTTTTACTGTATAGTACAGCAAGCATGGAGACCAACAATTCGGAAAACCATAAAGTATCAAGCTTAGCCTTCAAAGTTTCTTCAAGAATCAATCTCAACAAAGCTGTTCTATGAACAGCATAGAAGGTTGGTGTGTAATAATTTGATAGATGGTAAGCCAACCTTTGCTCTGGATGGTCAAATGTTATCGATAAAGGGGAATAGGTAGGTTGCCAACAAAAATACTGTCCATTTTTGCGTCCCTCCAACCAAAAGCTAATATAGCGCCCATGGGCAATTGCAAAGTCTGGATTGCTCTCAAGGAAATCAACCGATTGATTTATGCCGTTTGGAGTAATGAAATCGTCGTCAGCACATATAACGCAGTATCTCACATTGACGTATTTTAACGCGTCGGCAAACTTGTGAAACGGGTTAATCTCCTGAGGATAACTAACGTAAAAAATATTACTGCTTGAGATCGATGAAATAAATTTCTTGTTTGTCTCTTTGTTATCGGTCGAACTGGAGTCGGCAACAATCACATTACGGTATCCTTCATGTTCATTATAGTAACTGATGGTTCGCCTTAGATAATCTGGGCGGTTGTAAGTTGGGATTATTATGGTGCATCCCGTATCTGCTACATTATTTTTAACAACATTATTCATTTGGATATCATCCCTTTTGATGCGAGCTATTGTAAGCGAGATATGTGGGAAACAATGTCCCCCCATTCAGAATTATTTTGTTATTGTTTAATATTTCTTTGGTGAAGCCTTCCTTTTGAAGACAAGTTTCTTGAGAAGCGCTTGATTTACCCCTACCGCTTTATCATTATCCCATCAGGTGATAACAGCACATCGTCAACTGGGATTCTATTCTGCATTTTCCCATGTTATTTGCGATGCTCTACAACCATGAATACATTCAGGGCTTAAAAATCAGCCCTTGTCCCGTCGGCAATGATAAAATCTGCACACCCTTTCTTGAACTAAAAAGATCAAATGCATGTTTTTGCACATCATGGCCCTTCCAACCGTAATCATCTAAAACTATCACTCCACCACTTACCAATTTATCCCAGAAAAATTCGACGGCGGCTACCTCTGGCATTGCACAATTCATATCAAGCGATAAGAAACAAACCTTTTCTGCCTTAACATAAAAAAGCGTATCTGGCACTGTCCCTTTTATTATCTCAATATTATTGAAATCCCTAAATGTTTTCTTTACACTTTCATAGCATTCTTCATAGCCACCAGGCATGATCCCACATTTTTTTTCCTCTTCTGAAATATATTCTTCAGACAACCCACAAAATGTGTCTAATAGAAAAAATTTCTTATTGAGGGTCTTAAAATTTACGTAGTGTACTATCGCTCTTGCATATCCTCCTTTGTATACACCACACTCGACAAAATCACCATCCAAACTTTTTGCTTTATTCGCCGCCCAACAAACAATATATGCTCTCCAATGAATGTCCAAGTCCCCCCAAGACCCCGTTTCCTTCCCTAGCTTGTAGGATTCAATGAAAAGCGGATCATACATGAAATCACAATTGTGTTTTGTTGCTAGACCATCCTGATTGTAAGTGAATGGACCTTGAGCTGAAATGTACAATGAGGGATTTCTCAAAACTTCAGGGAGGCGCCTCAAGGGAATTTTGAAAAACATAGCTCGATTCAGCTTCTCTTCCCGCTTAATTTTAGTGGATTCCCCGTATAAACTCCGTATTCTTCCAGCTTTCCTTGAACAACGGAACCTGCACCTATTACAGCACCTTTTTGGATCACGGTGCCATCAAGAATAACGCTGTTGGCGCCAATCCAAACGTCATCCTCGATTATTATCCCCCTCTTGCTCGGCATGAAACCTTGCTCTAAAATCGTTTTGTTTTTAAGTTTATAGGCATGGTTCACTGGCGCAAGAGTACAATTTGCCGCAATCAGGACGCCTTTACCAATCTTTACGCCGTTTCCGGTATAAATGACTGTCCCGGAGTTGATGTATGTATTCGCGCCAATTATTAGATCCTCTAAACCACCGGCGGGCTTGATTTTCACAAAAGAATCTATCACCACACCATCTTCGATAATAATCTTCGTCCCCTTGACCGAGTCCTCAATATCTGCCAGTTTAGATATCTTTGCCAGACTTGAAATGACAAGCATAGGTCTTTCCACCCTTCAGAATTTCATTTTATCCGCTTGATATAACCATCAAATGCTTCAGTTATCATTAACTTGTTTGCTCTTTCTTTGTCAATTACAAAGTTATTATTTCTGGACAAAAATTCTCTAAGCGCTGTCATTGGGTTATTGCCGACATCCCAAGGCTTATTAGAATAATATCCTTTAGGGAAATACTCTATAAAGGTGTCAGGGAGAACTAAGTACGACCCTACAGTAACGAGTGGTGCATACAGTTCTAGTTCTTTTAATACATGTTTATGAGTATGGTTAGAATCTAAGAACACCATCACTCTTTTCTTAGTTTTTGAAATTCCCCTTACTTTATTAACTATTTCTTCAGATATAGAAGACCCCTCAAACATCGTTATTCTTTTGTACATTGGATGCTTCTCAATTTCTTTTCTGTTATGTTCTCTTATGTCTATATCCACAGCAACAACTTGACCGTCACCACCTATCAGTTCGAGCATAGAAGCAGAGAAAATAATGCTCCCTCCATGTGCAATACCAGTCTCTATAATTAAATCTGGTTTGACATCCCATATTACTTCTTGCATGAGAACTATGTCATTTGGATATTTTATAATAGGCCTTCCTAGCCAAGTGTAATTATAGGTATATTTGTATTTATCCGCGTGCAGCATCCACTCCAAAGATTTGTTTTTTAATTCCTCGTCCTTCGACATTTCCTGCACTGCTTTAAGCCGTTCTCGCTTAAACTCTTCGATTGGATCCATCTCTAGTCAGCCTCCATAAGCACTTTTAACGTTTTTCCTATTTCGCTTGAAAGTTCACACTGAACCTCTTCTCTTTTAAGAGCGCCTAATAAATTGTTCTTAGCCAAAAACTGATTTGACTTCAACGGATATTTGGTTTCGCATATCAAGCGTACTTCTCTCTTTAAGAGAGACTCTGCACACGACTGCACCATCTTGGCCACCTCAAGAATAGAAAATGTATTCTCTGATGTAAGGTTATACACATTAAAACCACTCGTCGCTTCTTTCATTAAGCGCTCCACAAACTTGCTCACATACTGTAGACTGACAAAATCCCTCGTTTGTTTTCCACTACTTTTTAACCTAATTTCGCTATCTTTATAGGCAGACAGGCATAAATTCCCTGGCACGAGTGACCACCGGTCAATTTTTGGGTGAATTGGGCATCCAAACACATTTGAAACTCTTACCACATCTACATTTAGGTTATAACGCAATGCATACATCCTGCAATACTCTTCAGCCACATAGTGAGTTAAGGCATAATCATCTACACACACTACTGGTGAATCTACTGTAATAGTGCCCTCCGCTTCCTTCCCATACCTTCCATACACTTGTACTACAGAAAAATAAATAAATAATTTACATCCTCTCTCCCTAGCAACCTCTAGCATATTTCTTGTTCCAATGCCATTTACAATTAATGCTTTTTCTGGCATCTGTTCAGTATCAATATTATTAAATGCGGCTAAATGAATGATGATATCAATTTTTTCAGGCATTCTCTCATTTAAATCCTCTAACTGGGTGACATCACACTGTACAACTTCAAATTTGCTTTTCCAATTTTTAAAATAATCAGGGAGCTTCCTACACAAAGGAATAATTGTATTGGATATATCTTTACTTAAGTAACTGATCATGTAACTTCCAATATAGCCTGTTGCACCGGTTAGTAATATATTCAATTTTTTGCCTCTAAGCTTAAGCGTGTTATCCTCATTTCCTCTACATAATTTATTGTACCTTTATACCAATACAGTAACCCATGAAACCTGTCCCACCGGTAATAAAAATTCTCATCTTATTAAACTTCCAGCCCTCCATGAGTTTCAACAAACTCTTTGAAGCTTTGTCCTCTTGAATCTCTTTCAGATAAGACAGGATTGTCTACTGGCCAGTCAATTCCTATATCCGGGTCGTCCCATCTGATGATACCTTCACTTTCAGGAGCGTAATAGTTATCCACCTTATACAGCATGACACAGTTCTTGGTTAATGTGCACATCCCGTGAGCAAAGCCTCTTGGGATATATATCATCTTCTTGTTATCTGCGGAAAGCCTGAAACTATCCCATTCACCAAATGTCGCCGAACCCTTTCTCAAATCCAGGATGACATCATATACTTGACCGCTTATCACCCTTACCAGTTTTGTCTCTCCGTCCGGTGGAAACTGAAAATGGAGCCCTCTGATTATGTCTTTCCCTTTAGACAACGACTGGTTTTCCTGAACCCAATTCCTATGTATCCCATACTGCTTGAAGATTTTATCATCATACACTCTCATAAAGAATCCTCTGCGGTCTTCATGAGGTTCGAGGTCAATTTCAAATACTCCTTTAAGCTTACTTTCTTTTATTAGCATCTGGACTAGTTCTTTCCCTTAACTTAGCAACATAATCATTAATCTGCTTTACGCAGAAATCATAATTGACATTATCTGTTTTGTACCAGTTCACAGTGTACTCTATAGCCTCATCCAAATTTAAGGTAGGCCTCCAGTTTAGTAAATTAATTGCTTTCGAAATATCTAATACTAATGATTTCGCTTCGTGAGGTTCATGTGTTAGCCTTTTCGATAAGTCCTTGTACTGCCCGTTCCCCCAATATCTTATTAGACTTCTTACCAATTCTTCGACTGTAATAATTGACTTGTAGTCTGGCCCGAAATTCCAGGCTCCTGAATACTTTTCCCCATTTTCATACATTCTTGAAGCCAGTAGTAAATATCCGCTTAAAGGCTCAAGCACGTACTGCCAGGGCCTTACTGACTTTGGAGAACGAATACCAATGGGTTTGTTATTCCCTAGTGCCCTAATGCAGTCCGGGACTAGCCTGTCCTCTCGCCAGTCCCCACCGCCGATGACATTTCCTGCCCTTACTGAGGAGATTGATTTATTATGTTGCTGATATTCGCTTACATTAAAAAAAGAATTTCTATAGGCTGATGTTATAATTTCGGAACATCCCTTGCTCGAACTATATGGATCATAGCCACCTACTGGGTCATTCTCTCTATACCCCCAAATCCATTCTTTGTTTTCATAGCACTTATCACTGGTCACATTGATTATTACTCTCACTGAATCAGTAAGTCGGCAGCATTCAAATAAATTTACCGTTCCCCCTACATTGGTATCATATGTTAGTTTCGGCCGCTGGTAAGATAACCTAACTAATGATTGAGCCGCCATTTGGAAGACAATTTCTGGCTGGTATTCATCAAAAATTCCTTTTAGCTTATCATAGTCCCTAATATCACCAATGTGACTCCTAATTTTGCTTCCTACTTTGGCGACAACGAAGTTATCCTTCTCGGTATATGGCTCTAAAGCATATCCAATGACATTGGCTCCTAGCTCTCTTAACCAAATAGAAAGC
>Ga0153916_10001522_pt1 | contig 16664 bp, 20 predicted proteins | sample Opewatmetagenome_FD_109642 | JGI IMG/M metagenome (GOLD analysis project Ga0153916, IMG submission 109642) | Freshwater wetland microbial communities from Ohio, USA - Open water 3 Core 3 Depth 4 metaG | ecosystem: Environmental > Aquatic > Freshwater > Wetlands | place: USA: Ohio, Lake Erie... | reverse complement strand
TGTCATTGCGAGGAATGAAATGGTGAAGCAATCTCGTATTTGTGGAGCAAGATTGCCGCACCCTTCTGCTAAGTCGGGGTCACCCGCAATTCCGATGTAAAGGCACTTATTGCGTTTGTATTAGTAACGGTTCTTGCTTGGAATCGAGAGGCATGGTATGTTAATTTCAATTTTCACACAGAGCACATAACTGTATACATTCCGCCTCCTTTAGAAAAGGGGGCAGGGGGGGATTTGATACCTAAGGAAATCCCCCTAAATCCCCCTTTGCCAAAGGGGGATTTTAAGGGCCGGGGAAAAACCGGCGTCGAGAAAAACTATAAAGAAAAGCAAAGAATATAATGCTCTGCGTAATAAGACAGGACAGAACGATTTGCAGGAGGTGAAGATCATGGAAAGCACCCCTTATTCTGATTTCAACCTCTCAGGAAAGGTGGCTCTTGTCACCGGAGCAGCGAGGGGGATGGGCCGCGAATTTGCCCTGGCCTTGGCGAAGTACGGAGCCGATGTGGTCGTGTGTGACATCCTTCCCGAACTGGAAAAGATCAAACCTGAGATCGAGAGGCTGGGCCGGCGGGTTTTAACCCAGAAGTCGGATCTCTATAAGATTCCGGAAATCCACGCCATGGTAAACGAATCAACAAGGGTATTCGGCCGGATCGACATCCTAGTCAATAACGCAGGGATCAACATTCCTCAATGGGCGACCGATGTGACGGAAGAAGCATGGGATAGAGTCATCAACCTTAATCTCAAGGGACTCTTTTTTTGCTGCCAGGCCGTTGGAAAAGTGATGATCCAGCAGAGAAAAGGAAAGATCATCAATGTTTCGTCAACGATGGGTAGCGTCGGGCTCGAACGAAGGGCTGCCTATTCATCGAGCAAGGCAGGAGTCAACCTCCTGACAAAGGTTCTGGCCATCGAATGGGCTCCGTATCAGATCAACGTGAATGCGATTGCTCCCACTTTCGTCGAAACCCCCTTGACAAAGCCGATGTTTGAAGAGAAGGGTTTCCGAGACTCTGTTTTGGGAAACATTCCATTAGGACGGATAGCACAGCCGAAGGATATCACAGGAGCAATTATCTATCTGGCTTCAGAGGCTTCCAATATGGTCACAGGCCATGTCCTTCTCATCGACGGAGGCTGGACCGCGCACTGAACCGAATTAGACAGGCAAAGAGGGGTGAGAGGCAAGATAGGATATAATAATATCGGCCCTGGCGGTGGTGGTCCGCTTATGGGTGGAATAACATACCCGGTTCAAACCTAAATTATACATTTCAAGGTGTACCTCCAAATGGCCCCTTTGTTTGAAAATGTCACGCACCGACTTTACGGTTTCCAACTCCTCGTAACAATGATGGCGTATCGAAATTCCTCATAAAGTCAATCTTAAAAGGGAAAGAACTCTTGCATTTCACTGCCCGATGCGTTATTTTGCTCTCCAAGGAGGCGGAATTCATTTATGGTTAAAGGGGCGGTTTCGATCTTCGCCTTGTGCATCTTTATCTTCAGTTGTGCAGCACAAGTCGCCGTTACCCCTCAACCTTCTCCTGCTCCACCTGTTTCAACACCTGCACCCCAACCTGTTCTCCTCCCTAACCTTACCATTTCGGATATTTCTTTAAGTGAGACTGGAAAGATAGAGGTGATGCTTTCAAATACTGGGAAAGGGCCTGCTCCGTATGGTGTTGGGAGTTTAACGATTTACGTAGACGGTCTTTTGAAATGGAAAGACTCTCTCGGAACCCTTCCGGATCAGACCTTTCTTGAGCCAGGAGGGTCTACCCTCTACACCACTCCGGTTGAGTTGGTCGGTCGGCACGAGGTCCGGGCCATTCTGGATAAGGAAGAGAAGACGGTTAAAGAAAGCGAATTGAGTAATGTTTTTCCTAAAGTTTTACGAAAAGAAAGATTAGAAGCCAAACCCCTTCTTCCCGACCTTGCCATCACCGATCTTTTCCTCACCCCCCGGAGGAAATTGGCAGTGACTATTGCCAATTTCGGAGACAGCCCGCTTCCCTTAGGGGAAGGAAATTTGAAGATCATGGTCGATGGGTCCCTGAAAGGAAGTTATACATTGGGAAGCCTTTCTGATCAGTCCTCCCTTCCTGTGAAAGGAACGATGACCTTGACGACTCCGTGGGTCCTTGTTGGCCGACATGAAGTTGACGCCCATGTGGGCTTTCCCAAAGATGTGAAGGAGTCCAGTGAAGAGAATAACAGCCTCAAGAAAATACTGGAGGGACCTCCTGTTGGACCGGACATCGTCGTGAAACATTTGGAGTTGACGGAGGATTTAGAACTCATGATCCTCCTATCCAATGCCGGCGAAGTCGATCTCCGGAAGGGCGCCATCTTTGAGATTCAGGTGTCTGTGAACGACCAGAAGATGTCAGAGTTTGACCATTTCATTTCTGAGGCATTAAAGGCCAATTTTAAGAATCGTTACATGGTCACCCCTCCTTTTCAGGTAGGTATTGCTGGAATTTCCAGAGTGAAGGTTTCTATCTCTCCAGAGTTGCCTTCCGATGATATCCTTTTAGAAAATAATATCCTTGAAAGGACATTCATCATCTTTCCGTTTAAGATCAGGCCTCAGGGAAAAGAAGAATTCTCTTTTTCTCTTCCCGCCCCGCGACTCCGAAGTATAGCTCAAACGGAAAAGGTGACGATCGAGGCGAGGTGGGATTGGGGCAGTTCCTCCCTCATGCTTTCTTTCAAGAAATCGGGAGGCGTCGATGGAATTTCCACCCTCACAGGAAAGAGCCCCCTCAAAGTAGAATTTCCCGTCCCTTTTGAAGAAGGTCAGAAAGAGAGTCTTTGGAGTATCTTCGTCACAAATCTCATAAAGAAGAAGGTGGAAGGACATCTCATCATTCAGCATCCTTAAGGGCAACATCCTTGACGGGCAACCTCCTCGATCGGGAACATCCTTGGCCGGGTGTTGAATGACTAAGGAGTGAGAATGCAGTCGACGACTCTGATTTTGGGACTGATCATTGCTGCAGCCATCGCATTTTTCTTTTTCATTGAGCTCCTCCTCATGGAACGGAGGTGGAGGAGGCTTTTCGATGAGATCAAGACCGATTCATCGTCCCAGCCGATGTGGATCCTGATGCAACAGCAGATGGAGCAGTTAAGGGGACATATGAGTGATGGATTGAATAAGAATATTTCTATGCTCACCGAACAGTTTCGAGCCATCAATGAACAGGTGAGTCACCAACTCCAACTGGTGAACCAACAACTTCAGAACTCCAGCGGACAGATCGGTCAGCGACTCGATACGGCAGGACAGGTGATCGGTGAGGTCAGAGAGAAGCTCGGAGAACTCTCGAAGACCAGTGAACAAATACATGAAGTCGGTAAAAACATTGCCACCCTTCAAGAAATCCTCCGCCCCCCCAAATTGAGAGGAGGGTTGGGGGAGCAATTCTTGGGCGAGTTGTTATCCCAGATTCTTCCCCCTCAATTCTATAGCCTTCAGTACCCTTTTTCGAGTGGAGAGCGAGTCGATGCCGTGGTGAAGCTGGGAGAAAAGCTTGTACCGATCGATTCGAAGTTTCCCCTCGATAACTTTAGGCGAATCATTGAGTGCAAGACGGAAGAAGAAAAAAAGGGGTTCCAAAAGGTTTTTTACAGGGACGTCAGGAAACATATTGACGACATCGCCAGCAAGTATATTCTGCCCCAGGAGGGGACCTATGATTTCGCCTTGCTTTATATTCCCGCGGAGAATGTCTATTATGAAACGATTACCAAAGATGAGTCGTTTGGAGAGGAAAAAGGGGTTTTAAATTATGCCTTGGGCAAAAGGGTGATCCCGGTCTCCCCGAACTCTTTCTATGCCTATCTCCAGGTGATCGTCCTGGGATTGAAGGGATTGCAGATTGAAAAAGAGGCTCAGAAGATACAGGCCTTGCTATCCGGGCTGAAAAAAGATATCGGAGGTTTTCAAGAAGACTTTCAATTGGTGGGAAAACATATCACCAACGCAATGAATAAGTTTGAGGAGGCCAGAAGACGATTTGATAAATTCACTTTTAGGCTGGAGCAGATCGAAAATCAACCTTCGTTGCCTTTCAAAGAAAAACAGGAAGAAGTAAAGGGCTCTTAATCCTCCCTTCAAGGGGGGGGAACCAAGGTTTTTGGGTGTTATTCGCTAGGTAATCTGGAGCTGCATTGAACAATGATCCCTAGCAGGGAAGAATGTCTGAGTCTCATGAGTAGATATGGAATGTTGGAGAACATCGTCTCCCACAGCCTCGAAGTGGCCAAAATAGCCCTTTTCATCTCCGTCGAGTTAAACAAAAGAGGCCAAGCAATTGATCTCGGTTTAGTGGAAGCCGCCTCCTTATTGCATGACCTTACCAAGACAGAGTGCCTCAAGACAAAGGTTGACCATGCGCAGACAGGCTCTCAGCTCTTGAAAGGAATGGGGTACGAAAGGGTTGGAGAGGTCGTAGCGCAGCATATTTGGTTGGGGAAAGAAGGAGACCCCTCGGACGTCTCTGAAGAAGAAGTCGTCAATTATGCAGATAAACGAGTGATGCACGATCGGATCGTCTCATTAGAGGAGAGGTTTAACGATCTGAAAGCAAGATACGGTCTGAATCAGAAGGCCATGGACTACTTGGAGCGATTGCAGAAAGAGATCTACGGAATCGAGAGCAAAATCTTTTTTATTTTACAGATCGATCCCAATCACCTTCAGCATCTTCATCCTTGCCCTCTCCCCAGCGGGGAGAGGGCAAGGTGAGGGGGAGTGAAGCGTAGGAATCTCATGTTGGAATAAATTGGATTTTCAACCAATGACAGGACCTTTCCAAGCCAGAACGGAGGATCCAGGTTGAAAGGGCCCTTCGGCAGATTGAATCAGAGAGGCCAGGCGGCATTGAGAAGGTTCTCTCGGATCTGATGGAGTCGTTTCTATGATGGAGGACGGGGGGTTTAAGAAATTAAATTTTTCGAAATAAAAGGCTTGACTTTTAAAATGTCGATGGTTTATGATGGGCATCGTTTTAAGTAACTTGATACCTATTCATCTCAAAACAATTTAACCTAAAAAAAGGAGGTGATTTAAATGACGAAGGCGGAATTGATCGCCAGCATAGGGAAGGAGGCCAAGATCTCTAAAGCGTCAGCCGAGAAAGCCATCAATGCGTTTACCAATACGGTGATGAAGGCGTTAAAAAAGGGAGATAAACTGGCCTTGACTGGATTTGGGACGTTCTCTGTGGCGAAGAGGAGGGCTAGAGCAGGGAGAAATCCCCAAACCGGAAGGGAGATTAAGATTCCTGCCATGCGAGTGGCAAAATTCAAAGCAGGTAATTTATTAAAGAGTGTGGTAAAGTAATCCTTAATAAGATGAATCCTGCTTCATAAGTTTTAATAAAAAGGGGGGGAAGGTTGAAATTCTCCCCTCTTTTGTTATCAGAGAAGGTCAGGAACCCGGCATTTGGTAGCTGGCATATGAACAGGTTGTGAACATCGAGCTTTTGAAAGTTACCTCATAAACCACAAGATGTTGTGTTTCTTTGATTCGTAGCCACAAAAATGTAACCCTTTGAAATCTCAATGCTTTATTTAATACGCTTCATCTATAAATTCAATTATCTAAGGGAATTGAAGGGGTACATAATGCTAAAACACTTTTTTCCACAGGATTTTCACATCATGAGAAGCCATTCTTCCAGGCATTGATTTCTCTGCATCAGAGGATGGTACCACCCTGGTCCCCTTGATCTAACGCCGATTGCCCCACTCATCATGCGGAGACCACGGCGGAACCGGCAAAAGAATGAGTCTCCCCTGGCAATCACAGGAATATTAGCTACTAGAGAAGGATATATTGTTCTTGAGCAATATATCCGGGGCTGCTTTTCGCTTATCACTCTCAGGGGCTTGTCTTTCTTGGTGGGGATGGCCTATCACTTACTTCAGGGTGAAATAGAGTGAAATATAGAAAGTGAAGAAGGAATGGAATTGAAAGACGGAACGCTTTTTGTTATCTTTAGGCAGTTCATGAAGGGGTTCATCTTAGGGTAGATTGATGAAACATGTGATTCTCGGGACAGCCGGCCACATCGACCATGGAAAAACTTCTCTCGTCAAAGCCCTCACAGGGGTGGACACAGATAGATTGAAAGAGGAAAAGGAAAGGGGGATCACGATTGAACTGGGATTTACTTTCTTAGACCTACCCAGCAGGATCCGACTAGGGATTATTGATGTGCCAGGCCACGAGAAGTTCGTTAAGCATATGGTGGCGGGCGTCTGGGGAATCGACCTGGTCGCCTTAGTCATTGCTGCAGATGAAGGGGTCATGCCACAGACGAGAGAGCATTTGGATATCTGCAGACTCTTGAGGGTAAAAAAGGGATTGGTCGTTCTGACCAAAATCGACTTGCTTGATCGTGAATTACTAGAGTTGGTTAAAGAGGAAGTGACTGAAACTGTCCAGGATACATTCCTAAAAAATGCTCCAATCCTTGCCGTCTCTTCCGTGACGGGGGAGGGGATTCCCCAGCTCCTTTCCGCACTCGATCTTCTTTCTCAAGAAATTAAGGAGAGGTCGTCCGAGGGTTTATTCCGCTTACCGATCGACCGTGTCTTTACCATGAAAGGTTTTGGAACGGTAGTGACAGGGACGATGATTTCCGGAAGCCTTTGTTTAGGGGAGACGGTACAAGTTCTCCCTTCCGGCTTGGAGGGAAAGGTCAGGAACCTCCAGGTCTATGGGCGGAGTGTCGAAAAGGCCGTCGCGGGAGAAAGGGCAGCGGTCAACGTTCAGGGGATAGAGACTTCAGCGATCGACAGGGGGGACGTTCTCATACGGCCGAATACCCTTAGCCCTACTCAACTGATCGATGCTTATCTTGAATATTTGCCGGATGCCCCGCGACCGTTAAAACACCGCACCAAACAGAGGTTTCATGTGGGTACCACCCTGACGAACGCCTCCATCTTTCTCCTTGATCGGGAAGCGTTGGCCCCGGGAGAAACTGGTTTTGTCCAATTGAGATTGGAACAACCGGTGGTGGCTCTCCCTCAGGACCGCTTTGTCATCCGGGGTTCTTCAGCCATCCAAACGATCGGAGGAGGTGTTATTCTGGACGGTCATCCGGACAAGCATAAGAGGTTTTCTTCATCGGTGGTCGCTGACCTGAGTCTCCTCAAAGACGGGACGAGTGAACAAGCCCTGCGCCAGCATATTCATCATTCAGGGATGGGAGGCATACCCTTGGAAGATCTATTGAACCGCGTTGAGATGCCACCCGGTGAGGTCGAGTCGATCCTCAGGCAGATGGCGGGAAAAGGGGATCTCTTATTCATTGACCCTGAGAAATTGAAAGTCATTGCAAAAGGGCCCTATCAAATGTTAAGAGAAAAGGCGCTGGCCCAATTGGGAGAATTCCATCAGCGTTTCCGGATGAAATTTGGGTTGTCCAAAGAGGAGTTGAGGACAAAACTTCCTCCGGAGCTCGATGTCAAGCTTTTCCAAATCCTCATCAGTGAGCTCATCCAGTCGAAAGAAGTTGTATTGGAAAAAGACAAATTGAGACTTGCCGCTCACCAAATCTCATCTTTCGACGAGAAGGGTTTGGCGAAGCGGGTGGAGGCGGCCGTCCTCAAGGGGGGGCTCCAGCCGCCGTCTCCAAAGGAATTGACAGAGGAATGGTCTGAAACTGAGGGGGAGGTTCGAGCCATTTTTGAGCATCTTGTTCATGACGGGGTATTGGTCAAGATCAAAAGTGAAATCTATTTCCACCGAGTCTCCTTCGAAAATTTGAGAGAGAAATTGGTCGCCTATTTAAAGAGTCACCAAGAGATCACGACCCCTCAATTCAAAGAGATGACCAAGGCCTCCAGAAAATATGTCATTCCATTGATTGAGTACTTTGATCAGATCAAGCTGACGCTTCGCTTAGGGGAGAAGAGAGTGTTGAGGGGCACTTCTCAAAATGCCGAAAAAAAGTTATGAATGAGAGAGGATGGAAATGACCAAGGCGAAAAAGATTATAAAAAAGAAGTTGAAAGAGCCTGACGAATTTATTAGTCTTACCGAAAGAGCTTTCCTTTTTGTCACCCATCATTCCAAGTCCATCGCAGTGGGGGGGGGCATTGTCTTGGTCCTCCTCTTATCGATATTTTTCTTCCAAAAGTGGGAAAAGAGAAATGAGGGAAATGCCTATCAAATGCTTAATTTAGTCATGGAAACTTACCAGATGGTCAGCTCACCGTATCGAGAGGGATCTCCTCAAGAATATAAAAATGTCCTAGAAAGATATAATGAGGTCATTACCAAATATCCGGGAACCTCGTCCGGGAAACTCGCTATTCTATCCAAAGGAAACATCCATCTTCGGCTGGGTGAATTTGATGAAGCCATCAAAGCCTATGAGATCTATCTCGAAAAAGCAGGGAAGGAAAGACTCTACCGGGCATTTGCCATGGAAGGCCTCGGTTATTCCTACGAAGGTAAGAAGGATTTTGAGAAGGCGAGGAATGCCTATCAAAAAGTCATTGAATCGGGCGAGAGTTTCCAATCGGCAAATGCTTATCTAGGGTTGGGTCGATGTTATGAAAAGTTGGGGAAAACGAAAGAGGCACTCGAACATTATAGGAATTTTATAAAAGTCTCTCCACAGTCCCAGATGACGAACATCGTATTGAGAAAAATATCCACTCTTGAAGAATAGGGGAAAATAGCTGCCGGCAGGAGTCAAATCCCACAGGCGTGACGGCGTCGAGTCAAGAACTGAAAGATGAAGGGCGAATTCCACAAAATACTGGGTTCGCCCTTGTTTTTGGGACCATTTCCTTTTTCACTCCTTGAGCAGATCTTTAGCTACAATAGCGAACGTTTGAAAATGTGCTGTGTCTTGGCTTACGGGACAGACTGCTTTTCATGATGAAAGAAGTTGCCTGTCCCCCTGAGGAGGGAAGAAAGAGATGAGAAGCCGACGACTTTTTCTCATGATCATACCCCGGGTCATTGTGATTTTATTAGGAGGGGTTAAACTCTAGGAAATACAGAAAATGACGAAAGACGATGTTAACCGGATGGCTAGGAAATATTTCAATTCAGAGTCCTATGCCATCGCTATCCTTCGACCTCCCTTGGTTGAAAAAGAATGACCTCCCGACTCCGAATCCCCTGTTTTTCCCTTCAGCACACCCTGGAATGCGGACAATTTTTTCGATTTACCAAGTTCAACGATACCTACATCATTCAATCCTCGGATAGAATTTTTTCCATCCGGCAGAGCGGGAAATTTCTCTTCTACGAGGGAATCGAAGAGCCTTTCGTGATCCGATTTTTCAGATTGGATGAAGACTTAGGTTCAATTTATAAAGAGATCGACCGGGATCCAGTCATTCACCAAGCCATCGAAAAATATCGGGGGTTGAGAATGATCCGACAAGATCCATGGGAATGTCTGATCTCTTTCTTGTGTTCCTCTGCCAAAGCCATCTCCCATATACGCTCTATGATCGAAGTCCTCTGCAAGTCCTCCGGAAGGAAGATCTCCTGGGGAAATTATGTAGGTTACGGATTTCCAGAGTCTCATTGTATGGAAACTCCCCTTCAATTGGAACCGGTCAGGGCTGGATTTAGAACGAAGTATTTGGTCAAGGCGAGTCAATGCGTAGATCGGAGCGACCTCCTTGCGCTCAAAAGCTTATCCTACAGAGACGCGAGGAAACGGTTGATGAGTCTTTCGGGCGTAGGGAGAAAGGTGGCTGATTGCACGCTTCTCTATTCGTTGGATTTTCTTGAAGCCTTTCCGATGGATACCTGGATTAACAAGGGGTTACAAAGGGTTTATTTCAAAGGGAGGAAGGTTGGAGAGAAAGTGATGGAGGAATTTGTATCCAAACATTTTGGCCGTTATGCAGGCTATGCGCAGCTCTATCTTTACCATTTCTGGCGTCATCATTAGTACAACATGTTGAGTGAAGCGTCATTCCAATATCCTCTCCCCTTTGGGACTGTGTCGTAATGGCTGGGGGTGACAGAGAGCCAGGTTCGGGAGCTTTAGAATTGCGATTATTCTAAGGTTATGGGCAACCGTCCTAGCGGTTCAAAATGGTGGTTGCATGGTAAACAAGCCTGTTGATTTTATTTGCTAAAAGGTTCCGCCCTGCCTTCGCCGAAGCGCTTCGCGCAGGCAGGTCTAAAGCTCCCTCACCCGCCTCTTTGTCCCCTGGCCAATTTTTAGACCGCCTAGGGACGGCCTGTGATTTCCTCCCTGCTCCTTGTTGCAACACAGTCTCTTTGGGGAGAGGAAAAAGGTAAGGGGGATTTCATGAATTCCAGCCTTACCCAGCCCTTTCCCGCCACCGGGAGAGGAGGATCTATTGGTATCGAGATTAAACAGCTGGCAAGGCTCGTCACATGCAGGATAAGAGTCCGCTTTTAAATTTTATATCCGCAAAAAACTATCCGCTTCTAATTTTTAAATGACAGGACGGTCATAAAAGGTTGACAACTTCGGGATGGATGGGTTAATAAAAAACCGTTAAATAAAATCTACCTGCAGTGGAGAGGGACGATGAAGATCGAGTTCATTCGGGCGAGGGATTTGCCAGATGCGTGGTTTCAATGTGTTTATAGCATCTTTGACAAGGGCTATGAATATACGATCGACCGGGGAAGCTTCAAAGGCCAAAAGAGGATTGAATATGACTATACCGTAGTCCACATTGCTCATCCCGGGACGAGACCGCTTATCCCGGATATCCCTCCGGGTTGCAATGTTCCCCCTCCCACCTCCATGGAATACGTGGAACAATATCTTGAGAAGTTGATCACATCGAGAAAAGACATCCATGAAACCTACACCTACGGAGAGGATCTCGAAAAACAGATCGATGAAGTCATCCGGATGTATCGGGAGGAAGGACTGAATACCAATCAGGCTTATATGGCCGTGGGCGATGCCGGTTCGATTTTACTCCAGGACCCCCAATGCCTCCGTGGCATTGATACTCGGGTTCGTTATGGGAAACTCCATTTTATGCTCTACTTCCGTTCGTGGGATTTGTGGGCTGGATTCCCATCCAATCTTGCTGGTCTTCAACTCCTCAAGGAATATATGGCGAAGGAGATCGGGGTAGAGGATGGGGAGATCATCGCTTCCAGTAAGGGGCTCCATATTTATGACTACTGCTGGGACCTGGCGAAGGCACGAACCGGAAGAAAAAACTAAAACCTTTCTGATGCCTCCTCATCATTCATCCCTTTGGATTTAACAACAGCCTGGTAACAGATCTATCGCTCATGTGAGGAGAAGACCGTTTCTTCACTGATCGTTGGTCCCTCTTTCTACATAAGCATAGGCGCTAAGAAAACCGTCAAGTAAGGCAAGACAGGCAAGAGTTGCAAGTTGACGAATGTTTTCAAGGAACGTATAATTGAGGGAAATGACAGGAAACCCTTGATGATAGCGAAAAGGAAGTGAAGTAGTCACAAAATCCCCCACAATGATGTAACCGGGGCCTCTACCTTGCGCAAGGGAAAAGGTCCTCCTCAGACCCTGGGGTCCCGGAAATTCTGAGGAGTCATAGGAGGAAATGACAATGGGATCTAAAACAAAGAAAGGGCTTGAAAGGGAATTCATCCAGCAGGCCTATTTTTTTTATTGGAGGCTTCAGAATGATCCTGAATATAAAGAAATGTGGAGCGCATTTAAAGATGACCCCACAACCGCCAATGACAAAAGGTGGAAGAAATTCCCATCCGCAGTCAAACCTTATCCAAGACCGGGAATCCAAACTCTTGAAAGCGTGAATTTTAATTCGCCAGTCGATTTCAATAAAAAAATCAATTGGAAATCTTTTTTACAAGATCCTGAATCCGAGATAGTTAATTTTGCATTGGATGAAGGAATCTTCGAACCTGTCATTTTGGCGTTTCTCCCGCACAGGTACGAACTTTTTCGATCAAATGATAATCTAATGCCAGTTCTTATAGATCTCCGGTTCGATAAAAAAGAGATTTTTTATCAATTGTCACGGAAGATCGATAATTTTAGAAGATATTATGAAATAAAATTCAATCGTCACCGTCACCATATCAGTAAATTTCATCTATACGCTGAGGTATGGGACCTCCGAAAAGGTTTACCTAAAAAGAGTTTTAAGGAGATTGCAAGGGAATTAAAGCGAGCTTTTCCAACTGTTGTGTCACAGTTCAAGAAAGCATTTGAATTGCTTTATGGCAAACCTTATGAATCGGGAGACTATAAAAAAAGGATATTAGCGATTATAAGGAAAAAGACCTGTACGGATTGTCCCGAACGTGCCTCTTGTCAACCTCCTGGTTGTCCTGAACTTATTTTTGAGCTTGAAATGATTGAAGGCAAACAACAGCATAAAATCTTTTTTGATCCCAAAGAACAAGAAAGATCTACCATTCAACTCGTCTCTGATGATGAAGAATTCCGAAAGTGGCAAGAACAAGAATACGAATAACTCTCCCCTAATTTTACCAGATAACCCCGGTTCATTTTAAAAATAAGAGTATCCCTTATTTCATAATTTCCATAAGCATCAAAAGGAAAATGGAGGTTATGAAATGGACTTCTTTTTAGTCTCTGAAGCCGCTAAACGGTTAAGAATCCATCCTAACACTCTTAGAGATCTCGAAAATAGAGGGATGATCCTCCAGGTTCGCCGGAATTGGGTAGGTTGGCGCATTTACACCGAAAGTGATTTAAAAGCGATTGAGGAGAAACTTTTCCCTCATGAAAAGTCGAGGGACCAATGACTGACACCATATTAACCCCTCAACAGGTCGCCTCGCTTCTGAATATTAAACTCCCAACGCTCTACAGCCACCTATCCAGGGGAACCCCTCTTCCAAAATCTTTCAGGGTAGGGTCCCAAACCCGCTGGCGCGAATCGGTGGTCTGGAAGTGGATCGAGGCCCGGGAGCAAAAAAGGCAGAGAAGGAATTTTGAGAAATAATCGTCAATCAGAATCGGTGGGGGTCTTCCATCGGAAGGGTAACGGGGGAAAGTCTCCAGGCTTTCTCCCATCCTCACCTTTGATGCCTACCTGGAGGGGCAATGGATTATTACGATCATTGGAGTGAGGCAAGAACGAAGATTCCACCCGGACAATATCATGTTAGATGTATCGGTTCTAACAAGCCTCAGATATGGGTTGAAGGCTCTAAGGGATGGGGAAAACTTAGCAACCGGGTGGTGGTATGGTTTGAAGTTGTCGAAGGACCTTATGCAGGAAAAATCATTCCTATGTTTTTCAATCTCGCGGATAATCACAAAGTGCCGGACGGCAGCCGATACTATGACGCATGGCGCGTTGCCAATGGTGGATGCCGACCACCGCGAGCAAGGTTTAAGGAAATGAATCCTTCCAAGTTTCACAACAAATCATTCAGAGTTGAGGTCGTCGATATAAAACCAACATGGCTTATTCCAGGCCAGGAGAAACGTCAGGAAAAGCCTGAGATGTTCCATTACTCAAAGGTGTTCATTCTTTATGAGTGCATTACAGGAAACACGGAGAATTAATCTTTATCTTAATCTTAATCACTATCATAATCATTATCTATATCAATATCAGGTAAGGCAAGGGTTAAATAGATGAAAAGACGCGCGTTTTGCCAGCTGTTGTGGGAAAGTTCAAAGTCTGGAAAAGTGAGGCAGCCTTAATGATTGAGCCTTACGATTCCTTTTTCACTCATTCATTCAATCAATCAGGGCCGGGGGGCTTCGGTCCCCCGGACTAAGGCAAAGACGAAAGGCCGATGATGCAACTCATCGTTCGAAATAATTTTGAGGAGGCTCTTCGAATCTTCCGGCGCGCCTGCAGCCCGATCCTCTCCGAGGTGAAGGATCGTGCGTTCTACCTATCCCCTTCGGAGAAGCGAAGAAAAAAGAATAGGAGGGCGATGGCCAGGGCGAAGAAGAAGATGAGGGCAATAACGCGGATGGAGACGAGGGGAGTTTAAGATGGAAACCTTAATCGGTCTTTTGGAATTTTGCCATGGTTGCCAAGGTCGGCAAGATTTTGAAGAAGCGACACTTTTCATTTGCAAAAAACTAAACGCCGTAGCCCTTCGGGATCTCAACCAAGGGGACGGATGGATAATTTTAACCGATTCGCGGGCGGGCTTATGGATGGAAACGGTTTTTGGCGAACTTCGAAAATATAGTTAGGGAGGTGGTCTATGTTTAAAGCGGAGTTCAAGATCGAGGGATTGGAAGAAGCGAAGAAACTTTGCAGTACATCTTTGATGCGGAAAAGTTTGAGAAGCACTCTCGACAAAAGTACAACCAAGGCGCGTCAGGCAATCGTTAAAGAGGTTACTTCGACCCACAACATTGCTGGAAAGGATGTTCGAGCGGCGATGACCACATTGCGCACCACAGCAGACAGCCTAGAAACCGGGGTTCAGATTAAAGGACCCCGGCTGTCTTTGCTTTATTTCAAGGCGAAACAGGGTGTATTGGGGGTGACGGCCAAGGTAAGAAAGGATCACGATTCATTCTATCGGTCTGCATTCATCGTTACGAAGTGGGGGAAGGTGATGGTGAGGACGGGTAAGAGTCGGCTACCAATCCAACACAAGGCCGGGCCAAGCGTGCCAATGATCGTTGACAAAGAACCCTTACTTAATAGGGTACGGGATGCCTTTCACGCCGCATTTGATCGACTATTTGGAGAAGAGGTTGACAAGAGAACAAGGGCATAAGATGACAGCCAGCAAACACACTACTGTCAAGCGGTTAACGGAGGGTCCTTCCGGCGCCTCCCCCATCCACGGTTCGAACGAGCGCAGGTTCCAGACGCGTAGAGGTCGAAAATTCCGGTGTCTTTACACTTTTTTGAAAAGGAATTTTGATGAAAATCTTAGAGCAAGCAGACCTTTTTGATGTCAGTATTTCATCAATAAAAAAATGGAAAGACGAAGGTTATCCTACCAGGGGACCGCTGAAGGAACAGATCCAATGGGTCCGGAAGAATCGACCTTTGTCCTCCGATCCAACCTTGACGGAAGCTAGACGGCAAAAAATTGAAGTCGAAACCGAACTGCGAAGGCTCGAGCTTCTTATTCGCCAGGGGGAATTGATTCGTCGGTCAGAAGTTTTGGAACAGTTTCTCTGGAGGATCCAACAAGTCAAGCAGGGCTTGATGTCTTTAAATCGAAGCCTTCCCCCTCAATGGGTTGGAAAGGATGCGCGTGAAATGAACGCTATCATTAAAAAGGCTTGTTTTGAATTATTGGAAAGATATTCTAGACGTTCCGGAGTTCTTAAAAAAAATAAGAAAGGAGAAAGAACGGTATGAAAGCGGAAGCGAGGCAAGCCGAGCAAGAGACAATTTGTGAATACGGAGTCGGCCCCGAGAGCGGTCGGTTGTATGAAGTTCAACGAGACTTTTACTTGAATGTGTGTGACGGCCCACTGGTTGCGGTCCGGAAAGGTCAACGGGTTTTTCTGGACCATCGAACGGGAAATCAGATGTTTTTTGCCAAAAAGGTTATTCCTACGGAGATCGGGGAGATATTCGAGGTGCTCGTCCCCTTCCAGGTGGTCAGGGATGGAAAATATTTATATCTGGAGCGGGGCGATATCGTTAAGCTCACCCAGGAGGAGGCAATTTCACTTTTGCGGAAACAAGAAATTAAGGAAAAGAGAGGAGGTCAAGGATGAAACTCAAAGCACTTAGAGGGTTCTTGATGCAGGATAAAAAGCGCGGGGCCAATGTTGCGCGGAAGATCGGCGAAGAGTTCACGGTTGATGAGACTGAGGAGGGCGAGCTGATTTATGGAATGCTGACGAGTGGACGGGCGATGGTGGTCGATGAGAAATTCATTCCGAAATCCTGGAGATACTTTTGTAGACATTCTTTTAGTTATGTGAACGCAGATGGACTCCCCAGGTTTTGCAGTGCCGGTTCGGAGATCACTCTTTCCCAAGAGCAAGCCTGTAAATATTTGGTGAGCGGGTACATCCGACCCGTTGACGAGACTGGATGGACACCCCGAAAATTGCTCGGCGCCACCGTAAAAGAGGGATCGGTTAGACAAATGTTTGATGACCTTCCAGAGGTCCGGGAGCCCTGGGTTATAAGAAAGGAGCGAGTTTGATGGAAATTGTGAAGAGAGGGAAAGGAAAATTTCGATTTAAGGTTGTTCGACCCTTTCTGTTGGCCGGTCGGGAGGTCAAAAAAAACGAAGAAATCGAGGTCAACGAGTCCGATCAAACGCTCCTTGTGGAAAATGGGAGGATAGTCCCTTGCGATATTCCGGAGGTGGGCGTTTATATCGCACTCAAACCCTTCTATTTGCCGGGGGCCATTGAGAAATACGAAGCGAAGACAATGGAGCTTGTGAGTTTAAAGGGTGCGGACGCATTGGCCTTAATGCTCCAGGGGGTCTGCATTCCAAAAGATGAAACCCGATGGCGTCCAAGAAATAGGAGGCTTCGCAGCGACAGACCGACCAGGAGTCGAACTTGATGGGAAAAAACACTAAGCACCGGCGCTTGCGAAGGGATTTTTACGAGAAGGTTAAGCCGCCTATCCTGAAATGCCCTCGGCATGATATTCTTTATACCGTGGAATCTTCTAGGGATCCATTGAATGAGGGTAGTTGGCGGCATTTTTTCTGCAAGAAATGC
>Ga0153916_10001521_pt1 | contig 16665 bp, 19 predicted proteins | sample Opewatmetagenome_FD_109642 | JGI IMG/M metagenome (GOLD analysis project Ga0153916, IMG submission 109642) | Freshwater wetland microbial communities from Ohio, USA - Open water 3 Core 3 Depth 4 metaG | ecosystem: Environmental > Aquatic > Freshwater > Wetlands | place: USA: Ohio, Lake Erie... | reverse complement strand
CCCGATGAGCCGCACGATCATCAACAGCCCGCCCAGCAGCCCGTAGATCAGGCCGATCGTCACGTAGAGCCGGTTGCGCTTGTGCATTCTGGCAAAACCAATAATTTATTCTGAACATCGACCATTAGACGTTTTTCTCCCTTGCCTATCGTCAATAGATCCCAGACTAGCAGCACAAACCCGGCAGCAGTCATCAAGCCGAATGCCTCGCGCCAGGCGCAAATCATGCCGGTGCAAGGCGTGTTTCATCCGGTTACAGGCTCTCAGTAAAGCGCCGCTTTCAAACGCTCATACAGACCGTCGTCATAAGCGGCCCCCTCAATCCGCGCCTGGCTGATATCCTCGATCATCGTGCCGAGGCTGGGCAGGCTGCTGCGCTCGATGTGTTGCGCGGGGTCCCAGAGTTTGGACCGCCAGACGGCGCGCGAGCATTGGAAAAACACAATATCCACGCGAACCACGATTACCGATCTGGGCAGCCTCCCGCCGACGCTGAATCGTTCCAGCAGGGCCGGGGCGGTGGAAATAGTCGCCCGCCCATTGACCCGGAGCGTCTCGCCAACGCCCGGAATCAGAAACAGTAATGCAACATGCGGGTTGGCAATGATGTTGCGCAGACTGTCGAGGCGATTGTTCCCGCGCCGGTCCGGAAGCAACAAGGTTTTCTCGTCTTCGACCGTGACAAACCCTGCGGCATCCCCCCGCGGAGAAGTATCGAGCCCTCCCGGGCCGCCGGTTGCGAGGACCACAAACGGGGACGCTGCAATCATCGCCCGGTAATGCGGATGAATGTAGTTGATCTCCTTCTCGACGGCCGCTCCCGCAGGTGCGCCGTAAAGGCGTTCCAGCGTGGCTACGTCGGTAATCTGATGCGCTTCGATCAGTGGGTCCATGGCATTCTCTCCCGCGCGGCAAGCTATTGGGTGCACGCCGGCCTCAGCGCAACCTTTCTCCAGGCTGGCAGATGGATTATACAAGTTTGGGTTGTTCACCGCTTCCAAGGGTCTCCAGAGTCCGGCGCGCCCGCACCTGCAACGCGCGGTAGGTGCGCTCCCATTCACCCTCGCGCGGCGTCGTGTGCGCAATCTGCCGAACCAATGCGGCAAGATCTTCCGCCTGCCCGCGCGCGCGCCAGCTGCGCGAGCACCGCATCATGTTCGGCGGCGTACACAAAATCGACCTTCCGGTCCTGGCAAATCCCGACGCAGGGCTGCGCACCTTCGATCCGCCCGCAGCCTATGCATTGCCACGCCGTCATACGTTCGGTCATCGTCTCCGGTCCCTGCCAAAGAGCGCAATCACTGCTTATACCGGCTAAGGCCGCATCCACACAACGCGCCAGGCGAAAAGCGCAATCGCGCTCCACACGGCGAGCCGCAGGGCGAGCGCCCACACGGTACGCATCTCGTATGCGCCTCCGCTCGCGATATGCGTTCCGAACGCGACAAACGTCAGCGCGGTGCCTGCGGCAAGTGCCGCGGCGAGTACCACGGCCCACCGGCGCCGCACCCAAAGCCCGACGCCTGCAGCGATATAAACAAACCCGGCGAGGAAATTGAACCACACCACGAAGGACACGAAGTTGCCTGCCTCGCGCGCCGCCTCAACGCTGCCGAATAGCACGCTGCCGCCCGCCTTGATGGTGGCGGCGCCGAAGATAACGGCAATTGCGGCCACCACCCGAACCGCAATGGACTGACGACCCAGACTTTGCATCATCCATTCCCTATCATGGTGCACCCAGACGGTTATAATATTCAGTGAAGTCAGGCATGCGCAGTCGCGTTAGCTGGACGGCGCAGGCATCAGACCGCTGCGCACCCGCATCCTGCAACTCGGGCGATCTGCTGGTGGATCGTGCGATAGCGTTCCTCGACTTGCGGTCCGAACAGCGGATCCTCCGTGGACTCGATCGCGACACCGATTTGGGCCCAATCGTCATCGCGAAGGAGTGTCCGCGCAATCGGGAACAGTTCGCGCTCCTCCATTTTCATGTGACTGCGGTAGAACGTAACGTATTCGAGTCCGGGACTCTCCACCGATTCCCGCGTGAGCATCGCTCCGGCAAGCGCGGCGTTAAGGTTGTCGAGGAACCGGGAACCACTTTCCGCGATGACCCGATGCTGTCGTGCCAATTCTTCCACTGCGGGCCTGGTGCTCGAATCGCGCTCCGCCAGCCTGGCAAATGCCAGATCTTCCTTCGGATGATGAAAGCGATCCGGATAGTGCGTCATGTAGTAAAAGATATCGAGCATCAGGTCATAGTCCGGCTGCTCTCCACGATGAAACAACCCGATTTGTGCTTCCAGCAAATCAAGAAGCTTCGCGAAATCGGTGTGCTCCGACTCCAGCTTGTCAATGTCGTTCGTCATGACGGTCACCTTAAACAAAGCGATTCGATTCTGAAGCTAATGCGAGTGAGCCAGACCCGGCGCCTCTTTCTGCACGTGTTCCGGCGCCAGCGTTTCGGCCGCGTTATACAGGCGCTCGACGTAGTGCGTGTACTCGACGTAGGCGCTCGCGAAGGCGCGGCCGGCGGCGATGTCATTCGGGTTGTAATTCTTCTTCTTCATTACTTCCTCGAAGTGGCGGTGCAGCCCCTGCTCCATGCGCTGGGAAACGAGCTTGGCCACGGGCTCCAGTTTTCCGGTCTCAAGCGATTTGTCGGCAGCCGCGATCGGCGGTTCAATCTTGCCCGCCGGTTTCAGCCCCGTGTAACCGGCGCCTTCGCCAGCGCGGTGGATGCGCACGAGCGTTTCAAAGAAGTACATGTCGGCGAGATCCTTCGCCTGCCCGCCTGCCTTGCGCACGGCCACGGTTTTCTCGAACTGTTTCCGGATATCTGCGTCGTCCTTTTTCTGCACCCAGACGAGCACCAGGTTGACATTATTGGTATCGAGCGCCTTGCGCGCGGCCGCGACGACCGGTCCGTCGAGCGTATCGCAATGCGCAAAAGCGGTGCTGGATCCAAGTAGCAGCCCTAAAGTAAGCACTGCTATCGCAGTAAAACGGCCAATAATGTCATGACGTTTCATGATGTTTTCACCTGTAGTTAATCGGCTGCGGCGGACACCATGTCCGCCACGTTCTCTGTTTAAACGGAGGAAGCGGCCGGATGTTCCATGATTTTTGTTACGGGGGCTTACTTGGCATGCAGGCGTTCTTCGAAAGTGCCCGCCGGCGCCTGCCGGATCAGCAACTCGGCCAACGCGCGCTGCTGCTCCCGATCGAGGATGTCGCGCTCCTTGAGCAGCTGCTCGATGACCTGCTGCTGCTGCCTTGCCTGCAACTGCGCAATGACCGCGCGTTCGGCCTCGATGCGCGCGCGATTCGGCCGGTCGGAAAAAATCTCGCGAATCATGCTCTCGCGATGCGGGCGTATCTGCTGCCAGTCGGCTCCGAGTTCACGCAGGAATCCGGTTTCCAGCTCGTGCCATTGCCGGCGCTGCTCGGCGCTCAGCTTGAGATAATCGGGCAAGCTCGCTTCCGTGGCGTTGCCACCGGAAACATTGGGCAACTGCCCGTGCTGCACGACACGATAACCGACCGCCCCGATCACCCCCAGATTGAGCAGCAGTGACAGTACCAATACTAATTGCATTCCTGAGTGTTTCATGGCGTTATCTCTGCTGATAACACGATTGAAGGCCCACACATATCCCCCCCGGCGGAACCGGATCGAACATGGCCATCGCCGCCGGCCGCGCTACCGCAACACCGGCGCCGCCCGCGAGCAAGGCGCCCAGGTAGACGCCCACTGTGAGCATGCCCGCTGCCGCCAGCCCCGAGGGCACCAGCCGCCAGCGCGGCTCGCGTCCCCGTTGCTGTCGCCGCCTCCTCGCCGCGAGCCGCTGTTCAACCAGCGGTGCAAGATCGAAGCCGACGCGTGCAGCAGCGAAGGGTTGAAGCGCGACGTGCAGGTCGGTCAGGTCCCTGAGCATCGCTCCGCACAACGGGCAGGTCGCGGCATGAGATGTGACCTGCTCCTGCGTGCCCGGCGCCAGCTCGCCGTCGATCAGCGCCGAAAGCTGTTCAGTGCGGGGACAATAGGGTTGCCTGGATGATGTCATGCGTTTTTCCGTCGATAATGATCAATCAATGCTTCTCTCGCGCGCGCCAGCCGCGACTTGACCGTGCCTTCGGTTATGCCGAGCGCGGCACCGATCCCGCTATAGGACATGTCTTCCACCTCGCGTAACAGCAGAATCTGACGATGGTCTGGCGGCAACCGGTCAAGCGCCGCCTGAAGCGCAATCAGCTGCTGCTTCGCTGCAAGCTGCGCCTCGGGGCCGGCGCCGTCGCCCGGCACATCATAATCCTCGTCCAGTGCCACGAACTCGACCACGTTGCGGCGCCGCAGCGCATCCGTCGCGGTATTCGAGGCGATGCGAAACAGCCAGGTCCGGAATTCCGCGTCCGGCCGCCAGCCGGGCAGCGCCTGGAAGACCTTGATCAATACATCCTGGGTGAGTTCCAGCGCCTCGTCGCGCGAGCCCACCATGCGCAGGAGGAAACGAAATACCCGGTCCTGGTACCGGCGCACCAGCGTGGAATACGCAGCATGGTCGCCCTGCTGGCTCAGCTCTGCACATTCCCGGTCGGTCAGCTCCTGGCCCATTCAGATGCCGCGCGCCTGCCGCCGCATACGCTCCTTTAAACGAGTTGGAAACCGGAAAGTTCCATGATTTCGGGCCGGAATGAGCTTCCCCTCGAATTTCGGATACTGACGATAGCGCTTAATATGCGAAATTTGAGGCGAAGGATGAAGCGAACTCCATCGCGTACGCATAACGCCCGTCTACGGTGCCGATGCCGAACACACTTGGCGCCAACTCGGATTCTTTGACTGCCGCGATTTGCACCTGCACCGGCGCGAGCAACCCGCGGTTGAACGCGAGCCACAACATTGCTGCTGCCAGCAACCCAACGCCAGCCGCACCGGCCAGTATTTTCGATTCATGCGGAGCACGGCGACTTTCCCTGGCAACTCGATTACCATTGGAGTTTATAGCTTCGGCCACTCCGATCAACTTGATCTAAATCAAGTTCATTCTGGATGCATTAACCCGCCATGAAACGCGGGTATCAATGATAATGGCAGAGACAAAAAGACACCGTCCGGTTTTTTTCAATCTGATGCAGATCCAGATGCCGGTGGGCGCGCTGACGTCCATCACCCACCGGGTGACAGGCATCCTTTTGGCGCTCGGCATTCCATTCGGCATTTACCTCCTTGATCTATCCCTGCAGGGCCCGCAATCCTACGCACAGGTGATCAGCCTGTTTGGCAAGTTGACTTTCCAGGGTGCGGCGATCATTTTGATTTGGGCACTGGCGCATCATTTGTTGGCCGGAATCCGCCATCTGCTGGGTGACATCGACGTCGGTTCGCAGTTGCCTGCCGCGCGCCGCAGCGCCTGGATCGTGAACCTCGGCGGCGTCGCCGTGGCGCTGCTCGCGGCCGGAGTCTTGCTGTGAGAAAGACCGTTACCGGACTGCGTGCCTGGCTTGTGCAGCGAGTTAGCGCGGTCTACATGCTCTTGTTCATCTTGTTTTTGCTCTTCCATTTCCTCCTTGATCCGCCCCATTCGTATTTGGCTTGGCACGGCTGGTTGATGAGCCCCAGTGTCAGCATCGCCACGATTGTCTTTTTTGCCGCGCTGTTGCTGCATGCCTGGGTGGGTGTCCGGGATGTGCTTATGGATTATGTTCACCCGCTTGCCGTGCGCGTTTCCGCGCTCGCGTTGCTAGGCATCGGCCTGGCGGCGATTGCGGCATGGGTCGTGCGGATTTTATTGGCTGGGCAAAGCTAAAGCGCACACCCGGGTGCGGGGTGTGCGTCAGGAGACCGTAATGAGACTGTCGATTTTTCGCTTCAATCCGGAACAGGATGAGAAGCCGTATATGCAGGATTACGAGATCGAACTGGAGCCAACCGACCGGATGCTGTTGGATGTCATTGTGCGTCTCAAGGCTCAGGACGATACGCTCACTTTCAGGAAATCCTGTCGCGAAGGCGTGTGCGGCTCTGATGCGATGAACATCAACGGCCGCAACGGGCTGGCTTGCATTACCCCGGTGAGGGAGTTGAAGGAGCCGGTCGAGTTGCGTCCCTTGCCGAGCTTCCCGGTCATCCGTGACCTGGTGGTCGACATGACTCAGTTTTTTAAACAGTATCATTCGATCAAGCCTTGTGTAATCGACAACGAACCCGCGCCAGAAAGGGAACGTCTGCAATCGCCGGAAGACCGCGAGAAGCTGAATGGTTTATACGAGTGCATCTTGTGTGCGTGCTGCACGAGTCAGTGTCCTTCATCGTGGTGGAACCCGGACAAGTTCGTCGGCCCGGCCGGCTTGTTGCAGGCATATCGCTTTATTATCGACAGCCGGGATCGGGCCACCCAGGAGCGCCTGGATGATTTGAACGATCCTTACCGGTTGTTCCGCTGCCGCTCGATCATGAATTGTACCGAGGTTTGCCCCAAAGGGCTGGCTCCCTCCCGCGCCATCGAGAAGATCAGACTGATGATGGTCAAGGATTCGCTGTGACCGTCGAAACAAGCTATCCCACTCTCGGCGCATTGCTGGCGGCCGTGCGCAATTGCCGTGCGTGCGAGGCGCATCTGCCGCTCGGTCCGCGTCCGGTGCTGCGTGCGGGTGAAACGGCCCGCATCCTCGTCGTGGGGCAGGCGCCCGGCGCGCGCGTGCACACGACCGGCATTGCGTGGGACGACCCGAGCGGGGAGCGCCTGCGCGCGTGGATGGGCGTGGGCAAGGACGTCTTCTATGATGAGTCGCGCATCGCAATCATCCCCATGGGCTATTGTTATCCGGGACGGGGAAATGGCGGTGACAGGCCACCGCGTCGCGAATGCGCGGCGCTGTGGCTCGGCCAGTTGCTGGACTGGCTGCCGCGGGTTGAATTGACTCTGCTCATCGGCCAGTATGCGCAGCGCCACTTTCTGGGCAGTCGCCGCAAGTCGTCGCTGACCGAGACAGCCAAGGCCTGGCGGGAATACGCTCCGCAATATCTCCCGCTGCCCCACCCCTCACCGCGCAATCAGCCGTGGTTCAAGCGCCATCCCTGGTTTGAGCAGCAGATCGTGCCGGCATTGCAGGCACGAATCAAAGCGCTGTCCGCGCGCTGAGCATGTCATGTCTGTCTCAATATTCGGAAAGCAATGACGAAGCACGACTCCCGGTCCGTGGTATTGACCGTGGGCCATTCGACGCGGCCGCTCGCGGAGTTCATCGCTTTACTTGCGGCCCACTCGGTGACCCGGCTCATCGACGTGCGTACCGTGCCGCGCTCCCGCCACAACCCGCAGTTCAACCTCGACACCTTCCCGACCGCGCTTGAGGCCGCCGGCATCTGCTATGCACACGTTGCCGGTCTAGGGGGATTTCGCCGCGCAGGCCCGGAGTCCCCGAACCTGGGCTGGCGAAACGTTTCATTCCGCGGCTACGCCGATTACATGCAGACGCCCGAATTTGCGGAAAATCTGGCCGGCCTCATGGAACTGGCGAAACAGGAGCGGGTCGCGCTGATGTGCGCGGAGGCCGTGCCGTGGCGCTGCCATCGCTCTTTGATCGCCGACGCGCTGGTGGTCCGTGGCATCCGCGTCGAGGAAATCATCAACGGGACGCGGCGCCAAGTGCACACGCTGACCCCTTTTGTCAAGGTGGACGGCACGACAATCACTTATCCGCCTTCGACTGCACCTGAACCGGATTGAGTTGCTTGAGACCGTTTGAGCCGATCAAGCGCTTCATCCGGCGCGCCGTTGCCTACTGAACCAGCGGCGAGGCCGTCGAATCCAGATCCACTCCCTGCACGTCAGCTTCGCCAGCCAGTACCGCGACATACTGTTCCAGCGCCTTGCGGCCCACCGCCTCGGCGAGATGCGCGGCGATTTTGTCGTGCACGGCCTCGAACGGCACCAGCTGGCCCGGCACCCGTCCGTCGATTGCAACGATATGAAAGCCGTAGCGCGTATTCACGAGCCGCGCCAGCACACCCGTTGCCGTCGATCCGAAGATTGCCTTTTCAAACTCGGGCGCGCACTCGCCGCGCGAGAGCTGCCCGAGGTTGCCCTCGTGCTGTCCCGACGGGCAATTCGACAGCTCGCGTGCGCGCGCAGCGAAGCGCTCCGGGTGCTGGGTCAACTCCGCCAGCGTCTGCTCGGCCTTGCTGCGCAATGGATTCACCGGCACGCCGGGCGTCACTGCAAACAGGATATGGCGCGCAAACACCAATTCTCCGGCCGTAAAGTCGGCCTGCTGCTGCGCGTAAAACCGGCGGCATTCGTCTTCGGTAGGCTCCGGGGTTTTGACTTCGCGGTCGAGCAACGCCTCGATAGCATCATCCTGAAACCCTTCGTTCGCGTCGGCAGCGATGAGCCCGAGCACCACGGCGCGTTGACGCAGGAGTTCGCGCACCGCCCCGAGCCGGTCGGCCACCGCCACGCCGTTAACGGTGCTCATCGCTGCCTCACCACCTGATAGGGCCGGAATACATAGTAGACGGTGGCGAAACCGCTCCAGATATGCACCAGCCGCGTGAACGGAAATATCAGAAATATCGTCAGGCCCAGCACGATGTGGATTTTGAAGATCGGTGACGCAACCGCAATCAGGCCGGCCGCACCCGCGCGGAACGTGAAGATGCGCTGCGCCCAATCCATGAACCTGAGCATTTCGCCGCCATCGAGGTGCGCCCACGACACGGTAATCGAGAGCAGGCCCAGCGAGAGTTGCGCCAGCAGCAGCACAAGTATCAGGATGTCCATCGGCTTGCTGGTCACGCGGATGCGCGGATCGGCGAGCCGGCGGTGCAGCAGCATCACCAGTCCCACGAAGCCCATGACGCCGGCGATGCCGCCGGCGACGATCGCCAGCATCTGCTTGGCCGGTGCTGTCACGCTCAACGCGTGCCATACCCAGAGCGGGGTCAGCAACCCGACGAAATGGCCGAAGAAAATGCCGAGGATGCCGATATGGAACAGGTTCGAACCCCACAGCAACTGGCTGCGGCGCAGCAACTGGGAGCTGTCGCTCTTCCAGGTGTACTGCTCGCGGTCGAAGCGGATCAGGCTGCCCACGAAGAATATCGTCAGGGCGAGATACGGGTAATACCCGAACAGAAACTGGTTCATATAGCTGGAAATATCCATCGTCGTTCTCCCGTCATGCCACCTTGTTCATGAACCGCACCACCTGCGCCTTCGGCTTCACATCGGTGCAGCCGGGTCCGAAAATCACCGGCTCGTCCGCCCATTCGTCATCGATGTCAGGCGTATCCGCGACGCGCGCTTCACGCGGCTTCGGCTCGAAATCGAACGCCGGCTCGCCGGCTATGGTCAGCAATGCACCCAACACCGCGCCGTAGCGGCTGTCATGCCCGACCAGTGCTTCGCCGACTGCGCGCAAAACGTGCGCGCAGTCGCCGAGCATCTCGCGCACTTCCTCGATCGGTCGCGTGGAAAGATACTCCAGCACCGCCGGCAGGTAGTCCGGCAGTTCGTTCGCCGCGATCGCCAGGCCGTGGCTCGCATACAATGCGTTGAGGTCCACCATCGCCTGGCCGCGATCGCGCGCTTCGCCGTGCACGTGCTCGAACAAATGCAATGAAGTTGCACGCCCGCGGTCAAACAGCTCGACGTAGCGCTCCTGCGCGTCGAGCGAATCGGTTGCCGCCAGCTCGTCAATCAGCGCGGTAAGCCGCGCCTGGTCATCGCGTCCGAGCAGTTTTTCCGCCTCGACGATGCCGCGGATATCCGGCAGCGCTTCGAGCAGCGCCGGTTCGGGATAGGTAAGCAGAGCAGCGAGTGCTTTCAATGTGCGCATGGATGTCTCCTACTGATTATTCCGGAAATGGTGTGTCAACCATTTCCGCTCGACGTTCCCCCCTCCTTTCGGGAGAGGGGCTAGGGGTGAGGGCGGGGCGACGGATATCATTAACGTAAAGCCCCTAGACTGCCGCTTTGATGGGAATGATTTTCTTCTTGCCGCCGAACAGACTGGCTTTGCTTTCACCGTCAGAGCAGCCGTTGCCGAAGGAGAAGCCGCAGCCGCCGCGCAGGTCGAACGCATCCTCGGCGTACTCGCGGTGCGCGGTCGGGATGACGAAGCGGTCTTCGTAGTTGGCGATCGCCATGTAGCGGTACATCTGCTCGATGTCGTGCACGCTCATGCCGACCTGCTTGAGCACCTCGCTGTTCTCGCGCTTCTCGACGTGCCGGTCGCGCATGTAGGCGCGCATCGCCAGCATGCGCTCGAGCGCAACCGCCACCGGCGCCTCGTCGCCCGCGGTCAGCAGGTTGGCGAGATATTTGAGCGGGATGCGCAGGCTGCGCACGTCGGGCAACTGGCCAAAAGCGCTGACCTGGCCCGAATTCGCCGCCGCCGTGATCGGCGACAGCGGCGGCACGTACCACACCATCGGCAGCGTGCGGTATTCCGGGTGCAGGGGCAGCGCCACTTTCCAGTCCATCACCATTTTGTAGACCGGCGATGCTTTCGCCGCCGTCAGCCACGATTCCGGCACGCCGTCCTTGCGCGCCTGCTCTATCACTTCCTGCGCGTTCGGATCGAGGAACAGGCCCAGCTGCGCCTTGTAGAGATCTTTCTCGTCGGCGACGCTCGCCGCTTCCTCGATGCGGTCGGCATCGTACAGCAGCACCCCCAGGTAGCGGATGCGGCCAACACAGGTTTCGGAGCACACCGTCGGCTGTCCGGCCTCGATGCGCGGATAGCAGAAGATGCACTTTTCGGCCTTGCCGGTGGACCAGTTGTAATAAATCTTCTTGTAAGGGCACCCCGACACGCACATGCGCCAGCCGCGGCACTTGTCCTGGTCGATCAGCACGATGCCGTCCTCCTCGCGCTTGTAGATCGAGCCCGACGGACACGACGCGACGCACGTCGGATTCAGGCAATGCTCGCACAGGCGCGGCAGATACATCATGAAGGTGTTCTCGAACTGGCCGTAGATATCTTTCTGCACGTCCTCGAAATTCGCGTCCTTCGAGCGCTTGGCGAACTCGCCGCCGAGAATTTCCTCCCAGTTCGGACCCCACTCGATTTTCTCCATGCGCTCGCCGGTGATCAGCGAGCGCGGCCGCGCCACCGGCGGCGCCTTCATCTCGGGCGCGGTGTGCAGATGCTCGTAATCAAAGGTGAACGGCTCGTAATAGTCGTCGATCTGCGGCAGGTTCGGATTGGCGAATATCTTCATCAAAAGCGACCACTTGCCACCCTGCTTCGGCTCGATTTTGCCGTTGCTCTTGCGCGCCCAGCCGCCATTCCACTTGGTCTGGTTCTCCCACTCCTTCGGATAACCGATGCCGGGTTTGGTCTCGACGTTGTTGAACCATGCGTATTCCATCCCGGGGCGCGAGGTCCAAACGTTCTTGCAGGTGACCGAACAAGTGTGGCAGCCGATGCACTTGTCCAGATTCAGGACCATGCCGATCTGAGCACGGACTTTCATCGCTGTTCTCCTTGCGCTGCGACCGCTTGCTCGGCCGGCTGATCCAGCCAGTCCACCGTCTTCATTTTCCTGACGATGACAAACTCGTCGCGATTGGTGCCGATCGTGCCGTAATAGTTGAAGCCGTAGCTCAACTGCGCGTAGCCGCCGATCATGTGCGTCGGCTTGACGACGATGCGCGTCACCGAATTGTGGATGCCGCCGCGCGTGCCGGTGATCTCCGAGCCGGGGACGTTCACGATCTTCTCCTGCGCGTGGTACATCAAGCACATGCCCTCCTTGACCCGCTGCGACACCACGGCACGCGCAGTGATGGCACCGTTCACGTTGTAGAGTTCGATCCAGTCGTTGTCCTCGATGCCGACCTGCTGCGCGTCGGTCTCGGACAGCCACACGATCGGCCCGCCCCGCGACAGCGTCAGCATCAGCAGGTTATCGGTGTAGGTCGAATGGATGCCCCATTTCTGGTGCGGCGTAATGAAATTGAGCACGACTTCCGGATGGCCGTTCGGTTTGTGCCCCTGGATCGGATGGATGGCCTTGAGGTCAACCGGCGGCTTGTAAACGCACAATCCTTCGCCGAAGCCGAGCATCCACTTGTGATCCTGATAGAACTGCTGGCGGCCGGTCAGCGTGCGCCACGGTATCAGCTCGTGAACGTTGGTATAACCGGCGTTGTAACTGACGTGCTCGGACTCGATGCCGCTCCACGTCGGGCTGGAAATGATCTTGCGCGGCTGTGCCTGGATGTCGCGAAAACGGATCTTTTCGTCTTCCTTCGCCGCCGCCAGGTGCTTGTGCTCGCGGCCGGTAATCTTGGACAGCGCTTCCCATGCCTTGACCGCGACTTCGCCGTTGGTCTCGGGAGCGAGCATCAGCACCACCTCGCAGGCGTCGATGTCGGATTCGATCCGCGGCATGCCCTTGGTAATGCCTTCCTCGGTGACCGGGTAATTGAGCGCGCGCAACGCAGCGACCTCGTGTTCGGTATTCCACGCAATGCCCTTGCCGCCGTTGCCGACTTTCGCCATCAGCGGCCCGAGCGCCGTGAATTTCTTGTAGGTATTCGGGTAATCACGCTCGATCACCGTGATCTGCGGCGCGGTCTTGCCGGGAATCAGGTCGCACTCGCCGCGCTTCCAGTCCTTGATGTCTGTCGACTGGGCCAGTTCGCCCGGGGTGTCGTGCATCGTCGGCGTCAGCACCAGATCCTTCTCGACGCCGAGCTGACCGACCGCGACTTCGGAAAACTTTTTCGCGATGCCCTTGTAGATCTCCCAGTCGCTGCGCGATTCCCACACCGGATCCACCGCCGCGGACAGCGGATGGATGAACGGGTGCATGTCGGACGTGTTGAGGTCGTTCTTTTCGTACCACGTCGCCGTCGGCAGCACGATGTCCGAATACAGGCAGGTGGTGGACATTCGGAAATCGAGCGTCACCAGCAGGTCAAGCTTGCCGGTGGGCGCATCCTCGCGCCACTTCACCTCTTCCGGCTTTTCTCCGCCGACGCTGCCGAGATCCTTGCCTTGCAAGCCGTGGGTGGTTCCAAGCAGATGCTTGAGGAAGTATTCGTGGCCCTTTCCGCTGGAGCCCAGAAGATTGGAACGCCACACGAACATATTGCGGGGGAAATTCAGTGGGTTGTCAGGGTCTTCGCATGACAGCTTCAGCGAGCCGTCCCGCAATGACTTCACCACATAGTCCTTCGGATCCATGCCGGCGGTTGCCGCGTCTTTCACCACCCGGATCGGATTGGCCTGCAACTGCGGTGCGCTCGGCAGCCAGCCCATGCGTTCGGCGCGCACGTTGAAATCGATCAGGCTGCCGGTGAACTCCTTCGGATCCGCAAGCGGCGACAGAATTTCCTTCACCGCCAGCTTTTCGTAGCGCCACTGATCGCTGTGCGCGTAGAAGAACGAAGTTCCGTTCATCTGCCGCGGTGGACGGTGCCAATCGAGCGCGAATGCAAGTGCGGTCCAGCCAGTCTGCGGCCGCAGCTTCTCCTGGCCGACGTAATGCGACCAGCCGCCTCCCGACTTGCCGACACAGCCGCACATGATCACCATGTTGATGATGCCACGATAGTTCATGTCGCAGTTGTACCAATGGTTCATCCCCGCGCCGATGATGACCATGGACTTGCCCTCGGTCTTGTCGGCGTTGTCGGCGAACTGGCGCGCAACGGTGACGACATCGGCCGCTTTGACGCCGGTGATCTTCTCCTGCCATAGCGGCGTATACGGCACGTCTTCGTCGTAGGACTTGGCGACGTTGCCGCCGCCCAGGCCGCGGTCGATGCCGTAGTTCGCGACCATCAGGTCGAATACGGTCGCCACGTAGGACTCGCCGCCGGCGAGTGCGAGCTTCTTCGCGGGAACGTTGCGCAGCAGCACGTCCGTGCCCTGGTCGTTGTTTTGGAATCGCTCATTGATGACGCCGCCGAAGTACGGGAATCCGACCGGCACGATCTCGTCGCGACGGTCGATCAGAGACAGGGCGAGCTTGACATCGGCGCCCGAAGCCGCGTTTTTCGGCTCGAGGTTCCACCGGCCGTCCGACTGGCCCCAGCGAAAGCCGATCGAGCCGTTGGGCGCCACCACGTCGCCCGAGACCTCGTCGAAACCGACGGTCTTCCAGTCGGGGTTGTTGGACTGGCCGAACTGACCGGCAAAATCACTGGCGCGAATGAAGCGGTCCGGCACGAACCGGTCGCCGCGTTTCACGAGCTTCACGAGCAACGGCATGTCGCTGTAGCGCCGCACGTAATCGGTGAAATACGCCGACGGTTTTTCGAGATGAAACTCCTTGAGAATGACGTGGCCCATCGCCATTGCCAGCGCAGCATCGGTGCCCTGCTTCGGGTGCAGCCACAGGTCGCACAACTTCGCGACTTCGGAATAGTCCGGCGTGACGGCGACGGTCTTCGTGCCCTTGTAGCGTACCTCGGTGAAGAAATGCGCATCGGGCGTGCGCGTCTGCGGCACGTTCGAGCCCCATGCGATGATGAACGACGAATTGTACCAATCAGCCGACTCGGGCACGTCGGTCTGCTCACCCCAGGTTTGCGGGCTGGACGGCGGCAGATCGCAGTACCAGTCGTAAAAGCTCAGGCACACGCCACCGATCAACGACAGATAACGACTGCCCGAGGCGTACGACACCATCGACATCGCAGGGATCGGCGAGAAGCCAACCACGCGATCGGGGCCGTACTGCTTGATGGTATAGACGTTGGCAGCGGCGATGATCTCGTTGATCTCGTCCCATGTCGAACGCACGAAACCGCCCATGCCGCGCGCCGACTTGTAGGATTTCGTGTTTGCCGGATCCTCGACGATCGATGTCCACGCCGCGACCGGCGACAGCGACTGGCGCGCTGCGCGCCACATCCTGATCAGGCGTCCGCGCACCATCGGGTACTTGATGCGGTTGGCGCTGTAGAGGTACCACGAATACGACGCGCCGCGCGAGCAGCCGCGCGGCTCATGATTGGGCATGTCGGGTCGCGTGCGCGGGTAATCGGTCTGCTGCGTTTCCCACGTCACGATGCCGCCCTTCACATAAATCTTCCAGCTGCATGAGCCGGTGCAGTTCACGCCGTGGGTGGAGCGCACGATCTTGTCGTGCTGCCAGCGCTTGCGGTAACCGTCTTCCCACGTGCGGTCCTCGCCGGTGACCACGCCGTGATCCCCGGAAAAAGTGTCGTTTTCCCTGGTGAAAAACGTCAGTCGGTCGAGAAAGTGACTCATGGATTGCTCCGTTGTTTTAATTTGAATTCTTGGCGCGAGTGCCGAACAATAAGCTTATAAAATTAAAATAACCCGACACGCAACACGGACTTTCTCAGCAGGGCATTTCCGCGTTCTTGCGCGCGTAATACCACCACGTGATCGCAATGCACGTGACATAAAACACGATGAAGACATAGAGCGCGCCTTCGGGCCCGCCAGTCATCGCTATCGAAGTGCCGTAGCTTTTGGGAATGAAGAATCCGCCATAAGCCGCCATTGCCGCTGTAAAACCGAGCACGGCGGCAGCTTCCTTGTTGGCGTTCTTCACCGCCTGTTCCTGCGCCTCCGCGCCCTTGCCCTCGGCCGCGCGCGCCTGCTCGGTAAGAAAGATGACCGGAATCATGCGGAAAGTCGACCCGTTGCCGATACCCGTGGTCAGAAACAGCACGATGAACATGCTAAGGAAGCCGACGAAGCTGCCGCCGGAACCGGCGCTGGGCAGAAAATAGATCACCCCGACCACCGCCAGCGTCATCACGATGAAATTCCAGAATGTGACTCTGGCGCCGCCGAGTTTGTCCGCGAGCCAGCCGCCGAACGGCCTGACGATGGCGCCGACAAAAGGGCCGAGCCACGCGTATTGCAGCGCATTGATGTGCGGAAACTGCGACTTGATCAGCAGCGGAAATCCCGCCGAATAGCCGATGAACGAGCCGAAGGTGCCGAGATAGAGCCAGCACATGATCCAGTTGTGCTTGCGCTTGAATATCACCGCCTGCTCGGTAAACGACGCCTTGGCGTCGGCGATATCGTTCATGCCGATCCAGGCCGCAATGGTCGCGATCGCGATCCACGGCACCCAGATGAACGCCGCGTTCTGGATCCAGACTGTGGCTTGCGTGCCGGCGCCACGATCGATGGCGGTTTGGGGATCGCCGCCGAAAATTCCGAGTATGCCCACCGTAATCATGATCGGCGCCAGAAACTGCATCGAGGACACGCCCAGGTTGCCGAGGCCCGCGTTCACGCCGAGCGCGGAGCCCTTGCGCTCTTTCGGAAAGAAAAAGCTGATGTTGGCCATCGACGAGGAAAAATTGCCGCCGCCGAAACCGCACAATAACGCCAGGATGAGCATGGTCGAGTAGCTCGTTGTCGGATCCTGCACGGCAATGCCGACGCCGACCGCCGGTATCAGCAGGGATGCGGTGGAAATCGCGGTCCATCTGCGCCCGCCGAATATCGGGATCATGAACGAATAAAAGATTCTCAGCGTCGCCCCGGACAAGGCCGGCGCCGCCACGAGCCAGAACAGCTGGTTGGTCGTGAACGCAAATCCGATCTGCGGCAGCTTGACTGCCACCACGCTCATGAGCTGCCACACCGCGAATGCCAGGAACAGCGCCGGCACCGAGATCCACAGGTTGCGCGTGGCGATCGCTT
>Ga0153916_10001520_pt1 | contig 16665 bp, 17 predicted proteins | sample Opewatmetagenome_FD_109642 | JGI IMG/M metagenome (GOLD analysis project Ga0153916, IMG submission 109642) | Freshwater wetland microbial communities from Ohio, USA - Open water 3 Core 3 Depth 4 metaG | ecosystem: Environmental > Aquatic > Freshwater > Wetlands | place: USA: Ohio, Lake Erie... | reverse complement strand
GCTTTCATTCCCCCTGGTGGAGTACGAGGCCATGCTGGCAGACGCAAAACTTATGGTGGAAAGCTTTAAAAACAAGAAGTCCATAGGCCGCACTGCCTCGCCGCTGAACAAGATCAAATCGGAGTAGATCGGCAATGTCAAGGATGCATTCGCAGAGAAAGGGTTCCTCGGGCTCGAAGAAGCCACTTGTGGACAAGAGTCCTTCGTGGGTTCAGCAGTCGCCTGAGGAGATCAAGGAGTTGGTGGTGAAGCTTGCCGGTGAGGGCATGGCGACGGCCAAGATAGGCCTTGTTCTGAGGGACCAGTACGCCGTTCCCAACGTGCACCTCGCCGTCGGCATTAGCATCAGGGAGATCCTCGCGGAGAAGAACATCAAGTTCGAGCTCCCGGAGGACCTGCAGGGCTTGATGAAGCGCGCGGTCCAGCTGAGCGGGCATGTGAAGGCTAACCCGAAGGACCTACACAACCTCAGGGGCCGGCATCTGATCGAGTCCAAGATCAGGCGCCTGGTGAAGTACTACAAGCGTGAGGGCGTGATCCCGGAGAATTGGCAGTACTCCCTGGACACGGCCGCATTGCAGGTCGAGTGAGCCGTCATGGTCGGGAGCGTGACACTCCCGGATGAGTTCTCAGACAGCCTGAAGCATGCGCTCAAGCTCGTGAATTCTGCAGGCTACCTGAGGGTCATCTCCCATCACGACGCCGACGGCATTGCCGCGGCGTCCATCATCACGGGCGCGTTGTCGAGGGCGAAGAAGCAGTTCCACCTCACGGTCACGAAGGGCCTGGACGGGGACATAATCGAGAGCCTAGCAAGAGAGGGCAATGAGGTTGTTCTTTTCCTGGATATGGGCTCTGGACAGATCGATAGCCTCGAGCATATCGAGGCCAAGATAGCAGTGCTTGACCACCACAAGCCGATCAGGAAATCCAAGAAGGTGGTCCAGGTCAACCCGCACTTCCAGAACATGGACGGCATGACTGAGGCGTGCGCGTCCTCCCTGAGCTTCCTGTTGGCAGTGATGATAGACCCCTGTAACTGGGACCTGTCGCCCATCTCAATTGCGGGCATCATAGGCGACCGGCAGCACATGGGCGGCATGAAAGGCATCAACCAGCAGATACTCGACCACGCGGTCGAGAAGGAATTCATCTCAGTCCAGAGAGGCCTGAACCTGAAGGGGGCGACAATCGCCGACGCGATCGCAGATTCTGTCGACCCGTATTTCGTGGGTATGTCAGGCAGGAAGGACAACGTGCTCGCGTTCCTCGACTCGATGAAGCTGAACCCGTCGACGCCCTTGGGCGCGCTCGACGAGGTCTACAGGCGCAAGCTCACGTCAATGCTTTCGCTAAGGCTCATGGGCCAAGGCTGCAGGCCGGAGACGGTCGAGGAGCTCGTGTCCGAAATACACTGGATCCCGAAGATGAGCATGAGCGCCATGGACCTTGCGGACCTTCTCAACGCATGCGGCAGGATGGATCATGAGGGCGTTGGCATTGCGCTCTGCATGGGTGACGAGGACTCGCTTGCACTCGCTGGCGACCTTAGACGGGAATACAATCGCAAGATAATGGAGAAGTTGATGGAGATCGAGTCTGACGGCGTGAGCCAAAAGGACCACATACAGTACTTCGTTGCTGCAGATCCATCACTTTCGGGGGCACAGGCGGGGCTCGCAATGCAATACATACTCGACCAGTCCAAACCGACGCTGGCAATCTCGGAAGTCAGGGACAAAGTGAAGGTGTCGAGCAGGGGCACCAAGTACCTCGTCTCGAAAGGCCTTGACCTGTCCGCAGCGCTCAAGAAAGGTTCTGAAAAGGTCGGGGGAATGGGCGGGGGCCATGCGGTGGCTTCGGGCGCAACGATCGCCAAAGGAAAAGAAGAGGAGTTCCTGAAAGCCGTTGATGAACTCGTCGCGTTGCAGTTAAGATGAGCTCTTGACACGCAGACTACTTCTTCATCAAACCAAGGACTTCATCCAGGGAAGGTCCACGTCGTCGGTCCTGAACCTCTGATTCACGACGCTATCCTCCAGCCTGGTCCTGACGCCGGATTGGTGCATGATCACGCCGGTCCACGCTATCATCGCGCCATTGTCCACGCAGAGTGAGCCGGGAGGGACGAACATCTTCGCGCCCCGCTCCTCGGCCATTGTCCTGACCATCTCCTGAAGGCGCTTGTTCTGCACAACGCCTCCCCCGAGCAGCACTTCGTCCTTCTCTACATGCGCCATCGCCCTCTCGGTAACCTCCACCAGCATGGCGAAACAAGTCTCCTGGAGCGAGAAACAGAGGTCCTCGAGCCTTTTTCCCTGCTTGTGGAGCTGGAGCGCGGCCGTAAGTATGCCCGAGAATGCCACGTCCATTCCTTTGACACTGTACGGAAGCTCTATGAGCTCCTTGCCGTCTCTTGCCAGTCGTTCGAGGTGCGGTCCTGACGGAAACGGCAACCCGACCGACCGGCCAAACTTGTCGATCATGTTTCCTATGCCGACATCGAGCGTCTCGCCGAACACGCGATATCTCCCGCCGGAGTACGCGATCACCTGAGTGTTGCCGCCGGACGCGTAGAGCAATGTCGGATTCCTGCAGCCCGTGACCTTCCTTCCGATCTCAAGATGCGCAACGCAGTGGTTCACGCCGATCATGTCTACCCCGAGCGAGAGCGAAAGTGCCCTCGCAGCCGTCGCCGCCGTCCGGAGGCAGGGCCCTAGCCCCGGGCCCTGGGAGAACGCCACCAGCTCGACGTCCTCGTAAGAGACACCAGCCTTTGCTACCGCCTCATGCATGAGCGGGACAACGTTCTCGGCGTGATGGTTCGCGGCCTCTCTTGGATGTATTCCCCCCTTCGAACCGTCGATCATCTTCGAGAGGTTGGCGAGGACCCTGCAGTCCTGATCGACGACGCCGATGCCGATGGTGTGTGCTGTGCCTTCGATGCCGAGGCAGATCATCGGACGTGCATTGCGTGCCAGGTAAAAAGGATATCCCGATGTGATCGTCCCGATGGCTTGATGTTCTCGATAGCATTATCTCGTCCCATGGAACTGGAGAAACCTCCGAGAGCGGATCCTTCGGAGTTCAGAAAGCAGGCCAAGTTTGTGGGACTCGCCGGCCTGGGGATGGACATCCTTGTGGCAATCGTGATCCTCGCCTTCATGCCGTTCGAACAGACGATCGTTTACATTCTGGTAATAGCACTTGTTGGAGCCGGTGTCGTGTTGGCATATGTCTTCGCTGTCGTATTTCCGAACAATTACGAGAAGAACTATCAGCGAATGTATGAACCTAGATTGAAATGAAATGTGGATGATGAAGAAGCCCTGCGGGCTTCTTCCTTTCGGGTTTGAGATCACAGCACTATCTGCATTGACCTGCCTATCTTCTGCTGGACGGCCGCGTCGTAAGCGAGTTTCGCCGTGAGGCAATCCTGAACAGCTAGACCTGTTGAGCAGAAGACAGTGACCTGCTGGTCGTCATTCCTGCCGGGCTTGAGCCCAGCGACGATCCGGCCGATCTCCGCATTAACGTCATCCTTTGTCAGCTCGCCCTTGGACAGGGGTACATTGATTTCCCCCGAGTGACTCGCCTGCTCCCAGTCGTCTATCACAAGGAAGGCGCGCTTGAGTATCTTTGGGTCCATCTCCTGCTTTCCAGGGGCGTCTGCGCCTATGCAGTTGATGTGTGTTCCAGGCTTTACCCATTCGTCGTGCACGATTGGCGCTCTTGAGGACGTGCATGTCACAACAATGTCAGAGTCCACGACGGCGGCCTTGGCGTCGGCAACGCCCTTGAACTTGCCGACCTTGTCCTTGTAATGTCTCCTGAACTCTCGGACGAGCGACTTGGTCTTCTCGGGGTACATGTCGAATATCCTGACCTCGTCGAAGTGACCATATTGTGTTATGAGCGCGAGCATCTGTGTCTTTGCCTGATTCCCAGCACCGATGATCCCCAGGATTTTCGGGTTTGGTCTGGCTAGGTACTTCGAGGCTATCCCGCTAGCAGCCCCTGTCCTCATGTCTGTGATGTGTGTTGCGTCCATAAACGCGAGTGGAGCCCCTGTGTGCGGGTTGACCAGCACGAGCACTGCCATGACGGTCCTCATGCCGTAGTTCTTCTGGTTCTGAGGGTGGACGTTGACGATCTTGACCGCCGACACATCCATATCTTCGACATAAGACGGCATCGTCCTGAGGTCACCGTCGAACTTCGAGTAGAAAAGGTAGACCTTTGGAGGCATCTGAACCTTGTCCAGACCCTTGTGCTTGAATGCGTTCTCGACCGCGCCAAGGACGTCCTTCATGTCGAGGAGCTTCTTGACCTGTTTCCCCGTCAGTATGAGAGTCCTTACCGAAGCATGTTGTGTGGACATCGCTATACACTACTCCGGCCCGTAGCTATCTGATGCCCTGATATAAGAGTAATCGAGCTAAAGCATAACTTGGCCGGGCAGTTCTCAGGGCCAGCAGGGTCAACGGCGTTTCTGGTAGATTGTGCCTCACCTCGATTTCATGTAGAAAAGCGATTTAGAACCCCCGGCATCCGAGCCTCGGAAAAGGCCATAGGGGAGGAAAGGCGACAGACTACAATCTGGTTGACTGACAAGTCAATCGAATGGAAAGGACCATAGGGAAGGATAATCGATTGGAGAGGCGAGGAGAACGTGATGAAGTGCCCTATTTGCGGGAGTCTGCTCAGCGAGACATCTTTGAAGCGGTTCAAGAGAGGTCTATGGGTCCTCGCTATCCTTGTGATTGTCATCGTGCTTGCTTCGACAGCATACTGGGTGTTGTATGAACCGAATCGCGTGGATCTCAGTCACGATGTCCTCTTCTTTATGCCGAACTCACTTGCGTCATCGGTACTTCAGGATGGACCTGGCAGGTCGGGTGGGATAGTTGCCATCTACGGAAACATCTCAAATGACCAATCATGGTCCATCAAACCACTCGTCGTTGTCGAAGTCAATGAGAGTTTGAGCTTGATGCATTTCTATGTCTATGCTGACCGTATTGACCCTGGTGCCAGCGAGTACTTCTCGTGGGCGTATCATTTCGACGACCTAGACGCACTTTCAACCAATGTCACGCTCAGGGTGTGGGGAAGCTAGACCCGCAACTCGGGTAGGAGAAAAGAGAGTGATAGACCAGACCAAAGCCAGGAAGGCGTTGTACAGGAACGGATGGGTTGTCGGAACCTTGGCCGCTTTTGTCATAATCTTTGTCTTCTTTGCGTATTGTGGAAATGTCCGCCACCCAATGGACGAGCTCTTGATAGTGGGGGTTCCTATTGGGATTGCCCTGGGAGCGTTGGTCGGACTTACAGTCGAAGATTCAGCTTCGTCACGAAAGAGACGGAATGCAATCGCCTTGGTAGTATTGGCAGTATTCGCTGCATACCTCATTGCCCTGGTCCTCTATCTGATGTCCCGCGTGTGAATGGACAAAGCTGATTGTCGCCAGAAAAGACCATAGGGGAGGAAAGGCGACAGACTTCCCCAGAAAGTCCATAAACAGAAGACTGCCATTACAATACCAATGCCGGTCTGTCAAACGTGTGGGAATGAATTCGCAATCGATTCTAGAAGCTCATTGTCTAGGGGTTTCCTGAGACTTACTAGTTTGAGACGTCCGTTCTTCGGGTTGGCAGTAGGGTTCTTGCTCTCAGGCATAGTCGGGATCATTGTCTTCTTGATGGAGACTCATGACACCTTGCTGCAGACGGTACTTCTGGCAATCCTAGCAATCATCGGACTGCTGGTTCTCGACGCACTGTTCAGCTACGTGAATCGGTCGAGAGATGCCTCCCGATTGTGTCCGGATTGCATCAATCAAGCCGCGGTGCGCCGGCTGCGACGCCCGGAGGAAGCAGGACCGCACAAGGTCACGCTAGAGAAAGACGAGAGGCGTTGAGTCTCGTCTCGGAAAAGACCATAGGGGAGGAAAGGCGAAAGAAGGGGTTTGAGGGGACGACGGTAGAACTTCAGGACGCTGGCCATGTTTTTGTTTAGTGAGAGGCAATTCAAAAGCGATTTATCTCTGTAATTCATTAGGATGCACAACACCCCCCGTTGACTCCCGCTGGAGGAGATCCTCACGCCCACAGAACGCACATTGACCGCTTCCGCCGCCTCCGAACGCATGGCAATGATCGAGACCCTGCGGTTGAACATCGGTGTGATTGTCGAGGAATGGGCTGCTGCCTCTGCCAAGCTGACTTACGCCAAGGGTGCCGAATTCGACATCTCTATGCAGGACCGTGCGGATCGCCTCCGAGCATTTCTCGAAGCAATATTCATGCGGGCCGAGGACCAGAACGACAAAGAAGCTCTCATGAGGCTCAAGAGCTCCATCAGGTCCGAGCACTCGCGCTCCCTGAACCTGAGTACGCTCGTCAAGAGGCAGGCGTTGCTCAGGGACATCTTGTACAACGTTGTCGTTAAGGAGATCCCCCACATGCCGAAGGCGACTGCGAAGCTCGCGGTCGACAGCATAGTCGACAGAAGCATCGAGGGGACCGTCATGATGCTCGAGGAGTACGCAGACCTTCAGTCGACCCTCACTCGCTGGCTGCTTGCGGGGCCCGGTGAGGAGGCTGCAGTCGAGCAATCCCTCACGCGGTTCTGCAGAAACGCGATGGATTACTTTGACATCGAATTCGCCGCCCTGTTCGGATGTGACCCGGAGACGAAGGAACTGGTTTGCCAGGCCTGTTCCGCGAAGAGCGTCACGCTGACAAAGGATACAAGGATTCCATTCAAGTCCCTCCCGGCTGCCAAGGACGCCTTCGAGCAGGAGAAGACGCTCGTATTCGACGACGTCGGGAACAAGTCCCAGAAGAAGAGGAGGATTGTCGGCCAGGTCTCCTTCGCGCACACCGTCTTCGTCCCGATGCTGAGGAACAGCACGCCTGTCGGCATGATGCTATTTGGGGACAACACCAGACCGAGCGTGTTCACCCCTGACGAGGTGAGCATCGCCGAGGATCTGGTGAGGCAGATCATGAGGGTCAAGGAGAACTCAGACGCTTTCCAGAAGCTGAGCTTGAGATCGAGGGCTCAGAAGGCACTCGTCGAGACTGCGGCTGTACTCCAGCAGGAGATCGAGTCAGAGGAGATCTACAGGATCGTCGCCACTAGACTTGCAGAACTGGTCCCATGCCAAGAGTTCGCGTTCTACGTTTATGATTGGGAGAGACGCACAGGGAACCCTGTCTATGCTGCAGGACCATACGCCGCAGAGATGATGGCCGATAGGGATTTTCCTGCGGATGTGGGGATCGCGGGTTATGTTGCCAAAACGCGCAGAGCTGAGATCATCCAAAATACCGAGACTGACCCTAGGGGCGAGTTGATCCCAGGGACGCCAAAGACCAACACGAGAATGCTGGCAGTGCCGGTGATCGGCAAGAAGGAGGTCATCGGGGTCATTGAGCTGCAGAGGTACAGCCCCGAGTCTTTCAGCCAGGAGGACCTCGAGATTGCCTCAATGTTCGCGAATCACGCCTCTGTTGCCCTCGAAAACGCGAAGCTGTTCAAGGAAGTCACCCAGGTGAGAGACCAGGTCGAGCTGAGTATAGACCTGCTCACGCATGATATCGCGAATTACACAACGCCGATAAACGCGTACTTCTCCGAGCTTAGGAAGAGGAAGGACCTCGACTCTGCCGTCGCGAACGCAGTCAATAAGACATCGAGGCAGGTCGAAAGCATCATGAGACTTGTGGAAATGGTACGGACGATGGCAAAGCTTAGGGAGGCGGGGCCCTCAATCTTTGAGAGACTGAACTTGCGGAAGGCGATCGACGAGTCGGTGGCGGAGGTCAGGTCCAAGGTACTGAGTAAGGACATCGAGTTCGAGATGTTCCTGCCTGGAGAGGAAATGATCGTTCTCGCAGACAACCTGCTCAAGGACATATTCACCAACTTGTTCTATAGCGCAGCAATGTCCGATCGGCAGGAGAGCACGAAGCTCACGATCACTGGGGAGATCAAGAGGGACAAGAAGACGGAATACTGGTGGATCAAGGTCGCACAGCCGAGCAAGGCGATTCCTGACAACCTCAAAGGCGAAGTGTTGAAGATGGCAAAGGCGTCTAAGTCCGAGCTCACAGGGGGCTTCGGGATCGGATTGGCGGCTGCGAGGGGCATTGTCAACCGCTACTCCGGAGGCATGTGGGTATCTGACATAGTCCCGGGAGACTACACCAAGGGATGCGTTTTCAACATCATGCTTCCTAAGACCAGATGACCCCCGCCAGGGTTTTATCTATACGCTCCGTTCTCAGGGTATCGGGGAGCAAGATTCCGAGGCGCAAGTACGGCCGGATGGTGAAGGCGATCCCGCCTGTGCCTGAGGAGAAGTGCAGGTACTGCAGGCTAGGCATCCCATGTCCTGTACACAAACGAAAGACCTGAGGAAAGGCTGATCATGTCCGCGGAGGACGTTCTTTCGAATCTTGCGGCCGATCTCCTGAGCATAATCCTCGGCTTTCTGATCGCATGGGTTCTCATCCGATTCTTCCCCCATGGCTCTGGCTACAGATCTGCAAAGCATGAATTCGAAGGCGATACAAAGGTGATTTGGGTTCAGTACCCTTCGATATACCGCAAAGTCCCATTTGGGATATTCGTCTTTGTCTCCGTTCTCGTCATATACGCTACAATCGTACGCACGTCACTTCCCGTCGTCCAGGCCCGACCAGTCCAAGAGGAGGCGCTCACCGCGGTCCTCCTGTTTCTTCTCCTCGACCTTGTCTGGGTATGGTCAACCTTCTTGTGGATATACAGTGGACTATATCGGCTGACGGATTTCGGGTTCCAATGGATGGCTCCGTGGTCGAGGAAGCGATTCGTCAGATGGGACGAAGTGAAAAGCATATGGCATGCCGGCTGGCTAGGGAAGGGGATTTGGATCAGAACAGCGAAGGGCAGGTTCAGGATAGACATGGACATGGTCAACGCAAACGACTTCCTGGCCAGAGCAAAGGAGTTTGCGAAAGAAGCCACTGTGGCTTCGAAGGATGGTTTTCTGGTGGAGCCGAGTGGGGAGCCATTCATCGACTATCAGGAGCCGAACAGAGACTCCTCTGACAAATCAGACGGTAGGCAACAGGAAGAAGAGCAGCAGTGATTCCTCCGAGGGACTGCTAGACCTTCCATGATGCGCATCAATGCAGCACCACGAAGCCAACCGCGAGCAGCGCCACTACCAGTATGTAGAAACCGCTGGATATCGCGGTCGACCAGAACATGATGGTTCTTGACCTCAGATGAGATTCTGCTATGAAGAAGAACAGCGCCTCCATTAGCAGAAACATGCCGGCTGACACTCCAACAACCGCCGGGATGCCGAACAAAGCCCCATAGAACGAACTCGCGGCGGCGATCAGGAGCAGAATCACGCCGATCCTCCACGATGTTTGCTTCCCGAGCCTGACAACTAGATTCCTTTTTCCAGTGCGCATGTCCGCTTCGTAGTCCGGATATTGCACCACCATCATCAGGGCGAGCAGCTGGAAGAACACGGGAAGGCTCGCAGTCAGGATCAGGCCATCGTACTTCTCATGAAGGACTAGGAATGCGGCGATTGGCACCATTATCGATACCATTACTCCCATCGTCAGTTCTCCAAGGCCGATGTATGAAAGCTTGAGAGGCCACAGTGAATATGACAACGCAAGGGCGAGACCAAGGATCGTCATCGCTGGGAGCACATATGTCACCCCCAGCGCGACCGATAGGATCATGCCCGCGAGCAGGGCAACGATTCCCCATACGAAGGTGAACATCATCGCCACGTCCCTGCCAAGGGCGCCCGAGGCGATCACTCCGCTCCCGCCCGAGAACCAAGTCCTGTTGGCGTTGATCCTGTCCGTTTCAACATCCGCATATTCGTTGGCTGCCGCGCCCGCCATTTGGAGTGAAGCGACCACAATCTGGAAAACGAAGACCTTCGCTAGGTCGAAATGCGCTCCGAGGTGGATCGCGACTGCGACTCCCAGTATGTTCAGGAAGAGGCCTGCGATCAGGAACTGCGGCCTCATCAGCCTTATGAAACTACTCGCGCGGGACGACAGACTCTTCCTTCCTCCCGGGGCGTGGATATTCCATAGCGATATATACAAAGTTCTCTGCACGGTCGTCGTACTCGATCGCGATTCCTGCACTCCCGCCTTTCTTGAAGGTCTTGACGATGACAGTCTTCCTCAGCTCTATGGGCGTCTGAGCCCTGATCCTTGCCTGCATGTCCTTCGCCGCAGACTCTAGGTCGTTCTTCGCCTTCTTTCCAAGCTCCGGCATTGGAAGCTCTAGTCTTCCCATGGTCACACCTTCCTGATGATTTGTTGGGGGCTTATTCAAATATGCGGCGAACACGGATATGGTGGAGACTTGGGTTTCATTAGTCTCGCCACAAGCTTTTTCTGCCTATCTGAGGCTCTGTGGCGCGGTGTGGGAATGAGTCCGGACATTCTGATTGTGGTCAATGACGCACCTTACGGAACGGAGAAGGCATACAACGCCCTTAGGCTGGCCATCGCATTGCAGGCCAGGGACAACAAGGTTGAAGTGTTTCTTATGGCGGATGCTGTGTTCTGCGCTGTCCCCAGGCAAGAGACTCCCGCGGGCTACTACAATATCAACGATATGCTATCGCGTGTCCTATCCAAAGGTGGGCGCGTGGCCGCGTGCGGCAGCTGCATGAAGGCTAGAGGGCTCGCCTCCGACGCTCTGTTTAAGGGCGTGGAGCAGGGGTCGATGGCCCTGCTTTCCGAGTGGACTGAAAATTGCGATAAGGTCCACTCGTTCTGACATCGTTCATGGGGCCTTGCCAGAATGAACAAACCCTCTTGTGACGGCCCTGATGGAGCTTAGGAACGGGTGTTTGGGCGGGTTGTTGAGGTCCAGGGATTCCAGGCGCTGGATCCTGAAGTACATGGGCGGGTGAGGGTCGAACCTCAGCCACTCCCCGAACCTGCTCACGCCCGGCTCGAGGAACCGCTCCTCGAGCACGAGCCTGCGGAAGCCGATCTTCTTGAGCGATTCCGCCATGACCTTCGGCTTTCCCAGGATGATGCCCGCTTCGAGGTCTGCCCTGCTCTCCAGGAATTTCCCAAAGAAGAATATTAGCCAGAATATCAGAACCAAGTATGGCAGCCAGAAGAACGAGATGAATTTCCACCACAAATAGACCCTTCCGAGATATTCGGTCGCGATGAGCGAGAACAGTACTATGGGATCGCCAGACTTCAGGTGGCTAAGCTCGTGGCCGACAACCACCTCGATCTCTTCTTCGTCCAGCTGGACCAGCAATCCCATTGTGATCAGCATTGTGGCAAGGTTCTTCGTGAATCCAGTCGCGGCAGCGTTTGGCGCTGCGTTCTGAGTGATAACGATCGAGGGGACGGATAGACCGAACTTCGATGCGACACGCTCGACGATTCCGTAGACATCGATCTTCTTGACCATGAAGTCGTTCTTGTCCGCGGGGAGGCCGGCCTCAGCAAATATCTCCGAAATCTTGTCTGCTGATGCAAGCCCAGGCGCGTTGGCGAATGAATCGAAGGTCTTCCTCTTCGCAGCCCGGACTCTGTCGACATATTCCGTCCTGTATTTCCCCAACTCGCCTTCTGGGACGACATGCTGGATGATCACTACCTCCCGCAACTCCTTCGTCACCCGCCACGGGCTTCGAAGCGAGCTCAGTTTTCCCGCACTGAGGACAAGCGCGAGCATCATTGCAAGGAAGAACAGCGGTGCATAGTTTGCGAGGCCGATGCTGTTGAAAAGGAGCAGGATGGGAAAGCCGATGAGTATTGACAGAAGGAAGAGATTTAGCATGTTTCCCCCGAAAAGGACCCTTGTTACTGATCGGCCTACCTTCACCTCGGCCGTCTTCGGGCTGCCGGGCATGAAGGCCATGTAGAGAGTGGACTTCCTGGCTTCCTCTTCGAAGAACTGGATCGTCATCAGAAGCACATTGTCGAGCTGCTTGGCGAATTCGGCATCGCCACCTGATGTGGACCATATCTCGATTACGATCGGCCGCTCGAGGTACATTCTGACGGTCGACATAGCCTGCCCTCTGTCAGGGCCCGCGGCGAACTCAATATAGTGTCCTCTGGAGCTTGCAAAAGACTCCATCCCCCCCATCCTGATACCAGGCAATTGTCCGAAAGCCATCCGCTCCCTGACGAATCTCGGAAATGTCAGAAGCTGCTGCTTGGAGAGTTCGGTCTCAATCTTGAAGCTGTGAACAAGTGCCGCCTGAGGATCCAATCGCTCCACATCTCCAGGGGCAGTTAGATGCTGTAGACAATCTAGAGCTTTTCCCTGATTTCTACCCATTAGTGTTCGCGTCAACATTATTGACGGGGTAGAGCTATCGAGGGTGAGGATTCGGAATGAAAGAATACGGGCTAATAGTCATCGGCTCGGGAGCTGGCATGAACGTGATCGACACCGCACTAGCTCAGGGCCAGAAAGTCGCCCTCATCGAGGAAGGCCCCATCGGAGGCACGTGCCTCAATAGAGGCTGCATCCCTTCCAAGGTTCTGATCCACGCAGCTGACGTCGTTCGTGAGGCCGAAGAGGCGGCCAAGATTGGTGTTCATCTCAGGCTCGAGAAGTTCGACTACCCATTTCTGAAGAAGCGCATGTGGGACCTGGTACTTCCCGACAGGCACCAAATGGAAGAAGGCATCAAGCAGGCTCCGGGCCTCGATCTCTATCCATTGATCGGGAGCTTTGTATCGGACTACACGATGCAGGTCGGCAATGAGACGATAAGGGCTCCGAAGGTAGTCATCGCATCCGGCGCGCGGGCTCAAATCCCCCCGATACCTGGTCTGGACAAGGTCAAGTACCATACGTACAGGACAGTGTTCGACATTGAGGAACAGCCGGAGAGCATCGTCATATTCGGAGGGGGATACATCGGCTGCGAGTTCGCGCACTTCTTCTCTGCGATCGGTGCCGACGTGACGCTGGTCGGCAGGAACCGAGTGCTGCTGCCCCATGAGGAGCCCGAGACCAGCTTGCTCGTGAAGAAGCGACTCTCACAGCATGTTGATGTGCACACCGGGACCGACATTAAACAGGTTGAAGGGAGGAATGGGCGTGTTATCGTTGCATTCAAGGATCCGGCCGATGAGGACGAGAGGACGGTAGAGGCTCAGCATCTTCTTGTGGCCGCGGGAGTCAGATCGAACTCCGACTGGCTCAAGCCAGAGATGACCGGAGTCAAGACGGACGACAAGGGCTGGATCCTGACCAATCAGTATCTCGAGACCTCGAAACCTGGCATCTACGCTCTTGGAGACGCCCTCGGCAGGAACATGTACAGGCACACCGCGAACTACGAGGCGTCAATTGTCCGTACCAACCTCTTCGGCGAGCAAAAGGTGAGCATGGACCTCCACGCGGTGCCTCACGCAGTGTTCACGAACCCCCAGGTCGGGCAGGTCGGCATGACGGAAGAAGAGGCGAAAGCCCAGAGAAAGGTCATGGTGGGCGTGGGAAGGTTCAGCGACACCGCCATGGGTTACGCCTTCGGCGATGAGGAAGCTTTCGTGAAAGTCGTCGTCGAGTATCCCACGAGGAAGATCCTCGGCGCTACCATTGTCGGTCCACAGGCGTCGACCCTGATACAGCAAATCGTGAACATGATGAGTTCGGATTCGCAGACTTATGCTCCGCTCGTCAAGGCACAGGTCATCCATCCAACGCTTTCAGAGGCAGTCGCCCAGGCTTTCGGAAGGCTGCAGCCAGCCAACTTCGAACCGGAGCACCATCACCACGAGCACACCAGCTGAGTGCTCTTCAGGATGCGGGCCTTCCGTCGGAGCGTCTAAATAGCCGCCAACCCCGTTGCATCCTCGTGGCTCAGAAATCGATTATCATCATCGGCGCAGGGCTGGCCGGACTCTCGGCTGGCTGCTATGCTCAGATGAACGGTTATCGCACGCACATATTCGAGCACGCGGAACACCCCGGCGGGCTGGCAGTGTGCTGGAGGCGCGGCGATTACCTCATAGACGGCGGCATACACTTCCTGATGGGGGCGAAGCCGGGGAACTTGATGAACCAGATGTACCGGGAACTGGGCACTGCTGGTCCCGAGATCCTCATTCCCATGCGCACGTACGCGCGTTACGTGGATCAGTCTTCGGGAAAGACCATCGAAGTCACGACAGATCTTGACAGATTCGTTGCCGACCTCAAGGCCGCATCGCATCGCGACTCCAAAGTTGTCGACGACTTGTCCAAAGCGATCAGCGGATTTAGGAAGGTATCTGTGGCCGATTTGGGGATTGGCGAATCAAGTGACCTGCTAAGCATCACCGATAGGGTCAGACAGTTCTGGAAGTACCGTAAGTTGATGAAATACATGCTTGGCAAATACAGCCACACGATGGACGAGTATGTGTCCGACGCAGCGGACCCGTTCGTCAAGGACGTTTTGAGGAATCTATTCATGCCAGATGTGCCAGTCTGGTTCGTACTCATGGTCCTGCGTCTAATCGAAGACGGCAATATGGCGCTCATCGACGGGGGTTGCGATGCGTTCATCTTGCCGATGGAGAAGCGCTACAAGGATCTAGGCGGGGAGATTACCTACGACGCGACCGTCCAGAAAGTCATCGTCGAGAACGACAAGGCCGTCGGCGTCAAGCTCGCAGACGGGAGCGAGCGCAGAGCGGACATGATCGTTTCCGCTGCGGATGGCCGGAGCACGATCTTCGACCTACTGGATGGGAGATATGTCAGCAACAGGATCAAGGAACGGTATGACACTTGGCGGCTTGTCAAACCGATTTTGATAATCAGCTTCGGAGTCAAGCGCGAGTTCAAGGATGACCCTTGGCTCACGATGGTCAGGCTGTCAAAACCATTTGTTGTCGGTCCTGACACAATAGGCGCGTTAACGATAAGACTGTTCAACTACAGTGACAAGTTCTGCCCTGCCGGGAAGACCATCGTCCAAGCGTTGTTCGAAACAGACTGGGACTACTGGGACGCGCTTCATGATGACGGTACCAAGTATGCCGCTGAGAAAGAAAGGGTCGCGTCAGAAGTCCTTACCAGGCTCGAAAGCGTCTATCCTGGGCTGGCATCTCAGGTGGAGGTCACGGACGTCGCGACGCCCTTCACTATATGGCGCTACACGCTGAACTGGAAAGGCTCCTACATGGGCTGGCTGCCTACACCCAAGCAGCTCCTGACACGCTTGGAGAACTCGCTGCCGGGTCTATCGGGTTTCTACATGATCGGGCAGTGGCACACGCCCGGGGGCGGGGTGCCACCGAGCCTCGTGACTGGGCGCAATCTGATACGCGTGCTTTGTCACCGGGAGAAAAGGCCGTTCAGAAGCTCAACCGCAAGTCCATGAGATGGCATGTGTCAAAGTCATCTTCTTGCGCGGGCTCAAACCACTTTCCCATGCATGCAAAAGTGCGAATCCCACTGACTGATTCGCCCCGCACTTCCTATGTGGCGATGATAACTCAGTCACGAAATTCACATTCCGAGCACATGCCTGTCGTGTCTGGGAACCTGAGGGGCCTACCACGGCTCTGGCAAACCAGATAGCTAATGTCGAAGATCGAGCATGTACAATAGGTCGTGTCCTCCCGGATCGTACATCTCCTCGATGCTCGCGACCTGCTCGAACCCAATCTTCTCGTAAAGCTTCCTTGCGCTCTTCCTTTCGACCTGCGTGGCAAGGACGATTTTCCGGGGCGTCACGTCGTGTCTCAGGAAATATTCCTTGATTTCAACTATCGCCTCACGCAGCAGTCTCTCGCCCAGACCTTTCCGTCTGTAGCGTTCCTCGACCCATAGGTCCTCGATCCAACCGAGCCCTGAGTATCTCTCACCCTCAATCCTCCATGCGCATGCTCCCCAGATCTCTCCGTCCTCTTTCCCTAGCAGGATGTGGTGGTAGTCGAAGTAGCAGTTGACGAACCAACTCGATTCATCGAGTGTGGGCTTGAGATCGGGATTGTGGAATATCTCGATTAGTCTGGGCAGGTCTTTCTTCACAGCCTTCGAAATCTCGATTACCATAGTCTAGCCAGCTTCCCGCCCGTCCATGAATGACAGCTGCAATAAGGCTTTTCCTGCCATCAAGACGACCGATGCCCAGCCTAGTTGCACTGCACGTTCATCTCCGAGTCGAGCACTGCTCCGCTCGTAGAGACGAACTCGAGGTCGTAGCCGCCTTCCCTCAATGTGAGCTTCAGCACTCCGAACGAGTCGTCTATCCCGACCGCTAGGTTGTCCGGCTGTGGCGGGTGGTTCAATGCCCATGTGTACGCTCCGCCCGTGCCTGCGATGATCTGTCTGATGCCGTTCGGGTCGTAGTTGCCGTACGGATCTTGGGGCAGCCAGCGCTGGTAGTTGTGGTTGTGACCGCTCAGGACGAGGTCGACCTTGTTCTCATAGAGCAACTCCCAGATTGGCAGCTGCCAGGTGCTCTCGTCCGGGTACCATTCCGCGGTCCAGTAAGTCTCCCAGTCATAGTACGGGTGGTGCAGGTATACGATCGTGCCGGAGTACTTCTTGTCCGGGTGCGATGCGAGGTCGGACTTGAGCCACTCGAACTGCCACTCCGCTGGTCCCGGGTTGTCCGGAGACCATGGGATGCCCCACGTGTG
>Ga0153916_10001518_pt1 | contig 16672 bp, 21 predicted proteins | sample Opewatmetagenome_FD_109642 | JGI IMG/M metagenome (GOLD analysis project Ga0153916, IMG submission 109642) | Freshwater wetland microbial communities from Ohio, USA - Open water 3 Core 3 Depth 4 metaG | ecosystem: Environmental > Aquatic > Freshwater > Wetlands | place: USA: Ohio, Lake Erie... | reverse complement strand
CGAAAGAAAGCGACAGCTAGATCAGGAGCACCGCGTGTTGCAGGTTAAGCGGGGGGGACAATATGACCGTTGCGTAGCGGTCGGGGGCGTGGGGGGTGTGCAATACCACAGCTACCGGCAGGCTATGGAGCCGTACCGGTACTACCGAGAAATCCATTACCGGGGTGGTCGCCGCGAGCCGCTCCTCGCCGGAGCTCTGACAATCCACAGCAGCGAGCGCACCGCAATCGCTGGCTGCGGACAGGCCCGGATGATCCATCGACGGGCAGTCGCTAACCATGCCCGGCGGGCAATGGGGCGCAGCCATCACGCACGGCGCCGCTGCAGCAAGCAGCCACAGACTACCCATCAACGCCAGCAATGTCTGCGCAGTGCGGAAACGGACTTTTCTGGATAGCCCCAGCATGTTTCGAATGATAGGCCAGTTCGGTGGCGTTGTCTTGATCTGGATCAAACTATATCAGGGAATGGTTGTTTCCAGGCGCGTCGTCCCTGGCCAGTTTCTACCGAAGCTGTACGAGATTAGAAGGGAAGTTGTGCATCCGGCTTGACGGTGAGCACGAGCGTGCGGAACTGTTGCTGGATGCGCTCCAGCGCAGCCTGATTATCTGCCTCGAAGCGGAACACCAATACCGGAGTGGTGTTGGAAGCACGCACAAGGCCGAAGCCGTCGGCGAAGTCGGCGCGCAGACCGTCGATGGTGGTGATGCGTGCGTCCGGCAAGCGCGCCTGTTTGAGGAGCTGCTCCATGAACTTGTAGTGTTCGCCCTCGGGGAACTTGAGGTTGAGTTCGGGCGTATTCAGGGTGTTCGGCAGGCTGGCGAAGATATCCTGCGGACTGCGGGCGTCGCGCGCCAGAATTTCCAGCAGGCGCGCGGCGGTATACAGGCCGTCGTCGAATCCGTACCAGCGTTCCTTGAAGAAGGTGTGGCCGCTCATCTCGCCGGCCAGCAGCGCGCCGCTCTCCTTGAGCTTGGCCTTGATGAACGAGTGCCCGGTCTTCCACATCGTGCCCTTGCCGCCGGCCGCGGCGATCGCCTCGGCCAGGGTTCGCGAGCACTTCACGTCGTAGATGATCTCGCCGCCCGGATGGCGCGACAGCACGTCGCGCGCGTACAGGATCATCTGCCGGTCCGCCCAGATGATGCCGCCGTCCGGCGAGATCACGCCCAGACGGTCGCCGTCGCCGTCGAACGCGAGGCCCGCATCGTAACCGCCTTTTTTTACTTCGGCGATCAGATCGACGAGATTTTCCGGTTTGCTCGGGTCGGGATGGTGATTGGGGAAGTTTCCATCGATCTGGCAGTACAGCTCGGTGACGTCACAGCCGAGCTGCTTGAGCAGTTGCGGTGCGAGTTCGCCGGCGACGCCATTGCCGCAGTCCACGGCGATACGCATTTTGCGCGCGAGTTTCACGTCGCCGGTGATGCGGTTGAGGTAGGCGTCGCGTACATCGGCTTGCGTGACCTTGCCACTGCCGCTGACGAGGTCGTTGTCGAGCAACCGCTGGCGCAGTTTCTGGATGGCTTCGCCGGAGAGCGTATCACCGGCGATGACCATCTTGAGGCCGTTGTAGTCGGGCGGGTTGTGGCTGCCGGTGACCGCCACGCCGGTGTGGGTGCCGAGGTGGTGGGTGGCGAAGTACACCACCGGTGTCGGCACCATGCCGATGTCGATGACCTCGCAGCCGCTGCTGGCCAGACCGCGCGCCAACGCTGCCACCAGTTCCGGGCCGGATAGCCGGCCGTCGCGCCCGACCACGACACGCGTCTGGTTGCGCGCACGTGCCGCGCTGCCAATGGCCTGGCCGATGCGCTCAACAATCGCAGGGGTGAGCGTCTTGCCGACGATACCGCGGATGTCATAGGCCTTGAAAATTTCGGGTGGGAGGGTGGAGTGAGAGTTCAAGCGGTGATCCTCGGAGGGTTTCAGTTCTTGATGCCGGTATGGCCGAAGCCGCCGGCGCCGCGCCGGCTTTCCTCGAACTCCTGCACAATCTCGAACTCGGCTTGCGCCACCGGCACGAATACCATTTGCGCGATACGGTCGCCGGGCTCGATGGTGAACGCCGCCTGCGCGCGGTTCCAGCAGGAGACGAACACCTGTCCCTGATAGTCGGAGTCGATCAGGCCGACCAGGTTGCCGAGCACTATGCCGTGCTTGTGGCCGAGGCCGGAGCGCGGCAGCAGCATGGCGGCGAGCCCCGGGTCGCCGATGTGAATGGCAATGCCGGTGGGAATGAGCTGGGTATCGCCCGGCTTGAGCGTGAGCGGCTCGTTGAGGCAGGCGACCAGATCGAGGCCGGCGGCGCCCTCGGTGCCGTAGCGTGGCAGCGGGAATTTAGTGCCGATGCGCGTGTCGAGGATTTTGAGTTCGATTCTTGGCATGTATTTTATCTGCGATGTGTTGAATGAGCGCGCGTGCCAGTTGCGCCTTGGGTGCGAGCGGGAGTTCCGTGGTGCCGTCGTGATCCACCAACAGCAGGCGGTTTTCGTCCACGCCGAAGCCGCCCTCGGATCCGCCCACGAGGTTGGCCGCGATCAGGTCCACGCCCTTGTCCGCAAGCTTGGCGCGCGCCGCCGTCTCCAGCTGTTCGGTCTCGGCGGCAAAGCCGACGGTAAACGGTGCGGGTTTGAGCGCGGCCACGCTGGCCAGGATATCCGGGTTACGCACCAGTTCGATGGTCAGGCGTTCGGCTGATTTCTTGATCTTCTGTTCCGCCACGCTTGCCGGTCGGTAATCGGCCACGGCGGCGATGCCGATAAAAATGGCGGCACTACCGATGCGTTCGTGCACGGCGTTATACATCTCCTGGGCGCTGGTGACGCGCAGGGTGGTGACGCGCTCCGGTGAGGCGAGCGCCACCGGGCCGGAGATGAGTGTGACCTGCGCGCCGGCTTCGGCGGCCGCTTCGGCCACGGCGTAGCCCATCTTGCCGGAGCTTTTGTTGCTCAGGCCGCGCACCGGATCAAGTGCCTCCCAGGTCGGGCCGGCGGTGATGAGCACGTTCAGGCCGTCGAGCGCACCGGTTTCAAACAGGCCGGCGGTCAGCGTCGCGAGTTCGGTCGGCTCGAGCATGCGCCCGGGGCCGACATCGCCGCATGCCTGCGAGCCCTCGGCCGGGCCGAACACCTGTACGCCGCGCTGGCGCAATATCGCGACATTCGCCTGGGTGGCAGGATTGCGCCACATCTGCTGGTTCATGGCCGGCGCGACGGCCAGCGGCGCCGCGCTTGCCAGACATAGGGTGGTGAGCAGGTCGTCGCCGCGTCCCTGGGCGAGACGCGCCAGGAAGTCAGCACTGGCCGGTGCCACCAGAATGGCATCCGCCCAGCGTGCCAGCTCGATATGTCCCATGGCGGATTCCGCCTGGGTGTCGAGCAGATTTCGGTGCACGGGGTGGCTACTCACCGCCTGCAAGGTAAGTTCGGTAATGAACTCGCAGGCGGCATCGGTCATGACCACGCGCACCGCAGCGCCAGCCTCGCGCAGGCGGCGTACCAGGTCGGCGCTTTTGTAAGCGGCGATCCCGCCCGTGACCCCGAGTAGGATGCGTTTATTGACGAGTGTGCCCATATGTTATCAAGTGTACTTGACCCGCCAAGCACGTCCAAACAGGGGGCCGGGGCCGGCGCGAACCGCACAACACACAGGGAGGTGTAAAGCGATGCCCATTACCGACTGGCCGCAGGCCGAGCGGCCGCGCGAGAAGCTGCTGGCGCGCGGGCCTGAGACGTTGTCCGATGCCGAATTGCTGGCGATTTTTCTGCGCACCGGCGTGGCTGGAAAAACCGCCGTGGATGTAGCGCGCGAGCTGTTGTTGCAGTTCGGCGGCCTGCGCCCCTTGCTCATGTCCGGACGTACAGCGTTGTGCGCCACACCCGGGCTGGGGGATGCAAAATATGCACAACTCATGGCGGCGCTCGAAATCGGACGGCGGCATCTCGGCGAAGCGCTGACGCGCGGTGCGGCGCTCGAAAGCTCACGTGACACCCTTGAGTACCTGAAGGCCTGCCTGCGTGACCAGACCCACGAGGTGTTTTGCGGGCTGTTCCTGGACAACCGCCACCGTGTGATTGCGTTCGAGGAATTGTTCGCCGGCACGCTCAATGGCACCGCGGTCTACCCGCGCGAGGTGGTGAAACACGCGCTCCGCCACAACGCCGCGGCGGTGATTTTCGCGCACAATCATCCCTCCGGCGTGGCCGAGCCGAGTCGCGCAGACGAAGTGCTCACGACGCGCCTTAAGGAGGCGCTGGCGCTGGTCGATATCCGCGTGCTGGACCACGTGGTGGTCGGTGACGGCGACATGGTTTCGTTCAGCGAGCGCGGGCTGCTCTGATCGAGCGCGGCGAAGCGCGCCTGCCTGAAGCATAATTGATCGGGAAATCGCCCGTGACACCACTCCCACGGCTTCTGGTGCGTGCCGTGGATTGGTCTAATTCGACACCACGCGTTGAGACACTGACCTCATGGGATGTCGCCCATGGCCAACAGAAATCCTCCGAAGAGCAGGCCTTGAGGCACGGCACTCTCCATGCACTTCGCCGCTACGCCGCCGCTCGGCAGGTAAATTGCGGAGCGGACCGTGATGTTCTTCAGAGTTGCGCGGACAAGGAGTGCGCGTGCCTCGCGCGCGGTGTGCCAGTGCGCACCGTGGTAAGCGCCGCGCCCGCCGTGCCGGCCTTTCTGCCAGTAGAGCAGGCTGTGGCGATTCAACAGGCCGAGGGCGATCCGCCGGCGCGTGACGCGTGCCATCTCCGCAACGGCCTGCTCCTGTTCGCGGATGAAACAGAGCGAAGTGATGGCAATGCAGTAGTCGAAGCGTTGATCCGGGAACGGGAGATCGCGGGCATCACCGATGATGTATTCCTCATCGGTCTGCCTGCGGGACTGCGCGTAGTGGATCATCGCCGGACTGGAGTCTATGCCCGTAATCTTAAAACCGTCACCGGCAAGACGGCGCGTGAAGTAGCCCGTGCCGCAACCCACATCCAGCACGGATGCGCCCGGGCTTGGCGCAAGCAATTTGCGCAGCAGACGGTATTCAGTCTCGCCGATCCAGCGTCCACGCGGCGTGCGATACCAGGCGTCGTATTCCTCCGGCGTCATGGCGCGTGATGTACGCGCGCCTTTGCCCGCGGGACGACACGACCCGGGCTACTTCTTTGCCGGTTGGGTCGCGTGGCGCTGCGCATCGAACCCGCCTTCGGCCTTCCACTGGCTGAGCCCGCCTTGCAGGATCAGTACATTCTCGACGCCGGCGAGCTTGAGCGCGAATGCCCCCTGCGCCGACAGTGTGCCGCTGTTGCAGTAGAGCAGGATCGACTTGTCCTTGGGCAGCTCGGCACGGCGCGCCAGCACCTGCCGCCAGTCGATGTTCACGGAACCGGGGATGTGTTCCTTCTGATACTGCTCGGCATCACGCGCGTCGATGACGTAGAAGTCCTTCCAGTCCTCACGTGCAATCTGCCGGGGAAGGATTGTGCCGCCCATATAGTCAACCAACTCCAGATAGTCCTCCATTACCTTGACCACGGCGTCTTCGCCGGCGTGCGCGCCGGGGCTTAACCACAACATTGCGGTCAAAATGAATGCAGGGGCAATGCGACGCACTGAAATGCTCATGTTGTTGACCTCGTTTATTGGAAAGCAGTTTTTTTCAAATTTCACGGACACATCCAAGTCGCCCGTGAACTGTAGATTAACCAAAATATGCTGCTGTTAGCCCAGAATCCGCGTGCACAGCGCAGCCAGGAGCGCCGCGGCCGGCAAGGTCACGACCCAGGCGAGCAGGATGCCGCGCAGCGCATCGGCCTCGGCGGGGCGCGTGCGGTTCGCCCAGCGTATACCCATGAGCGCGCCGGTGCTCACGTGCGTGGTCGAGACCGGCAGCCCGAGCGGTGTCGCGAGCAGCACGAGCAGCGACGTGCCGGCGTTGGCGACGAGACCATTGACCGTGTTTATCGGCGTGACGCGGTGGGCGAGCGTCTGCAGCACGCGGTTACCGCCCCACAGGCTGCCGGCGCCCATCGCCACGACGACCAGAATGACGAGCCCGCGGTCGCCGAGCGCGGCCAGCGCGTTGTCGCCGGGCGTCACCGCCGAGGCGAGCAGCAGGAACGCCGCGATCTTGGGCGTGTCGTTGAGGCCGCGGGCAAAGCTCGTGATGCCGCTCGACGACCAGTGCAGCACGGTCCACAACCGTCGCCGCCAGGGCGGCGGCGCGGGGGATTCGTCGCCGACGCACACGAACGGATCGCGATACCACGCCTCGCGCGCACAGCAACCCTCGCGCCACGGCGGCACGCGCGTCGCCACGTAGCGCGCGGCGAGCAACACGCCGCCGCACAGCAGCAACGCAATCACCGGGCTTACGAGCAGCGGCAACAGCGCCTTGTTGGCCACCGCCGCGGCGCGCAACCCCTCGGGGCCGGCGCTCGCCAGCACCGCGCCGACCAAGCCACCGAGCAGCGCGTGCGTGGTCGAGACCGGCAGACCGAAGCGAGTGGCGGCGAGCAGCCATAAACACGCACCGAGCAGCGTGGCGGTGAGGAACGCGAGGTCGATGCGGAAGCCGGGCGCGACGAAGCCAGCGCCGAAGCTGCCGGCCAAGACACCTCCCCAAGCGACGGCGGCGATCCCGCCGATGACGGTGCAGAGCGTACCCCATAGAACGACGCGTCGTGCCTGCGCCGCACCGCTGCCCGCGAGCGTCGCCACGCCCTTCGAGACATCGTTGGCGCCGTTGGCGGCGGCGAGAACGAGGGTTAGCAACAACAAGATCAGAATTCCGGATGTCATACGTTTCTCCTCATGGCACCAGACGCTGCATCCATTTCACCAGCCGCCGCGTCGCGGGACTGAAGAGCCGGGGCGCGTAATAGGTGTTGACCGCGTGCCGCAGGGCTTGGGCGAGCGTGGGATAGGCGTGGATCGTGGCCGAGATGCTGCCGATCTTCGCCTTAAGCTTCATAGCGAGCGCGATCTCGGGTAAAAGCTCTCCGGCGCGCGGCCCGAGGATCGAAGCGCCGAGAATCCTGCCCTTGTGCACAACGAGTTTCACGAGCCCGTCGGTTTCGGATTCGGTGAGCGCGCGATCCACCTCCCGCAGCGGCAGGCGCAGCACCGCGGGCGCGATGCCCCGCGCGCGCGCCTCGGCCTCGGTCAGCCCGACCTGCGCCAGCTCGGGATCGGTGAACGTCACGCGCGGCACGATGCGGTAGTTGGCCCGCTTCGGGATGCGGAACACGGCGTTGGCGATGACGATGCCAGCCTGGTACTCGGCCATGTGCGTAAACGCAAAGGGCCCGCAGACGTCGCCGCAGGCGTAGATGTGGCTCGCCGAGGTGCGCATGCGCCGGTCCACGTCGATGCCGCGCGCTGTATGACGTACGCCGGCGGCCTCGAGGCCGAGGCCTTCGACGTTGGGGCGGCGGCCGGTGGCGACGAGTATCTCGTCCGCCTCGATTGCGAACGATTCGCCGCTGTCCGCGCGCCGACATTCCATGATCTTGCCGCCGCCACTGCGGCGCACGCGTTGCACCGTGGCGGCGGTGTGGATCGCGAGACCCTCGGCCTCGAGCTGCGCGCGCAGCAGCGCAGCAACCTCGGCGTCTTCGCGCGCGAGGATCGCGCCGGTCTGTTCGACGAGTGTCACCCGGCTGCCGAGGCGTGCGAAGGCCTGTCCGAGCTCCACGCCGATCGGCCCGCCGCCGAGCACCACGAGCCGCTCCGGCAGAGTGGCGAGGGAGAACGCCTCGAGATTGGTGATGTAACCGGCGTCGGCCAGCCCTTCGATGGGCGGGATCGCCGGGCGCGAGCCGGTGGCGAGGACGAAGCGCCGGCCGCGAATGATCTCGCCATCGATTTCGATCGTATACGGATCGCGAAACCGCGGCACGCCGAACCGCACGTTGCAGCCGTAGCCGCGGAAGCGCTCCGGGTCGTCGTGCGCCTGGATGCGCGCGATCACGCGCTGGACGTAATCGTTAACCTTGCCGAGGTCGGCCTGGGCGTTGAGCGCGGTGAGCCCGAACTCCCCGCCGCGCCGCATGAGCGACGCCACTTTCGCCGCGTGGATCAGGCTCTTGCTCGGCACGCAGCCGTAGTGCAGGCAGTCGCCGCCGAGCAGCGGTTCCTTTTCGATGAGCGTGACCTTGAGCCCGAGCTGCGCCGCGCCGCTCGCGACCACGAGCCCGCCCGCGCCGCCACCGATGACCACGAGATCCTGCCGTTCCAAGACGCCTCCTTTCGTCATTCGGCGTCGCGCACCACGGAAAAGATCGAGTAGCCGGGGTTGCCCGGCTTGAGTTCGATGCGCCTGCTCTCGTGTTCACCGTAGGGGTACATGAAATAATTGAGTGGACCACCCGCCTGTGCCGGATTCAGCGTGAAATCGCGCGCGTGATTGAAGGACACCCAGCTGTCGTCGGCGTTGCCGAAGAAATGCTCCCGCACCCGACCGATTACATCATTCGGTTGCTTCTCGTCCGTGACCTTGACCACGTCGGCGGGGTCCAGCGGCACCCAGCCAGCGCCGGACAGATACACCTCACCCTTACAGTGCTGGGCGTTGCTGATGTCGCCGCTGCGACCCAGCGTCGGTCCGAGACGCGACTCGGCAGCGCGGATTCCGAATACCTCGCGCGCCGGGAGGCCCGCGGCGCGCGCGAGCGCGACGAGCAACGAGTTGATGTCCACACACTTGCCGCAGAGGTTGCCGCTCTCGAGCATGGTTTTGACGTCCCCCAGCCCGCACCACGCGACCTTAAAATCGCGATGGGTGTTCTCGATGATCCAGTCGTAGATCGCCTTGGCTTTGTCGAGGGGACTGCTCAGTCCGGCCACGACCTCCTCGGCCCGCTGCCTGACGATCCCATCGGTGGGAATATGCGCAGTCGGATCGAGAAATGGCCTGACATCGTCTGGCAGTTCGCCGGACTGCCGGGCCTTCGCCAGTAATGCCTGCCGCTCCCGCACTTCCACTTCAATGGCTACGGTTATCGCCTTACCGTCCGTGTCCTTATCCCAGCGCGCGTACAGGGCCGGCGCACCGTAGACCGGGTCGCTGAAGAGGCCGACCTCCGCGTAGTTACCTTCGTGGCGCTGGTTCAGCACACTTTGATAGCCGGTGTTCGCCGGCACGGGGATCCAGAGCGATTCCGGATTGCTTGAATTCTGAAGTGCAATTCGGTACGTGATTTCGATTTTCACGTCATTCCTCCAGGTCGCGCTTCTTCTGCTCGAACTCTTCCTTGCCGATCTCGCCGCGGGCGTAGCGCTTCTTGAGGATGTCGAGCGCCGACTTGCCGCGCGTCGCGTCGCCGGACCGGTCGAAGATCCATTTCCCGAACGCCACGATCCCCACAATAACCAGCACCCAGAACAGCAGCATCGGAAGCGGACCGAAACCCCACCACCAGCCGTGATTGCCCATATCGCCCCACATAGTCACCTCCTGAACCGCGCAAGCAACAAATCAGAATACCAAGTATCGCTCGCCTGACATCCGCGGTCACCGCTACGGGGCCGCGTGTATGATTTTCTCAAGCATGGCTTACCCTCAGCTCGTCGCGCGCTTCCCGTGCGACTGCGAACGCCGAGCGCAGGAACACGACGCAGATGAGGGCGCCTACGAGAATATCCGGCCACGAAGACTGCAACTGCCACACCGCTAGCGCGGCCAGCAATACTGACACGTTGGCGATGACATCGTTTCTCGAGCAAAGCCAGACTGAGCGCATGTTGATGTCCTCGGCGCGATGCCGCCAGAGCAGCCCGAAGCAAAGCCCGTTGACGATCAACGCAAGGGCGCCGACCACACCCATGGTTTCAAAAAGCGGGACTTGCGGATGGATGAGCTTGAGCACAAGCTGTCCCAAGACAGCGATGCCAAAAAGACCCATGACCGACGCCTTCGCCAAGGCCACCCGTGCCTTCCAGACAGCGCTTCGGTTGACCACGTAAAGGCTGAATCCGTAGACCAGAGCGTCGCCCAGCATGTCCAGGGAGTCGGCAAGCAAGGCCATGGAACCGGCGAGCAGACCGGCGGCGAATTCCACACCGAACATACCGGCGTTCAGGAACAACACGACGCGCAGGGTGGCGGTTTGCCGTTCGCGCAACCGCGTCAATGCCAACGACTTGTCAGCGCAGCACTCGTCCATCATTCCCATCCCACATCGATTAGAACGTCAGGTTCATATCGGCCGGGATCACGACTTCCTTGTAATACTTCGCCGGGTCGGCCGGCTTCACTCCGTCCACCAGGTCTTTGGGCGTCATGCCGAAGAGCGAGAGATTGAGCGGACAGGCGAGCACGGTGGCGCCCTCCGCGATCAGCATCACGAACAGGTCCTCGACCAGCGGCAGGCCCATCTCGTCCATCTTGTCCATCACCGCCTTGCCGACCTCGGGCGGCTCGTCCGGCAGGCAGGTGAGCGTTTTCATCTTCTCGCGGTGCACGGCGTTGATGCCGCGCGAGCCGAAGAACAGCGTCACCTTCGATCCTTCGCGCAGCAGGCTCAACGCCGTCATCAGGGCATTAAACACCTGGCACAGCTCGTCGTGGAAGCACATCACGGACACGTTCTTCATTGGCGTCGTCTCCTCAGAACCAGCGGTGGAACCAGTATTGCACATACAGCACCTTGCCGAGGTGCAGCCAGCGGCTCGGGCTTCGCAGGCGGACTTGCGGGCGCAGCTCGGCGTAGAAGTCGCCGCTCCCGAAGCCGGCGCGCCCGTCACCGGTCTCGACGGAGCGCGCGATGTTGTGCGCCACCACCTCGAGACCGCACTCCATGAGTCCGGTGAGCAGCTTCTCGATATCGACGACGCCCGGCGGCACGCTGCGCGCATGGCGTCTGAGCTGGGCGCCGTCATCGCGCAGGTGCACGCGCACCTTCATGTCCTCGGCGAGGCCGACGCCACACGCGCTTCGTGTGCGATGATCGGGATGACGCGGTGGCGATGATGGGCATACCGGTTGCCGCCGGCAGGCGTCACCTGCGGTGCGGCGTCCGGGTCGCGGTGAACCCGTTCGGCCGGCGCGCTCATGACTGTATCCCGGCGGCAAAGGCGGGCACATCGCCCGCGCGCCGGATGCCCTGGCACGTTACCGCCGCACGCACCAGCCGGCCGGCACGGTAGACGCGCAGCTCGCCGGGCGCGAACGCCTGCCACGGCTCATCCTGCGTCAGGGGCACACTCGCGATCAGCGCCACATGCCGGCCTGCGCGCAGACTCTCGCGGTAATGCAACCGGTCGTGGCCGTAGGCGATGAGGTACATGCCATCCGACAGCAGGAAGTTGAATTGTCCGAAGGAGGCGATGAGCCCGCTCAGTGGCGCCAATTCCCCGAGCCAGCGGTCGCCGCTGGCGGGGTTTTGGCACCAGTTCGCGATCTGGTCGAGCAGGAAGCAGAAGGCGTATTCGGAATCGGTGGCGCCCTCCGGCCGGCGTGCCCCGGCGAGCTGCATGCCGGCGTCGTTCATGATGTCCGGCACCAGTCCGTTGTGCGCGAACACCCAGGGCTTGCCGCAGCATTCGCGCTGAAACGGATGGGTGTTGCTGAAGTGGTTGATGGGCGGGTGCTTGGCCTTGCGCACATGGGCAATGACAAGGTCGGAGACGATCGTCGGGGCGAGTCGCGCGTAGGTCGCGCACTGTGCTGCCGGCGTCGGGGCCTTTTGCAGACGGAACTCGCCATCCTCGCGCCAGGCTATGCCCCAGCCGTCGCTGTTATCGGCGGCATACCCGCCGCGCGCCTGAAAGAGCGTGAGCGGGCCGTCCAGGTGGGTGGCCGTGCTGCTACTGAATCCGAATAACTCACACATGGCGTTTTACCCCGTCAGAACGCGTGCCACAACCAGTATTTTTCGTAGAGCACCTTGCCGAAATGCAGCAGGCGGCCCGGCGGCCGCAGGCGCATATGCGGCGCCGGTTCGGCAAAAAAGTCGCCGCTGCCGAATCCGGCACGGCCGTCACCGATCTCGACGAAGCAGGAGCCCTCGCCGGAGAACTGCCGCGTTTGTCCGCGGCCGGAGATCTGCGCCGCGATGTTGTGTGCCACGACCTCGGCGCCGTTGTGCGCAATCACGCCGGCCTTCGGCAGGGGTTTGCCAATCTTAAGCGGGATGCCGGTGACATCGCCGATGGCGTAGACGCCGGGAAATTTCGTTTGCAGCGTGGCGCGATCCACCGGCAGCCAGCCACTCTCGCCGCACAGGCCGGCGGCGCGCACCACGGTTGGCGCGCGGTGCGGTGGCACGTAGGCGAGCAGGTCGTATTCCGCGCTCGTACCGTTGGCAAACTCCAGGCGGTGGCCGTCGGCATCCACGCGCGTAATGGCATGCCCGGTGTGATAACCGATGCCGCGGCCCTCGATCATCTGCCGCAGCTGTTCCGACACCTCCGGCCCGGCGGTGCTCATCGGGCCGGGTTCGGGCGTGTAGATGTCGAAGCGCACGGCAGCGCCCAGACCGCGCGCACGGAAATCCGCTTCGAGCAACATCGCCGCTTCATAAGGTGCGGCCGGGCACTTGAACGGTATGCCGCTCACCAGCAGCGCCACGCGCCCGCGGGTGAGTGCGAGGCGCGCATCGCGCAGGGACTCGGCGCCGGCGAGGGTGTAGAAATTGTGACCGGCGGTGGCCAGGCCGGGTACGGTTTCGGGCGCCAGTTCGGCACCGAGGGCGATTACGAGATAATCGCCGGTCAGCGTTTTACCGGCGACGTGCACGCTGCGTTGTGCCGGATCGATGCGCTCGACCTCACCCTGCACCATCTCGATGCCCTGACGCGCCAGCGACGACAGCGGCCGGGTGATGCCCGCCGGTGTGCGTTGCCCGGTCATGAGCCATAACAGCGATGGCTGGAACAGGTGGCGGGTCTCGCGCTCGACCAGCACGATGCGGTGCGCCGGGCCGAGCAATCGGCGCAGGCGCCGCGCCGCGACGATGCCGCCGATGCCGCCACCGAGAATCACGATCGTCTTGGAATTCATCAGTTACCCCCTTTGCAAGCGAACCTGGTCAGAACACGATGACCTTGTCGGCCCACCCGGTCCACTCGGCCAGCAGGGCCATGCTGCCACGCACGGCGCCGGCCACGAGATTGCTGTCGGCAATGCCGCGGGCGTCGATGCAGGTGCCACAGGCTGCGACCCCGGCCCCGTGGCGGATGAGGATCTGCAGCATGGACTCGAGGTTGTAGTAGCCCTGCGGAACCTTCTGTCCGGCTTTGGCGCAGGCGGCGGCATCGCCGATGAGAAACACGCGTAGCCCGTTGCCGGCCTCGGTGTTCTTGAGCAGCTCGCGCGCATAGCGGATGGCGTTATAGCTGCGCTCGGTACCGTAGGGCGGATCATTCAGGACGAACAGGTATTTCATGGCGTTTTCTCCTTTTCAACAAATTGCTATTGGTGCTGCAGGTCGTGCTTTTTCTGCTCGAATTCTTCCCGGTTGATCTCGCCGTGAGCGTAACGTTCCTCGAGGATTTCAATGGCGGTCTTCGTGTGGTTATCATTCCGATTATCTGAATCGCTACCCAGCCACCTTCCCAGCATCACGACGGCGAGGCCCCCGATGATCCAGAAGAGAAGCATCCCCGGTCCGCCGAATCCCATGCCCCAACCAGACCCGTCCATACATGTCTCCTGACGGCACTGCCGTTTTCTGGAATGTCATTCATGCCTCAAAAGGTCAGCACGATGTCGCTTTCCTTCACCCAGCCTGCCAGCGCTGTCATCGACCCCGGCTGGATGCCGGGGATGAGGTCGCGCTCGTCGAGCCTGCAGTCGTTGAGCGCCATGCCGCAGGCGCGCACTTCGAGCCCGCACTCCATGAGCTCGGTGAGCAGCTTCTCCAGGTCCACGGCGCCGGGTGGCACGTCGTGCGTATGGCGCCCGAGCTGCGCGCCGTCGTCGAGCAGGTGCACGCGCACCTTCATGTCCTCAGCGAGCGCCGCGCCGGCGAAGCGCAGCGCGTGCCAGGCCTTGTTGTCGCCCTTGTACGGTGCGTTCTGGATGACGACCGTGACGGTCTTGCCGGTGCCGGCGCTCGCGCTGCCCGGCACCGGCATTGCGGCACAGGCATTGTCTTGTGCGGTGGCGGCAGTCTGGCCTTGTTGGCGCTGCCAGCCGACCATGCCGTCGTCCACCAGCAGGGCCTGCTTGAAGCCGGTGTTGCGCAGGAGCTCGACAGCCTTGCCGGACATGCGGTTGGTGCGGCAAATCACAGCCAGCGGGCGCTCGCGGCGCGTCTCGATCTCGGTCAGGCGACGCGGCAACTCGTCGAGCGGAATATTGAGAGCGCCCTCGATGTGCCCGAGTGCACCCGCGTAATCCGCGGCGGTGCGGACGTCAAGCACCACGATGTCGTCGTGCCGCTCGATGCGCTGCTTGAGTTCGGCGCTCGAGATGCGCTCGCCGGCTGCGGCCGGCGCTCCGCGCAGCCGTTTGATGAACATCGGCAGGAAGCTCACCACCGCCAGCAGCGCGAGTGCCAGCAGTCCCTTCTGGATCAGGCCTTCACTGCCGGCCACCGCCTCGCGGCTGGCGTAGCCGAGATAGGTGTAGGCGATCGCGCCGGGTAGCATGAACACATACGAGGCGAGGACGTAATGCCAGAAGCGGATGCGCGTGAGCCCGAGCGCGTAATTGAGCAGGTTGAACGGGAACAATGGCACCAACCGCACGAACGCCACGAACTTCCACCCCTCGGCCTCGACACCGTCCATGAGCTGCTTGAGGCGCCCGCCGGATTTGTGCGTCACCCAGTCGGAGGCGAGATAGCGGGCGATGAGGAACGCGAGCGCCGCGCCGACCGTGGCACCGGTCAGGTTGTAGAACGTTCCCCACACCGGCCCGAACAGCGCGCCACCGGCCAGCGTCAGCGCCGAGCCCGGGAAGAACAGCACCGTGCCGACGGCATATACCAGCATGAACATCAGCGGCCCGGCAGCGCCGAATTGCTGTACCCAGGCCTCAAGCGCCGCGCCGCTCAATGCGCCGCGATAATAGACGGCGACGCCGATGGCCGCGGCCAGCACCGCCAGCAGCAGAATCCGCAGGATGAGACCGATCTTCATATGCTCTTCCCCCAGTTGCGGCGATTAATGGCATAGCCGCTCACCTTGCCGCGGAACGGCAGGGCGAGCATGCCGGGCAGGCGATCCACCTGCTTTTCCTCGCGGTATTCGCGGATGCCGATGGTCATGCGCTCATGGCCGGCGTCCGGCTGATCCTTATAAGTCCCGAACAGCCGATCCCAGACCGACAGGCTGAAGCCGAAGTTGCTGTTGGTCTCGTGGTCCTCGATCGAATGGTGCACACGATGCATGTCCGGCGTAACCACGGCCAGGCGCAGGAAACCGTCGAGGGCCTTCGGCATGCGGATGTTGGCGTGGTTGAACATGGCCGTGGCGTTCAGCAGCACTTCGAAGATCAGCACCGCCACCGCCGGCGGGCCGAGCACCAGGATGGCGGCGAACTTGATGAGCATGGAGAGCAGGATCTCGATCGGATGGAAACGCGCACCGGTGGTGAGGTCGTAGTCGAGATCGGCATGGTGCACGCGGTGCAGCCGCCACAGCGCCGGTATCGCATGAAACATCACATGCTGCAGGTAGATGGCGAAATCCAGCGCTACCACCGCCACCGCGACCGCCAGCCACTCGGGCAGGGCGAGGTGGTTGAGCAGACCCCAGCCCTGGGTTTCGGCGACCAGTGCCAGCGCCACGGCCGTCGTCGGGAAGATCACTCGCACCAAGGCCGTGTTCAGGAACACGATGCCGAGATTGTTCGTCCAGCGCCAGGCCTTGGATGCCGTCAACGCGCGCCGTGGCGCCATCAGCTCCCACAGCGCCATGACGGCGAATATTCCTAAAAAGAATCCCAGCCGGATGGCAGGTTCATGTGTCAGCAGTGTTTTCATACTTACCTCGGTTTGTTCTCTTTAAAGACGTAGTACGTGTTGAAAGTTGACTGCTATAAGTATAATATTCAACTATTATATTGAATAATAGAATGATGGAGGTTTGAATGTCAAGGCAGAATTTCAAGCAACAATTATTCGAGCAATTCGCCCTGGTCGGCAAGGCCTTAGGCAACGGACATCGCCTCGAACTGTTGGAGTTTCTGGCTCAAGGCGAGCGCAGCGTCGATGCCTTGGCCAAGGTCGCCGGCCTGTCGGTGGCCAATACCTCGCAACACCTCCAGCACCTGCGGCATGCCGGTCTTGTGACGACCCGCAAGCAAGGCCAGCATGTACATTACCGCCTCGCCGATGCGACGGTGGCCGACCTAGTCGCAGCTATACAGAGAATCGCCGAACGGCAGCTGGCAGAGGTGGGTCGCATCGTGCGCAGCTACCTTACCGCTCGGGATAATATGGAGCCGGTGTTGCGCCACGACCTAGTAGAGCGCGCGGCGCGCGGCGAAGTGACAGTGCTCGACGTGCGGCCCCCGGAGGAGTACGCGGCCGGACACTTGGTCGGCGCGCTGAACATCCCGGCACCGGAACTGGAACGGCGTCTGGACGAGTTGCCGCGCGGGCAGGAAATCGTCGCCTATTGCCGCGGACCGTACTGTGTGCTGGCATTCGAAGCGGTGTCGCGGCTCCGCACCCACGGCTTCCTCGCGCGCCGCATGGAGGACGGTTTTCCGGAGTGG
>Ga0153916_10001517_pt1 | contig 16684 bp, 15 predicted proteins | sample Opewatmetagenome_FD_109642 | JGI IMG/M metagenome (GOLD analysis project Ga0153916, IMG submission 109642) | Freshwater wetland microbial communities from Ohio, USA - Open water 3 Core 3 Depth 4 metaG | ecosystem: Environmental > Aquatic > Freshwater > Wetlands | place: USA: Ohio, Lake Erie... | reverse complement strand
CCCCCCAGCACTCCACTGCGTACCAGTTCGGCGATGCGCTCGAGCAGGCTGGCTTTGTTGACCTGATAGGGCAGCTCGGTGACGAGCAGACGTGTCCGTCCGCGCTCCATGCCCTCGACATGCGCGCGCGCGCGAACGACAACCTTGCCGCGCCCCGTGCCGTAGGCCGCCGAGATGCCCTCCTCCGAGCCGGCATGGTCGAGGATCAGCCCACCGGTGGGGAAGTCCGGCCCTTGGATGTAGCGCTGCAGTTCGGCGACCGAGATCTCGTCGAGACGGCTCCACGACCGCAGCATAAAGATGAGGGCATCGCACACCTCGGTCAGATTGTGCGGCGGGATGGAGGTGGCCATGCCGACGGCGATGCCAGTGGCGCCGTTGACGAGCAGGTTGGGCGCCGCGGCCGGCAGAACTTCCGGTTCTTTCAGCGTGCTGTCGAAGTTGACCTGGAAGTTGACTGTTTCGCGCTCGAGGTCGGCCAGAAGTTCTCTAGCCACCGGCGCCAAGCGCGACTCTGTGTATCGCATAGCGGCCGGTGGATCCCCATCGACAGAGCCGAAGTTGCCCTGGCCCTCGACGAGCAGGTAGCGCATCGAGAAATCCTGCGCCATGCGCGCCATGGCCTCATAGACCGCCATGTCACCGTGCGGGTGATACTTGCCCAGCACTTCACCGACGATGCGGGCGGACTTCTTGAAGGCCGTGCCCGGGTCCAAGCGCATGTCGTGCATGGCGTAGAGAATGCGGCGCTGGACGGGTTTGAGCCCGTCGCGCGCATCGGGCAATGCGCGGGCGACGATCACGCTCATGGCGTAATCGAGGTACGCCTGCTGGACCTCGCGGTCGATGTCGATCTTGCGGATTGTTCCGAGTTCCATAGTCACCTCAGGCCGGATTGAAGCGTGGCTCGGCAATGATACGTTGAGCCCTGTGGGGTGTCAACGCGAACGGGCGGCGGCTACGCGCGACGACTATGATGAGAGAGCAGAGGGCGAGCCGTGGAGGGCGCAGGGTGGATCGAGCCGGCTAGCGGGTGAGCGTGACTTTGCGCAAGCCGATGGGGTGATCGGCGTCGAGGCCCTTGGCGCGTGCCAGGTTCGCGGCGAAGAGCTGGCCCGGCAGGATGGTCACCAACGGAGACAGCCATTCGGGCGTGCCGCCCGGGAGCGGCAGCGGCGTGCGAGCTGCACGCAGGAGTTGCTTATCGTCGGATATGACGATCAACTCGGCACCGCGTCCACGCGCCGCGGAGGCGAGGTCGACGAGATCGGGCACGCTCTTTCCCGTGGGGGCGACGAGGATGATCGGAAACCCGGGTTCGAGGATGGAGATCGGGCCGTGGAGGAAGTCGGCTGAAGAGTAGGGTTCGATCACCAGCCGGGTAAGTTCTTTCACCTTCAGTGCAACTTCGAAAGCCGTCCCGTAGTTGAATCCCCGGCCGATGACCGCGCTACGCTCGGCGTAGCGGTAACGCTCGACGAGCGCGCCCATCCCTTGAGTCTGGGCGAGTGCGTTGCGCATTCGCCCGGGGGCCTTTTCGAGTTCTGCCAGGGGGGATGCGTCTCCGGCCATCGTGGCCGAAAGAAGTGCGAGCGCGGCGATCGACGTCGTGTAGGTCTTGGTGGCCGCCACGGCACGCTCTTCGCCCGCGCACAGCGGCAGGACCCAATCTGCAACCTGCGCCATGGGCGAAGCCGGGTCGTTGGTGATGGCCAGGGTCAATTGAGACTGGGCGCGCGCGCTCTGCATGACGCTGACGATATCCGGCGAGCTCCCGGACTGGGAGATGCCGACAACCAGCGCGCCCTTCAGCCGTGGCGGCGCATCGTAGAGCGTGTATAAGGAGGGCGTGGCCAGCGCCACCGGCAAGTGGTTGCAGGCCCCGAACAAGTATTGGGCATACCGGGCGGCGTTATCGGAGGATCCGCGCGCCGCGATCATGAGATAGGAAATGTCCCGTCGCGAGATATCGTCGGCAATGCGGCGGGTGAGGTCGACGGCCGAGGTCAGAAAGCTCTCAACAACCTCTGGTTGTTCGGCGATTTCGGTTTCGAGAATTGGACCCATCGCTCACCTCAGATCAGGATTCCGACCCTCCGTTGCACGACACCGGTCACTCGGAGGGGTGACTCTCTTGCCAGTGCTGGACAAGCACGCGCACAGCGGGCGCACCCGATTGGGCGAGCGCCTCGTGCGCCAAAGCTTGGGTCTCCGGCCAAGTCAATTGGCGGATGAGACTCTTGGCCGCGGGAATTGCGGCCGCTCCCATGCTGAACTCGTCCAGCCCGAGACCGAGCAGAATCGGAATGGCCCTCGGGTCACCAGCCAGTTCACCGCACAAGCCAACCCAGATGCCGTGTTTGTGGGCGACGCGGATCACGTGATCGATCAAGCGCAAGACAGCCGGATGCAGGGAGTCCGACAACGAGGCAACCGCCGGGTTGCTCCGGTCTGCCGCAAGCGTGTATTGAGTCAGATCGTTGCTTCCGATACTGAAGAAGTCAACATACGGGATAAGCTCTTCCGCCATGAGCGCCGCCGAAGGTATCTCAACCATCGTGCCGATCTCGACAGCATCGGCCGCCGGCACGCCACGCTGTGCCAGTTCGGCACGGGCCTCGCCCACCAGCTCGCGAGCGGCCTTCATTTCTTCAACGGTCGCGATCATGGGGAACATGATCTTGAGCGTGTGGTCCTTTCCGGCACGCAGCAGCGCTCGCACCTGCGTCTTCAGCAGGTCTGGGCGGGCCAGGCCGATGCGTATCGCTCGCCAGCCGAGGAACGGGTTCTCTTCGTGAGGCAGCGAAAGGAATGGTGCCGGTTTGTCGCCCCCGATGTCGAGGGTTCGCGCTACAACCGGGCGGTCGCTCATCGCGCCGAAGATCTCGCGGTAGGCGCGGTATTGTTCGTCTTCGCTGGGCGCGCTTTGCCGGCCAATAAACAAGAACTCCGTGCGCAGTAGCCCGATGCCCTCCGCACCACACTCGAGCGCGCCGCGCTCCTCGCCTGGCACGCCGACGTTGGCCACCACATCGACACGCCGGCCATCGCGGGTGATAGCCGGGGAAAGCGCGCTCGCCATGGCCGTGCGCCGCGAAGCGGTGATCTCAGTGAGACGGGCACGAAAGACCGCCAATTCCGTCTCGCTGGCGTCCACCACGACCCAGCCTTCGCTGCCATCGACGATGAGCGCCTGGCCTTCGGCGATTCCGAGCACGGCCGCACCAATGCCGACGACCGCCGGCAAGCCCAGATTGCGAGCAAGTATGGCAGTGTGTGAGAGCGGCCCTCCTGCGGCCGTGCAGAACCCGCGGGTCAGGGATTTGTCCAAGCGGCTCGTGTCGGAGGGCAAGAGGTCGTGAGCGACAATGACAGAAGGTGCGTTCAGCCCGGAAAGCGGGTCCTCACTGATGCCGAGCAAGAGCCGCAGCACGCGCCGGCCCACATCGGCGAAGTCTGCCGCGCGCGCACTAAACATCGGGTCGTCCATCGCCTCAAACGTCGCGACATCTTGTGCGAACACTGTCTCGACAGCGGCTTCGATCGATGCCCCGCGGCCCAGCTCCCCACGGAGGCGCTCCTCCAATTGCGGGTCGCGCACGATCATTTCATGAGCGTCGAAGACGGCCGCCTCGGCCTCACCCACCTCCGCCACCGCCCGCGCCCGCAGGGCGGCCAGCTCGCTCAGCGCGACCGACGCGGCGCGCGTGAAGCGAGCCCACTCTGCCGCTGAATCCTGCGCATTGCGCCTGCGTACGGTGAGATCGAGGGCGCGGTAGATGAACGCTGGCGCGATGGCGATTCCGGGCGACGCGGCAATACCTCTCAGGCGCATTAGGCTTCTCCGAAGTTGGTCTCGACGAGTTCTGTGAGCGCCTGCAGTGCCTGCGCGGCGTCCTGTCCCTCTGCGCGCACAAGCACTGTGTCGTTTTGATTGACTCCTAACGCGAGCACGGCGCGGAAACTCTTGGCATTGCCCTCGCGTCCACCTTTGACAAGCCGAATGTCCGATTGAAAACGCATCGCCGCCTGTACGAAAAGCGTCGCCGGGCGCGCGTGGAGCCCGACCTTGTTGCGAATGACAAGCGCCGCTTCATTCATTCAGACTCCCTGCAGCGCCGCGCCGGCAGTTGTGCCCCACGGACGGCCTGCAAAGCGATAAGCGCGGCTCCATACGCCGGCGGTCGGCTCGGCAGCGCGATGGCCGCGCGAGGGGCAAAGGCGACGATCTCTCGGCTGACGAGGTTGACCAAGCGCGGGCTGCCGGCCAGGATCCCGCCCGAGAGGACAAGGTCGAACGCCTGGTCCTGCATTCCAAGTGAGAGGATGACCACCCGGGCGGCGAGCGCCAGCTCGTGTGCGGCAACAGCGAGAATCTCGAGCGCAACCGCGACGCCCTCCTCCGCGGCAGCCATCACGGCAGGAGCCAGCGCAGCCACCTGCCCCGGCGACCAGCCATCAAGATAGATGCGATTGGTGAGGTCCTCAAAGGAAGCGACTCCCGCGGCTGCGACCAGGCACTCGCGCAACGCGTTCGCGGGGGATCGGCCATCAATGGCGCGCGCGGCGGCGTTGAGGGCCCGCCGGGCAATGTCGTATCCGCTGCCCTCATCCCCGAGGATGTGACCCCACCCACCGGCGCGCACCCGGCGGCCGGCGGAGTCCACGCCGACCGCAATAGAGCCGGTTCCCGCGATCAGCACAACACCCACGCGCCGGTCCCGAGTTCCTGCAGCCAGCGCGATATCTGAGTCGTGCACGATTTCGGTTGGGACCCCGGGCAGCACAACCCCGGCCATTTCCCGGATCAGCCGCAAGTCCTCGTCGCGGTCGAGCCCAGCCATGCCCAGGCAGGCGCCCGCCAATTTGGGTCGGCCAGCGGATCGCGTGGCCTTGCGGATCACCTCACGCAGTGCAGACTGTGCCTTGGCCACACCGACCAACTGGTGATTGCAGGGGCCCGATTCGGCCGCCCCGACTTCCCGCCCCTGCCCGTCGACGATGAGGCATGCGGTGTGCGACCCACCGCCATCCACACCCAGCACGTGGACCTCCGTAGACGCCGTCATTTCGTCGGCCAAATATGATCCAGAATCCCCCGGGCCTGATCGACGTCCCGGACTAGTGGGTTGAGCATCATCGCGCGCAGGGCTTTCTCGCGTGACCTCTCTACGACGGCTTCGACCCACAGCATCTCCATAGCCGCATTCATGCGCAGCATGGCCTGGACGTCCGGTGGGGCAGAGGCCGGCTGGAGAGGGTAGAACCCGTGCGACGTGACGACCGCCGGCAGTTCGACAATGGCTTGCGGCGGGAGCCATGGGATGACTGTGCCATTGGCAAGATTCAGAACGAAGGTGGTCCGGCTGTTGTTGAAATGGGCGAGCAGCACCGGCACAACGATATCCTGGTACCAATGCGCCCCGCGCGCCTCCAGGCTGGGCGGGAGGTGATTCAGACGCGCATCTCCATAGTCGGAGAAGACTTGTGCTTCGAGCCGGGCCAGTTGCTCGGCGCGCGCTGTCGAGCCACGCTGGGCGTCGAGCATGCGGTTTGGATGATAGAAATACTTGAGGTAGGAAGTGGGTATGGCACCGATCGCACGCAACAGGTCCGCTTCCACCGGCAACCCGGGCGCCGCCTCGAGGCGAGCCAGAACCTCCGGCATCACCTCGCGTCCTTTCCAACGCACCTGCGTGACCCACCCGAAGTGGTGCATGCCGACGTAACCCACCCAAACGTCCTCCATTGCGGCCCCCAGGAGACGGGCCACACTCTGTGCCAGGCCGATAGGCGAATCGCACACGCCAAGTGCCTGAACACGGGTGTAGGTGAGGGCCGCATACTGGATGAAGCTATTCGGGTTGGTGAGATTGATGAGCAGCGACTCTGGCGCCCACTTCTCGAGCAAGCGGCAGTAATCCAACACCACAGGGATGGAGCGCAATGCATTGGCCAACCCGCCGGGGCCGACTGTTTCTTCGCCCGGCACACCAAAGGCATGGGGAAAGGTCTCATCGCGCGCGCGAGCTTCATAGCCCCCCACGCGCACCTGATTGAGAATGTAGCGGCTTCCCTCCAGACCTCGAGCTGCATTGGTTGTGGCGTTGACGGCGAGCGGGACGCGTGCCCTTTCGGCCAAGCGGGTGCACAGCGCGGCCACCCGTTCCAGCTTGGCCTCCGTCCGCCCGATCAACGTGACAAGCATCGACGGCCGGTCTGTCCTGCGCGCCAATACCTCAACGAGCTGGGGTGAGGCGATGCTGCTCCCGCCCAGGACGGCCAGCTTCAGAGATTCGGGCATCTCACCTCAAGAGCGACCTTCATGGAGCTTGGCGTCTAATGCCGGCGCCCGCAACGGGTCATCGCGCGCGGTCGAAGTACGCCAGGATCACTTCGCAGGTCCGGCGGACTTCGTCCTCGCGCAAAGTCTCAAACATGGGAAGGTTTAGAACCCGGCGCGCGCAACTGGCGCCCACCGGGAAATCCTCCTCGTGCAGGCCCAAGTCCGCGTAGGCGTGCTGCATTGGGACGAGGGCGGGGTACATGGCGAAGCCGCCAATGCCTCGTTCGAGCATGAACATGAGCAGATGGTTGCGCTCCTCTTCGGAGGGCGCGAGTGTGGCGTAGGAGTAGTACACATGATGAGCTTCCGGAGCGGTGAACGGCACGGCAAGCGGCGTGTCTGCCAGCATCTCATCATAGATGGCGGCCCATTGCCGCCGGCGTCCATTCCACTCGTCGAGGCGCTTGAGTTTTACGCTCAAGATGGCAGCCTGGATTTCATCCAACCGCTCCTGGAACCCGATCACTTCGTGAACGAACTTGACACGCTGCCCGACGTAGCGCAGGATGCGCACCTTCTGGTCGAGATCCGCATCACTGGTGGTCAGCGCGCCGCCGTCACCATAAGCCCCCAGATTCTTGCCGGGGTAGAACGAGAAGGCGGCCATGTCACCGAGACTGCCGGTCTTGCGGCCCTTGTATAGCGCGCCATGCGCGTGCGACGCATCCTCCAGGACAAGCAGGTGGTGGGCCGAAGCCAAGGCCATCAGCGAGTCCATGTCGGCCGGCTGGCCGTAGAGGTGAACGGGCAGCAACACTTTTGTGCGCGAGGTAACGCGCGGGGCTGTCAACTCCGCCGTCATGTTAAACGTGCGCGGGTCAACATCGACGAACACCGGAGTCGCTCCCGTGTAGGTGATGGCCAGGGCTGTGGCAATGTAAGTGTTGGCGACGGTGATGACTTCATCACCAGGACCGACGCCCATGGCGGCCAGTGCCAGGTGCAGCGCCTCGGTGCCGCTCGAGATGCCGATGCTGAAGCTGGAATCACAATAGGCCGCAAATTCCTGTTCAAAGCGTCGCAGATAGGGTCCCAGCGTGTACTTGCCAGAAGGCAGCACGGCCGACACAGCGGCCCGCACCTCCTCGGCAATCTCCAGGAACTGGCGCTCGAGATGGCCCTCGCCAATCGTGATCGGGTGAGCCTCGGCGTGAATGCTCGCCAGTTGAACCATCGACTCCGGGATGGGCAATGGAGCGGATGGATCGATCTTCGTCATCTCACCTCCGTGCACGTGCGCACGTCGAATATCCCGTGCCAATCGCCAAGCGATCTAGCCGGCCGCCGGGAAGAATTGCGGCAGATAGGCGCGGTTCGCATCGAGCATCTCGTCCACGAGCGCCTTGGCGACTTCAAACGAAGGCACCAGCGGGTTGACGAGCATAGCCATGAGCGCGGCCCGTCGCGACCCGGTAACGCCCGCTTCCACCGTCCAACTTTCCCAGGCCTTAACCTGTTGACAGAGCGCGCGAATCGTCTCGGGCAAGCGCCCCATGTGCAAGGGCGTAACGCCATGGGCGCCAATCACACAGGGAACTTCAACGGAAGCATCGTCGTCCAGGTCTGGAATGGCGCCGGCATTGCGAGTCACGACAATCTGCACATCGCGCCGGTCGAGGAGCAGCGAAAGGATCAGGCGCAAGGCCGCTTCGGAGTACAGCGCCCCGCCGCGCAGGCTGAGCTCTGGCGGCTTGACCACCTGATGCGGATCCTGGTATTTGGCAAACAGCTCCTTTTCGATCTCCAGCACGACCTCTCCCCGCGATTTCGGAGCCGCCTTGGCCTCGGCCAGGGCATGCGGATGGTCGTAGTAGTACCTGAGATAGTAGGTGGGCAGAACGCCCAGCGTGTGGACCAGTTCCGCATCGAAGGGCAGGCCTTCCATGGCTTCGCCCAGAGTGGCAAACACCCGTTGGGATACATCTTGCCCGTCGAGGAAGATGCGCCGAACCCAGTTGACGTGGTTGAGTCCGATCCACTCTAGGAATAGCTGTTCATCGCGCACGCCCATCATCACCGCCATTTCGCGCTGCATGTTGATGGGGTTGTTGCACAACCCGACGACCTTCAGGTTGGTGTGCTTGAGCAGCGCTTCGGTGATGATGCCCGAAGGATTCGTGAAGTTGAGATACCACGCGCCCGGCGCGTATTTTTCGACGTCGCGCGCGATATCGAGTGCCACCGGGATCGTACGCCAGGCCTTGAGAGTCCCGCCCGGCCCGGTCGTCTCCTGACCGATCACACCGTGCTTGAGGGGCAGCTTCTCATCCCGAATGCGCGCGGCCATCTGGCCGACTCGCATCTGCGAGGCAATGAAACGCGCGCCTTCCAGCGCCTGCGGCCGCGAGAGGGTGAGCGTGATACGCGTGTCCAATTCAGCGTGTTGCACCTGGCGCTGCACCATTCCGCCGACGATGTGCAGGCGATCCTCATCCACGTCAAATAGCGAGACCTCGTCGACGTGAAGTTCTTTCTCGCGCGTGATGAGCCCATCAATGAATTCCGGGGTGTAAGAACTACCTCCGCCGATGATGGCGATCTTCTCTATCTTTTCCATTTCTTCACCTCATCTTCGAGGGCCGCCAGGCGCTGGCACAGCGAGAGCATCTGCCGCGTATGATCGATTTCGGCCCAGCTCAGCAGAAGCAGGTCCATCGAGTGGATCAGGAGCACCGAGAAGGGGACTGCCTCGCCGGCAGCCTCCATCTGGATGATCTTGGCTTCAACACGATGGGCTTCTGTTTGCTCCGCCTCGGCAGACTCCAGAGCAGCCAGTGCCGCGGCAAAATCGCACTGCTCCGCGCGCTCGGCGGCCTCGAGCGCCTTGCAGCGGGCGTTGCCGGCATGCAAGATCGCGGTGAAACAGATTTGTTCCCAGTTGATGGTCCGGCTCTCCGTCACGGGCTGCTCCTCACAGGCTCGAGATGCTGGTTAACGACCAAGTGAACGATCCGCGCGCGCCCCTCGGCAGGGATCTCGACCTCGGTGAAAGCGCAGGCGGGCCATCCGTCATAACGCACCCAGGCGCGCGGGTCCCCGTCGACCAGCCTGGCGAGGATATTGCTGCGCACGGCCATGTGGATGACGGCGAGCACCCGTTGATCTGGATGACGTCGAGCCATCTCGCGCGCGGCACTCGCCACCCGTTTGCCAAAGGCGTGCCTCGACTCTCCACTCAAGCCCACCACAAAAGAAACCCCTGCAGCGTGAAGCGCGCGCACCCAGCGCGGGTCGTCGGCGAAGTTGAAAAGGCGAGTGCCCTCCAGGCGACCAAAATTCATCTCGCGCAGCCCTTCCAAGGGTTCGGGCGCGAGCTTGACGCTCGGGGAGAGAATGCGTGCCGTCTCGACGGCACGGCCCAGCGGGCTGGTGTAGAAGGCGTCGAAATGCTGGCCCGCCAACGCACGCGCCGCGAGCAGAGCCTCCCGGCGTCCGCGCTCGCTGAGCGGGCTGTCGCTCACCCCATGCAGCAATCCGCGCTCGATCCATTCGGTCGTTCCGTGTCGGACGAACGTCACGCGGGTCACGGCTGACCTGGCTCCACGGGAGCGACGCACCGAAAACCGATGAAGTCGTTCTTGCGGCGCGGCGTGTGCCGGCGCACGGCAAAGGTACGCGCCTCGTCGCGCCCATCCAACCAACTGCCGCCGCGCAATCCCATGGTCACCACGGGATTGCCGTCATTCGTCCACTCGTAGACATTGCCCGCCATGTCGGCCAGCCCGTAAGGGCTGTCGCCGAGCGGCGAGAATTGCCCCACCGGCAGCGTCGTCATGGGTCCCCGATCGCCGCTATTCAAGCGCCCTGGGTCGAAGGAGTCTCCCCATGGGTAGACGCGCCCGTCGGTGCCGCGTGCCGCCTTCTCCCATTCCGGCCCGCTGGGCAGGCGCTTGCCAGCCCACTCGGCATATGCAGCCGCATCGAACCAGGTGACTTGGACGACGGGGTGGTTTTCAGCACCCGGCAGCGGAGCCCCTTTGCGCCAATGAGGCGGAAACGGAGCGAGCTTCGCATCGACATATCTCCGGTACTCGTCGTTGGTCACCGGGTATCGGTCGATGAAGAAAGCCGGGAGGTCCATGGGTTGCCTGTCCGGGCCGAATTGGAACGGGCCCGCTGGTATCAAAATCATCTCTTTCCCATCGCGACCGATCATGGTTGTGGCTGGATGCGGCACCATCGCTCACCTCATTTGGACCCGCGGCTTGGCTGCACCCAAGACCTGCTCCGCACGAGCCATACCAGGGCCAGCGCGGCCAAGAGGCTTCCGTATGCGATAACAACCAGCCCGCCGGTCAGCGAGTCGCTGCCCAGGGCCAGGCCGATAGCGTTGTAGACCCATCCGCTGACTCCCGCGATCCAAACCGCAAGCCAGACCCAGCGCGTTCGCCCAACAACAACCGCGCGGCCCACGAGGGAACCCATGACGGCGCTGACCGCCACCAGTGCCATACGATAGACGTTGAGCGCTGCCAGGCCAGTCAATAGCGTGGACCACGGCTGGGCCGCGATGGCGGCAAGATCGGCGGCCGAGGTATCACCCAGGAGCAATCGGAACCCCGCCCCCACCAGCGCCATGCCTTGAAACACGTTGGTGACTAGGCCGATTCCCAGGCCGGCCATCAGGCCGCTGTCGGGCAGGGCCTGCTTCTCGATCTTGCGCCAACGCAACAGCACATAGGTTCCCCACTCCAGGAACAGTGCCGCCAACATGGTACCCAGCAACGCAATCACGTACGGCGTGCCGGGTGCGGGAAGGTGATCGCCGATGATTACAAAACGCAACAAGCTGGTCAAGAAGAGGGCCGGGAAAAGGGTGACGATCATCACTCCGATCCCCCACAGCAGGATGCCGGGCACAGCCCGGAGATTGCGGCGCAAAACGGCCGCCACAACCACGCCGGGTAGGAAGATAAAGATCAACCCGCTCATCGCCACAATGAGTGCGCGTGCAACATTCATCGATTGAGCCTTCCCAGCGAACCGAATGGCCTTACTTGGTCTCCGCGGACGAAGTCCGCCCAGCCATCGCTCGCATGATTTGCTGGAACAGGGCCTCACCATCGACCATACCAAAGATGGTCGGCTCGATACCCTGGACCATTATTCCATGCGGGTGTGCCATCGCCTCGATCGAGCGGCGCTTGTAGAAGACCTGGGGTGCTATCAGCACAAGGTCGTACCAATGCATCGTCGGATCCCAGCGCGCCACCTCCTGGGCCGAGACCGCCTTGAGCTCGAACGGCACGCCGGCCTTGGTGGCAGCCTCTTTTGTCTTGCTCTCGAGCAGGCTCGACGACATGCCGAGCGCGCACACCATCAAGACCTTGATCGGTTTGGAGCCGGAGCCTTGCGTGCCCATAGTTCTACTCCTTCTTCACAGCCCGCTGTATCTGCTCGAACAGTTTCTCGCCGTCGACCATGCCGAAGACCATAGGCTCGATGTCTTCGACCACGATCCCAAGGGGGGCGGTCTTCTCGGCGATGCTTCTCTTCTTGTAGCGGACCTGCGGCGCAATGAGCACCATATCGACCGGGTGGCACGAGAAATCGAACAGGCCGATTTCGGCGACCGACAGCGCGTGGATCTGCAGTTCATGGTTCTTCACGCAGGCGGCTTTCTTGGCCTTGCCTTCCAGCAGGCTGGACGACATGCCAGCCGCGCAGACAACGAGGACTCTGTAGATGGTCACGGCACGTCCTTTCCACCGCGGACCCCGGGTGCCCTGGGCCCGTACCCCCGGAGGGACAACGGGCCAAGCCATCAGGCTTGGCTTGCGTGATCAAAGGTGCACCCTCGGGCTACTCGCGCCGTCACGGCCTGAAGTGGAGGGGATTGACTCGAGCCAATCCCCTCCACCTCGCCGCGGCGCGCTTCGCGGTCCTCGGCGATATCGGACTCGAGCCTACGACGCCCCTTCCTTAGCCATCACCTGGCGCTCCCAAGCCTTGAAGGCGGGATACCAGATGACACCCGGGATAACGAACTGGGTGATGATCGCCACGATGGCCGCCTGCCATTGGTAGCCGGACTGCAGGTACGCCAGAATTGGTCCCGGCAGTGTCCACGGCATGGCTATGAACATCGGACGAACGAATCCGATGGTGTGCATCAGCCAGGCGAAGCTGACGTTGAGGAAGGTGATCACGATGAACGGGATGGCCATGACCGGGTTGAAGATCACCGGCGTGCCGAAGGTGATCGGCTCGTTGATGTTGAAGATGCCCGGCCAAATGCCCAGCCAGCCGACCTGGCGCAGACGCTTCACCTTGCTGCGCGTCATATAGAGTGCCAGGGTCAGCGTGGCGCCCGAGCCGCCCGGTACCACGTAGGCGGCGCGGAACTCGCTGGTATAGATGAAGGGCGCGATGCCCCCAGCGGCTATGGCCTGCGCATTGGCGGTGATGTTAGAGGTCCAGATGGGCTGCATCACGATGCCGATGGTCAGGTCGCCATGGATGCCCATCGTCCACAAGAAGGCGTGCAAGCTTTCGGCAAACGCCGCCGCCGGGTAGCTTGATGCGGCGGGGATGATCTTGGAGATGACCATCACCACCCCAGCGGCAACATCCACGTTGAGCAGGACGCGGATGAGCCAAGCCAGGGCCAGCAGCACGACACCCGGGATCAACGCGATGAAGGCGTTGGCAATCGCGGGCGGCACCTGGGCCGGCATACGGATGACCAGGTTGCGGTCGACGAAGAAGCGATAGATCTCGACGGAGATCAGCCCGACCAAGATGGCCGTGAAGAGCCCCTTGGTGTCGAAGTATGTCTGCAGCAGGCCCGTCTGACCCGAGGCATCGGCGATGAAGATGGGCGCGACAAACACGATGAAGGTCAACAGCGACAACGCCGCAGGCATGAGCGGTTCCAGGTTGCGGCGCCGGGCCAAGTTGTACGCGATGGCCAATGCGGCGAACGGGGCCAGCAAACCGTACGTCAGGTTGAAGGGCACCCAAAGCTTTTCGGTCAGCGCCGCATTGGAATCCAGATAATCAAGCCATCCCTGAATCGGGAACTGTAAGATGAGGAGGCTAAATGCACCAATGATGAGGAGGGGCATCAGCGACGCGAGACCGTCTCGCACCGATGCCAGATGCGGCTGATCAAACAAGGGGGCCAGTTTCTCCATTCCGCCCATCAAGCGATCAGTCCACGATGCTTTTGCTTTTCCCTGGGTGGTCATGGCTCCTCCAACACTAGACTTGGGTCGTGCTTACGAAAGAGAAGCTTGTGCCTTCGATTCGTCCCACCTCCTTTCTGGTCTTCCCCTCCCGCGACCCGGGCGCACACCCCTACCTCGGCGCGGAGCGCGCGGGCCGGGGACAGGTGCCGGGGCGAACGGGCAACGAGCGTGAACGATGAGCGAGCGGGTCCATGAGTTCATTCGGCACATGCTGAGCGACGCAGCCAAAGGGCACCTCCGCCGGCCAGTTCATTCCACACCGGCTTCATTGAGAGCAACCGATTGTTAAGGTGCAGCCCATCGCCCGGCAATACGCCGCGCCTCCCTCCGGCTCACTCATCGGGAGGAAGCGCTCGTCGGCACGTACTGCTAGATTCGCCGATTTACCATGACATGACCGGTGGTCGCATCCAACACCATCATGATCGCGCCCATGGCACAGGCTCGCGGTCCGAGGTCGGAGAGCAGGACCCTCGGGACGTAAGGTATGAGCCCCTCCAACCGTTTGCAGATCGGCTCCACGATCAAGTCTTCGGCCCGCGCTACGCTTCCGTTGAGGATCACAACTTCCGGGTTGAGAAGTGCGCCAATGTTGGCGATCATCAGGCTGAGCAAGTCGGCGGTCTGTTCGACAAGGGTGACGGCCCAGGGCGCACCTTCGCGCGCCCGGCGGAACACATCTTCCGCCGTCGGGTCTTGTGGCGTGAGTGGGTCGTGCACGGCGCGAAGGTGCGCGGCCGCCAAGGAGGCGATGCCGCGGCCCGAGGCCAGATCTTCGAGCGCACCATACTGATCGTAGCGGCGCCCAAGCGCTTGCGTGCCGGGCAGAAAGTACCCGACCTCCCCCGAGGCCTGATCATGTCCGCGATATAGGCGGCCCTCCAGCATGACGCCCGCGCCAATGCCCGTCCCAACGGTGATGCACACTAGATTCTGGGTACCCGCCGCCAAGCCAAATCCGTACTCTCCGAGAGTGGCTAGGTTGACATCATTTTCGACGAAGATCGGCAGGTGGAAGCGAGAGGCCAGCAAGTCGTGAAGCGGTAGGTCGCGCCACCCTAAGCTTGGCGCCCATGCAACCGTACCGGAGTTGCTCAGGGTCACACCCGGAGCGCCGACGGCGATGCCGCGCATCTTCTGGCCCGCTGGGAGAGGAACGTCAAGCAGACCCTGGATCAGATCGTAGAGCCGGTTCAACGCATGTTCCGGGCCTGCTTCTCCTTCGGAGGCGATGCACACGTCGTGGATGACTCTGCCGACCAAGTCAACCACTGTGCCTTGCATCTTTGTGCCGCCGATGTCAACGCCGATCACCGCGTGAGCCGCACCCTTGAACTCGATGAGAGTCCGCCGTCGTCCGCCACTCGGCTCACTGGGGCCAAGAGCCACCAGGTCCGCCGCGATAAGATCCTCGACGACTCGCATTACCGTGGGCAGACTCATGCCAAGTCGGCGAGCAATCTCGGGACGCCCAATTGGACCTTCGGCTCGGATCAGGTTGAGCGCAACCGAGGTGTTGAGACGTCGCATTAGGCTGGCAGAAGCAGCTTTGTCGAGGACCATGGCACTGGCGAAGAGGGAAGGCCTTACTTACTAAAGTATTGAAACTAGAGTATGCCAGGAATCAGGCCCTGTCAACAAGGAACCTTGGCACCGACCAAAGCCACGACGATATCTTGGGCCCGGGTTGTCGCGTTCTATATGCGCGTGAGAAGTGGGGAGCTTTAGCTCTATTTGTGGCCGCCCGCACTCTCCTCGTGGGGGTCCCTGAGGAATCCTCCATGCCGACGCGGGTGGCTCCGTGCCCGCCCCACTCATGCATATCGCCAGGATTCGAAATGACGCGCTGCGCTGCAGCGCGCCTGCCCAGGACTAGCGTGGCCTGTTGCGGAGACCCTCGGGTGAGTAGGGAACTCTGTGGGCACAAGCGAGGCGTGGTGCCTCTGGGCGGTGTATCGAAGCGCCCCTTTTGGGGGGCGTACCTTCCAATGACCTGTCCGCTCTCATGGAACCATGAGAGAGATCGCGCCTGCCCTCCCAAGGCATCTGCCTCTCGACGTCACTCGTCTGCCTCACCTTCCCGCAGAGCGGCACGATGGGCCACTCGCTTCGGGTTCGGGCGCGAGACGCCCGGAGAGCGTCGTCGCCACGCGGGACCACGCCAAGCTCGCGCGCGGGAATGCGTAAGGCCTGCTGTGCCCTCCTCCATCCCCTGCGCGGATATCACGCTCTCCTTGTCAGAGGCCGAAGCCACGGGCTATAATGGCCCGGTTGGGGAAGTGCTGGAATTGGCAGACAGGCATGACTTAGAATCATGTGCCGCGAGGCGTGAGGGTTCAAGTCCCTCCTTCCCCACCATGCGACCCGCCCTTCTCGGGCGGCGCATTTTGCTGTGAAAGGATGCTAGCGAACGCATGAAGACACAATTCGAGAAGACCGGCGAGTGCCTAGCCATGCTGACCGTCGAAGCCGAACCGGCGGCGATCGAGAGCGCGATGAAGCGCGCGGCGCGGCACATGGCTGAACACGCCAAGATCCCCGGCTTCCGCAAGGGCAAGGCACCGTATGCCGTGGTGGTTACCCAGTTCGGTGAGGCGGCGGTGTTTGAGGAAGCGGTGGAGATGCTCGGGCCCGAGCTGTACCGCCAGGCACTGGAGGAGGGCAAGATCGAGCCCGCTCGCGCCGGGATATTGGAGGAGATCGTCTCGCGTGACCCGCTCGTGCTGCGCTTCTCGGTGCCGCTCACCCCGGAAGTGGACCTGGGCGCCTACCGCGACGTACGCGTGCCCTTCGAGGACCCACCGGTGGAAAAGGACCAAGTGGAGCGCGTGCTAGAGAGCCTGCGCCAGTCGCAGGCGGTGCTCGCGCCGGTGGAACGCGCTGCCGCGATGGGCGACATCTTGCTCGCCAAGATCAGCGCCCACATTGTTCTCACAGAGCGCAAGACCGAACCGATTCCGGTCGGGGGCAAGGGTGATGCAGCGGGCGCCGTCGAAGTCGAGCTGAACGAAAACCTGGGCGGACGCTTTCCCGGCTGCGGGCCGAAGCTCGTGGGAATCGCGGCCGGCGAGTTGCGCGAGGTGGACTTCACGTACCCGGAGACCTTCCCGGTCGAACGCCTGCGCGCCAAGCCGGCTCATCTCAGCCT
>Ga0153916_10001516_pt1 | contig 16685 bp, 18 predicted proteins | sample Opewatmetagenome_FD_109642 | JGI IMG/M metagenome (GOLD analysis project Ga0153916, IMG submission 109642) | Freshwater wetland microbial communities from Ohio, USA - Open water 3 Core 3 Depth 4 metaG | ecosystem: Environmental > Aquatic > Freshwater > Wetlands | place: USA: Ohio, Lake Erie... | reverse complement strand
CTCTTGAGTCTCGCTTCATATAGGAGCATGACAACGATGGCCGAAACGACGATTAGGATCGAAATCGAATTCAGAAAGAAAGACAGGATGAAGCTAACACCGAATAGTGCCCCTGAAATCGCAAACACTCTGTCTGCCGAGATAAGGCCAGCAGGAATCGGTCGCATGGGATGCGCCCTCTTGTCGATCTCCCTGTCCATGTAGTCGTTCAACGAGTTGCCTGCCGCGACAAACAAGAAGACGATCACGGAAGCGATGGACAGCGGGAGTGGAAAATCAACGATTGATGTTCCGGAAGCGACCAGAGAACCCAATATAAGCCCCGCGACCCCCATGATGCAGTTGCTTAGTCGGAACAGTCGAGCGAATCTATTCACGGCGTCAGATTTGCATACAGATAATTACCTTTTTCTGCTCATTCCTCCTCCTTTGATTTCAGCCTCGCATCCTACCTCGAGCAAAAGGTTAATAGCACGTGCTTGATAGGGGCTGACATATGGGCCAGGCCGACACGGCTGCGGAGATAGAGGCGATAAAGTCCGTGGTTGGGAAATACTTCCCTATATATGATATCAAGGTGACACAAGACTCTCTGTTAATATACGTAAATCCTGACCCAGTTTCGCTGAAGAGCAATTTCGAGAAGCTCAGGAAGGAGCTCGGGGAGAAATCCTACATACCATTCATAGACTACAAATCTGGAGAACACATCATACATATTGCGCGGAAACCAGAGATCAGGCGCAGAGGAATCTGGATCAATTGGTTACTCCTGGCAGCCACATTCGTCTCGACGGTTGTGGCCGGGGCGTATTGGTGGGCGTCGTACTCAAGCAACAACGAGCTCTTTGCCCCTGACAATCTGCTTTGGGGGGCGGTATTCTTCGCAATCCCTCTGATGTCGATACTAGGAGCTCACGAGCTCTCCCACTTCCTTATGTCAAGGAGGTACGGGGTCGATGCTTCCCTTCCATTCTTCATCCCATCGATCCCCCCGCTCGGAACCTTTGGGGCGTTCATATCGATGCGAGATCCAATGCCCGATCGGAAGGCATTGGTCGACATCGGAGTTGCCGGACCGTTGGGAGGTCTCCTCGTCACGATTCCAGTGGCAGTAATCGGTCTATTCCTGACATCACAAGGCGGAGTCCATCAAGGCAGCATAGGCGAATCCGGCGCAATGGGTTTCATGATGGCACCTCTATTCGAATTGCTGACCTACATCATTCCGATCCCTCCGGGGGTTGTAATTCACCCAATGGCGTTCGCGGCATGGGTAGGGATGTTGGTGACCGCGATAAACCTGCTTCCAGCCGGACAACTGGACGGCGGGCACATCGCCAGAGGGCTGCTCGGTGAGAAGGCGAGATATCTCAGCTATGCGACAATCGTTGGTTTATTCATAATGTCTCTATTCTATGTGGGCTGGATGATCTTTGGCTTCATCATCCTGTTTCTCGGTCTGAGACATCCTGCACCGCTCAATGACATATCCAAAATCGACATCAGGAGGAAGGTTGTGGGAGCTATCGCGCTCGTTGTGCTTGTGGCCACTTTTACTCCGATTCCGGTCGTGGAGATTCCAGCTGATCACGCATACGAAATCAATGTCATCGGATCGAACACAACGACCGTCGCTCCCAATGAGGTCGCGGTTTTCAACATGACTGTAAGCAACACCGGAAACATCGATAACCTCATGCAGCTCAACGTGTTGCAGATACCGTCCGGCTGGACCGCAAACCTGAGCCTGAGCGATCAGCAGTCGGCAAACGCGACGAGCACCCTCGATTTCGTTCTGCCTTACAAGAACTCGACCAACGTGACCATGCAGATAGTGGTCCCCGCGATGGCCACGCCGAGCAACATCGTTCTCCAGGCCGCTTCAAACGATCGCGAATCGATCATTGTCTTCAGGGTCCAGATCTCTTCGTGAAGATGCAATAGTTCCTCGTGAGCGATCTGTGTACTCTCTGTGTGTGCGTCTCCCTTTTCTCAAGATCTTGCCTTTTCTTAAGACACGGCGTAGGAAAGACAACAGCCAGGCTTCCATTCCGTCTCAACGCGCTGGCCATTGCCGCAAGCGCTCTCTCATAGAGGTCGCCAGGCGGCTCCTTTCTTGTCGTCGCCGACCTCCCATAAGGCGGGTCGGTCACTATCGCGTCGACCATGCCGAACACGTCGGATATTTCTCCAACGTCCGCAACTCTGATCTCCTCCCAAGTGACACCAAAGTGAGACATGTTCTCCATGCATCCGAGGACCATATCTTTCGATATATCCGAGCCAAGGACCTTCGCACCGATCAGGGCGGCTTCAATGAGTACTCCTCCGGTACCACAGAAAGGATCGAGAAGTCGCTGCCCCCTTCTTATTCTGGACAGATTCACCAAGACCCTTGCAAAACGCGGATGTAGGGAAATCGGTGAGAAGAAGGGTCTTAACGCCACTTTCCTCTCATCGAATTGCCTCCTGTTGACTGATTTGTCGCTCACGAAGAAATGGAGCGCATCAGACATCAATATTCGAATTTCGACTTCTGGGGACTCAAGATCGATTTTCGCATTTTCCTTGATTATCATTCCGACCTTTCCAGCGATCCTAGAACTGTTGATTTCCGGATACATGCGCTGATATTGCTTGGCTCTGACCGCCACGGAACCAGGAGGTGGCTGGAGGGATGATGCGAACTCGTCTAGACTATCCAAGGTGCAACAGCCAAGGTATCGTCCCACTCGATGCGTGAGTGCTAGGCGCGCGACCACTCTGTCCAACTCGTCCCCCTGCATGTTGCATATCACGTATCCTGGTCCCTGTGCAACCTCCGTGAAGGAGGTGCATTCAGCGTTCAGGCAGGATAGGACTTCAGAGCGTGGGAGAGTTGGGTGTTCACCAGAGAGTTCGAACAGAAACGGTTGACCGGACATGAAAGTGCTAGGTCAATTGCTCATGGGGGATTAATCATCTTCCATTCAGTCCCGGATCCCTATCTCAGAGAGAGTGATCACTGCCTCCGCTTCTGGAAGATTCGGAGAGTCAATCAGTCTTGCGATACGTTTTCCGCCTTTGCTTTTTCTGAGGTACAAACGGAATGTGGCAGTGTGACCGACTATGTGACCTCCAATGGGTCGGGTCGGGTCTCCGAAGAAAGCATCCGGTTTGGCGGCCACTTGGTTAGTTACGGCTATGACGGCGTTGTTGAGGTCGGAGAATCTCAACAGGTCGTGCATGTGCTTATTGAGTGCCTGCTGTCTCTCAGCGAGAGCACCGCGGCCGATGTACTCTGCTCTGAAGTGGGCCGTCAACGAGTCGACCACCAAAAGGCGGACTGGTTTGTCGTGAGCCAGCTCCGTCGCCTTTTCGACCAGCAGCATCTGATGATGTGAATTGAATGCACGTGCTACGTGAATCTTCTGAAGTGTTGCGACGGGATCAAGATCCAAGGCCGTTGCCATCTGGACTATTCTCTCGGGACGGAAAGTGTTCTCTGTATCGATGACGATCACTTCCCCTTCGAGTCCTCCCTCGTCGTAGGGCATCGTGGCGTTCACCGCAAGTTGGAAGCATATCTGGGTGTTGTGAAGCAACGTCGGAATGTTGCCTCCCACATACGTATGACCGTTCGGCACAACGAAGTCATAGATGTAGTCGTTGTAGGAGACCGGCCTCACGGAACGCACTTTGTCGGAAGCCAGATTTGCATTTCCATCGAATGATCTCTCCAGGTCTCCATAGCTTTCTCTGATCGTCACGATTCTCTCGCCTGATCGTATCCCCGAAGCCGGGACCCAGTCCATACGGTTCCGTCCGATCACGGGGAGCCTATGGACTCGGCTCAGAGTGATGGTGCGGCCCCTCTCCGTGGAGATCTCCAGAAGCTCCTCGACCTTCTCTCTGTAGACGTACGAGGGTGATACTGGAACTACCCTACCTTCAACGAGACCCAGGACTCTTGCTTGAGGGGCCATGACCATCTCCCCCCCATCATGTTTCATTCCGCAAGCTCTCTGTTCGAAGTCCGAATAGACATCCTCAATTGTCTGAACACGGACACCATCGTCACAGTGGAATATGACCGGAGTCTCGGCCGACACGCATTTCCCGCTTCCAAATTCCCCGAAAAACTCGGCTATGGCTTGAGTCTCGAAACCTCCCCCCATCAGCTCATCAAAGGCTCTGGAACTGGATGTCAGTTTGTGTATCTTCTTTCTCCTTTCGAGAACAAGGTCGCCGGTCTCAAATCCTCCGACGTCGGCGGCCTGCTTTGCAGACGCTATTATCTTCGCTGCGGTGCTCTCTCCTATTTCGCAGACTTCTGCAAGCACCTTCGGAGACTCGACGGCTATCGCCATAAGATCGGCATATCCTGCATCGCTCAGTTTCTCAGCAGTTGCGGGTCCTACTCCAGGCAACTCTTCTAATTTCTTCTCGGGCATCGATGCACCTTTCACCTCTAAATCCCCCCCGAGCTTATATATCTGTCACAGGGAGATGAACGAAAGTACCTGGTACCTGTTCATTGTCAAACGATTGAGTGTGCTTGAGTATGAAGTCTTTGGCTGCTCTTATTGTGACGTCTTCCATGACGACTTGCAACCGGACGGCTCTTGGGTGTGGCTGTTTTAGCCACGCGATGATTTCTTACTCATCTTGCGTAGGGGAAAGAATTTAAGTGACCATCGTTGTTAAGGGGGACAATGGCCCACAAAAGGAAGAAAGAAGTTGTCGAGGAGGAATACGAGTTCGTTCCTCCCGAGTTCGACGAAAGAAAGTTCCTTGAGAATGACATAAGGGGAACTAAGATACTTCTTCTGACTGCTGCTTTCGCCATAGTATTCGGGATCATTGCCTACATACTTGGTGGCTTCAACATTTATCTGGGCTTGATCGTCATGATCGCGGGTATGGTGGCGTTGAGATACCTATACCCACTCGCCAAGATTCCTTGGAGCACGGTTGAGAAAAAGACCTTCTTTGGCAACGTTGGTCTGTTCTTCTTCATATTCCTCGCCGTCTGGATAATACTCCTTAACGTTCCTTTCAGTGATCATGCGAACCCAGAGATACGCGACGTTTCGATCTGGATCCGAGACGCAAGCGGTAATATGACGGAGATACATCCAAAGGGATCCATCTTCTCCATTACACAGCAGGGAGCGACCGGAATCGTCAATATCACCGCAAGAGTGTCGGACAATAGTGGTCTTGCTAGTGTCATGGTAAACGTCAGTGGTATAACGGGCAACTTCGTGGACATGACCGACATTGGCAGCCACACCTTCAGCCTCTCGAATACCTATCATACGGGAGACTACAACTTCGTCATAAAGGCTGAAGACAAGGTAGGCCACACCAGCAGATCGAGCACGTACATACTCAATATCGCTCAGGCATGATCGATCCAGCCAGAGAAATCCGTTCTACCTCTCCCAAGGTTTCCTTTTGTCCAGGAGCATCTTCAGTGATCCCTTGTAGGTCGTGGACAGGGCAGTCTCGTGCTCAATGATCTCGTATCTCCCGTCTCTTCTGAAATCCCTTCCCAGACCGACGGATTCCATTTGGCTCCGCACAAGATCCGATGCCTTGGTATATTCCCTTTCGGCGATGACTGTCCATCTTCCGCCGTCGATGAACGGCCTTCTAGTCATTTTTCCTTTCCACTTCGAAAGGAATTCCCTGGAATTATCAAGCCAGACTGGAGGGCCCTGATGTCTTCTGCATTTCGATAGAACGTCGGTCTGAAGTTCGAACACGAAGCGGATACTCTTGTCGACCTGGAATGCTTTGTCAACGATGGCAAAATCATGGATGTCGAGGAGGGATTTCAATCCATCCAGCGTCTTTCTCACCTGGGGGTAGAGATCATCATCTATGATCTCAGGTCTTTTGAACTCAACGATGAGGATTCTTGTGTCCCTCGATTGGATTTCGCGCTTTATCGCACGTAGGTCCCATTCCTTTCCTTTCCTGGGGAAGAAGAATCTGAGATCCTCTTTCTTCAGATACTCCCTGCATCCGTATATGAACAGTGAGAAGGAGTCTAAGGATACTGCTGAACCGACATTCCTTTTTGGATCGATGGGATCGTAGAAGATGAACGGCGAGTCGAATCTACTTCTGCAGGGCACACTGAGGTGAAGCGTTTCACCGTATCTCCAGTTCGATGCCTCGCTTAGTACCTTTCTGAAATCACCATACTTCAGTATCAGAAGCTCGACCAGATATCCAGAGAAACCTTGGACTTTCGCCTCTGCTCCGTAGACTCCGATTCCCTTCGTGAATTGCTTCAGAAGTCGGATCTCTCCCTTCTGCTTCTCAGAAATGTGATTTCTTATGAAGTCTGTATGAAATGGGGTCCTATCCACAGCCGATTTCAGTCCCTTTGGACTCTCGATCTTGTAACATGGAACCAGATCGACCTCCAATCCACTGTGACTGCCGTGAATGTATGGGTGCTCCGCGTATCTTTCCTCTCCTCCAAGGACCGACCGCCCGATTGCGAGACCTACTTTCTCGAGATCTTCCCTGGGAGTCGTCTCGGGAAACATCACGAAGAGATCCACATCAGGATTGCGGAGATACGTATCCTTCGCGACTGAACCCACTAGGCGGACCTCGAGATCCAGACCTTTGGCTTCTATGTCATCGTTCGTTCTTCCTATTAGATCTGAGACGACCCTGGCCACAAAATGTCTGTGTTTTGCGTCAGGCGAGATCTTTTCCAGGACTCTCTCTTCGATTGGCATTCAGAGCATAATTGGGCTAGTTGGTCAATAATCCTTTCATTTGGGTCTTCATCTTGAAAGTACGCTTGTTGATTCGTGCTTCAGTCCACGATAGCCTTCATTGCCTCGTGACCAGGCAATTTCAGTGCATAGGGGTTTGGTGTCCAAGGGCGGTGGGGTGGGGGATAACAAAACAGTTGATTAGGAGGAAAGTCGAGCCACCGTCCCCGGACACCTATTTCTCGCAACCCATGCTCTATTATAAAAGGATAACTTGCGGCCGCCGCACGATTAAGCCTCTTTGTCGCTGAACAATCGAAGAGTGTCGCAGAATCTCTACTTCGTTCGTTGCTCCAATCGGGATCAATTCATATCGCAGCGTCTGTGCACCCGTATCACTTTTCCCAATGTCAGCGTCATGAGGTCAGTTGCCGCAACTGTCCTTATGCCAGATCTCTCTTCAACATATCGTGCCTGCTTCTCCGCCCCTTCGTGGAGTAGCTTCATCCCGAAGTGTGTCAACACTGCGGCTTCCGGAGATACCTTCTTCACGAGGACCGAGGCATCTTCCGTGCACATATGGTAGGGTATCCTGGACGAAATGGGTCGCGTTAGGCAGATGATGAGGACTCTTGATTGTCGGTGGGCTTCCGTGACTTCTGGATTCAGCTCGGAATCTCCTACATAGGAGATGGTTCCATTCGAGGTATGGAGTTTGAACCCAATTCCAGTGGGATCGCTGTGCGCTGTCGGGGTCGCTTCAATCTTCATCTGGACTAGCGAAATCGAGGAGCCTTTGGCCATGGCGACGACCCTCTCGGGGAGTCCGACGTGGTAGTCGGAAATTGCCGGTCCAAAGTTGCCGTAACCTTGTATAACGCTGTTGCTCCCTACGAGAACCCCCCTTTTTCTGAACCCTCCTCTCGCCATCCCTTCGATCAGAACCTCGGCATCCGAGTAGTGATCTGGATGGCAGTGCGATATTAGAACCGCATCTGTCTTGCTCGGATCGATTGAGAGTCGAGCCATATTGACCAATGCTCCTGGTCCAGGGTCCAGATGTATTCTGCACCCATCGCAGAAATAGATTCCTCCAGTGTTGCGCGGCTGGTACATCGTGGCAAATCTCCCTCCTCCTGTTCCAAGGAAAGTGATTGTTGTCATGGTGTTGATCCTACCCGAAGGCAATAGATTTCCTGAACTCACCGCACCAGTTTTTTGGAATCGATTCCGACAGAACATGACTACAAGTCTATATCTTACTTGTTTTCTTGGACTGGAGACTGATTGCGAGGCCCTTGAACTCACTTGCTCACCAAATTTTATAATCTGGGGTGGCGTTCAATGGAAATGGATGAGCATAGCAATAAGAAATGCCTGGATCGTCACCCAGAATAAGAACAGGGATGTACTCCAAGGTGACATACTGATCGAAAAAGACGTCATCAAGTCGATTGGCAAGGTCAGATCAGGAGCGGATATCGAGATCGAGGCAAATGGGGACGTGGTCGTTCCTGGACTGATAAACACTCACACGCACGCTGCAATGGCACTGATGAAAGGAATTGCGGATGATCTGCCATTTCCGGATTTCCTGTCAAGGGTTTTCTCATATGATTCAAGACGTACACCAAAAGACATCAAATCTGGGGCTATGCTCGGTTGCCTCGAGATGATTCGAAGCGGGACGACGACTTTCGTCGATCTCTACTACTCCGAAGACATCATAGCTGATGCCGTGCAATCCTCGGGATTGAGAGGCGTACTCTGTTGGGCCGTGCTCGACCCGGAACATACGACCCAGACCGGCCTTCCCCTGGACAATTGTCGGAGATTCTGTGAGTCCTTCAAGAACGTGGAGAGGATCGTCCCAGCGGTAGGATTGCAGGGCGTCTACGTCTGCTCTACTGGGACATTCACCGATGCTCGCGACTATGCTCGTGAGAACGACCTTTTGCTTCATTTTCATTTGTCCGAGACGAGGAAAGAGGTCAACGATCTAAAGAAGAGAGAGGGCTCGAGACCAGTGGAGTACCTTAATGGCATAGGTTTCCTAGGAAGTGAATGCCTTGCTGCTCATGCAGCCTGGCTAACGCTCAATGAGGTGCGAGTCTTGGGGAGATGTGGTACGAGCATCTCGACATGCCCGGTCTCGAACATGAAGTTGGCGACGGGAGGGGTGGCGCCGATCCCGGAGATGTTGAATGCTGGTGTGAACGTCTCTATCGGGACGGACGGCTCCACGACCAACAACAGTCTGGATATGTTCGGGGAGATGAAGACTCTTGGATTGCTGCAGAAGTCCAACCGCTGGGACCCTTCCGTTCTTCGTGCCCAACAGCTCCTTGATTTTGCCACCATCGGTGGGGCAACGGCCATCGGTCTCGAGTCCTCTATCGGCTCGATTGAGGTCGGTAAGAAAGCCGACATAACGATCATGGATGGGAAGGCTCCGAATCTCAATCCTTTGGTTCGTGACAACCTGGTGTCGAATATTATATATTCCTCCTCAAGTCAGAACGTTAAGACGGTCATCTGCGATGGTCGAATAACCATGAGGGATTGGATCGTCATGACCCTTGAAGAAGAAAGCGTGGTGAGCTCTGCAGTCGAAAGCGCAAGGGAATTGATGGACTGACATTTTTCGTCAAATATGAATTGCGGAATAGGGAACCGACTTCAATTTGGACGCCGTCAATCCTGCTGGTGATGTCGTCTTCATCCAACTTGTTCATGTGGAACGAAAAGACTATCTGGAATTGTATGGAGTCCCGACTCCCGGATTTGAACCGGGGGCCTGCTGATTTCAGCGGCTTTGGACCGGCAAGCCGGTAACCCACTACAGTCAGCCGCTCTAGCCAGACTGAGCTAAGTCGGGTTTTGCAACCCTATCACGGAGACCGTATTTAGAATTTTGTCCCTCGAGAAGTCGCGAGAATACTTGAGTCTTGGTCGTCTCTTGGCCAATTTCAGGTCTGTTTTATACTGGAGTGCTTCGCAGTAGCAAGATTTAAATAGAGTTCTCTTTATACGTATGTTTGTCAGACAAAAGGGGTCGTCTGTACCTCTTCAACCTTCGGGTGCGAGAATGGTCAACCATGATCTGGAGAAGGTCACGATTCGTCTTCCCAGCAGGTACGTACGCGCGTTGGACTTCCTGGTGAAGGTGGATGACTTTCCCTCAAGATCGGAGGCAATAAGGGCTGCGATCCGGGACTTCGTGTATAATCGAGTCGAAGTCGTAATGGACAAGGTCAAGAAGATGGAAGAAGCCGAGAAAACCCTCGCAGACATGGAGATATTTGAAGAGGAATATCTGAAAAAGTAGCCTGTGAGAATGGGATGGGATGCACATTCTCTATCAATGAGGTCACGATTACCTCCCCCCTTTTTTTTATTTTTATCTGAGTGTTCTGGAAACCTGTCCCAATGTTTCACTGATTAGACAAAAGTCAAATGGTCAAGAGATGGAGGAATTGGCGGCTATCCGATATATCCCAGGTCTTCTTTCTTTGGTTCCTGCGGCGTCTCGATCTCCTTTATCTTCGACGTTATGAGATCGATCTGCTCGGCTTTGTCCTGGAGAGCACTGAAATCAACCTCGACATTGAGTATGTCAGCAAGGACTCTTAGCACGACCTCTGCACCTTTTGGATCCACGAAGTAGCCAGATGTTTCTCCCATGAGGCAGACAGCCTTGATGTCATAGATCTTGCCGAGCCCGAGCAGAAGTCCACTGGCACCGACTATGCCACTTCCAGGCTCCCCCTTTGAGAACACGACGCCTCTCTTCTTCATCTCCGCGACGAGCTCTCTGTCAGTTGCGGCGCCCAGCACTCTGGGTTTCTCCACCATCTTGCCAATTCCGTATCCACCTAGCGTGTAGATCATTTGGACCCCGTATCTCTTGGCGATCTGGAGCGTGTTATCAGATAGTTCGTACTGGCCGTCAGGTGTGAGGCCTTGGTAATCCCCGACAAGTATGATGATGTCCGGTCGCTTACCCTCCCCCTTCGAGTAGTACATCTCGTTGTTCACGAGTTTTATCAGCCCTTCGTCGTCGACCATTACTTGTGGAGGGAAGTGCTTCGAAATAATATCAGCGAATTTCTTCGCTTGTATTTGATCCAATAGGTGCTCTGCTGCAAGCTTTCCGACGTTTCCGACACCTGGTAGACCCTCGACTAGTATCGGATCGTTTAGTTCAGGTTCCTCATAGAAGATTGTCTTTATGCTTTCCATATTGATCTTCTCCCTCCTTTCTCAGTCTTCTTCTGTACTCCCCATATTTGTCCTCGGGGGAGTACCTTGGTGGAATCGGCACGAACGTCTTCGATCCACATCTTTGGCATAGGTCGTTCAGAGTGTACTCCTGGCATTTTGGGCACCTTCTTAGGGAAGTTCTCATTATTAACCTTTCCTCTCAGTCATTTGGCAATCCCTATTTGACCTCCCGGTGGAAACTGCCTAGCCCCCCGCAGTGTTTCAGTGATGAGATGATCTCGTCTGCGACCTTCTTCATCTCTTCCTCTGCGGACTTATAGTCTGGTGCGGAGACAACGATGCGATACCTTGGGGCACCGACGTACTGCATTTTCACTCTGCCCTCTATCGAATCCATCCCCAAGAGCAATGCTTTTCTGATGTGGTCAACTCCGTCAGAGAGCGGACATGTTAGCTCGAGATAACCATCTATCTGAACATATGGCGGCGCGACGTTCTCTTGAGCGACCTGTGAGAACACCGAGGTCCAGTCGCCCTCGAGGCCCGCTTGATCGAGCGCCTTTGGATTGGCGGTGCACTGCTCGAATGCTGCGAAAAGCGACCCGAAATTCTCTATTACGTCATACCCAAATTCATCGAAACACTGCTGAATGTCCTTGCCAAGGCGCTCAGCAACGATTCCGAGAAGCTTCTCAGCCTTGTTCTCATTCTTCCATTGTTGAATCTTCTCTCGCCTTTGGTGCTCGTTGACCGATTTCAGTGAAAGATCGATGTGACCTTTTGATGAGTCGACCCCAAGGACCTTGCACACTATCTTCTGTCCCTCGCGGACGTAGTCTCTGATGTACTTTATCCAACCCGTGGCAACATCTCTGATATGAATGAATCCTTCTTTGTTGTCGTATTCATCGAGGGTTACAAATGCTCCAAAATTCTTTACGCTCTGTACAGTGCATACAACGAGTTCGCCCTCTTCCGGGAACTCGCTGATTCTCGACATTAGCCGACCACCTCAAGCAGCTCTCCACAGATCTTGCCAGCTCCTCCAGCAGGCGTGATCAGAGTCGAGCCGCAGACATGGCATGCCACCGTGGTCGAGGGTTTTCTGAACGCAATCTGTTCATTCCCACAATCCGGGCACTTTACCTTTACAAACTTCCCGGTTCTAATATCGGTCATCATTCTCACTCCGCAATCTCGAACTTCTTAGCTCGGATGCACGGTCTTTGGTGCGCTTTCTTGCAGGTCTTGCAGCGGTATCGCAAAGGGACGCGCCTCGTCGGCTTCTCCCTTCCCTCAGGCTTCGGTCGAGGAAAACCCCCATAACCGGAGGTGGCCCTCCTGAATCGTCTCTGGCCCCACTTCAGCTCGCTCGCTTTCTTCTTCTTAACTCTCTCGACTTCGTGAACCGTGTGCGTCTTGCAGTGAGGACAGTAAGTCTTCACAGTTCTGGGCAATTTCATCATTTCACCTTTGGAAGCAAGTTGCCCTAATACGCATTCAGTATATAAATCCTTATCAGCGTTCACGTACTCAAATTTCCAATCTGGCTTGGTTAAGAATCTGACTCACACATTCTATTATGCTTATACTCTGGCCCTTACCTTGCATTTCAAACGAAAGAGGAGCTTACACTGGGGCAGAGTATTGGCAGAAATGCAAACTAGCATTCTACTTTCTGGACGTGAGCCAGATTATTTGAATTTATTTTGGAAATAGAAAACGATATATATCTACACGATAATAAATGCAGACGGGAATTCATGACCGAAAGGGGCTTTAGCAAGAAGGATGAAACCCTTGTCGATCTCTTGATGAGCACGGGCATGCCGAAAAATGTCGCGAAGACATTGGCATTTCTCCGTAAGAAGAATGAAACCACGTCTGTGGAAATTGAAATATCCACGGCTCTTCGTCAACCCGAAGTGTCGATCGCGATGCAGGAGCTTCGAAAACGCAAGTGGGTGACCAAGAGAGATATAAAGAAGGAAGGCAAAGGGCGTCCAATCCATGCATACAGGCTTTCGATACCTTTCGAGAAGATAGTGGATATGATAGATAAGGAAGAGCGGAAGCGCATCGATAGAATCGAGAGCAATATCCACCAGCTTAAGTCGCTCGCTCAGGCTTGAGGTCTCTCAATTACCACGACTCCTTCTTCCGTCCCGATTACCGCTCTAGTTGCTAGTCCGATGAAAAGGCCATTCTCCACAACACCGGGTATGAGGTTCAGCCTGCTCTCGAGATCCTCTGGAGTCTCGATTCTGGCGAACCTGCAATCGTAGACGTAGTTTCCGCCATCTGTGATGAAGGGAACACTATCGCCTCTAAGTCGGGCCACGCAGCCAAGCCTTTCAATCGACTCCTTTGTCTTCCTGTGACCGAACGGGACGACCTCGACCGGCAGGGGAGATTTGGTGCCCAATATCTCCACGAGCTTTGAATCGTCTACTGCGATGATCTCCTGTTTCGACATTGAGGCGACTATCTTCTCCCTTAGTAATGCGCCTCCCATCCCCTTGATTAGTCTCAGTTTCGGATCGACCTCGTCCGCACCGTCAATCGTGACGTCTATCACGTTCACATCGTCGAGGGACACGAGAGGTACGCCGAACTTCTCAGCGAGCTTCTCCGTGCTCTTCGACGTCGGGACACCGAGAAGATCATATCCTTCTCTGACGAGTCTTCCTATTGCCTCAATGGCATAGTATGCTGTGGAGCCAGTGCCAAGACCGAGGGTCATGCCGCTCCTTACCCATTCCACGGCCCTCAAAGCTGCGGCCCTTTTCTTCTCGCTCATTTTCCGCCTCCGAAGTTGGATCTGACCATATCCACCAGTCTGTCAACTATGTGGTCGTTTATTCTCCTTCCTGATTCCACGCTAGCATTCGGAGCATCTCCAACAAATCCATCTGGATAGCAGGTCTCAGGGTTGTTCACGATTAAGTAACCCTTGTCGACGAATCGTCCCTTCATCTTGGCTTTCTTGACCCTATTCCTGGCGATGGCAAGCACCCTTGATGTTTCTATCAAGCCACCATGTCCATCATCTCCTCCTTCGGGAACGACCTCCTTTGCGAGATCGTAATCGGAGAGAAGCATCAATGCGATTTTGGACTCGTACACAATCTGTTCGCAAGCAAGCTTGAGAGCGGTCATGTGTACTGAACCAGCATGACCGCTCAGAACGACTATTTTGTCAGCGCCATTCTGAACCAACGAGGACAAGACGTCGTAGACAAGATATCTAAGCGTCTCGAATGAAATCGACAATGTGCCTGGCATATTGCGGGTCGAGCTGTGATGACCGTACCCTATCAGTGGTGCCACCAGACCATCGATCCTTTCTGCGAGCATATCAGCGATCGCTTCTGGCTGCAGAGAATCCGTGTCGAGAGGCAAATGTGGTCCGTGCGCCTCGGTCGCACCAATGGGGAGTATGACCACTGGTCTCTTCTTCATCGCCTTCTCGAATTCGTCCGAAGTCAGGCGGTCAAGGCGCAGACTGACCCTCCTGTCTCTTTGACACGTCGATGAGAGAAGTTCCACAGACCGGGCATATACCCTCGTCCAGCGAGGTAGACTCGAATCGATCCTTGAGTTCTTTTCGTATCTCCTCGAGTCGCTCCCTTTTGACAGTCTTCTCGCACTTGGGGCAATACATCCGAGTCAGCATGCTCTTTTCCGGTAATTAAGATTGCCAAAAAGAGATTGCTGCCCAGTTGTTCTTGGGGACGTCTCGGAAAGATTGATGTTGGGGCGAATAGAATCATGTATCGTGAAGTTAGCTTCTTTGTTTTCTGGCGGGAAGGACTCTACGTATTCGACATATCTGATGGAGCAGCAGGGGCACACGATCGACCTCCTGGTGAGCGTTCTGCCATCAGATCCGCACTCCTGGTTATTCCATACTCCGAACCTTCATCTCCTCCCCCTCATCTCCGACGCGATGGGCAGGAAGCTCGTGACCGTACAGAGCTCGGGCTCGGAGAAGAGCGATCTATCCGCCCTTACCCAGGTGTTGTCCGGACTCGATGTCGACGGTATCATCACCGGGGCAATAGCCTCTGACTATCAGTGGGATAGGATCAATTGCGTCTGCGAGGATCTTGGTCTCCGTGTCTTTTCTCCGCTCTGGAGGAAGGACCAGAAGATGGTTCTCCGCGAAATAGTCGACTGCGGCATAAGAGCGATCATCATTGGAGTTTCCGCGGAAGGCATGGAAAGGGGATATTTGGGCGCACGATTGGATCATGAGTGCATAGGTCATCTGATTGAGCTGGAAGAGTCGCACGGCATAAACGTCTCTGGGGAGGGAGGCGAGTATGAAACACTCGTCCTCGATTCTCCGATGCATATCGCTCCCATTGAGGTGATGGAGACGGACCAGGTCATCACGAGGGATGGAGGAAGATTGACGGTCGTCAAAGCGAGACTCGGAAGGACTGGATGAATGACCCCCCATCGCTTCGAAGCAAAACATATGGAGAAACTCGTGGACGAGGTGAGGCGGCATATACAACCTGCGGAGGACATATTGCATCGCGCGAACCTAGACAGGAACGAGACCTGTGCCGACATCGGTTGTGGAGTGGGATACGTAACCCTTCCTCTCTCAAGAAGTGTCAGATTCGTTGTCGCTCTCGATTCCCAAAGGGAGATGTTGATGGAACTGATGTCGCGGGCGAATCCTGGACAGCGAAGGAAGATACTTCCTCTAGTCTCGGAATTGCCAAACCTGCCGCTCCGCGATGGAGTACTGGATCGAGTTCTTATCATCAATGTACTGCACGAGATCGAGGACAGAGAGGCTCTAGTGTCAGAAAGCATTAGGGCCCTGAGGCCGGGTGGCAGAATCACGCTCGTAGATTTCCAGAAGACATCGACGAGCTTCGGTCCGCCTGTTCAGGAGAGAGTAGACGAATCTCGAGTCCCTGCCATCTTCGAGAGTCTGCAAGTCGTTTCTCATTGGAGCTACCCAGAATTCTACCAGTATGAATTCAAGCGCTACTAGCACCTGAATTGTGCGATTGTCATACTGGCATTGCTTCCCTAACTGCATCAAGAATCGCGAGGTAGTCCGGCTCAAAGGCAGGGTCTTCGGCTATCCATTTGTATCTGACGATCATTTCGCTGTCGATCACGAAGACTGCCCTGTTGGACCTCCCCTTGAGGTAACCTTCGTCACCCATCAATACCCCGTACCTTTTGCTCACCCTCCCATCGAAGTCGCTTAGGAGGCCGAACTGGAGCTTCATCTGTTCCCTCCATGCGCGATGGGAGATGGTGCTGTTTGTGCCTATTGGCAGAAGAATAGCTCCAGCCTTCTCGAAATCGTGAAACATGTCTCTAAATGAGCTCATCTCCACGGCGCACATCATCCCCCAGTCTGCCGGATAGAAAATGATTACCGCCACTCCATTCTTCACTGCGTTACTTAGAACGACTCTCCCCGCCGCGTCCGTCGTTGGGAGATCGAAGTCCGGTGCTTTTTCTCCAACCTCGATGCCGCCAATCATCGATATCTTTGGTTCCTAATGCGGCCGCCCCTATTAAACTCGTTCTGGGCGCATGAGCCGAATGGTTGATACCACCCTAGCTCCCCCTGGTTGAGATCGTTTCTTGATGCAATGATTTGGCGGTGAAAACAAATGGCCCGCCGAGGATGGAAAATTTGAAAAAGGTTGCCAATCTCGGCAAGTTGCTCGCGGAAAAGGTGAGAGCCGGACAAGTGTT
>Ga0153916_10001514_pt1 | contig 16692 bp, 11 predicted proteins | sample Opewatmetagenome_FD_109642 | JGI IMG/M metagenome (GOLD analysis project Ga0153916, IMG submission 109642) | Freshwater wetland microbial communities from Ohio, USA - Open water 3 Core 3 Depth 4 metaG | ecosystem: Environmental > Aquatic > Freshwater > Wetlands | place: USA: Ohio, Lake Erie... | reverse complement strand
AGACTTTTGACTTTTAACTTTGGACTATACTATAGACTTTTGACTTTTAACTTTGGACTATACTATAGACTTTTGACTTTTAATTATGGACTGTTCTAGAATGAACCTGATGCCAAAATTGTTTCGACTTCTCCCTAAAACTATAGTCATCGCTTTCGCTCTTCTGATCATATCTGTAGGTATAGCTCAAGCTGCCTGGTACGAACCCACCGCTCAAGAATACCAGGAAGCTATCGACGAATGCGAGGCTGGCGAGGTTGGCTTAGAGTGCACCGTCACCGCCATCGTCAACAACGTCATTCAAGCCGGAGGTTACGGTATTGGAAATGAGGTATCCCAACGCCCAGGAGCCCTCTTCTATGCTTCTGCCTTAATCGGCACCTTGGTCGGTAACCCCCCCGTCTCTTCGGAAGAATACGTCCACTACGTTGCCAGCCGCCTGAATCTCGCCCAGCCCGCCTATGCCCAGGGCACCGGCTACAGCGCCCTCTCCCCCCTCATCCCTATCTGGGCAGCCTTCCGTAACATTGCCTACCTGGCCTTTGTCGTCATCTTCCTCTTCATCGGCTTTATGATCATGTTCCGGGCTCGCTTGGATCCCCAAACCGTAGTCAACGTCCAAAACTCCCTCCCCAAGCTTATCATCACCCTCCTTCTAATTACCTTCTCCTACGCCATCGCCGGATTTATGGTAGACATCATCTACCTTGGCATCTACCTCATCGTTTCAACCCTTGCCTCCCAGGGGCTGATCCAACAGCCTCTCGAAGTCCGCAGTCGCATGGTTGAACAAAATATCTTCCAGGTTATCTTCACCTCTGGGATCTGGAGGGTCACCTCGACAGCAGGCAATGCAGTTCAAGATCTAATCAATACCGCCCTTGACAACCCTAACGTCCCCGGACAGCCACTCCTTGGCTCAATCTTCAATGGTATTGCCAGGCTCATCCTCCTGGTTGCCCTCCTCTTTGCCTGCTTCAAGCTTTTCTTCCAGCTTCTTCTAACCTACGTTGAAATCATCCTTGCCACCATCTTTGCCCCAATCATGATCCTCTTTAATGCCCTCCCCGGTTCGAATAGTTTCGGTAATTGGCTGCGAAACTTCCTGGCCAACATCTTAATCTTCCCTGCAGTGGCTGCTCTCTTTCTTATCGGTGCTATCCTCGTCGGCCCCTGCCAAAACTGCCCAGCTACTCAAACCAATTGGGGAGTCACTAGGTCTCTCTTCCAAAGCCCTGGTGAACCTGGATGGCTCCCGCCATTTGTCGGCTTCCAGCAGGGAGTTGATGTCGAATCCGTCCTCGCCCTCATCGGCTTTGGTATCATCCTCTTTGCCCCCAACATGGTCAGCGTACTCAAGCAAGCCCTGAAGGCTAAACCCATGCCCGTTTCCGGCGTCTTCGCCCCCATCGCCGCCGGCGCCGGCGTCGTCGGAGGAGTCCTTGGTGCTCCAGCAAGAGCTATCAGAGGAGTAGGAGAACGCTACATTGGCGGATATATTGCCCAAAAAGGAGAGTTTGCTGCCGGAGCCTACGGAGAAAGAGGAACCAGAAGACCTTCCTAAAGTCTAATCACTCCTACCCCCAAACACCTCCGCAGGAGCCTTCTTCATCTGGTTATAGAATTCCGCCGCCGTTGCATACCCCCAATACAGAAGTCCAAGCAATAAATACTGCCTCCAATAAGTAAAGGCAACATCCGCAAGACCTGCTTTCATTAACTTCTGCAAAACCTTGGCGTTCTCAGCCCCTATTAGCGGCCGTAACTGGTTAATCAAAGCGTATCGCTCTCCTGTGGTTAAACTGATTGCCTCCTTACCAAACCTGCGCTGCGCAACCGAAGACTCTCTGTTAAATATCTTTACATCAGCAATAGCTCCCCCCAATCCCATCAGATAGGTAAGGGGATTAATGAATTTGATCATGCTTCCAATCGGCCCCAGCTTCCCATATAGAGAATCAAGCTGCTTTCCTTCAACCCATGAATCAGCCATATACACATCCTGCATTAAAACTCCAGCCGCTGTTGCTACTATCTTCTGCCTCTTTTCCGGATCAATCTGTCCCAGATTGTGGTACATCTTAGTCAACTGCTCCACAATCCCTCCTCGCGTTGCCGGCCCCTCCTTTAAAGAATCTGTTCCCGCCATAAGGTGAATTAACTCATCAGCCGCAGCCTTTGCCATATTCATGTCACTAAACCTTCTGGAATACCCCCGCGGCCCCACATCTCCCCATCTTGTTTCTTCATGAAACACGTCATCTAAAAACAAGGCGTAGTCGAACTCTTGAGTTATCAAAGCCTTGGCAATCTCGTCCCTTTCTGTCTCATTTTTTCCGCCCAAAAGGCTCAACCGCTCTACCAGCTTTTCCTCCTCATCACTGAACTGTAATGTACTTAGTAAATGCTTCTGGTCTTCAGTTAAGGCCTCTGGCTTTATCCCAAAGATCTCGTTTCCCTTTTTTTCCCTGATTTTGTTAACCATCGCCAGTACGCTTGGAAACTCAACTCCTCTTTCACCTTTAGCCCTTGATTCCTGATAGTACTTCTGTATCACAACCTCTTCCAGCTTAAACAGCTTTTCCTGCAACTCATCCCATTTTTTCCAAACAGCCTCTTCCCAGTTATCGCTGTCACTCTTCCAATCCTCAATCTCCTTTGCACTTAGATCCTCCCAACCTTTCCCTGGCAATGGAGGTTCGTCAGCTAGCTTCAGGGTGTCCCTAATAAGAAAAATCTGGGCTCGGTTGGCTGCCTGCTTTACTACCTCTTGGTTAAACCTCAACGCCAGCTTCTTGTCTGCTTCAGACTGGGAAATGATCCCCTTATCAACTTGCTTTTTTACTACCTCCTCATAAGCCTGGTAATCGGTGCTTGTTCTGGCTCTGAGCTTCGCGTATGGCTGAAGCTCCTTAAGCTCAACGATGCCCTCCCGCAGCGGCTCCTTTCCTAAAATCTCTGGTTTTTTTGCTTTCCCTCCCTTATCTTGTTCTCTCCCTCGCATCATACTGGCCGGCAGCAAATCCATCATCCTTGACGGAAACCTCTTTCCTGCATCTGTGAATACTTTAGTTTTATACTCCCCTTCCAGTTCATCTTTTCTTCTTTTATCCCCCCTTGCTTCTTTTTTAGCCCGTTCTCCGACCCCATAGTATTGAACCGCCAATGCCAAATTACGATCCTCTATAAGTTTTTTGCATACCGTCAGAGCTCTCCAAGTCGAAACGCTCCACTCGCCCCCAACCTGCATCAAATTTGAAGGGCTGATAAACAGCACCAAATCCTTCTCATCAACTCCAAAACGGGGCAATAACTCTTTCATTCCTTGGATGAGCCGCTCAGCAGTTTCCATTGCCTCATCCTGTTCCCCGAAGCGGTCAAGGCGGGTCAAAACCGGGTTCATTGCCCCCACCATGTGCTCTCTTGGGGGGCTGTATAAAGCGTACGGTTGCGCAGGCAAATCTGACTGGGCCACAAACTCCGCCGGTCGGCCATCGGCATCCAATACCTTAAAAGCCCTTATGGCTATCTGTCTTGCTTCCTCTTCGCCATCGTAGTAAACCTGATAAGAGCCTCCCTCATCAATATGGAACAACAATCCGGCCTTAGACATCTCATACAGCCTCTGCCCCACCCGATTGACAATCGCATCTTCCCCGCCGCCCTCAATCGCTAAAGCCTCAAAGGGAATTCTTCCTTCGTGTTTCGGGTTCCTGCGTACCCTGGCCAGTTCTTTTTCAACCTGCCTCAACGCCACCCCCAAACCTTCTTCCATTCTGACAATGGTCTGCCGGTCTTCGGAGCTGGCAATCGCCTCAGCCGCCTTTCCCAACATTTCGGGGTTCCCCCCTTTGGCTAATTCAGACTCCGCTGAATGGAAAAAGCGCCTTGCCAGCCACCAACTCTGATACTCGAAATAGGTTCCTACATCCACCGCCTCAACCCGATCGAGTAATTCGTCCAACAGTTGATGGTCCTCGCCCATGAATTGGAATTGGCTTCTCGGATCCCTTTCTGCTTTAGCCAAGATATTATTAAACACCTTGGCAGTTTGCCTCTTTGCCTCCCTCCTTTCCAGTAGCTTTTGCTCTGCTTGATATCTTAAACTTCCCTCTTTTTTCTGAAGAGCTTCTAGTTCTGTATTTGTTAATGGCTTCAGCCTTTTCAAAACCCCATCAATCTCCAATTTCTCTATCTGATCAAGTGTCTCGTAAAAATGTGGCCCATACAGGCCTCGCTGGGCAAAATGTTGGGCCAACAGCTTGCTATTCCTTCTCAGCTCTGTTTTCAAATCCGACAGCCTAGCCTTCCCTTCGTCTGTCAATTCGGCGCCAGCATCTATTCTCCTCATTTCCTCGTCAAGTAAGGCTTCAAGTCTGTGTGCCTGCTGTACCTCCCCTTGTGCCCGTGTTAACTCTTCGTAATCAAACCGTCCGGCAAAGTCCACCAGGCGCTTCTCATAAAAATCAATACCTTCAGATATGTACTTTACGTCCGGCTTAAATTGAGTCTCATAATCAAACTCATAGCCCTCCGCAGGAGTCTGCCCTCCCCCAACCTTTCCTCTCTCCTCCCCTGTATCAAACACAGTCTCTTCTTTCTTGGGCTGCCTCTCCCCAGACTTCTCTTCCTGAATCGATAAACCCTTAAGATGTGCCAGGAGTTCTTCTTGTCTCTCTTTGGGAAACTCTTGGGCAATCAGCCAGACTAAGATATCCTCATCATTCTTAGCCCCCGCAGCTCTGGCCACAGCCATTAACTCTTCATATTGCTCCTCTTTGAAGAGCTTTTTAATCTCCTTCCACAGAGTCTTCAGGATTGCCAAGAGGAGTTTCCACAAACTTGTCTCATCCTTCTCCGGAATCTTGTCTCCCTTCTCTTTCTTCTTGAGAAATTGAATGAGCTGATCGAACTTCTTTCCCGCAAGTTCCGGACCACTCACCTTCTTCTCCTGCTTTACCTTTTCCAACGCATCCTTAAACAGCTTCTCCCTCTTCTCCCAACCCTTATCCACATCCTTGGCTTCCTGCGCCTTGGCTGGCTTTTCTTCTTTCCGCTGTGCCCCACCAGAAACCCCCTCCTTACCCAAGGTTCTATCCTTATCAGATTCCGGATTATTCTTCAGCTCATCCTCATGCTCTGCCATAAAGCCTCCGAACTCATGCTTCCTAAATCATAATTCTTAAATCATAAATCATAAATCTTTCTCTCTCCCTATACCCTATTGCCTAGTGCCTATTCCCTCTCTTCATCCTACTTCAAATCCCTCTCCCCCGCACCCAACTTTTAACTTTTGACTTTAAACTTTTAACTTACTATGCATCATATCATACTTCTTAAAAAGGGTCAACCACTAACCAAACCTCTAGAGGTTTGGTTTATTGTTATATTGCCATACTGTTCTATTGTTGGAAACCTTTACTTCTCCAACTTCTTCAACGTAAAGTTAACAAGGTGGTAGATCTCACGAGGTAAGTGTTGCAGTTCGTGAAGAATATGTTGATATTGGTCTTTCGTTAGCAGCTTTCGCTTCCATGTCTTCTGGGTCCAATCGAGAGATTCTGTAACAGAACCCAAACTGTACCGATAGAATAAAGTCTTGTCCTTTCTGAAATAGCGACCAAAGCCCTCAGCGATTGAAGCAGAGATCGAATCAACCGCCCGCACATACTGCATTCCCAATGCCTGTTTAGCAAAGTAATCCCAAGTAGTTACTATTCCCCAAACATACTGTAAAAGCTCAAGTGCGAGTTTGTAACAGGCAATATCCCGCAACAGCAAATACTTTTTCTTCACAATTTCATCTTATTAGACACAAGCCTAAAGGAGCAATAGAACAGTAGAACAATAGAACAATAAAGCCATTATCTCTTCTTCCTCGGCCTCCCTCCCCTCTTCCCGTACTCCTCTGGAGACAACACCGAAGAAAAATACGCGGATACTGCCTTTTCCGTAGTCAACCAAATCCAGGGGTACCCTTTCTGTTTACCCTCCCTTCTCCGCTTCTCTCCCTCTATCTTTCCGGTATTAAGAAGCCTCCGGACCCGATGCCGCGACCTCCCCACTCTCCTTGCCGCTTCCGCAACCGTTAGTAACTTCCTCTCCGGAATCTTCGTCGTTTCAACTATTGTAGCTAAACCCTCTTTCTCCTCCATAGAATACTCCCAAAATCCTCACTAACCTTGGTATCCTGCTTCAATAAAACAATATAACAGTAGAACAGTAGAACAATAGAGTAATTATCTGTTTCTCTTCCATTGCCAGAAGTATAGCAAATCTCCTCATGTAGCTGATAGCTGATAGCTTGTAGCTAATTAGCTTAACCTGCTATCATGGTCTCACGTTCCCTATTCTATTTATAAGCTTCCCAAACCCGAAACAAACAATAGAACAATAAAACAATAGAGCAATTATCTTTCCTATGCCAGACCAAGCTCCTCCAACACCTCCCAGCACTCCACAACAGGCTCCTCTCGAAAGCCGCTTCCAAAACTATCTCACACTTCGCCAGCACATCCGCGACCAATTCTTGGTTGAAGCCACCAGCCGCACCTCGCCATTTCTCTCTTTCGAGGTCAATCCCGCTCTTACCCAAACCGCTGCCCACATCATCGGCCAGCGCGCTATCCGCTATCTTCCGGAAGGAGACATCACCCAGGCTGATCTTATTCAAGCCCTCCTCTCCGCTCAAGACGAGTTGGCTGACCGCGAACTTTGGTTCGCAGCCACCCTCCCCAAACCAGCTGATCGGGAAACCCTGGCCACAGCCATAAGCCTTACCATCAGCCCGGAAACTGCCAGGGCCGCGGTTCAAGAAGAAGCCCTCTTCGCTCAAGCTAGCCTTGATGAACTTCCCGAAAAAGATACTGCCATCTCCCAAATTCAAGAGGAACTGCAATCTACCGGCATCGATCCTAAAAAAAGCCGTACTCTCGCAGCGCAGTTAAACCAAAATCTTGAAACTTGGTCTCTCAGAAACCGAACCGCAGCTCCCCTACCAGTGATTCAAGTCTATGTCCGCAGAACCGTTGGACGCTCAATTGAAAATACCCAGGCCCTCTCGGATCGTCTCTCCCAACAAGACGGCTTATCCAAACGCAGCCAAGCCATCGCTCACAATGCCGACAAAGGTCTTAGCCTCATTAAAAGAGGTATAAAAATTACCCAAAGGTTCCCCGCAGCCCCAGCCATCAGTAAGGTAGGGAAAGTCCTTAAGCTGACAGACATCCTCAGTCACCCTCTTGAATACACCAGAAGGGCTATCACCTTCCCCTTCCGCTATGTAGGAAGGCAAGTCGCCAGGCCAGTGGTTACTTTTGTCAAGCAGACCACCAGAAAAGCGGCCATCTGGACACTTAGACAGACTGCTGCCTTACTTACCAAAATTGGTCTGGGTGGCCTTGTTCGCTTTACTGAAGAAGCTGCTCTCGCTGCCACAGGCTTTGGTCTTCCCTTAGCCATTGCCCAAGAGCTCTTCTTTATGGGAGCTGGCAAGCTTCTGCACACCAACTCCAAGTTGAGACAAGATTGGAGAAATGTCTTCCGCGGCATCATTTCTCGGGAGGAAAACGCCATCACCACTACAGGTCGCTTCCTGGGAACCGGCATCGATACCCTGAATACCACCGCCTTCGGTGTTACCGGGACCGTTGCCGGCGCTGCTCTCTTCGGAACGGCTGGTGCCTTAATCGGCTCTGTCGTCCCGGTAGTCGGAACCATCATCGGTGCTATCATAGGTGGCGTGGCCGGCGGCGTGTTAGGAGGAGGGGTAGGTGCTGATTTTGGCTACAAACTTCGCAAAAGAACCCAGCGCCTTCTGACTACTCTTGGAATCTTTTTAAAAGTCCTGCCCCATCTGATCTCTACCGTCCTCGGCTTTCTCGGCGGAGCCTTCCTCGGCTTTCTCGGCGGAGCCTTCCTCGGCTTTCTCATTGGCGGCCCGCTGGGCGCTCTTTTAGGAGGGATCTTGGGGGGAGCACTGGGAGGCCTAGCCGGTGCCTATATCGGTTTTCATCTTCCCCAGATCATAACTGGGATCCAAAACACCATCGCCAACGTCATCTCCGGTGCCAAGACTTTCGTCACCAACATCTCAAGTTCCCTGACTGGAGTCGCCCAGACACTGGGCTCCGGAACAGGACCTATTGCCCAAGCCATCCAAGGCATAGGCAGCCTCGTTAAAGGAGGCATCTCAACCGTCACTCAAGGCTTCAATACCCTTACCGGTACTGTTCAAGGAGGAATTACCGGTGCGGCAGCCAAGACGGAATTTGTTTTTGGGGAAGTCCTCACCGCCCAACCAGCCGCGGGTATCACTTATACCCCAGTCTTTACGATCATCGCTGCCCTGGTTTTCTCCCTTATTACCTATACAGTCCTCACCGCCTCCTACTTCGTTCCCCCTACAGAAGTCACCCCCTTCTATGATGATCCCTCAAGATTCATCAAGATAAAAAAGGAGGCCTGCGTCGAAGGATATGGCTGTACCAGAAACCAAATGAACCTTAAGAACCCAACCGAAGCCGGCCCCTACACCATTACCTACACTATCGAGGTTGAGGCAACCGACAGAACCCTCACCGCCGTCACCATCAGCGACGAATACTCAACCTTTGGCCGCTATAATCCCCCTTCTATCTCTCCGAGAGAATGGAGCGGAGGCATCGTTATCCAAAAAGGCAGACCCTGGCGCACCACCCTCACCCTTAATATCCCCAATTCCAAAGCCTGGGACGACTCTCTCCTTGTCAACAGTGTCAAAGTCACCGCCACTGTTGAGGGTTTTACCGAACAAGTTACCAAAGCCAAATCCGTCACTCTCATCTTCGGTAATCCTCCTTTCTGTCCACCCAATGGCGACCCCATAGACTCACCCTATGGAATCTCAAGTCGATATCTTGATCCTGGCCGGTCTCCTGCCCATACAGGCATTGATCTAACCAAAGGCCCAGGTCAACCAATCTACTCTACCTTTCCATGTCAAGCAATAGTTGTCTACGCAGGGCCAGATCCTCTTGGAGTTAGTTCAGGTTTTGGATATTATGTCGCCCTTCAAAGCGGCACCTGGTACACCTTCTCCGCTCACATGCCAGGTGAACCTCCTGTTAGTGTCGGGGATATTGTCGGTGGTGGCACTGTAATTGGTTTTATGGACAATACCGGCAATTCCACGGGTACCCACCTCCACTACGAAATCCGCGATGGTACACTAGGAGAGGTAGTCCCGTCCGACAATTATCAACCACCACTCGCTGTCGATCCCTGCGAATATGGCTTAAGCGGCTGTTAATAAAAAAGTGAAAGGGTATAATCAAAGCCATGCTTCATCTTCCAGATTTAACCTCGATCAAAAAGTTCTTTTCATTAAGAACCGCTCTTTTTATTTTCCTTATTCTCACTATCATTATTGTCACGATCGTCTTCATCCGAGCCAAAACCCAGCCCCCAACTCATCCCAAAGGTACAAACCCAATTTTCGGCCAACTCCCAGCCCCTAAACCATTTAACCAACCTCAAAATAAAAATCCTCAAGCCACAACCTTCACTCCGCCTGAAAAACTAAACCTTTCCAATACTGCCGTAGTATACCGCCTCAATCCGAGTAACTTAACTGAAAATCAAGCTCGGAGTATCGCAGCATCCTTTGCCTTTACAACTGAGCCTCAAATCCAAAAAAACACGATCCTCTACATAGAAAACAATAAAGTCCTCATTATTGGTCTTTCTAAAGGCTCGCTTTCCTATACCGAACCACTCCCAAACTACCTTCAAACATTTACACAAGGATCATTAGAAGAATACTCCCGCCTTCTGGTAAAACAAGCTTTCCCCTCCAATCCCTTCTGGGAAAATCCAATTGTCCAAACAAGCTATTTTTCAATTCAAAACATAGAGTCTTTTACTCCCGCATTGCCTGAAAAGGCACAATTGGCAACTGTCGATGTCTTCCCAACTATCAACAACCTAAGGGTTTTTGGTCCCTATGATTCCCTTGGACAATCGGGAATGGTCAGTCTCAAATTCAATCGTAATGACAATAGTATTTCCTTCCTTGGCTTTCCCACTAGTCTGAACACCTCCGAAGTAGGCACCTATCCCTTAAAAACCCTTGAAACGGTTCAACAGGAACTCCAAACCAAAGGCGCTCTCCTCTCGGCAACCGTCCCCGCGGGCCAAACCTTCAAAAGTATGTCTCCTGGACAAAACCTTGACCCAACCAGAGCTCACTTCACCAACATCGAGCTCGTCTACTACTACGACCCCAATCCCAACGCCTTCCTCCAACCCATGTACCTTTTCTCAGGCAAAACCACCCTTACCGACGGCCGGCCGGCCGATATCTACGCTATCCTCCCCGCCATCGATCCCCAGTACCTCAAACCATAGTTTCCCGCCCACCACTTTGCATCAAAAATCTTTATTGAAGTCTTTTACGTTATTGCGTATAATATGCTTATATGTCCAACGGAACAATCTCTGCAACATCGGCACGCATAAAACTCTACTCCCTCTTAGATGAGGTCGAAAAGCTCTCAAAAAGGATCCTCATCACCAAACAAGGACGAGCCAAGGCTGTACTTGTCAATCCTGACGAGCTCGAAGGTCTTGAAGAAACAATCGAGGTGCTCAAAGACAAAAGAGCGCTCGCTTCAATCCAAAAGAGCATGAAAGAAATCAAGGCAGGAAAAATAATTCCCTTCAGCGAGGCGGCTTTAAAAAACCACTAATGGCCAACGTCTACCTCACCCCAAACACCGCAAAGCTCTTCAAGCAAATCAAAGATCAAAAACTCAAGGGGAAGCTAAAGCTGGCGATGACCAAGCTGTCCCAAAACCCATACGCCGGCAAATCTCTTAAAGGAGAATTAGAAGGCCAATTCTCCCTCAGGATTTGGCCATATCGTATCATCTACTACATCACCCCGAAAAAGGATGTTGTCATCACTGATATCGGCCACCGTAAAGACATCTATCGCTGACATCAAGAGAACCTCATGAGTCTCCCCGCCATCAATCCCCAGTACCTCACCCTAACTTGTCAAAACTAGCCGCTAATAGCTCTTTAGCTGGTAGCTTCTTAGCTTATTAGTGAAACAACCAACACCATCTACCTTATTTCCTAACTAGACGCTTATCCCCTATCCTCTGTATAATGTCCTTGTTTGGTGTTCATAAATCGTAAATCCTAAATCTTAAATCGTTTTTATTCATATGGAGCAGCACCCTGTCCCCCAGCAAATCTCCGCCTACCATTTCAGGCTAGTCGGCGACATGACCATCAAGCAGTTCATCGAACTTGCCGGAGGCATCGTCGCCGGTTGGATCTTCTACTCCCTCCCCCTTCACGCCATCCTCCGCTGGCCCTTAGTCATCTTCTCCGTCTTCATCGGTATCGCCCTTGCCTTCCTGCCCTTTGAAGAGCGGCCCTTGGATCGCTGGTTCTTCGCCTTCATCAAAGCTATTTACTCGCCAACCCAACTTCTTTGGAAAAAATCCCTTATCATCCCCGCATTTTTTGAGGAAATAAAACTCGCAACCCAACCTGCTGTCGAAGAAAGGGTTGGTGCTGATCGTACCAAGCTTAAGGAATATCTGGAAACCCTCCCTACCCAAGGTCCCCAAACCAATATCGATAAGAAAGAGCTTCACTTCGTCTCGGATATCATGAAACTCTATCTTGAGGTCCAACCCACCACTATCCAGGCAGTGCGCCCGGCTCGACCGATTCTCGAGGAAGAACGCGTTCCTAAGGTTTCCATCCGCAAGCTCAAAACTCCTCCCCTGGATGCCCGGGCCATGATGCGTGGAGAAATCATCATGCCCAAACGCACCGCCGGCAAACCCAGAAAAATCCAAATTCCCAAACTTCAACCCACCGAGGTTGATAAGCTTACCGAGGCCCTTCCCACTCCCCCCTCTCCAATCCAAACCCAACCAGCTGCCGACCTGAACCTGGAAGGCATCTCTCCCGCCGCCACCATCAGGCCTAAACAGTCGCCCAAACCTTCTGTCCAACCCAGCCTCCGACCAGATATACCAATTCCCACACCCCCAGTGGATCCCAACGTTATCGTGGGCATGGTAATCGACAGGGAAGGCAACATCCTTGACAATACCATTGTGACTATCAGAACTGCAGAGGGAAACATCGCCCGCGCCCAAAAAACCAATAAGATTGGTCAATTTTATATCATCACACCGCTCGAGAACGGAACCTATACCATCGAGGTTGAACGGGAAGGTTTTAGCTTTGATATAATCAAAATCGAGCTCACTGGAAAGCCAGTTCCGCCGATTGAAATCCGCGCTAAGTAATTATGAAGTTGAATCCTATCATTGTTAATTTGAAATTTGGAATTTGAAATTTGGAATTTTTACCTATGCCTCCCACCCCCATCCAAGCCTCAACCCAAGAACACCTCGATGTCGAGGACATTGTCGACAATCTCATCATTTTAAAAGATGGTTCCGCTGCCATGGTTATTACCACCACAGCCGTTAACTTTGGTCTCCTTTCTGAAGCCGAGCAGGATGCCACCATCTACGCCTACGCCGCGCTTTTAAATTCCCTCACCTTCCCCATCCAAATCGTCATTCGTTCCAACCGCAAAGACATCACCGGATACGAAAAGCTTCTCTCCGAACAAGAGACCCGTACCCCCAAAACCGAGAACAAAGACAGAATCCGCAAGTATAGAGAATTCATCCAAGAAACCGTGCGTCAGCGAAACGTACTGGATAAAAAGTTTTACATCATCATTCCCTTCTCTGTTCTCGAGCTGGGGGTGGCTAAATCTGCTGCGGCGATTGCCAAAAGCCCCCGCCATGCCCTCCCCTTCCCTAAAGACTATATCGTCACCCGAGCCAAGGTCGCCCTCGAACCTAAGCGAGACCACCTCCTGCACCAACTCAACAGGCTGGGCCTTCGTGCCAGACAATTGACAACCAAAGAGCTGATTCAGTTGATGTTTGAGATCTACAATCCAGAGAGCGCTCAGGGACAAATCCTGGCTACTCCAGAAGATTACCAAACGCCCCTGGTTCGACCAGCTATCGCCTTCCAAGAGCTCCCACAAATTGAAACCCCCCAGGCACCACCAGGAAAACCACCGTTCCCGGCTCCCCCGCCCCTCCCCCCAAGCCAGCCTCCGGGCAACCAACCGCCAGCCCCAAGACAACAACCTGCTTTTTCTCAGAGTACTCCACCACCGACTATAAGCCAGGCTGCCCAACCCATCCCGCCAGAAATCCCATCTACCGACACAAGCCTTGATAAACAAGCCCAATCGGTAATCGATAGCGCCTTTACTGGAGCTAACCTTAAGGAGGAACCTTAATGCCAGCCCTTTCTGCTATCCAAAAAATTCTTCCAGGGGCAAAACCTAAAGACACTACCCCCGTTGCTCAACCTGGCATCATGTCTGGAAAAACTCCTATTACTCCCACTAAATCACCAGCTGCTGCCAAACTGGGTGCTGGAATGGTCTCCATCCAAGACATTATTGCTCCCGAGTCCATCGATGTGGATTTCAATCATCTTAAAATTGGCAACGCCTACGTCCGCACCCTCTTTGTCGCCGGCTACCCCCGTTTCGTCAGCGCTAACTGGCTAGCGCCCCTCATTAATTTTGAACACTCCCTCGATATCTCCATGTTTATCTATCCTGTAGAGGGTCGGGAAGTCCTTGATGAGCTCCGTCGGAAAATCGGCGAAATGGAAGCTGAAATCGAATCAGACCTCAAGCGTGGCCATATTGCTTCAGTAGATACGGAAATAAAACTTGCCGACGCCAAGGCCCTCCAAGAGGAACTTGCCAAAGGCGCAGAGCGCTTCTTCCAATTCGGGCTCTATGTCACCATCACGGCAGCCACTATTGATGAGCTAAACTCCATAACCAGAAGAGTTCAATCTCTCCTCGGCTCGCTACTGATCATTTCCAAGGCCGCCACCCTCCAAATGGAGGAGGGCTTAAAAACCACCCTTCCCCTCGGCCAAGACCGCTTGGTCATCACCCGCAACATGGACACCACTTCCCTGGCTACGACCTTCCCCTTTACCTCCTCTGAACTCACCGCCAACGAAGGAATTATGTATGGGATAAACGAACATAACGACTCCCTTATCATCTTCGACCGCTTTACCCTGGAAAATGCCAATATGGTCATCTTTGGAAAAAGTGGTTCAGGGAAAAGCTTTTTTGAGAAACTCGAAATCCTACGTTCGCTCATGCTTGGTAACGAAGTCATTGTTATCGATCCCGAGGAGGAATACCGCCGCATGTGCGATGCCTTAGGCGGGACTTATTTAGATTTTCGCTTCAATGCCCCCTCCAAAATCAATCCCTTCGACCTCTCCGCTATCTATGAGGAAGGAGAAAACGAACTGGGTCTAAAAATCCTCTCTCTCCACGGTCTTCTCAAAGTCATGCTTGGTGATGTTACACCCAACGAAGAGGCAATCCTTGACCGCTCCCTGATCGCCACCTACAAAGCCCGTGGCATTACACCTGACCCAGCTACCCAGAGAAACGAGCCTCCCCTCATGGAAGATCTCTACAAAACCCTTATCGGCATGGAAGAAGAAACCGCCAGGGGCTTAGCCGACAGATTAGAAAAATACGTCAAAGGCTCATTTAGAAGCTTCTTCGACCAACAATCCAACGTCAACCTTAAAAATCCTTTCACTGTGTTTTCCTTAAAAGAACTTGAGAATGAAACCCGTCCCATTATTATGTATATCATCCTCGACTACATCTGGACAAAGGTCAAAAGAGATTTAAAGAAACGCTTGGTGGTCGTTGACGAAGCCTGGTATCTGATGAAAAACGCTGACTCTGCAACCTTTCTCTATTCGATCGCCAAACGCGCCCGCAAATATTTTCTTGGTTTAACCACCATCACCCAAGACGTCGAGGACTTCCTTGATTCAGATTATGGTCATGCCATCATCACCAACTCCTCAATCCAAATTCTTTTCAAGCAATCCAGCGCAGCTATCGAAAGACTCGCTGAGGCCTTCTACCTTTCAGAAGGAGAAAAGCATCTCCTCTTGGCCGCTGATGTTGGTGAAGGCTTATTTTTTGCCGGCCAAAACCATGTTGCCATGCGTGTCGTCGCCTCCTCAGACGAACACCATCTGATCACCACCAAGCCTCAAGAACTTATAGAACTTGAAAGACAGAAGGAAGAAGCCTCCCCCCGCACTACAGCCGCTGTTCCCCGTCCTGGCGAACGCCCTACCCCCATCCCCAAATCCTAGCTCCTATTTACCAGGCACTCGGTACTAGGCACCTACTTTTGTACCCTTACAGGCATCACCAGATGTAAATATCCCTGTTTATCAGCAGAGGGACGAAAGACTCCAGGATCCAAACTCCCATTCATCCCAAATACAATCTTCTCCGCAGGGAAAATGCTTAAAAGCTCCAAAAGATACCGGCTGTTAAACGCAATCTCCCCCTCACCAGATGAAACAACCTCTACTACATTCTCACTCTCTCCATAAGCAGGCGCATTAGCAGAGATAGTCAAACCATCCTTAGCTAACTTCCAGTGAATAATGTTGGCGCTATCCCGCGCAAAAATTGCTGCTGCCCGCACTGCCTTAAACAGTGGCTCTCTCTCAATTTCTGCCACAATCTTCTCCTCCTTAGGCAATACAGCTGAATAGTTCGGAAAAGTTCCTTCAATCAACCTTGTCGTCACTTCCCCATCGCCTAAACGAAAGAGTAACAGATTCTGTTCAGACACCAATCCTAAAGACACTTCCTCAGCTCCCAACTCATCTGCCAAACGCTCGACATCTCGCAGTGCTCGCGCTGGAACAATTAATCCTTCTCCAACCACCGTCTTCACGGCTTTCTGCCACTTCTCTTTCTTCTTTTCCAAAGCCCCAACAATTTGGGCAATACTCAATCGATAACCATCAGTAGCCACTAACTGCAAACCGCTTCCCTCAAGTCTCAACAGCACCCCAGAAAGCACCGGTCTCGTTTCGTCAGCTGATGCTGCAAATACAACCCTAGAAACAAGTTCTCTGAATTCCCGAATGGGTAGAGCAAACTCTCCTCTTCCCACAACCTTCCCCAAAGCCGGAAATTCTGCAGCCGGAATCCCAGACAATCTGGCTTTATAGCCGTTGCACTGTATGCGTAACGATTCTCCCTCCAAACTAAGCTCTACAGGCGCTAAAGGAAAAGAGGCAATCAACTCTCCAAAAACCTTGACTGGAACCGTAATGGCTCCCTCTTTCCTAACCTTGGCTCCAATCCGAAGCTGTACCCCTAAATTCAAATCTGTCGCAGACAGCTGCAAGCTCCCTTCTTTTGCCATTAACAGAACATTGGACAAAATCGGCAAAGAAGGTTTTGCAGATACAGCAAACCCTACAGACGAAAGACCTTTGGATAGTTTATCCTGCAACACTGAAACATTCATATCTCCCTTTCTTTAAATTAAACAATAAATAATACGAATTGTCGATCTTCTGGATTTTTCAACTATTTCTCGTACTACAACAATATATACTAGTAGTAATAGTAGTAGCGAGAAAGGAAAAGTATATAAATTGGAAATACTTCCCAAGTGGATTCTTAATATATTCGTGTGCAAAAAGCCAGGTTTTCGAGTGGATAATAATGTGGATAAATAAGGATAAATTGTGGAAAAATCAATCAAACTACCCATAGATTCT
>Ga0153916_10001513_pt1 | contig 16692 bp, 28 predicted proteins | sample Opewatmetagenome_FD_109642 | JGI IMG/M metagenome (GOLD analysis project Ga0153916, IMG submission 109642) | Freshwater wetland microbial communities from Ohio, USA - Open water 3 Core 3 Depth 4 metaG | ecosystem: Environmental > Aquatic > Freshwater > Wetlands | place: USA: Ohio, Lake Erie... | reverse complement strand
ATCTTTTCCTGGAACGGCTACAACCTTAGGAGAATGGTGCCCCTGCTTATCCGCACCCATCACCGGCTGTCCGAGCTTTGGATGAACCGGGATAATGTGACCAAGAAAGCCTTCAACCGCCTGGCCGCAGAAATCCAAGGAGAGATCGAACTGCTCGTCTATCTTGACGCTGCCGACCGGGCCGGCCGGAAGGAGCGGCTGGTTCGTTCTTTGGACCGGCAAGGGAGATGGCTCCTCAGAAGGTTCGAGGAGCTGAATGTCAGCCGAGAGACGATTAAGCCGCTCGTCCAGGGCCGGGACTTGATCGGCCTGGGCGTCCAGCCGGGCCCGGCCATGGGCCTGATCCTTAAGCGCCTGTATGGGCTACAGCTCGACAACGCCTTCGAGACCAGAGCCCAGGGAATCCGGGCTGCCGAGCACCTGATAAAAAGGAAAAAAACATGAAGATCCTCGTCTCCGGGGGCGCGGGCTACATCGGTTCGCACACGGTTAAGGCCCTCCTCCGCGAAGGGTTCGAAGTCGTCATCTTCGACAATTTCTCGTCCGGGAGAGAGGAGCTTGTCGTCGGCGGAGAAGTCATCCGTGGCGACCTGGACGACAAAGAGCCCATCCGCAGGGTTTTGAGTATGGGAAACATCGAGGCCGTCCTCCACTTCGCCTCCCTCATCCAGGTCGGCGAATCCTACCTCAATCCCCAGAGATACTATACCCACAATTTGAGCACCAGCCTGAACTTGCTTGAAGCCATGCTGGAGGCCGGAGTCAAGAAGGTCATCTTCTCCTCGAGCGCCGCGGTTTATGGCACTCCTTTGGAGACTCCGATCACGGAATCCCATCCTCTGAACCCGATCAACCCCTACGGCTACACCAAGCTATTCGTGGAGAGGATCCTCCAGGATTACGATAAAGCCTACGGGTTGAAGTCCATCTCCCTTCGCTACTTCAACGCCGCGGGTGCAGACCCGGATTCCGACCTGGGTGAGATGCATGACCCGGAAACCCACCTCATCCCCAACCTCCTCCTGTTCCTGCTCGGGGAAAAGAAGAGCTTTGACCTCTATGGGACGGACTTCCCTACTGCGGACGGGACGGCCGTCCGGGACTACATACACGTTACCGACCTGGCCCAAGCCCACGTTTTGGCGCTGCGGAATTTGCTGGCCACTCCGGAAAGCGATTTCATCAACCTGGGGGCCAGCCGGGGCCATTCAGTCTTGGAAGTGATCAGGAAGGTGCAGGAAGTAACCGGCCGCAAACTGACTTACGATATCAGGCCAAGAAGGCTGGGAGACGTGCCTGTTCTTCTGGCCTCAAAAGAAAAGGCCGAGCAAACGCTGGGCTGGAAACTCTGCTATTCCAGCCTGGAGACGATCGTCGAGACCGCCTGGAAATGGCATCGGAAAATGGCCCAAAAGTAAGAAATTGTACTCATAATGAGTACAAAGAGCGCCTTTCCCGTTAAAAGAAGTATCTCAAAAAGGTTGACCGGTCCGGCGCAACATGGTATAAATGAAGATCTTACGAGATGAAAAGGCATAGCCGGACAGCTTCTGTAATCTTGGGAACCGTTCTTTTGCTTGCCTGGGCTTGCTCTTCGTCCCAAACCCCGCCAAAAATTGTCACTTCAGCGGCGCCGGCCCCTGTTCAGGAAAAGCCGCCGGCTGAGCCGCCTCCCCAGGAAGAACAGCCCCCGGAGCAAGCCGAAGCCGTTCAGGCTCAAGAAGAAACTGCTCCGGAGAGCCAAAATCAGGAAAGTGATGCTCTGGTTGTCAAAGAAGACCCGTCGGGCCTTCTTGAAGAAGCGCTCAACACTTACCAGGACGCCCAGGCCGCCTGGGAAAAGGGGGACTGGGACTCCGCTTTCCTGGCGCTCGACGAGGCCTACGCCCTCATCCTCAAGGTCCAGCTGCCTCCGGATTCTCCCCTGGTCCAGGAAAAAAATGACCTCCGTCTCCTGATCGCCCAACGCATCCAGCAGATATACGCCTCCCGTCCGGTCATCGTCGGAGACAACCATAAAACCATTCCCCTTGAGGAAAACAAGGAAGTGCTGGACGAGATTAGATCCTTCCAGACTAAAGAAAAGACCTCTTTCCTCGAGGCCTACCGGAGGTCGGGACTCTACCGCGATATGATCGTGGAGGAGCTGCGAAGGGAAGGATTGCCCGAGGAGCTCTCCTGGCTGCCGCTCATCGAAAGCGGGTTTAAAGTGAGAGCCCTCTCCAGAGCCAGGGCCCTCGGCCTGTGGCAGTTCATTTCTTCGACAGGCTATCGCTACGGGCTCAAGCGGGACCGCTATGTCGATGAACGGATGGACTACCTCAGGTCCACCCGGGCGGCGGTCCGTTACCTTGTCGAACTCCACTCCTTCTTCGGCGACTGGTCGACCGCTCTGGCCGGCTACAACTGCGGCGAGATCCGGGTGCAGAATGTTATCCGCACCCAGCGGATCGATTATCTCGACAACTTCTGGGACCTGTATAGACAGCTCCCTTGGGAGACGGCGCGGTTTGTCCCGCGTTTCCTGGCCACGCTCCTGATCGTCAACAACCCCGGAAAATACGGCATCGAGCTCCCCCAGCCTGACCCCCCGCTTCGATTCGATTCGGTCCCTATCGATCAGCCCTTTAAACTGTCCGTCCTGGCGGCATCGCTCGGAGTGGACGTTTCTGAGCTTTCCGTCCTGAACCCCGAGCTGCGGCATGACTCGACCCCGGCCTATGGCTATGTCCTGCGCGTTCCGGTTGGCTATGGAGAGAAAGCTGGGGAGTTGACCGCCGCCCTTCCCAAATGGATACCCCCCGAAGCCGAGTACACGTGGCACTATGTGCGAAGGGGAGAGACCTTATCCACGATAGCGGCCCGCTATCGCACGAGTGTCCGGGCGATCGCCCGGCTGAACGGCCTGCGCAGCGTGCATTTCATAAAGCCGGGGCAGCGGCTCAAGATCCCGGGCCGCGGGGGGGGAGCAGTCCCCTCGTCCGCCGCGGCCGGCCGGTCGGCGGACGTCAACACTGTAGGGACGGTCGCCTATACCGTCCAATCGGGTGATACGCTCTACAGAATAGCCAAGAACCACGCCATGAACTTGGAGGAGTTCCTCAGGTTGAACGGGCTTGAGGGGGACCCCAAGATATTCCCGGGCCAGCAGCTCTGGGTTCTTCCCCGGGAATAGCCCCTGCCGGCTTCCTCTCGAACGCTCTATTTGGGCTTCTTGGCGGACTTTCCTTTGTCCTTCTTTTTCTTCTTCTCTTTTTTCTTGAATTCCGAGCCGACGAGCTCCAGCATGGCCATTTGGGCGCCGTCGCCCGCGCGCCGACCGAGCTTGATGATCCGGGAATACCCGCCGGGCCTCTGGCCGAAGCGCGCTCCCAGGTCGTCGAAGACCTTGGTCACGACCGCTTCTTTCCGGACAAAGGCAATGACTTGGCGCCGGGCGTGGAGCGTTCCCTTCTTTCCTAAGGTGATCATCTTCTCGGCCAGCGGACGGACTTCCTTAGCTTTGGCCAGCGTCGTCCGGACCCGCTCCTTTTCCAGAAAGGAAGTGACGAGGTTGCGCAGCAAGGCCAGCCGATGGGCGGTCGGCCGCCGCAGTTTTCGACCCTTGACCTGGTGCCTCATTCCGTCAACCCCTTTCTTTTCTTCTCTTCCTGGACCTCAGCCTGAATCCTTTCGACCAGCTTGGGATGAAGGTCCAAGCTCAATCCCAGGTTTAGGTTGGACAGGGTTTCCTTGATCTCAGCCAGCGATTTCCGTCCGAAGTTCTTGGTCTTGAGCAGCTCGTCCTCGGTCTTCTGGACGAGTTCGTAGATCCGCTCGATCCCGGCCGATTTCAGGCAGTTCGAGGACCGCACCGAGAGCTCGAGATGCTCGATTGGCTTGAGGAGGACATCGAGCTGGGTGATGTAGGGGATTTCCTTCTTGGCGATTATCGGCTCTTTCTCCAGCGGCTCGTCGATGATGTTCAGAAAGATGGCCAGGTGGTCACGCATGATCTTGGCCGACTGGGAAAGCGCCTCGTGGGGCGAGACCGCTCCGGTCGTCCAGATCTCGAGGCTGAGATTTTCGTAGTCGATCCTTTTCCCTACCCGGGCCTGCTCGACCCGGTAGTTCACTTTCTGGACCGGCGAGTGCGAGGAATCAAGGGGGATGTAATCGACGCTCAGCGTCTCGTCGAAATTCTGGTCTGCCGAGACGTAGCCGCGGCCGTTCTTGACGATCATCTCAATATCCAGCTGGCCGTCCCGGTCGAGGGAGGCGATATGAACACCCTCATCCAGGATCTCGATGTCCCCGTCATGGACGATGTCAGAGGACTTGGCCTCGGCGGGGCCCTCCATCTTCAAGGTCATCCGCTTGGGTTGGTTCCCCTTGAACTTCAGGGGAATGCCCTTGATGTTCAGGATGATGTCGGTCACATCCTCGACGACACCGGGGATTGTGGAGAACTCGTGCAGGACGCCCTGGATACGCAGGGCCGTGATGGCCGCGCCGGTGATAGAGGACAGAAGGATCCTCCGCAGGGCGTTGCCGACCGTGACTCCGTACCCGCGCTCAAAGGGCTGCGCCCAGAACCGGCCGTACTTCTCGGTCAGGGTTTCGTAATCACACTCCAAGTACTTGGGTCTCTGAAAAGCGATCTCTATCATACTCCCTCCTTTCTAATCCGCCTCTCTGCGCCGCTCCAGCTATTTGGAATAGAGCTCGACGATGTAGTGCTCTTCGACGGGGAGCGTGATGTCCTGGCGGGTGGGCAGGGCGGCGATCTTCGCGCTCATGTTGTCCCAATCGACCGCGATCCAGCTGGGCACGGTCTTGTTCTTGTTCTGGCCGACGACTTGCTTGATGTCCTCATACTGCGCCGACCGGGGCCTGATCTTGACCTCATCGCCCTCGTCCACGATGAAGGACGGGACGGTGACCTTCCTCTGGTTGACGCTGAAATGGCCGTGGCTGATGAGCTGCCGTCCGTGCGTCCGGGAGCGGGCGAACCCCATCACAAAGACCACGTTATCCAGCCGCCTTTCCAGCATGGAGAGCAGGTTTTCGCCGGTGATGCCCTTCTGCCGCTCGGCCCGCCTGAAGAACAGATGGAACTGGCGCTCGGTCATCCCGTAGAACCTCTTGAGCTTCTGTTTCTCCCGGAGTTGGAGGCCGTAGCCGAGGATGCGTTTCCGGGCCCGGCCGTGCTGTCCGGGCGCGTACCCGCGCCGTTCGACGGGGCATTTCTCGGACAAGCATTTGTCTCCCTTCAGAAACAGCTTGGTTTTTTCTACCCGACACTGTCGGCAAACAGGATCACCATGTTTCGACATCTTTCTCTCCTTGTCGCCCCATCCCCTCAGACTCGTCTCCGGCGGGGAACCCGGCAACCATTGTGAGGTATAGGAGTCACGTCCCGGATGGATTTGATCTCCAGCCCGGAGGACTGCAGGGCCCGGATGGCCGACTCCCGGCCCGCCCCCGGTCCAGAGATGAGGACATCGACATATTTTACTCCCAGGTCCCTGGCCTTAGTCGAGGCCTCCTTGCCGGCCAGCTGGGCGGCGAAAGGAGTCCCCTTGCGCGCGCCCTTGAACCCGGCCGTCCCGGAACTGGCGCTGCAGACCGTGTTGCCCTCGTGGTCGGTGATCGTGATGATGGTATTGTTGAAGCTCGACTGGACGTGGGCGATCCCGTACCCGATCTCCTTCCTGACCTTTTTCTTCTTGGTTTTTGCGTTCGCCATGCGCTCTTACTCTCCTTTACCCGCTCAGGTCTTCAGCCTCTTGATGGCTTTGCCGTGCGGTCCCTTCCGGGTGCGGGCGTTGGTTCGCGTCCTCTGGCCGCGGACGGGCAGCTTCCTCTTATGACGCATTCCCCGGAAACAGCCGATATCGATCAGCCGTTTGATGTTGGTGCTGATCTCTTTCCGGAGGTCTCCTTCGATCTTCTCGCGCTTCTCGATGATCTGGCGGATCTTGTTGACCTCGTCCTCGGACAGCGCCTTGACCTTCTTGTTCTTGTCGATCTTGGCTTCTTGGAGGATCCGGTTCGACTTGGAGCGACCGATTCCGTAGATGTAGGTCAGTCCGACCTCGATCCTCTTTTCCGGCGGCAGCGTTATACCTGCGATTCTTGCCATGTTACCCTCGTCTAGCCTTGTCTTTGCTTATGCCTCGGGTTGATGCAGATCACCCGGATGATGCCTTTGCGCCTGACAATCTTGCAGTTACGGCAGATTCTTTTGACCGATGCTCTGACTTTCATGGGCCTTTCCTTTATTTAAACCGATAGGTGATTCGTCCCTTGGTGAGGTCATAGGCCGAGAGCTCAATCAGGACCCTGTCACCGGGCAGAATCCGGATAAAATGTTTCCTCATCTTGCCCGAAATATGGGCCAGGATCCGGTGCTTGTTGGCCAGCTCGACCCTGAACATGGCGTTGGGAAGGGTTTCAATGACCGTCCCTTCCGCCTCATAGACATCCTGTTTAGGCATATCGTTTACCCTCTGGCGAGAAAAGCGGCGGCTTTCCCGGTTTATCCAAACTCAAAATCTCCACTCCGCGGACGGTCATGGCCACAGTGTGCTCGTAGTGCGCCGACAGACTCCTGTCTTTGGTGACCGCCGTCCAGCCGTCCTCGAGGATCTCCTCCTCCCAGTCTCCGGCTGCGATCATCGGCTCTATGGCCAGGGTCAGCCCTTCTTTGATCTTGGGACCCCTTCCGGGCGGTCCGAAATTGGGCACCTGAGGCTCCTCGTGCGGGGAGTGTCCGATGCCGTGTCCGACAAAAGAGCGGATGACCGAAAACCCATTCGACTCAACATGCTCCTGGATGGCATGGGAGATATCGGAAATACGGCTGCCCACTTTCATCTGTTCGATGCCCTTGTAAAAGGCCTCTTCGGCCACGGCGATGAGACGCTGGGCCCGCGGATCGACGGTGCCGACAGCAACGGTCACCGCCGCGTCTCCATAGAAGCCCTCGAAGAGAACGCCGAAATCGAGGCCGATGATGTCCCCGTCCCTGAGGATGCGCTCCGAGGGGATGCCATGGATGATTTCCTCGTTAACCGACGCGCAGAGCGAAGCCGGGTAACCGCGGTAGCCTTTGAACGCGGGCACCGCGCCCAGTTCCCGGGCCCTGGCCTCCGCATGGGCATCAAGGTCCCGGGTGCACACGCCGGGCCGAGCCATAACCTTCAGCTCGGTGAGAACCTTGGCCACGATCCGATTGCTCTCCCTCATGATGGCAATCTCTTGCGGGGTCTTGTAGATGATCATCTCTGCGCCTTGTTCGCCTCCCCGCGGGCCAACTCGCGGTCGAGGATCCCGGAAATCCGGCCGAATACTTCGTCCACGGTCCCGGAGCCGTCCACACGGTAGAACACGCCCTTGGCCTGGTAATGGGCCCTGATTTTCTTGGTCTCCTCTTGGTACACTCTGAGCCGCTCTCTGATCACATCGGGACGGTCGTCCGCCCGCTTGTAGAGCTCTCCCCCGCAGACATCGCACCGTCCTTCGGCCCGAGGCTTCTGGAGAAGAAGGTTGTAGACCGCTCCGCACTTCCGGCAGGTCAACCGGCCCTGCATGCGCTCGACCAGGGAACGCTCGTCTACGTCGATCACGATGATGACTTCGGGCCGCCTCCCGTCCATGTCTTCGAGGCTCTGGACTTGGGCGAGGTTTCGCGGGAAGCCGTCAAGGAGATAGCCCTGACGAGTGTCGGGGGCCGCGATCTTCTCCCGAACGAGCCCCTCGACGATCTCGTCGCTCACCAACTCCCCACGGTTCATCATTGCCTCCGCCTTGATCCCAAGGGGCGTTTTCTCCCGGACCGCCCGGCGGAGAAGGTCGCCCGTAGAGATCTTCGGAAAGCCGTAGCGGCGCTCAACAAGATCCCCCTGCGTGCCCTTGCCGCTGCCGGGAGGCCCGAAAAGGATGATCCTCATTCCCTATCACCTCCTGCCCTTAATCCGGCTGCGCCGCATGAAGCCATCATAATGCCTCATCACGAGCTGGGCCTCGATCTGCTGCATGGTATCCATGGCCACACCGACGACGATCAGGATGGAGGTGCCGCCGAAATAAAAATCGACGTTCAGCCCCTGGGTGAACCAGCGCGGCAGGTTCGCGTCCAGGAAATTCCCGATAAAGGGGAGGGTTTGGACCTTAAATCCTGTGATCAAGAACTCAGGCAGGATGGCGATGGCCGCGAGGTAGACAGCCCCGACGAGGGTGATCCGGGACAGTGTGGTGTCGATGAAGTCCGAGGTATTCTTCCCCGGCCGGATTCCCGGGATAAACCCGCCATACTTCCTTAGGTTATCGGCCACGTCTACGGGATTGAAGACGATAGAGACATAGAAATAGGTGAAGAAGATGATGGCCGAGACGTACAGCAGGTTATACAGCGGCATGCCGATGTTAAACTGCTCCGAGATCCGCTGGAAGAACGGGACCTTGATCAATTGGGCGATTGTCTGAGGGATGGTGATGATTGAGGCGGCAAAGATGATCGGGATGACGCCACCGGTGTTAACCCGCAGCGGCAGGTGCGTACTCTGACCGCCGTAAACCCGGCGGCCGACAACTCTCTTGGCATAGGACACCGGAATCCGGCGCTGGCCCCGCTCCACAAAAACGATGATGGCGATGACCGCGAGCATCAGGGCGATCAAGAAAATGAGCCTGAGCGGATCCATGTTCCCCGTCCGGAGGCCGCTGACGATGCTTATGAAACCCCGCGGCATGTCGACCACAATGCCGGCAAAGATGATGAGGGAGATGCCGTTGCCGATCCCCCGCTCGGAGATCTGTTCACCCAGCCACATCACGAAGATCGTCCCCGTGGTCAGGGTGAGCACGGTGAGAAGCTGAAAGGCCACCCCGGGATTGGGTACGATCCGGGCGCCTCCTGGACTCCGTAGGCTCTGCAGGTAGGCGGCAATCCCCATGGCCTGGATGAAGCAAATCAGGAGAGTGCCGTAACGCGTGTACTGGGTGATTTTCTTCCGGCCGAGCTCGCCTTCCTTGGACAGCCTCTCCAGGAACGGCCAGACAACCTGGAGGAGCTGGAGGATGATCGACGCGCTGATGTAGGGCATGATGCCCAGGGCGAAGATGGTCATCCTGGACATGGCGCGGCCTGAGAACAGGTCGATGAACCCGAAGATCGTGCCTTTCTGGGTCTGCCAAAACTCGGCCAGGGCATCGGCGCTGATCCCGGGGTTCGGGATCTGGGCGCCGATCCGATAAACGGCCAGCAGGGCCAGGGTGAACAGGACCCTCCTTCGAAGCTCCGGAATGCTGAAGATGTTTCTGATGCTGTCTAACATTATGGGTTTCCGATGATGACGGCTTGTCCACCCGCTTTCTCGATCTTTTCTTGCGCCGATCGGGAGAACTTGTGGGCCTGTATTTTTTTGGAGGCGGAGATCTCTCCCCGTCCCAGGACCTTGACTCGTTCGGCTTCTCTCTTGATCAACCCGGCCTCCCGAAGCTCTTTCGGGCCGATCTCCTGCCCGGCCAGCTTGGCGAGGTCAGCAAGGTTGATTTCGGTATACTCGGCCTTGAAAATATTGGTAAAACCTCTCTTGGGAAGGCGGCGGTGAAGAGGCATTTGGCCGCCTTCAAAGCCCTTTTTCTGGGAGAAGCCGGCGATCGATTTCTGGCCCTTGTGGCCCCGGCCCGCCGTCTTCCCTTGCCCGGAGCCCGGTCCCCGTCCGCGTCGCTTGTCGTTTCTCTTCGAACCTTGGGATGGATGCAAGTTGCTCAGGTTCATTTCTCCATGACCTCCACCTTCACCAGGTGTGAAACCTTGGCGATCATCCCCCGGATTTCCGGCCGGTCAGGGCGGACGACTTGAGAGCTGATCTTCCTCAAGCCCAATCCCTTGGCCGTCTCCCGCTGCCTCAGGGGATAGCCGATCAGGCTGCGGACCAGCGTGATGCGCAACTCGCGCTTTTCGCCCTCTTTCTTTGCCGCCCGAGTCTTTTTTATTGCCATATCAGTTCTTTCGCCTTTCCCCTTTTCTGGGAGACCTCTTCCGGATTCCGGAGCTGTCTCAGGGCATTGAGTGTGGCGTTGGCGACGCTAAAAGGATTGTTGCTCCGGATGGACTTGGTCAGGATGTCCTTGATTCCGGCCAGCTCGACGATCACCCGGACCGCCCCTCCGGCGATGACACCGGTCCCCTTGGACGCCGGCCTCAGGATGACCGTGCCCGCTCCGTCCTCCCCGCGGACGAGATGGGGGATGGTCGTGCCGTCGAGTTGCACGTGGATGAGGCGCTTCTTGGCCGCCCCCACGGCCTTGGAGATGGCCATGGGGACTTCTCGGGCCTTGCCCTTGCCTACCCCGACCGTCCCGTGCTCGTTTCCAACGGCGGCCAGTGCAGAAAAACTGAGGTTTTTCCCGCCCTTCACAACCTTGGTGACGCGGCGGATGGAGATCACCTGGTCTCTGAGCTCAAACTCCTCGGATCCTTCTGCCGCCGGGCTCTTCTTTTTGTCCTGGTCCACTCTCGTTCCTCCTTGATCGCTCTACCGGCCGGCCTTAAAAGGCCAGACCCCCCTTCCTTAAGGCATCGGCCAGGGTTTTCACCCGGCCGTGATAAGGATAAATACCTCTGTCAAAGACGATCCGCTCGATCTTCTTTTCCTTCAACCGCTCCGCCAGGACCTGACCCAGGCTCTGGCAGGCGTCCTTGCTCTTGGTGTTCTTGATCTTCTCCTTGAGGGCCTTCTCCAGAGTGCAGGCGGAGACGAGCACCATGCCGTTCTCATCGTTGACCGCCTGGGCGTAGATATAGCGATTGCTCTTGAAAACATACACCCTCGGCCTGTCCGCGCTGCCCCGGACTTTCGCCCTGATTCTGCGGCGGATTCTGGCTTTGATCCTCTTCCGGTTTTCGGATTTGTCTTTATGCACTGACCACCCCCGCCTTCCGCTCCTTCTTGACCAGGCGTTCTCCGGAATACCGGATGCCCTTGAGCTTGTAGGGATCAGGCACGCGGAAGCGTTTGATCTCCTCGGCCACCTGGCCGACCTGCTGCTTGTTGATCCCTTTGACTGTAATCACGGTGGGCTTCTCGACGACGATCTGGATGCCGGCCGGGATCTTGTAGAGGACCGGCTTCGAGTAGCCCAAGCTGAGCTCAAGCCCGTCCTTCTCCATTTTGGCCCGGTACCCGACGCCGAGGATTTCCAGCTGCTTGGAGAAGCCAACCGTAATTCCCAGCACGGCATTATTGGCCAAGCTTCTCACGAGGCCATGGTTGGTCCTCATCACCTTGGAGTCATCCGCCCGGCTGAAAACGAGCTTCTGGTCCTCCAGTTTGGCCTGGATTCCAGGAAGGAGGGGCGATTCAAGTTTCCCTTTTGAGGATTCGAATTCGACCCGGTTGGCATGGATCGTCACCTTCACTCCCACCGGCAACGCTATCGGCTTCCGTCCGACTCTCGACATTTTCAAGCCCTCCCTTCCGGCGGCTTTACCAGATAAAGCATAGGATCTCTCCGCCAACTCCCAGGTCCTCGCATTTTTTTCCGGTCAGCATGCCCTTTGACGTCGAGATGATGGCGATGCCCAGTCCGTTCAACACCTTGGGGACCGAGTCGCGGGTGCAGAAAAGACGGCAGCCCGGCCGGCTGATGCGACGGAGCCCGGAGATGACGCTCTGGTTGTCATCCGTGTACTTAAGGGCGATGTTCAATATCCCCTGCTTATTGTCGTCGACCACTTTAAAATTCCGGATATACCCTTCTTCCTTGAGGATCTTGGTGAGCTCAACCTTCAGCTTCGAGGAGGGGATGGCCACCTCCCGCTTCCGGATCCGCGCGGCATTCCGGATCCTGGTGAGCAGGTCTGCAATCGGGTCCGTTTGACTCATCGTTCGGTCCTTTCGCCCCTTCACCACGAGGCCTTGATGACCCCGGGGATCTCCCCTTTGAGGGCCAGTTCGCGCAGGCAGAGCCGGCACATATCAAACTTCCGATAATAGCCCTTTGGCCGCCCGCAGATCCGACACCTCCGGTGCTTTCGAACGGCGTACTTGGGCTGACGCAGCGATTTGGCATAAGCCGATGTAGTAGACATGGTGTCCTTCCTTCTCCGTCAGGCTTCCCGAAAGGGCATGCCCAGCTTCTTCAACAGGGCATAGGCTTCTTGATCATTCCGAGCCGACGTGACGATTGTGATGTTCATACCCCTGGGCCTTTCGACCTTGGTGTAGTCAATCTCCGGGAAGACCAGATGTTCTTTCAGGCCCAGGGTGTAGTTGCCCCGGCCGTCGAACGACTTGGGCGATACGCCCTTGAAGTCCCTGACCCGGGGGAGGACGATGTTGACCAGCCGGTCGAAAAACTCGTACATCCGCTTGCCCCGGAGGGTTACGAAACAGGCGATGGCCTGCCCCTTGCGCAGTTTGAAGGCGGAAATCGACTTCCGGGCCCGGCCGATGACCGGCAGTTGGCCGGTGATCTGCCCGAGCTCCACCCTGGCCGCGTCCAGGAGCTTAATATTCTGGATGGCATCGCCGGCTCCCATGTTCAGGACGATCTTCTCCAAGCGCGGTACGGCCATCTTGTTCTTGATCCCCAGCTCGCTCTGGAGCTCGAGGACGATCTCGCTCTTGTACCTTTCATGCAGGCGGCTCATCGCTTCTTCCTCACTTCTCTTTCTCTAGGCTCAGCTCGCACTTCTTGCAGACCCGGACTCGGCTGCCGTCCTCGAGCGCCTTCTTCTTCACCCGGACGCCCTGGCCGCACTCCGGGCAGAAAATCATGACATTGGCCACCGAGAGGGGCGCCTCCTTCTCCATGATGCCGCCTTGGATATTCTTGCTGCGGTCTGGCCGGATGAACTCTTTGACGAAGTTGATCTTCTCGACGATGACCCGGTTTTTTTCGGGAAGGATCATCAGAACCTTGCCGGTCTTGCCCTTGTCCTTCCCCTTCCGGACAATCACTGTATCTCCCTTTTTCAGCGCCAGCCTGCTCATCAAAGGACCTCCGGAGCCAGAGAGACAATCTTCATGAATTTTCTCTCCCGCAGCTCTCTCCCCACCGGGCCGAATACGCGGGTGCCCACCGGCTCGCCAGCCTTGTCGATGATCACGGCGGCGTTGTCATCGAACCGGATGTAGGATCCGTCCTTGCGGCGGATTTCCTTCCTCGTGCGGACGACCACCGCCCTAACGACCTTGCCCTTGGCGATCTTACTCTCCGGTTCCGCCTCTTTCACCGTCGCCGAGATGATGTCGCCGAGGGTTGCCAGCCGACCGACTCCGCCCCCCTGGGGGGTGATGCACATGATCATCCGGGCGCCGGAATTGTCGGCCACCTTGAGCATCGTTCGCATCTGGATCATTCTTTTATCTCCCCGCTCTCAGGCTCGACATCGGCCGCGGACAGGCCGACGATCTCGGTGACCCGCCAGCGCTTGCGCTTGCTGATGGGCCGCGTCTCGATGATCCGCACGACATCGCCCAGCTTGCACTTGTCGTATTCGTCGTGGGCCAGGAACTTCTTCTGACGCTTGACGATTTTCTTGTAAAGGGGATGGCGGAGCTGCCGCTCAACCCGGACGGTGACGGTCTTCTTCATCTTCTTCCCGACGACTATGCCGATCTTGGTTGTCTTTCGATTTATGGGCTTGGCTTCCATCGCTATTCCTTTCTCCGGCCCTTTTCCTTGCGCACGGTCTTGATCCGGGCCAGGTCCCTCCGGATGCTCCGGAGCTTCATTGCGTTCTCCACCTGCCCCACAGCCTTCTGGAGTCGCAGCTTGAAGAACTGGTCGGTGAGGTCCTTTTCTTTCTGCTGAAGCTCATCCTCGGTCAATTCCCTCAATTCTTGCGCTTTCATCTCAATTCTCGATTCTCTCGCGAAATGAATCGTGTCTTGATGGGCAGCTTGCGAGCGGCTAGATTCATCGCTTCCTTGGCCACGTCGTCCGGAATGCCCTCAACCTCGAAGATGATCCGTCCCGGCCGGATGACTTCGACCCAGAATTCGGGGTCGCCCTTGCCCTTCCCCATCCGCACCTCGGTCGGTTTCTTGGTGACAGGTTTCCAGGGGAAGACCCGGACCCAGAGCTTACCCCGCCTTTTCATGAAGCGCGTGATGGTGATGCGGCCAGCTTCGATCTGGCGCGCCGTCAGCCAGCAGGGTTCGAGCGCTTGAAGGCCGAATTCTCCGAAGGTAAGGTCAGCTCCCCGGCTGGCCTTTCCCCGCATCCGGCCCCTCTGGCTTTTGCGGAACTTGACTTTGCTCGGCATCAACATGGTCAGATCTCCTCGACCTCGGCCGTCTGGGACGTCATCTTGGCCTTCTCGACGTCTCCCCGGTAGATCCAGACTTTGATCCCGATCTGCCCGTAGGTAGTGAACGCCTGGGTGAAGGCATAGTCGATGTCAGCGCGCAGGGTCTGAAGGGGAAGCCGGCCCTTGAGGTACCACTCGGACCGGGCGATCTCGACTCCGCCCAAGCGTCCCGAGCACATCACCTTGATGCCCTTGGCGCCCATCTTCAGGGCTATGTCTACGGCCTTGCGCATGGCCCGCCGATAGGCGATTCTTTTCTCGAGTTGGACGCCGATCCCTTCACCAACCAGCAGGGAATTGAGCTCCGGCTTGTCGACCTCGCGGATATCCACGTAGACTTCCCGCTTGGCGATCCCCTCGAGGAAGTTCTTTAGGCTCTCGATCTCCTTGCCTCCCCGCCCGATGATGATTCCGGGACGGGCGGTGTGGATGATGACCCTAATCTTGGGGCCGACCCGTTCGATGACGACCTCGGCGATGCCGGCATGGTAGTACTTGTTCTTGATCTCCTTCTTCATCTTGAGGTCCTCATGGACCAGCCGGCTGTAGTCCTTGCCTCTGGAAAACCAGCGCGAGGACCATGTCCTGTTGAACCCCAAACGAAAACCGAGCGGATGAGTCTTCTGGCCCACTGTTTATCTCCCTTTCTTTTCCTCTAGATAGACATGGACATGGCTCATTTTCTTTTGGACGCGATAAGCCCTGCCCATAGGCGCCGGCCTGACCCTCTTCGCCTGGGGGCCCTGGTTGATATAGATCTGGCCGATGAAGAGGTTATCAACATCGATGTTGGACACCTTCTGCTGGGCGTTGGCGACGGCCGAGCGGAGGACTTTTTCGATGATCTGGCTGGCCTTCTTCTTTTCCGAGAAGTGCAGGATGGCCAACGCCTCTCCCACAAACCGGTCGCGGACGAGGTCCGCCACCAGCCGGGCCTTCTGGGGAGAGATCCGGACAAAGCGGGCGATGGCGTGCGATACGTAGCTTTTCTCTTCCATCTCACTTGCCTATCTTGATGGCCTTGGCCGCCTTGGAGGTATGGCCCTTGAATGTTCGAGTCGGGGAGAATTCACCCAGCTTGTGTCCCACCATGTTCTCGGTGATGAAGACGGGGATGAATTTCCTCCCGTTGTGCACGGCGATAGTGACGCCGACCATCTCCGGGATGATGGTCGAGCGGCGGGACCAGGTCTTGATCACCTTTCTCTCCTTGACGGAGCGCATGGCCAGGACCTTCTCCCGAAGAGGGGAATCGATGAATGGACCTTTCTTGAGAGACCGGGTCATGGCTATTTACTCCTTCTCCGGACGATGAATGCCTGCGTCCGCTTGTTCTGCCTCGTTTTGTATCCCTTGGTGGGGATCCCTTCCGGGCTGACCGGATGACGTCCGCCCTTGGACCGTCCCTCGCCTCCGCCGTGCGGATGGTCGATCGGGTTCATGGCCGTGCCGCGGACGCGGGGACGCCAGCCAAGCCAGCGGCTCCGGCCGGCCTTGCCGATCGTGATGTTCTGATGGTCAAGGTTGCTGACCTGACCCACCGTTGCCCGGCAGTCCTGGTGGATCTTCCGGATCTCCGAAGAAGGCATTCTCACCTGGGCATAGTCTCCTTCCTTGGCCAGGATCTGGGCGCCGCTCCCCGCGGCTTTGGCGATCTGCCCGCCCTTGTTCTTCCTAAGCTCGATGTTGTGGATGATAGTTCCAAGCGGAATGAAGCGCAAGGGCATTGCATTTCCGGGAAGTATGTCCACTTGGGCATCCGAAGAGATGATTGTCTGCCCGACGCTGATGTTCAGCGGCGTCAGAATGTAGCGCTTCTCCCCGTCCCTGTATCTGATGAGGGAGATGAAGGAGGACCGGTTGGGGTCGTACTCGATCGTTTCCACGGTGCCCGGGATGTCGATCTTGTCCCGTTTGAAGTCGAGCGCACGGTACATCCTCTTGTGGCCGCCTCCGCGGTGCCGCATAGAGAGATGGCCGCGCGAATCCCTCCCTCCGGAGACGGGGAGGTATTCGATCAGCGGCTTGTAGGGGCTTCGGGTCGTGAGCTCTTCATAAGTCAGTCCTGTCCGGTGTCGCAAGCCTGCAGTCTGGGGCCGGTATGATTTGATCGCCATGTTATACCGCCTCGAAATATTCGATCATTTTTTCGCCTTCTTTGAGCTTGACGTAGGCCTTCTTCCAGTCGCTCCGCTGGCCCTGGCCGCGGCCGACACGCCGCCATTTTCCGACTTGATTCTGGGTGCGGACGCTCTCAACTTTAACCTTGAACAGCTGTTCCACCGCCTTTTTGATCTCCGTCTTGTTGGCCCGACTCGCCACCTGAAAGCAGACTTCCCGGTTTCTTTCCTTGAGCTCAGTACTCTTCTCGGTGATGATCGGCT
>Ga0153916_10001512_pt1 | contig 16695 bp, 12 predicted proteins | sample Opewatmetagenome_FD_109642 | JGI IMG/M metagenome (GOLD analysis project Ga0153916, IMG submission 109642) | Freshwater wetland microbial communities from Ohio, USA - Open water 3 Core 3 Depth 4 metaG | ecosystem: Environmental > Aquatic > Freshwater > Wetlands | place: USA: Ohio, Lake Erie... | reverse complement strand
CTTTGACAAGCTCGGCAATCTTGCGCGGTTTATAGCGGTAATAGCCGCCGAGCCCCTTGCGAGAGTCAAAGATCGGCCCATTAGGAGACATCTGGGCCTGTATTCTTGTAATCGCGTTTCCCTGGAGCCGTAATCCTCGACGCGCTGCCTCGCGAATTATCCAATAAAGCGGCACGTGGGCGAGCGAGTCTTCAGCATACCCGCCTCCCACATTGGCGTGCACGCCGGCAAACCAGACCTGACTGATCCGCTCCTCATCCAAGTGTTCGCTTGTCTCATTCTGCGGTTCGGTTTCCTCCGTCCAGAGCACGGGATGGAAGGTATTTCGTTCGTCATCAATCGAGAGGGCATGATAGGCTTTTTCAATTGCGCCCGACGCAATCCGGTCGTTCATCGACAACGGCCAAAAATAGTGATCCCAGGCGCGGGTCAGTTCATCGACCGGAAGACCGTACGCATCGACCGTGTCCCATAGTCCGAGGAAAGCGAACTTGACCTCTTCGGTGGTTGCCTTCTTGGTGCTCACTCGCTTAGGCGCTCGCCGTCGAATTCTCTCGCCAATTCTCGTGCGGGCCCCTTTGCGGTAGGCCCACCATTTCGCGTGCACGCTCTGCCACAACTCACCTTCGGTTGCGCCGCGAGCCAATCCTTGATCATAGACGAGATCAACCAATACTCGGATGGTAAACGCTCCCCGGCTAAAACCGAAAGCATAGATTCGGTCACCGGGTTCGTAGTTTCTGCTCAGGAAGGCGTAGAGCTGTTTGACATTGCGTTTGAGGCCGAATCCGAGCGCCCCACCGAGGACGGCCAGAGGCATAAACGACGATGCCCCGACGCCGTCGTCGTAATAGGCAATCTGATCGGGTCCGGAGAGGTCGAGGGCTTCGTACACCCGCCACACATTGGTCCTAATAAACTTGGCCGAGCTGTTGCCGGTGCCGTCTGAAAATAAAGCGATGTTCTTAGGCACGTCGAACCCTCCTTCATGAAAATCAGTTAAAAGCCGAGCTTCATTTTGAAGAATAGGGCGCGAAACAACCGGGTCATGGCGGCAACTCCCGCGACTTGATCTCGCGTGTGGGGATCTCGTCTATGGGGGGCAGGCCGTGCGGTGGAATCTCGGCCGGAGGCGGGAGTGTGCGTAGCGTGGCATCCATGGTTACCAGCAGTACGGTGGCGGCGTATTCATCGGTCCAGTAGTCACTATGCCCATTGCCTTCGCGCGGTAGCGACTCGCCAAACCCGGCTGGATTGCCGTTGCGGCCAACCGCCTCTACGTACGCAGCAGCTTCGTGCCCTGTGAGCCAGGCGCCGAATTGACCGGCCGGAAACGCAAGCCATAACACCCAGTCGCTACGCGAGTGGGCTTTTAGCACCTTCACCGCCGCCCCAGGCGCGCCCGCGAGTGGTTGACCGGTCCCGGCTAGCGCCACTGGAACGGCGGCAGCCATCAGGCTCACAATAGCTAGTGTCGCCCCGGCGGGGCTCGCCACACCGGGCTGACACATTGTCTCGGCGATCAGACGGCAGCCGAGCGAATGACCGACGAATGAAATCAGCCGGCTGGCAGGCCGGGTCGCGATCAATTGGGAGAGAAAAGCGGCAAACGGGGCGACTGACTGCAACGCCCGCCCAACATCGACGGGGTAGCCGGCGAAATCGAAAATCGAGAACGGGCCGACGGCTTCGTTGCCTGGCCAGTGAAACTTCGCGACCGCATCGGGCGCGACCCGGCTCTTTTCCAAACCGGGCCGCAGAATGTCCAGGTACTGGTCATAGCTCTTCTCGGCCACGGATTCCGAATTATTGAAACCATGAACCAGGACCAATAGGTGGCGCCAGTCGATATTCTTCTCGAGGCCGTTTTTGTCCTCGACTGTCGCCCGCACCGGACCACCACGCTCGGGCTGGCTGCGAAGCGAAAGCGTGAACTCGCGCGGCGTTGGCCCGCGTAGCGCCATCGGCTCAAGCCTTTCGTAAGCTCTGCAACGCGGCAACCACATCGCGCGTTATCGGCGCGAGATAGCCGCCGACGATTCCGAGCACCACGCCGACCAGCAAGGTCGCGAAATCGTATTTTTTGACGTTTGCGACGATCGCCAGTTCGACGAACAGGACCGTGAGAGTGATCGACACAGACTGCATCCACAGCTTCCAACGGCTGCCGAGCGCGATTTGGATGCCGTCGAGGTTGCGCTGGATGCGGTGGCCGACCCGGTTGCGGGCGTCAAGGGCGACAGGATCGGACTCACGGGGCCCTGCCTCGGCGCGCGCCACGACCTGACTCACATCCTTAACGTCCGCGCCTTGGGAAAGGACGGCGAGCAGTGGAAAATGAGTGTGTGGGTATTCGAGCGCGATCTGCGCCGCGGCGTTCATCTGCGCGACTACCTGCTCGACCGCCAGGTCGTAGAACGCGTTGGTCTCGCCCCCCGTCGCGAGCTCGACCAGAGTCGCTTGCGCCTTCGCAACGTCGACCGGAAGGCGGCCACTGTGGATGACGTTGGGTCCTGCGTTGACCGCCTCGACCGTGAATCTCTCAGCCCGCACCTTGAACCAGCGCTTGAGCCATCTGCGCTGATAGCCCCGGCGAATCGGAGTTAGTTCTTTGATGACCTGCAGGATCGCCATAGCGAGGGTGCCAGCAATGGCCAGCGCGCCAGCGTAGGTTAGCGCCGTACCGCTCAATCCTTCGATCCCACCCGATATGCTCTTCAAGATTTCCGTCATAACTCTCCCTTACATTTCCCGCGAAAGCGCGCGGCAGCGATTAAATACATGGTGAGTAGACAGCAAGAGTACTGTCAGAGTACTTTCTCATTAACATTATCAACAAAAATGGTTCCGACACCAATTTTCTCTTCCTGGGGTGGTAAGTGCTACGTTTCAAGAATTGGACTTAATCCGGCTTTTCATTTACCCCCCGCTCTGGGTACCTTGAATGTTCCCCGCTTTCTCACCACCCGCATCGCTGATCTACCGCCGCCAGTACCTCGCGGTAGAACTTTTGATCGTGCCAGTAGCTGACGTGACACTTGCCCCAGAACCAGAACCAACGCCGGTGCTCGTGGATGTCTCGGTAAAAAACAAGCCGGGCGCTTATCGGATCCAGAGGAGAATAGATGTTGACCCAGTAGAGGTTGTCCTGCGGATTGCCGTTGTTATCCTGGATGGAGCTATCGCTCGAGAGCAAATCCGGCACCTGGCGAAAGCCGTGCAGATCGTTCAGGATATGAGCCCGAACGGTCTCATAAACTTTCACCCTGCTGCGAAAGAAATACAATACCTTGTTTAAAGGTGATCCAAAGGTGATGAAGGTGCGTAGGCGCCTGAATTCTTTTTCGCTTACTGGGGCAAACGCGGTATGGCCACTGTCTTGGAGAGTCTGTGTGAGCTGGCCGATTAACTCGTGGGCCTTTGCATTGTCCTCGGGCGGCAATCCGTTAATATGCGTCGCCAAGTCAGCCAGAAGCCTCTGAGCCTGCGCCCCCGTAGAGCCCGTCACTTGGGTTTCAACCCGAAGCCAGTTGATCGCGTCGTATCCGATGACCGACCCGAGGGAATGGCCCGCAACGGCAACCGAGGTGTACTGGGGGTCTCGGAGCAATGCCCGTAGCTTCCGTGTAGCCTCTTTGAGAATCTCGGACCGGGTCTTGAAGAACGCAGAATTCTCATCCGCTGTCGTGTACAACGCAATGTCCGCGAGGTAGGCGACGAAGATTCCTTTGACGAAGAGCGCGACGAGCAGGAGGAGCGTGACCACCAGTAGATCCCACACCCCGTCTCCGAGTCCGACGCGGAGCTCATGAACGATCGGGGAAAGACAAAACCCAAGCGCGCACAGCGGCGTCGGGCTGAGGAACCGGACGAGTAACCAAACCAGTAGCACTAGGGTAATCACGGAGAGGGGTAGGAACCAGCGTCTTGCGCGAATCTCCATCGTCCAGCGACGGAGTTCGCCCAAGCTGCTGACGACCTCTTTCGCTCCGGCTACAACCCCGGAAAAGATTCGGCTCAGAATAGCTTCCGTATATTGCCCGCGAAAGGTTCGCTGGAAGGCTCCGACCATTTCGCGAACAGGATTAGGCTTCATTTTCAACAGACGTATTAGCTCCCGTACCTGCTCTGGAATGGAAGCCGCCAGCGCTATCGCTGCGACCACCACACCGAGAAATAAGAGCAATGCCAGTGAGCCGTTCCACGTGGTCAGCGCGGGTAAGACAGGTCGGAAAGCATCGCCGAAGCTCTTCCAAAGATCGCTCAAGCGAGCCACAAGATACCAGGCCATCCCAGCGAGAACTAGACAAATCACGGAAACGTAAATCAGGCGGCACAGTTCCCGACAAAACTCGAAGCTGAGGCGAAAAAAAATCCGCGCCTTACCGCCATTCTGGCCCGCTCGCTGGATCAGCAACGGCAGGTTGAATGCAAATCGCCTCAGAGGAGTAAAACCTGTTACCAGCAACCACCTGACCACATCCTGGAAAGAGGCCTTGCCCTGGCACAGAGCCGCCCAGTAAAACTCGTAAACGTCCGCACGGAAGACGGCGGCACCGGTGGTGGAATCACTCGCGACCACATTCAGACAGTGGTCGAACACCCCCTCCCTGCCGAGCTTGAAATGAGTGGTTGTCACCTTGTTCCCTTCGCTTGCAAGCGTGGTCTTTAGCCCGTTCACAAAGTTATCCAGCGGCTGGAAAGGTTGCTGCTGCCCAATGCCGTGGATGACCATGATCGCCTTCAGGTCTGCGCGGCCCCCCTCCAGCCCAATATTAGCAACCGGAAACGTCCCTCCACCGATCGGCACGTTGGCCGCCGACTTACCTTGGGACGAGTCAATGACCATATTCTCCTCAGAGTCAAAAAATTATGAGTGGCACAGACATTAATTAATTACCTACCCGGCATTGTCTTTCCGGATAGCCCTGAGTCTTGTTCTATAATTTTCCAGATCCGCTCCCCGTAGATCCACATATTTGATCAAGAAATCCGCAAAGACGGCCCGGACCACCTTCTTGGCATTGTCGATATCCTCGTCAACAAATTTACCGATTTTTTCCAGATCTTCGCCGGCCTTTTTTACCGCAGCGTCGTGAGCGCTGATTTCAACCTCGACCTTTTTGAGATTATATTCAGCTTCCTTCAGTTTCGGACCTGCGTCGATTTCTTCCTGCTTTAGCACCGCGTATTGTCTTTCCGTCGTTGCCAATGCGTCTTTGTTTTCCGGAGTTGGCTCCCTTTCAACTTTGGCTTTCATCTCGGCAACAGCCGTCTCCTTCTTTTTTACATCCTCACTGACCTTCTTCAATTTTGCGATTTCTGTTTCTATTTTTGCCTTTTCCTTGCTGGCAGCGATAGACGCTTCTTGCTCTTTCTTCTGTTCCGCTTCTTTCGCGGCCTTCAATTTCTCTTTGCTCATTTTGGATAGGACCTCGTCGCGGTTTTCAGCAACGGTTTTGAAGGCGGCAACGGCATTTTCCCGCGGCTGAGCCCCGCTCGTGTCGATTGTTTTCATAGCGGTCCGATCCAACACTTCTCTTTTCAGCAACCCATTTTGATCCGGCGAGATCTTCTTCGCAGTCCAGCCATCGGTGACTTTGACAACCAGACCCTTCGTTTCGTCCACGAGGTCCTTAAGCATTCTCCCTGTCCGGCTTTTGTGGCTTTCTAGCGCGGCGTTCCGCTGCTCTTCGACTAGGCGGGGCTGAGGTTCCGCTTGCTTTGTCTCTGTAGCTGGTTCGTCTTTGTCCTTAGGGGTTTTTTTCAGCAGTCGTTGGGCTTTATCCACCTCTCCCACACTGACCGCGCCCTTGGCAGCAAAAAGCGCGAGAGACTTGGCCCCCTGGATAATTGTCTCTGGGTCCGAGGAAAATCCCTTCACGTACCAATTGCCAACGTCGTCCTTGGCGACGACATAGTTTGTCTTTCCGCCTCCAGCCAGGCGAACGGTATTTACGTTCTGCCAATACTGTTTGTCGAACTCCTTGATAATCTGGGCTTCGTCCTGCCGTAAAGGCCCCCAGGCTTGCCGCCATGCGTGCTCGCTCAGCATATTCTTCCAAACGGCCGTCGAATCCTTCTGGAGACCCGTAAAAAGAAAACTATTGCGCAAATAAAAAGACGCCGGCCTGACGTAAACCATGTCCGCTCGGTGCGCGGACGCTGCTTCTATCGCGGCTTCCAGGTCTTTCGCCTCGCCCGCCGATCCTCTCCTGAGGGCTTCGACGTGCTCATACTGCAACTTTGAAATCACCATATCCATGACCTGCCTAGGATCGTTCGTGATCGCGGACGGCAATTCGGTCGCACCTTTCAATCCGTCGATGAGTCTGCCTTTCTCGCCTGGCTTCGTATTCTGTCCGCTGGGCTCATTCTCGGCTTTGAGCGCTCGCGCCTCGATGTCTCCTCGCAGCGCCGCCGAGTCCAGATAATTTTTTTTGGTCTGAAGCTCGTTAACTTGGGTCAAAATGGCGTTGCCGATTGCCTGGAGTAGCGGAACATACGGTTGTGCCTCCGTTCTCTGCGCTTGCTCGAATAAAACGTTGAAATTTCCCAACATGAGTATTTTTTGCGCGAACCCTACCAGGCCATCCAGAAGACGCTCCTTTTCACGATCAACGGTAATAGAAGATACGTTTTGTTTATTTTTTTCTTGCAAGTAACTTTCTATAAGCTCTTCGAGTCCGGAACTCAGCCGACCCTTTTCCAATCCGATCGCCGAGCCTTCGGTGAGTTGCTTGAATTGATTCGAAAGTTCAGCTGGGACGATATTCCCGATTGTATCGGCCGCCGCAGTTGGTCCCTTGACGATTCCAAATCGCCGCTCCTCTCCCGACATCTTGTCTTTTTCCCAGGTCTCAACTGGTAAAGGGTCATTTGCCCAGAAACTATCCGCTTGAAGTAAGGCATGTACGGTGGTTTCCGGCGCTTTAATGATCACGTCCCTAAACTCTTCTATCCGTTCTATCCGTCTGAGGCTTGAAGCTCCATCTCTCGCCGCGGGAACCTTGCATTGCTCGGGCTTAGGAAGCAGTTGATTGATGTCTTTTCTTAGTTGTTTCAGAGCGGCGGTGTCATCGCTATCTTTGCGATAGTGCAGAAAAAGCGATAACTGGCAAAATTCCGTCAACTTGGAACCCATTTCAGCGGCAACCCGAAGGAGTTGTTTTTGCAACCGAGGTTCGTCAAATTCTGGCGTGTTCACGACCGTGATAAAGTACATGGTCAACCGCCATAGTCGGGCTAGAGCCTCACGTGCGTAGCTAAAAGATCCCGCCAGAGTGAGGGTGCGCTCAATGAATTTTCTAGAACCGGCCGTGTTAGGTTTGAACAGAAGTGTCGAATGAAATTCGATGAGCTTCCGCTCTTGCAGCATTTTGAACAAGAGATTGGCGTTTCTTGGGACACCGGGAAGATGATCGACGATCTGCTGGCAGCTCTCACTGGGAAAAGAGCGATCGTCTATTATTATATCGGGCAAGGTTTGGAATCTTCTCCACAACGCTGGGTAAGATTTTAGTGTGGTCGCGAGCTTGCAGTGTTCGGTAAAAACCCCGAGCGCTCCAGGATTACTTCTATATAATATCGATTTATTCTCTTGTGCAAAAAACTGCTTGTAGGCGGCTTTTAAAGGCTCCAGCTGCGCCGAGGCCCATAATTTTTTTAGTTCCTCATCGCCAAAAACATCATCGGGACGACTGATAAAATCGCCCTTCAAATCGTTCCAGATAGGTTCATCACCTTCGGAAAACTTCAAGACGGAAAACGCTTTGCCATAGTCGTTGAGCGCCTCTCTTCCGGCCTGGAAAATAATCGTGAGCTTGTTACCGAAAGCGCTTTTATAAAGACTCAGAATGGCATTGACCTGCTTCGCGTGTTCTTCGGTGAAGAAAGGGGATCCGCCCTCTTGGATTTCATCCAGGGGAATAAAGTCGGCCTGATACCCTCGCCTGCTGCGTATCACCTTGAGGGCATCCGGATCTTTACTTTTGCTTTCCAACCGGTCGCGAAGCTGAACCAGAAGAGGTTTGGCGCCCATGGCCATGGCTGCGAGCTGCTCGACTTGTACCTTGTCATCGTTGGCGAGAGGCCCTTTATACACGTCCACGTCGATCGTCAGGACCGCACAGCCGGCAAAGAAGGCAGCGAAAGCCACGAGTGAAAAGGTACCGATGGTCTTGAAAACATTCATTACAGTCATCCCTCTGTTTTCTTAGATTCCACATCCTTTGTGAGGTCGCGTCTTTGCTTATCTAGGTTCTCTCTCTCGTCTCCGATCTTCATGATCTCGTCGACGATCAATTTATCTTCCGCTTGCGGCGTGAGGGTCCGTTCTTTTATCAGTCCCGCCATGACCCCGAGCGCCTCATCGACGGCCTGAAAATAGGCCTCGGGATTCGATCCCATCACGACGACGAGGCGATGGTCTTTGGGCGCTTCGCGAAACCCTTCGGGACCGAACAGCACCAATCGCTTTCCCGTCTTGAGCTTTTCGATCTTATTGTCGCCGCTGCTGAACTCCAACTTGTCGCTTTTTTCGTTGAATTGGATGTGTGAATCCAGGGAATCTGCCATGCTTGCAGGGACCCAACCCGAGGCGAACTTCGTGGCGCTCATGAAGCTTGACTGTCCGTGGACTGTCAAGCGATAGATGCTCGGAGGAACCTGTTCCCTGGGATCGAACACGCCGAGATAATAAACTTGTTGGATCTCATGTGTCGGGGATCGGGCGCCGAGCAACGTTGCCACGGTAATGCCTCCAACTGTTCCTCCGATCATTCCCTCGGGCGAACACCCTGACGAAAAAAAGAACGATAATACCATCCAGATGAGTGACAGATTTCTAAGATGATTTGCCATGTCAGTCTTCTTCAAGCCCCTTTCCTTACGTCCGAGTGCTATTTCCGGCATTTGCCGAATACCCCGATATCACTGAAGCTCTTCATGCAAGCTGGCTATGTTGGGTTGCTGTCCTGAGAACTCTGCACTCACACACTCACCCCATATGCTTCTGTAAACGCTGCCTGCACATACAGTTGCCGGTGTCAGGCTTCAGTTGTTGCATAATTTTTTCCCATTCATTCTATTGTTGACCAGGGGAGGGCCAAACCGAAGTCGTGCCAGGACTCGCCGGCTTTGGGGTTCATTACTTTTTCGCCTTCTATCGCCCACCCGCGCCCCCGTCCAATATTAAAATCCTATAGATCAATCATAGGTTTTTCTTATAATGGCCCTTGACGTTCATGGGCCGGTTGGCGTAGATTCGCGCCGGTTAGAGCAGGGGACTTTTTGGGCGGGGATTCCTCTACAAGGACGTAGACGATGACACTCAATCAATTCATGTTTTTCGCGGCGATCGCCAAGCACGGCAGTCTCACCAAGGCGTCGCGGGAGCTGCGCATCAGCCAGCCTTCGGTTTCCCAACAATTGCGGCTGTTGGAGCGGGACTACGGCGTCAAGCTCTACCGGCGCAACGGCAGGGGGATCGAGCTGACCGAGGCGGGGCGGCTTTTTCTGAGCCGGGTCGCGCCGATTCTGAAGCAGGTGGAGCAAATCAGGAGGATTTTTCCCCGGCCGGCGGCGCGGCGCGAGAGCGTCCGGTTGAAAGTCGGCGGCACCTACAACCCCTCGACGCTGCTGCTTCCGGCGCTTGCCGCGCGCTTCAAGAAAAAGCATTCGCAGGTCGAAGTCGAGCTCAGAACCGTCAACGTGCCGCAGCTCGAACAGTTGGTGGCCAACGCTCAGATTGAAATCGGCGTCAGCACCCATCCGCCGCGCCATCCGGCGCTCGTCGGCGAACCGTTGCGGCGCGAACAAATGGTCCTGTTCGTGTCGCCCAGCCATCCATTGGCGCGGAAAAGCTTGGTGACGCTGGCCGATTTGCAGGTGTTCCCGCTGGTTGTCACGTGGGTGCGCAACGCCCCCGGGACGACGGTGAGATTGTTGAACGAGTTAGCCGATCAGGGAGTGAAGTTCAAAATCGGCATGCGCTGTGAGTCGCCCTACGCTATCAAGGAAGCAGTCAAGAAGAATGCCGGCATCGGCATCGTGTTCGAGGACCTGGTCCGGCGCGAGGCGGAGCTGGGCGCGTTCAAAATCCTGCGCGGACATGGCTTGAAGCTACTATCGCAATCGTTCGTGCTCTATCGCGCCGACCGCCCGTTGTCGCGCGCGGGGCAGGAATTTCTCGGGCTGCTGCGCGGGGTACGCTCGGGGAGACCACGCGCAAACGGCCGTATCGGCAGAGCGGACTCCCCGGCGGTCGATCATGGAGCGCGCTCCCTCAGATGGTCGTCTAGGCTTTAAATACCGCCCTTAAGGTTTCCACCCCGCCTTATTCAGTTGCTGATCCGCTTCCAGCGCATGGCTGAAGTCGTAAGCGCGCGCCGGCGCGATCGGCTCGCTCACGCCGGCGACCTGGGCGACGATGGCGAGATCGTTTCGCTGTGTCTCCTCGTCGACGGTGCCGTTGGCGGTAAAGGTATTGAGCAAATCGTCGTACATCCTTGCCGCCAGCGCCCTTTGCATGCCGGTGAACTTCGCCGCGCTGCTGATGGTGGCTTCACGATCCTTGCGCAGGAACCGGACCGCTTTGAGCATCGCTCTCATGAATCCCGCCATCAGCTTGGGCTTCTCCTTAATAAAGCGGTCGGAGGTCGCCACGGTCCCCCAGGAGTTTTTCACTTCGTTGCCGAAATAGAGCACTTCCTTCATCCCTTGCTCGAGGGCCGGATATCGATCCTCGGTGGACAGGATCGATCCTTCGACGACGCCCGAGACCAATATGGTCAAGCGGTTGCCGGTCGGCGCGGTGATGAAAGTTACATCTTTGTTGCCGTCGAGGCCGTATTTGGGAAGGATTTGCTTGAGCATGAAGGTCGCCGCGGCGGCCAGGCCCGTGGTGGCGATTTTCTTCCCCTTGAGATCTTTGATGCCCGCCATAGTCGGCCGCAGATAAAGCCACTGGTGCACCTTGTCATTGACCGCCAGGATGGTCTTGAGGGGCGCGCCGCCTTTGGCAATCGCTACCAGGGCGCTGCTGCCGGAGCCGGAGAACTGGACATTGTCGGTGATCAAGGCCTGAATGCCGGGAGTGGTTTGCATCTGAACGATGCGGAGATCGATCCCTTCCTCTTTCATGTAGCCGCGTTCCTGCGCGAGAGGAAAAATCGTGTACTGAAAAGATCTCGAAGCGAGGGCCAGATGGACCGGCTCCAGGCAGAATGCCGGCCGCCCCGCCATGAACGAGCCGAATGCCACGACCATGAAAATTGTGCTTTTGCGCATGAGAGCCTCCTTAAGCGTTCCCCCGAAGTGTGGATTAAAATATCCAGCGACGAATCGTCCTTTTACGGTTCCCAATCTTACTTATTCAACTGTTGTTCCGCCTGGCGCGCGAAGCTGAAGTGGGCGGATCAACCGGACTATCGTTCGCCTCCTCGCTCGCGGAACTGCGTCGGCGCGGCGATTCATACATACTCCGGGTGGCGGGAGATGCCAAGAGCCGGTCTTGCCGGGCCGGCGAAAAAGCTTCTGCGGATTCCGGGAACATGGTATCCTTAAGCATATGAGAATGAAGGAAGCGCTCGTTTTAGGGCTGCTGTTGTCCGGCTGTGCGACGGGGCCGGTGAGTCCCGGCATGACGTTGTTGGCGGGAATCAACCATTACCAGGATGAAATGGAACTGTTCGGCATGCGCTCCGAGCGTTGGCCTGAGCGGCAGCGGATGGGCGATTTTTTGAAGCTGACTTTTACCGCGGCGCTCGGCGGCTCGGCGGAGTTCAACCGGCTGGTGGAGATCGATCAACGGAAAAGGGAATTCCTGATCGCGCTGCGCGATTCGCCCTTGTCGACCGAGCGGGTGCGAGAGATGAGGGAGGAATTGGTCAGGATGAACCAGGAGATGAGCGGCCTCAAGGCGGCGGTGAAGCGGCAGATCGCCGCGATTCCGCTGGCGGCCGAGGAGGTCAAACAACGGATCGAGGGGATCGCCACCATCGGCCTTTTGACCCTCGCCATCGACGATTTCTCCGCGGCGCGCGATCCGAACGTCCCTCCCGCCACGGAGACGAAAGTGGGGCCGTACCTCGTTACGAGCCTGGTGAATTCCGCCTCGGTGCGGACGCCGGAAGGACAAAGTTACCGATGCTCGACTTTCGTCGTCGAGGAGCAGGGCGTGGGCATCAACTGCGAGCCAGCGGCGGGAAAATCGTAATGGCCTTTTGCCTCACGCTTTGATATCCAGCAGATTCAGCGCGCCGGCCAACTCGGCTGCGGAAAGCGTTCTTGCCTGCCACCAGCGAGCCAGCGCCGCCGCGCTCCTTTCTTTTCCGTAAATCGGTTTCACCGTGCGCATGAACTTGTCCCGGACATCCTGGTCCTTCATGGGATTGTTGGTGTGGCCCAAGGGATCGCGGGGAAAGATCGAAACAACGTCGCCGTCGCGGGTCGTCGCCTTCACCTTCATGGCCACGACATCGGGGTACATCGCGTTCACTTCGTCGTCGAGGCGGATGTGAATCTTGTTCATCAACGGGCGTAGCGCCTGATCTCGGTAGGCGGCTTCCTCGAAGGCGTCGACCCCGATGCTCCCCTCGACCAACACTTTGGCAAAGATGTAAGGCATGCTGTGGTCCGCCGTCTCGCGGGTTTTCGGGTCCCATTTTTCCGGCTCGCTGCCGATTTCAGTGAAGGCGAAGGTATAGGTGCCGATGTCGATGGCGCTGATTTCGCGCCAATCGACCTTCGAACGCAGCTCCAGCGCCGCCCATACCGGGAGCTGGGCGTTGTACTCCACGGGCCAGGCCTTGAGCTGCACGTCCGGCGAACGATAGGGGCCGCCGGCGGTGGGCAGCGGCTCGAATTCGAACGGCCCGGTGATCAAGTCCCACAAGCCATGTTTACCTTCGAACGGACGATCCGGTCCGGTCATGCCCTCCGCCGCGAGCAGCGCCGCGAAGACGCCGTTGCGCGTCGCGAATGACGTCGCGGCGCCTTTCCAAAGCGACAGTTCACCCGCCCGCGTGTTGCGCATCGGAATGTTGGCCACCGCGGTGATCGCCACGGCTTCGCCGATCCGCCGCGGCGACATGCCGAGCAGATGGCCGACGCCGGCGGCGGTGCAAATGCCGATGGCGAAGCCCTGGTCCCATCCTTTATATCTCAAACCGGTGGCGTCGCTGAGGCGGACGAAGAGTTCATAGGCGATCACCATGCTGGCAATCAGCCGCTTGCCGTCGGCGTTCGCCGCTTCCGCGAGCGCTAAAAAAGCGCCCAGGCAATCGCTCGGATGGCCGCCCGGATATTGGTCGTTGAAGTCGAGATTGCGGATCATCGCCGTGTTCACGAAGGCCGCGCTCTCCGCCGTGGACTTCTCGCCGTGAAACAGGATGCGGCCCGGATAGCGCTGCGGCGCGGCTCCTCGCGCCAGGCCGAGGCCGATCCGCGCCGACTCACAGTCATGGGCGGCAATGGCGCAAGCCAAGCTGTCGACGAGAAAACGGGTCGCGGCGGCAATAACTTCGTCCGGTAACTTTTCGTAGGAAAACTCGGCGGCGAAGTCGGCGATTCGGCGAGTTAGATTGTCCATGTTTACTTTAAGACCTCGTCGGCGATTTTCGTTGCCTTGGGCCAAATTTGACTGATGGTATCTTCGCTGTAGTTTCTCAATCGATTATTCCGTTCCCGAGCCCCCATGTGCTTACCGTGGCTCCCCAGACCCAAATTAAGGTGTTTGACGCATCAATTTCGCCCGGACGATGCTCGTAGTCAACACAATTTCGCCATTGCGCGGCAAAAAGACCGAGATCACCGCCCGGCGCTACGGTAGATTGCGAACGGAGCATGGTATAAAAAGGAATGGACAAATGAACCCCCGGTTTAAAATGCAGCTGATTCGATTCGCGGTGGTGCGGCGACGGAAACGGCTCGCGGAATGGTTTCGAAAATCGGCCCTCCCGTCCATTTCCGATCGGTCACGCCGTTTTGGCGTATTAGTGGCGGTGCTGCTTATTTGCTTGGCGTCCGCTGCGCCTGCTTCTCCCGCGGAGCTGGTGGTTTCCGCCGCGGCGAGTCTGAGCAACGCTTTTAAAGAAATCGGCGCCGAGTTCGAGCGCGCCCGCTCCGGGACAAATGTCATCTTTAACTTCGCGGCGTCGGATATACTGGTCAAGCAGATCGTCGAAGGCGCTCCTGTGGACCTGTTTGCGTCGGCGGACCAGGAATCGATGGATAAAGCGGCGAAGGAGAATGCTATTGATCAAGCAACGCGTCGTAATTTTGTCGCCAACCGGCTCGTGTTCGCGGTCCCCCGAGACTCCCGTCTTTCGTTCGCGTCGCTTGCAGATTTGCGGCGTAAAGAATTAAAACGTATCGCCGTCGGCCAACCCGCAACCGTGCCGGCGGGCCGCTATGCGAAGGCCGCTCTCGATCAAGCTCGACTTTGGGATGTTCTCCGGGACAAGTTCATCTACACGCAAAACGTCCGACAGAGCCTCGATTATTTGGCCCGGGGAGAAGTGGATGGCGGTTTCGTCTATGCGACGGATGCGGCGATCGTGAAAGATAAGGTTAAAATTGCCTTCGACGTTTCGACTCCCCAGCCGGTGTTGTATCCCATCGCGGTTACGAAACAGAGCAAAGATGCCAAACTCGCCAACGAATTCCTACAATTGCTTGGATCCGAGGTGGGCCGGAGAATTCTTCAGAAGTACGGTTTCGGCAATCCTTAACTTTAGCCATCCCAATGAGTGACGCCCTCGTACCCCTCCTGTTAACCTTAAAGGTTGCCGTAACGGCGACCTTGATTGTCGTGTTTTTCGGCGTCGGCTGGGCCTATGTGTTCAGCCGCTGTCGATTCTGGGGGAGTCATTTACTCGACGCGGTTTTTACTCTTCCGATGGTGATGCCGCCCACGGTGCTCGGTTACTATCTGTTGGTTGTTTTTGGCCGGCGCGGTTGGATCGGAGATTGGCTCGAGCAAACCCTAGGCATTCGATTGATCTTTACCTGGCAAGGCGCGGTCGTCGCTTCCGCTACGGTCGCGTTCCCGCTGGTCTTCAAAGCCGCGCGCGCCGCATTGGAGGGTGTGGATCATCATCTGGAAAGCGCCGCGCGGGTGTTGGGCGGGAGTGAGCTGGCGGTATTTTTTAGGGTGACGCTGCCCTTGGCTTGGCGCGGCATTTTGGCCGGAACGATGCTGGCCTTTGCCAGAGCGATGGGGGAGTTCGGCGCGACGTTGATGATCGCCGGCAGCATTCCGGGCCGGACGCAGACGATTTCCATCGCCATCTATGAAGCGGTGCAGGCCGGCCAGGACGGCATGGCGAATTTTTTGGTGCTGCTGACTTCGGCCGTCTGTATCAGCGTGCTGGTGGCGTCGGGAAGATTGCTGCAGCGATCGTTTTAGGTTTCGTTTTTCCCAGGGGTCCATGAAACTGGACGTGCAAGTTCGCAAGACGTTGAGAGCCCAAGACCATGTCTTTGAACTGGATGTGGAGTTTGGCTCTGAGAAAAATCTCATCGTCATCTTCGGCCCGTCCGGGGCGGGCAAGAGCGTGACGATTCAGGTGATTGCCGGACTGATAAATCCCGATCGAGGCCGCATTGTGCTCAACGGGCGAACGCTGTTCGACTCGGCCTCCGGCGTCAATTTGCCGGCGCGGCAGCGCAACGTCGGCTATTTGTTTCAAGACTACGCGCTGTTTCCGCACCTCAACGTGGCGCAGAACGTCGGATTCCCGCTGCGGCGCTCGCTATGGAGCCGAAACGGCAACCACGACGGGGAGGTCCAAGAATTTCTGGAGAAGTTCGACTTGGCGCATCTCGCCGCCAGCTATCCGCGCCAGTTGTCCGGCGGCCAGCGCCAGCGCGTCGCGCTGGCGCGCGCTCTCATACGCAAGCCGGATATCTTACTGCTCGATGAGCCCTTTGCGGCCCTCGATCCGTTGCTCCGCGATAAGACGCGGCGGGAGTTGAAGTCGATTCAAGCGGGCTTCGCCGAGCCGATGGTGATCATCACTCATGATCCCATCGACGTCGAAATGTTCGCCGACGATTTGATCGTTCTCGAAACGGGGAAAGTGGCTCGGCGGATCGCCGTGGATGGACAATTCGACGGCGCGGGCCGGGCCGCCAAGATTCGCAGCGCACTGGGACTCGATTAACTCATCGAAGAACGGCTTGGCGGCCTACTTGTCCGGGCGCGTCGCGTTGACGCCGCCGGGCGTTTTAAACCGGCGCCATTGGCCGCTCCAGTCGCAACCGCATTTTTGACAGCGCCACTCAGTCATCCCTTCCCACTCCTCGCGGTCGGCGCGTGCGGCATGACCGGCCTTGATCAAACGCTCGAGCGATGGCGTGATCGGGCCGTGGAGAATGGGCACCACCTGCGCCGCTCCGCACTCCGGGCAAAGAGGACGCTTCTTGGCGGCGGATTTTTTTCGCTTCACGGGGTGTTGTTTCGAACGGCGCGGCTAGAGCGTTTTGCGCACCTCGCGGGCGACATCGACAAGCAAGCGCGCCTTGGCGTCGGCAAGCTCGCGGCTGATAGTCATAAGACCGCAGTCTGGAGCGAGCCAAAGATTTTTCGGCTCGACGTACTTCAATGCGCCGCGCACGTGCTCGACGACTCGGTTTACCGGCGGAACCGGCGTGTCGCTCGGGTCGACGCAACCGAACATGATGGTTCTGCCT
>Ga0153916_10001511_pt1 | contig 16707 bp, 19 predicted proteins | sample Opewatmetagenome_FD_109642 | JGI IMG/M metagenome (GOLD analysis project Ga0153916, IMG submission 109642) | Freshwater wetland microbial communities from Ohio, USA - Open water 3 Core 3 Depth 4 metaG | ecosystem: Environmental > Aquatic > Freshwater > Wetlands | place: USA: Ohio, Lake Erie... | reverse complement strand
TAACCCCTGAAGCTTCACTCCTGGATTTCTCCATACTCCCCATATCCGAATTCCCTCAACAGCGCCTTAGTAATACCCTTCACCATCCCCATCGAGTCCGAAGCCACTGTCACCATCTACAACATCCTGGGTCAGAAGGTCCACCAATTCACCTTCCCCCCTCTATCACCGGGAGTGCATCGAGTGGTCTGGAATTCCGGTTCCTGTGCTTCCGGGATATATATTGTTCGCTTGATGTCTAACGGCAAGCAGTTTAATCAAAAGGTAGTGCTGCTTAGGTAGGTCGGGTTCCAAAGAAACCCGACAAAAGGTCTGGATTCCCGCCTACGCGGGAATGACATGAAGTGAAATTCCTGGGAGTGCATCGTATCGTCCCACGAGAGAAGTCACTTGAGAGAAATCGACGGCGGGTAGAAAATGGTAGAGGTACCAGCGTCCACGGCATGGTACAAAGTCACGGCAGCCATGGGCTGCATCTTGATGGAAAGCACTGATTCGCCGAACGGGCGGTTTAGTTTTTGTGCGACGTCAAGCATCGTGTTCTTGAAACGCGATATGGGTTTGCCTTCGATGTTGGTGGAAACGTCCATCGTAAGGTCGCTCCCCCACTGGATCTGGAACCGCGCAGGGATGTCCCGCTGAAGGGTTTCAGGCGTGACGTTTAACACCCCAGCCACGATTTTCAAGACTGAATCGGGAGTCATCTCCTGTGCCGCGAACAGGTACTTCTTGGTCACCACCCGCAAGGGCATGGGATTGTCCTCCCGATATCGCTTCACAAAACTTCCCACTTCCGCACTATCCTTCGCCGCAAATTCAATCGGATAATTCCAGACCACCGCTCCCTTGAGTTTCAATCGCAATTCCTTTTTCGAGAAATCAACGATTAGGTATGGCGTTTTGGAACGCGCCAGCTCAAGCTCGGCTTGGACTAGCTGGTACCGTTCCTGACCGGCGACCTGATTCCATGCGCCTTTCGCAGCAGCGGGAGCAGTCCCGGGCTTTTTCTGGCGTTCACCGCAGCCATTCGCGATTAGAAAGGCGATGACCGGAAATACCCACAAGGGTGTGCCTGTCATGGGCATGACGGTATGTCCCTGCATCATTCTGAACGAAGTGAAGAATCTGAAGTGCGCGGGCGGGACGCCCGTGCCACATGTTGAGTGTGCGGTCAGGTGTCCCCACCTGACCGAATTCCGAAGACCCTTCGCTGCGCTCAGGGTGACGGAAAGCGGGTTGGAAGCCGGTGCCACGAGTCGCCTATCGTGCTAAGACCTTAGAAAATATAGACCGGCGTTCCGACCTGGACTCGATCGTATATGTATTTCAGGTCTTTGGATCCCAACCGAACGCATCCATGAGTCACGCTGATTCCCAACAAACGTTCGTAGATAGTACCGTGAACGAAGTAGCCATTGCCAAACCCAAGCGCGAAATCGCCTAACATCTCAGGATCGTATCGTTCGTTAGGGTCTTTGGGAAGCGGTTCGTTCTCTTCGTAGAACGCCCAATCGGGCTTGCGCCACCAGGGATCCACCAGCTTGCTGTCGACACGGAATACACCCGCAGGTGTGTCGAATATCCACCGTCTGCCTGACGTAGTGTCCACTAACACCCCGCCGGAGCCGGTGGAGCAGGTCGCCTGGTACAGAACGGAATCTTGTGTTCGAAGGGATAGCCGGTTGGCGTACCGGTCGATGACGATGTATGGTTTCGAAGGCGCTAATTTGGCAAGCGCCTGTTCCGACCGCTGCAATTCCTTCTTGGCGCGGTTGAGATCCTCCGGCAACTGCGGCAGCGCCGAATCACTGTAGGCAGCTGCTTCCTGAACGATCATGCCCTGATCAGCGATGACGGTGAGGTAGACGAAGATCGCCGTCAGGAGGATGCTGAGGATCATCGAAATGATGATGGGATGTTTTCTCATTCGATCCATGCCAGCCACCCCCAGGCTCTGATCTGGGGGAGGCGAAACTAACTCGTTGCGTCAGGTCGGAATGCCCGACACCCCGTCGAGGTCTCGTTCTGAACATTTACCCTTGCGTCATTCTGAACGAAGTGAAGAATCTAAAGTGCACGGGCTGGAAGCCCGTGTCACGGCCTCCCCTGCGTCATTCCGAACGAAGCGGACAATCCAATCCGTACGGACGGGACACTCATGAGACGCACTTAGTGATGACGGGATGTTATCTCTGGCCATTGATCCGAACGTCTGACGATGGTCACAAGAGTGCCGACCTCGACGTATTTCATAATACTATCCATGTCCTCGTTCATCAAGGCGACACAACCATCGGTCCAGTCGCGGTTCTTGCCGCCACCGCCATGGATTTCGATGTTTTTCCCTATCCGCGCATGGCGGGTGATTAGTCCCTTGGATTTGTTGGTTCTAAATCTCTTCTGGTCTGCGTCGTTAGGATAATCAAGGAGTAAGGCTTTGTAATACTTGCTGCCGTTCCGTCTGACATCCGCTATTCGATATTTCCCTTCCGGAGTGGCTCCGTCGCCAGCAAAAAGCTTCTGATTAGCAGAATTGTAACCAATTTCACAGGAGTACGACCGGACCAATTTCCCCTCGTGCACCATATACGCCTTATGAACCGACTTGTCCACTATGACGGCGTGGTTCCCTTTGGATCGAGAATCCGCCAATGTCTCCTGTACCCAACGCCGCCATTGGGACTTCAAGTGAGCTTCATTGTTCGAGTATTCCGCCAGCAATTGGCTCAGCTGATTCAAATAAGAACGACTCCTCCTGACCGCGGTCAACGCCTCTTCGTACTCGGCGTTCTGGACCAGATTGTCGCACATCTGGTAACCCAGTTCCGCCGAAGACCAGAACCGCTGGGCTTCCCGGGACATTAAGGAGCCATTGATTGCCTCGTGCCACTCCTGCAGTTCGTTCTTCAAGGCATTCTGTTCAGCCTGGGCTTTGTCTCGGAGCTTCTGCTCTTCGCCCCGGGCTACAGAAGCGCTCTGATTGGCAAACTCGATTGCCTGCGCGAGTAATGAATCTGCAAACCTGAAATCCCGAAAAGGTCCGAAGCGTCCTTTCTGACGCGCCATCTCCATCCAACCTTGTTGCAACGTTTCCTCGGCAAGGCGATAGGTCGGCTCGGAATATCTCAGAGCCCCAGCTGCGGCTGCCGAGTCTAACGCTGCTTTGGCATTTGCCAACCTCGTCTCAGGAGCTTTCTGGCACCCTATCAGTAATAGGATTCCTGCTAATAGTGAATACGTATATGGATGATATTTATGAGGATTCATCTATGACAGAGGTGCGCGTTTCCCGATCGGGCGGATTCAAGATGAGGGATGGGGGTGTCTATTAGACACCCCCATCAATAGCTGGTTAATGCAGATAGTGGTCTTTCCTGCTGTCAGGTGAAAACACCTGACCGTAGGCGAAGAGTGGCGCAAGCCTCCCGCCCTTGTTCCAAACAGGGTCGGGATGCCCTGCCATATTCACCAGGTTTCTACTTCTTCTTCATCGATGCAGCTTGAAGTTCCTGCGTGATCCGCTGTATCCTCTGGATCACCGCAGTGATCTTGGACCGGGCGGACAGGTACTTACCTGCATTGAAATCTGCCAGGGCATCATCACGAGCCGCCGTGGCTGCCGTAAGGTCATTGGTGATCATCGCCAAGTCGACCTTGCTACCCTTTCCCCGAGGTGCCTTCTTCAATGCTGCGCTTGCTGTGTCCAGCGCCGCTTGGGCTTGAGCCAACAGCTGAGTGACTTCCTGCTTCACCCGCTCCTTCTCAGTCTTAGCCTGAGCTTCTGCCTGCTTGGCAGCTACGTCGGCTTTCACGAACATTTCCCTTGACTTCCCATAGCTGCGGAACAAGGCAAATTTGGAATCCTGCTGCTGCTTCGCAGCATTTGCGGCGTTCAAACTGTCCATGGCAGCACGATAGGCTGTTGGCGCATATTGCTCCGCCTCAGCCGTTTTGGCTGCCTGGAGAGCAGTGTTGGCATTCTGCATCTCCATCTGCGGCGGCTTGCTGCAGCCCGCCAAGAATACCAAAACGATGGCGGACATCACGATGGCGATAACACGTGTTTTCATCTCTTTTCCCTACAATTAGTTACAGTGAGAAAAAAGGACATGCTTAAGCTCTAAACACTTAACATATCCTAACTTAGTACAATCCACGGTTCTTTAGACAAGGCAGTATTAATAGTCCGCCTCGTTCCGGTATTCCGATGTTTTGCCTGTGTCCTCATCCCACAAGCAGGTAGAAAACCCTTTCCTTCAAAAATCAATTGCGAAATATAAATATCTTTTGTCAGATTTCAAAGAACTTTTTCAAATTTCTTTTGATTTATGGTAAGTATATTAGAATTATTAGCTGCTCCTTCGAAATTCAAGAACTCTATTCCGTAAAACACGAGATCCCCCTTAGAAGTTCCTCCTTTCTTGTTGAGTATTCGATGATGACCCATAATTGTCCCATCCACACACGGGAACTTGAGTACTTGGATGCAGTTAAATCATCAGGACAAAAGAAGATAATTGATTCGTCTGCGTTATCAGAACATCAAGCAATCGCTAAGAAAGGGAACCGGCTATGATTAGGAGATTATTGTTGACCGCGACCACCCTCTGTTTCGCGGGTGTGTCATTGTCCTATGCATCGACGTGGACGGTGGATCCCGTCCATTCCAACCTGGGATTCAAGGTCAGGCACATGATGGTTTCCAATGTGCTCGGATCCTTCAACAAGTTCGATGCGAAAGCAGACTACAACGAGGACGACATCGCCAAATCAAAGGTGGAAGTCACCGTCGACGTGGGGTCTATTAGCACGGGCAACGAGAAACGTGATTCTGATTTGAAAAGTGCCAGCTACTTCGATGCAATGAAGTATCCGACGATGACCTTCGTATCCAAACGGATCACCAAAACCAGCACTGGAATTGATATCGTGGGCGATCTGACTATTCATGGGATAACCAAAGAGATCACCCTTGCCGTGGACGGTCCCACCGCACCTGTCAAGGGACCCATGGGCACCCGGATGGGCGCGTCCGCAACCGCCAAGATCGATAGACGCGACTTCGGATTGCTGACGAATATGCCTCTGGAAGGCGGCGGCGTTGTGGTCGGTAACGATGTCTATATCATGGTCGAGGCAGAGCTCGTTCAGCAGCAGTAACCATAGCGCGAGACGGAGCGCTGCTAAGATATCCTTATCGTGAAAAGACCTTTCCAACTTGGGATAGGTCTTTTCTGTAAAGTCCTTTGCGCCTTCACATTTCTGGTGCACTCAGTGACTGCAGGCATTCTGACCTATACGGCTGAATCCGCGCTGCGCGGTCAGAAGCAGTAGCCCAGCCAGAACGAAAGACTCCGATTGCGTATCTTCCAATCAGAGAAGGCGTTGTTGATATTAGCCACACCTAAGTTGTAGCGAGCATCGACCGTCACGATTCCCTTGCCCGCTTGGAGATCGAATCCGCCGCCAATTACGGCTCCGAAATCAAAGAGCCGCGCCCATTTCGATGTCTCAGCGTAGCTTGTACAGAAATCTGGGCTTCCGAACGGGGCATCACCAGATTGATGCAAGCGCACAGCGGGAACCGGTCCGACATAGAGATTGGGTTTCAAAGGGATGTGGACATTGGGTGCGAAACGAAAGAGCACTGGGTACTCAAGGTAATCAACTGACACAGTTGCTGTGGAGGGAAAGTACTCCCCGCCAGAAAACTCTCGAACCTGCCATCTGGCGCCTTTCCGAACGTACAACAGCTCGGGCTGAAGTGATGTTACCGGACACATGTCAATCCTCCCAAACAGCCCGATTCCAAATTCACGATGTGATTCTTGCCCGGCGTCCAGGGAAGACGGATGAAAACTCAACCTATTTGTGGACGCTCCAATCTTAATTCCCCATCGTGTGCTGGCAATTCCCGCAGTGGTCAATGGGAAGAGTGTGACTGCCAAGCACAACGCCATCAAGATGGAATTTGCTGTCTTCATGGTCGTTTCCCTTCAATTTGGTTTTTGATCCCATTCGCTTGAGAAATTCCGGAGGTCGATATAGTACGGCTTGGGGAGTTGTGCGTCCCTCCTTTTGTCAAGGCAATCGCTGTGCCGAATGCAAACCTATTGTTATTAGTAGAGTAACACAACCCCTTGGACTTTTGGATGTACAGCACAGTGGACATCGGTGTGCTCGCGAAACTACAGGCAGGAGAGTGATGGGAGGTAAGTCCTCAGATTCATCGAAAGCAGTGTTCCTTCGTTTGATTGCTGAAGGGAACCCGTTGTCCTTAGTTATGGTTAAAGAGGACACAAAAGCGGAAAACAGCCTCGGGAGACGCCGATGAAACGCAGAGCTTTGAAAGTGGGGCTGCTTCTGGCGGTATTGGCGATAGCAGGCTTTGTCCTGGCTCAAACCTATGGTACGAAACCACCGGGAAAAGTCTGCAACCCCAATCAAAAAAGCGCCTGCGCAGTTCCGACGGAGAGGACGGGCACCATGTCATACAAGACAAACAAGACCGATGAAGAGTGGCGCAGAGAACTGACGCCGGAACAATACCGGATCATGCGGCAGGGAGGGACGGAACCTGCTTTCTCAGGAAAATACTACCATTTTGAAGAGTCGGGGATCTATCTGTGCGCGGCATGCGGTCAAGAACTCTTCAGCTCGGACACGAAGTACGATTCCGGATCGGGCTGGCCCAGTTTCTGGGCGCCGGTTTCCAATCAAGATATCCAGGAAATCCTTGACCACAGCCACGGGATGACCCGGACTGAAGTGGTGTGCAGCAGGTGCGGAGCGCACTTGGGGCATGTGTTTATGGACGGTCCGAAGCCGACTGGAATGCGGTATTGCGTCAATTCAGCCTCGCTGAATTTCGAGGCGGCTCCGACAAAGTAACTGCGGTCCGACCTCGAGTGCTGTCATGTGTCCTCACGTGACAGCGGAGACTCCGTCAGGTGGGGACACCTGACGGCACCGCAAATGCAGTCCGACCTCGTTTTCCAATCCTGTGATTATGAGAATCCGCTCAGCTTCGGTTAGGCGGATTTTGTTTGTCCGCTGATATCGAGGCTACATCTCCGCAAAAAGTTGAAAAATCTCTTGACCTAACAGGAAATATATATTAGATTTGCGCAATACACTCCAGGAGTGCTGTCATGTGTCCTCACGTGACAACCGAGTCTCCGTCAGGTGGGGACACCTGACGGCACCGATACAAATCGAAGGAATCTACTATGGTAACCAAGAATAATCACAACAGTTTCGTCTGCCCGATCTGCCAGAAGCAGAAACCGAAATGGGAAGGCAGACCCGCAGAACTGGTGCAGGGACCCGTGGGAGATCTGATACGCCAGCAGCATCCCGACTGGGGATCAGGGCATGAAATCTGCTTGTCCTGCCTCAATCATTTCCGAACGGAATATGTGGAAGATGCCCTGCAAGCCCAGCGTGGAGAACTGACATCCGTCGAAAATGCGGTCATCGACAGCTTGCAAGAGCAGGAGGTCTTGTCCCGTGATGTTAATGCGCAGTTCGAACGCGAATTATCCTTTGGTGAGCGGTTGTCGGATAAGGTTGCCGCGTTTGGTGGGAGTTGGCGGTTTATTATATTGTTTTCATTGGTCATGGCAGCCTGGATCGGAATGAATTCGGCATTCCTTCTGTTGCGTCGTCCTTTCGACCCCTATCCGTTTATTTTGCTGAATCTCGTCCTTTCCTGTATCGCCGCCATGCAGGCGCCCATCATCATGATGAGTCAGAATCGTCAGGAAGCAAAGGATCGATTGCGAGCCGAGCACGATTACCAGGTGAATTTGAAGGCGGAAATCGAAATCCGACAACTACATATCAAATTGGATCAGCTCATTAATCACTCTTGGCAACGGCTGCTGGAGATTCAGCAAATTCAGATGGACCTGATGGAAGACTTGTCATCTAAGCTGCCTGGTTCGAAATCGATGTGAAGGCTTCGGATTCCAGGAGTGCTGTCATGTGTCCTCACGTGACAGCTGACACTCCGTCAGGTGGGGACGCCTGACGGCATCGAGATTCCAGGTGTGCTGTTATGTGTCCTCACGTGACAGCTGAGAACAAAAGGGGAGCTGCGGATTATAGGCCGATTTTGGTATAGTGAGACCTGACACTTATGGCGAAGGCAAAGGGAAAGAAGCCTAAGAAACAGGGTCCTTCAGAATCGTCCGATTCCAAGACCCTCAAGGCTGCACGAGACGTCTTGAGCGGCAGGAAGCAGAAACACTGGTTCGGAAAGTTCCTGCCTTTCATGGGTCCGGCGTTTATCGCCAGTGTGGCATACGTGGATCCGGGCAATTTTGCCACCAACATCCAGGGCGGCTCGGAATTCGGTTACAAGCTGCTGTGGGTGATTGTTGCCAGCAACCTAATGGCGATGTTGCTCCAGACTCTGTCTGCCAAGCTTGGAATCGCTACCGGGCTCAACCTGGCGGAACACTGTCGAAAGCATTTCCCCAAGCCGGTCGTCTTGGGCATGTGGGTGATAGCGGAATTGGTGGCAATGTCAACGGATCTGGCGGAATTCCTGGGAGCGGCGCTGGGGTTCAACCTGCTGTTCGGGATTCCGTTGTTTGTGGGGGCTTTGTTGACCGCGGTCACTACCTTCTTGATTCTCGGCTTGGAACGATACGGTTTCCGACCGCTTGAAGCGGTCATCACGTCAATGGTCAGTGTCATTGCCATATGCTATTTGATCGAGACCATCGTGGATAAGCCGGTCTGGGGCGTGGTGTTATTTCATGCAGTCGTGCCGCAATTCGGCGGAACAGAAGGAGTGTTATTGGCGACCGGCATCCTGGGAGCGACGGTTATGCCCCATGCCATCTATCTGCATTCTGCGCTGACCCAGGGGCGGATCCGAGTCAAAGATGCCGTCAAGATGAAGCGGTTGTTCCGCTTCGAAATCGTGGATGTCACAGTCGCCATGGGGATAGCCGGCTTGGTTAACATGGCGATGTTGATCATGGCGGCTTCTACGTTCTTTCGGCATGGGTTGACCAGCGTCGGCAGCATCGAGGAAGCTCATTTGACATTGGAACCGCTGCTGGGGCATGCCGCAAGCTGGGTGTTTGCGATTTCACTCCTCGCGTCCGGGCTGTCTTCTTCCACGGTCGGTACCAGCGCCGGACAGGTGATTATGCAAGGATTTCTCCGCTGGCATATCCCGATCTGGGTCCGGCGACTGGTAACCATGATCCCGTCCCTGGTCGTCATCGCATTGGCATTGGATCCCACCAGGACGCTGGTGATCAGCCAGGTGGTGTTGAGTTTCGGGCTGCCGTTTGCCATCATTCCTCTGGTCATGTTCACCCGCAACAAGCGAATCATGGGTGTCCTTGTGAACCGGAGCATCACCACCATTCTTGTGAGTCTTATGGCCGGGTTGATTGTCGCATTGAATATTTATCTGATTTTCCAAACCCTGTTTGGAGGATAGGGTGGCACGAGCTTCCAGCCAATCCCGACCGTTTGGGATGGCAGGATGCCCATGTCACAGGAGTAGGAATATGTTTACACATCTGTTGGTTCCTCTCGATGGTTCGAAGATGGCGGAATCGGTACTGCCCGCTGTGGCTTACCTGGCGCGGACTCTAGACGCAAGAGTCACCTTGATCCATGTTATCGAGCAGAAGCCTCCGCCCGAGGTGCATGGCGAGCACCATCTCGGGAACCCAGAGGAAGCCAATTCCTACCTTGAAGAGGTGTCGCACCGTTCTTTACTTTCAGGAATAGCCGTGACCTATCATGTGCACACTGGTCAGGTGGAGGATGTCGCTCGAAGCATCTATGAGCATGCCGGGGAGCTTGACTCGGATTTGGTGGTGATGTGCACTCATGGGCGCAGTGGGCTCAGGGACGTGCTGCTGGGCAGTATTGCTCAGCAAGTGATTGCCCTGCGAATGACTCCAGTACTGATTATTCATCCCCCTGAGAATGGTGCGGAATTGCAGTTCGCCTGCCGTCGGTTGCTCCTTCCGCTGGACGAACAACCGGAACACGAACAGAGTCTGGTCGTAGCCAGGAATCTTGCCCGAGCCTGTGGTGCATCGATTCGGCTGCTCGAGGTAATCCCTACCTATGGGACGCTGTCGGGATTATGGGCTGCCACCAGTAGATTACTTCCTCGCACAACATCCCGAATGTTGGATATGTCGCTGTCCGACGCCGAGGATTACCTGCAGAAGCGTCAATTGGAACTGGAGACCGGTGGACTGAAGGTCACGGTGGACGTGTTTCGAGGTGACCCGGCGACCGTCATTGCAGATGCCGCAGAGCAATTTGATATTGACCTGATCGTGCTCGGAACCCATGGGAAAGCTGGCACTGAAGCATTCTGGGCGGGCAGTGTAGCGTCGAAAATCTGTCGGAAATGCGGAATCCCAATGCTTCTCGTACCTATTCCTCCCAAGAAAGCTGGTGATGACTGAATTGTACCCGAAGACTGAATTCTGAGAAATATGCAAGTATCACGGGCTTCCAGCCCGTGACAACACGTGGACAAGATGCCCATGACACAACAGAAGTAAGAGGAAAATGTCCCATGAAGAACTGGCGTCTAACGCTGTGGATCGTTCCGATCCTCGTAGTCAATCTCGCATTCTGTGAGGAAGACACCCTGCAATACGGTCTCTTCGGGCAAGTCTGGCGGTATTATGACTCGCCGCAACCAGCTAATGTCGTCCTATTTGTGTCCGGTGACGGAAGCTGGAACTTGGGGGTCGTCGATATGGCGAAAACCCTGGCATCCCTTGACGCCGTGGTGATCGGAATCGATATCATCTATTACCTGAGGCAATTGGAGAGAAGCGACCAAGAATGCAGCTATCCCGCTGGAGACTTCGAACTGCTCAGCCGCTACGTGCAGCAGAAAATGGGCTTTCCGAACTATGTGGCTCCAATTCTGGTGGGATATTCGTCAGGCGCGACCCTGGTCTATGCCGCCTTAGTTCAAGCCCCTTCCAATACGTTCAAGGGAGCATTGAGTCTCGGCTTCTGTCCGGACTTGCTATTGACCAAGCCCCTGTGCCGTGGCAGTGGATTGGAGTGGACAGCCGGACCGAAAGGCAAGGGGTACAGTTTCCTGCCGGCAACGAATCTCAGGGTTCCTTGGGTGGCGCTGCAAGGAGATATTGATCAGGTCTGCGATCCGGCGCAGACCGAACGCTTCGTTCAACAGGTCTCGCATGGAGAGATCATTCAACTGCAGAAAGTCGGGCACGGTTTTGCGGTGCAACGGAACTGGATGCCCCAATTCAAACAGGCGTTCGCCAAAATCGCTGCGACTTCAACCGAGACGATGCCGCTTGCCAATGTACAAGAATTGAGCGATTTGCCTCTGACCGAATTCGCCGCCTCAGGGGCGAATCGAAATGCTATGGCAGTCTTCATTACCGGGGATGGCGGGTGGGCGGATGCGGATAAGGGAATGGCACAGGCTCTGGCAGATTCAGGAGTTCCCGTGGTCGGGATCAATGCGTTGAAGTACTTCTGGCAGAAACGGTCTCCGGATGAAGCATCCAAAGCCTTGGGACGAATCCTGTCGTATTATCTTCCCGCCTGGAAAAAGGACCGGGCGGTCCTCATGGGATATTCGTTAGGAGCGGATGTATTTCCGTTCATGATCAGCCGACTGCCGGAGGAAGAACGCAGGAAGGTAGCATTGGTGGTCCTGATCGGGCTGGGACACACCGTGGAATTCGAGTTCCATGTGACAGAGTGGTTGGGAGCGTCCCATGACGGAGCCTTGCCCGTGCAACCGGAGGTAGAAAAATTGCGCGGGATGCAAATTCTGTGCTTCTCCGGTGAGGAGGACAAGGATTCGCTGTGTCCGGAACTCGACTCCAGCTTGGTGACGTCCATCGTCATGACGGGCGGTCATCATGTCAAAAGCCACTACGCACCGATTATCCAGGCGATCCTGGACCGGGTGAGATGACCGTCGCACGGGCTTCCAGCCCGTGCTGCCTGTGCCGCAGGGTGTCCTCACCCTGCGGATTCGAACAAACGTCGCACGGGCTTCCAGCACGTGCTGCCTGTGCCGCAGGGTGCCCTCACCCTGCGGAAACGGTGACTGTCACGCTTCCGGCGGTGTGATGCCAAGGATTCTCAGATATTGGTTGATCTGGCTGCGGTGATGGATGTCATGTTCCAAAAGATGGGCAAGTATCCAATAGCCGGTATAGGTGCAAATCCTTTCTCTACGTTGAAGATGGTAGCTTTTTTCAAGAGCTTCGGTTGGTTCGGCAAAGAAGCGCTCCATACGTGCCCAGTGAGTATTCATATGTTCGACAATTTCACTTTTCGGGGGAACGGAACCGACAGTCAACTCCTTTGATTCATTGCCTTTCATAACCTCGCCATACCACCAGTCCGACGTTTCGCTGATATGCAAGAAGATGTTGCCTAAGGTCAACATATCCTTGGCTGGCGCCCAATCCAACTTGTCCGCCGGGGCAAGCTCTAACGCCTGATTGATGGTCGGCATCAGGCTCTCCCGCCAAATCTCGATCACTGCATCCATCAGACTCTTGCTTTCCGTTGACATAATCCCTCCTTTCTTGAGATTCAAAGTCCGCTGGCAGACCGCTGAGGGGCTTATGATGCCGCCCTCGTCTGCCAGGATCCGTCACACGAGGTCGTGCGGCGGCGGTCGATATTATTCGGTGCTGTAGTTTTCGGCAATGTCCTGCAGCAGTTTCTGCAGCCGGTCCACTGTGCTGGGAGCATGTCCGGCGTAATGATTATTGGCATAGGTCAAGCTTGTAATTTCCCGAGCGGTCAGACGGGCTATCAATTTCGCCCAGCGCTTGAGTCGTTCCGTGCGGTCGAGGACTTCTTTGTCCCAATGCGTCGTGATGGCTTCGATTTCCTTGCGATCTCCCAATAGACGGATGTACGCAAAATCCGTTGTGATCGGATCGAATTTCCGCTCAATTTCGTCGCCGTGAGGCATCCAGGCTTGATCAACCAACACCATCGCGGCATGGTATTTCCGCAGGAGACCGGCATATTCCTCTGTCAGCCACAACTTGTTGCGGATTTCCACGGCGTAACGGTAGTTGTTCCCTGTGCTGTCATGCGTCCCCGCGTGACGGCACTTCGGAAGATCTTCCAAGAACCGGTCGAGGCGGTCGAAGAATTCGGACCTGGATGGGAAAACGGCTTTGTTGAAATATGGGAATTGGATGACGAGCGGACCTAAGCGGGGACCAAGTCGCGCCATGACTTCCAGGAAGCGGTCGCGATCGGGATAGGTCTTGTCGCGGTCCAGGATGACCCTGGGATCGGGCTGGGCTCCTTCCCCGCCATGAACGATGGTTCGAGGGAATTTGGCGGTGATCAGGAAGGTTTCCGGAGTCTTCGCCACCCAATTGTCAATGGTCCGTTGCCCGGGAATGGCGTAATAAGTGGAATCGACTTCGACGGTACTATACCTTTGGGCGTATAGTTTGATGAATTCGTTGGGACTGGTGCCCTCGGGATAGAATGGTCCCACCCAGTCCTTTTCGGAAAAGGACGACGTGCCAATTCGGGCGAGATCCAATCTTAATTTCGGTGGTTGATTCATGCGATGAATTGTACCTATTCAATGCGCTACCAGCGTCGTCAACTGTCACCTTGAGAGATCTCCGATGCTGTCAGCTGCCCTCACCCGACAGCTGTCGATTCCGCAGGGTGAGGACACCCTGCTGTACACTAAGCGTCCGCTGGCAGACCGCTGAGGGGCTTATGATGCCGCCCTCGTCTGCCAGGATCCGTCACACGAGGGCGTGTAACGGCGGATTGGCATTCCCTGTGCTGTCAGGCGTCCCCGCGTTCTCTGTGCTGTCAAGTGCCCTCACCTGACAGCCTTTGGCGACCAGTCGTTGGCCCCTCCTTCGCATACTCTTGCCTTCGAAAATAAGATACGAAAATTATCTCCGAAGTTCAAGTTTAAAAGAGACTTTCAGCATGGACGGGAGAATCAGAACGACGAGAGTTTTCGCTTGATTATGATTGGAAATAGGTTATATTGAGGAGGCGAAATTCGTCCAGGATTTTTTCTACAATATCATGAGGATTCTGTCGATGAAGGTTCTCAAGATCGCAGGATTGGCGGCATTGTTGGCGGCTGCCGCATTAATCATGACCGGGTGTCTGGCGTCGCAGTACAAGGAATACCACTATCGGTTGAACGACGACGGATCAGGGTCGGGCACCATCAAATTCGTCAATATTGTGTCCCAAGAAGACAACGGAGAAGACGTTTCATCGGCAGATTTTGACACCTTGGTGAATGGTTACATCGAAGGGACAGCGTTCGAGGATGACAACCCCAATCTGAACGTGACGAAGAAAAAACTGTATGAGGAAGGCGGCGTCTTGGTCGGAGAGGTCTCATTCACATTCGACAACCTTGACAGCATTGGATTCTTCCGGGACCCCGAGTGCAGATGCAGTCCGGTCATGTTCTATCTGGGGGTACTGTCCGAAACCTTCGTGGAATCCAACGGGACATATCTGGGGAAGGAGCGAGATTTGCCTATCCTGACCTGGAATCCAAGCGCCAATGAGTTCTACTTCAAGACAACCCTACTGGAAGACATGTCGAATTGCCATGCTCTGCTTTCCCAGTACCAATCGTGGAAAGAGGAGTAACAATATCCGCCGTCATACGCCCTCGTGTGACGGAGGCTGTCAAGTGAGGGCACCTGACAGCACCATAGCAGTCAGATTTCGACCTGAATTTCGGGAAGCGTGACTTCCCGAATGAAGGCGCCCTTAAGAGCGCACTACATGGTCATGCGTGGATTGAGGATGCTTCCGAGGGGCGCAAGTTGGCTCTGATATCTGTCATTTTCTTGTATGCAGCGGTTTTCTGGATCGCCGTGTCGTGGGTGGCAAAGAGACCCGATACGGACTGGTGGCTGTTGATGGTGGTCTTCTTTGTGGCATACCTGCTTGGGGTCGGATGTTATATCGTGATGGAATATTGGGTGGCTCACCATCTCAAGGGTTTGCAGGCGGTGGTGAGGATCGCCGTGACGACAGCACTGCTGTATTATGGGTTAGATTGGCTTGACATGGGCGATACAAAAGTCAAGCTAAAGATCGTCGGAATTTTCTTGGCATTCTACATGATTATCGGCGGGGTATTCGCCTGTGCCACCGGCACCTTCGTTTGATACGTCATCCTTCCAGGTTACGCTTCGCTTGGAACCTCGCATGAACAACGCGATCGGACACAAATAAGAACCATCCCGATCCTTCGGGATGGTTTCAACATAGTGGCACGGGCGTCCCCCAGTGACGTCTGACCTACGGCTGTGTCATTCGGAAAAGGTGATCACCCTGGAGGCAACATTGTTATTCTCGTCATATTCCTCGATGACGTTCTCCGGGTCAATTACAATGTATATCTGACAAGAAGGAATCCCTTCACATGCTTCGGTCTCAAATCGGAAATAGACCGAGTCGGCACCGCCGGGCACAAGATCGAACACGTACTCATCTATGTCTATCCGAATTCCCTGGTCCGGGTTCCCCAAGTAACATCTGATAGGGAGATAGCCAATATTCTTGTCAAATTGGTTCCCCGCGTGGATGGTGGCACATATGTAAATCCTGTCCCCCAGTTCCGGCAGATTCGGAAACCACTTAATATCGGTTCCCCCTTCCGTATATGCATCCACTAGCGGTTCATAGGCAACGTTCGCAATCACTGCAAAGGGGTAGTTGTCTATGTGTTCCTGGGAATGTCCACCGACTTTCAGTATCCATTCGCCCTCTGGCGGATCGGCAATGATCGGATCGACCACGATAGGGGGTGTTGCGCTTTGCGTATGAAATACCGTCTCACCTTGCGGATTCCGAATACTCAATTCCATCTCCAGTCCCTGCAATTGGCGCCAGTTGATCATTGCATGGAGGCTGTCAACGATTTGGGATATCTGGACGGGATACGACTTGGAATCCCCGTTTGGAACTACCAGATCGATTTTTCCCAACACCATTTCGTAGCCCGGCGGCGTGCTGCTCGTACCCTGGCGCAATACATCATTCACCACCACGTTGTCAATTCCGAATGTGTTCTGAGACGTATAAATATCCAGGTAGCTGATTAACTCGCCCCCGAGGGGCTGAAACCACACCTGACCGAGGCTATGGCTAGACGGCACATTTTGCAGCACCGGATTGAGTTGCCTCCATCGAAACAACAGTTGGTCGCCATTAATGTCGTATGCACGGAAATCGGTGTTTTGGCCCAGGCTATATCCCAAACACACGGAACTCGCTGTCGCGTAATTGAAATGTATCTGAGCGTGAACCATGAAGCCCATATGCGCCAAATCGGTGTCCCCTATCCAGGCGGCGAAATCTCCATCCACCCACCAGTGAGGGTACGTGAAAGGCGGGTTGTAGTAGGGATAGACATTCGAGTTCTGAGTAGTCTTCCCATATCGCCAGCGCCACCACACTGTTGGGTGCCCGACAGCGTGCGTGTCGGGGAATGACAGCTCTAAGATGTCTGTTTCTATCGGCTGACGATCTATTCCGTGCTCAAAATCGATGATCGGGAGGTTGCAGACTCTCCCGGTCCAGTTATAGAAATCCCCGTTAGGACCGGTGCAGTTCCGATTGGGAGGATTCGTGTTCCCATCCAGATGAATCCCGTTGTAGAGACTCATAACTTGAGCCGGG
>Ga0153916_10001509_pt1 | contig 16712 bp, 18 predicted proteins | sample Opewatmetagenome_FD_109642 | JGI IMG/M metagenome (GOLD analysis project Ga0153916, IMG submission 109642) | Freshwater wetland microbial communities from Ohio, USA - Open water 3 Core 3 Depth 4 metaG | ecosystem: Environmental > Aquatic > Freshwater > Wetlands | place: USA: Ohio, Lake Erie... | reverse complement strand
TTTTCGCGGTCCGGGGCGACAGTGATGGTTTCGGCCGCTCTTTTCAGATTTCTGGCCAGGGCTGAAACCCCTTGGGCAAAGTAACCGTCGTCGTTGGTCAGAAGAACCAGGGGTTTCATCGGCGGTTCGGAGTTCAGGAGCGGATCATAACCAGCATCATTTTGAATCGCTTGACTGCCTTGAGGGCATGGGGCTCGTGGGCCGGCATGATGATCATCTGGCCCCCCGCCAGACGGTGACTCAGGCCGGAAATCTTTATCTCCGTCTCTCCCTCGAGCACATAGACGAGGGCGTCAAAGGGCGCCGTGTGTTCGCTCAGCCCCTGGCCCTCATCGAAGGCGAAAATCGTGACCGTGCCCGTCTTCTGGCTGATTATTTCGCGGCTGACGATAGAGCCGGCCTGATAGTCAACCAGATTCTTGAGTTCGAGAGCGGTCGCCCGGAGCTCTCCGGCTGTTTTCTGTTTCTGGAGAGGACTCATTATTCACTCCTTTGGCATGATATCCGGGTCAAAGAGTCCTTCCCGGAGATGTATTGACGATAAACGAAGCGTCCATGCCAGGACTGGCTATTTACTCCATGTCCCGGGGAGAAGATGGTCGGGACGGGCGGATTCGAACCGCCGACCCCATGCACCCCAAGCATGTGCGCTACCAGGCTGCGCCACGTCCCGAATAGTGAAGTGGATATTATAACAAAAAAGAGGGGTGATTTTACAGCCTCTTTGGCTTTTTCTCGAGCGAGGCGGCGATATCCTGGAGTCCCGCGCGGACTTCGACCAGGGTCTTCTTCAAACGGTCCGGATGGAGCTGTTCGGCCGCCCGGCCTTCGAATTCCGCCTGGATCTTGCGTTTGGCCCCGGCTAAGGTTAGCCCCTCTTTGACCAGGAGTTCCTTGAGCCTGAGGATAATGTCCAAGTCCTTCTGACGGAAGATCTTCTGGCCGCTCCCCGTCAGACCGGCATGGAGGAAAGCAAAGTCCTTCTCCCATCTCTCGATGACTTTGGGTTCAAGCTCTGAGATCCGGCTGACCTCATCGAGCCGGTAAAAAAGCTTGCCCGAGTCCTTTTCGCCCTTCATTCAAGTTCTTTTCTAACAATAGCATGACTCGTCAAGCCCGTCAAGGCGAGGACTTGGCCAAACCGGATTCGGGGGGCTTGCCTGTTTCATGCTATAATGAATTTTCCACATGGCCAAGGAAAAGAGCAATACCCTGACACCGCTGGCCGAGAGGATGAGGCCTCACTCCTTCGACCGCTTCCATGGCCAGGAACACCTCCTGGGCAAGGGCAAGATCCTTTCTCAGCTGATCGAGTCCGGCCGCCTGGTCTCTCTCATCTTCTGGGGGCCGCCGGGATCGGGCAAGACGACTCTGGGAATGATGCTGGCCAAGCACTTCGACCTGCCGTGTCTTTTCTTTAGCGCCGTGCTCTCCAGCATCAAGGAAGTCAAGGAGGTGATGGCCCAGGCCGAAAGCCACAAGAAGTTGTACGGCAAGCCGACAATCATCTTCATCGACGAGATTCACCGCTTCAACAAGGCGCAGCAAGGGGCCTTCCTGCCCTATGTCGAAAGGGGAGACATCATCCTCTTCGGCTCCACAACAGAAAACCCTTCCTTCGAGGTCATCGCGCCGCTCCTTTCCCGCACCAAAGTCCTGCTGCTCCAGCCGCTCTCGCCTGAAGCACTGACCCGGATCCTGGATGAGGCGCTGGCCGACGACGAGCGCGGGCTGGGGAGACCGAAGACCGATCTTGATGATGCGGCCCGGCAGCTCATCATCGATTATGCCAACGGCGATGCCCGGAGGGCCCTTAACTCCCTCGAGATCGCCGCCAGTCTGGCCCCCGGCCGCCCGATCGGGCCGGATGAAGTTCAAGAAGCTCTCCAAAAGAGGATCCTTCTTTACGACAAGAGCGGCGAAGAGCATTTCAACCTGATCTCGGCCCTGCACAAGAGCCTGCGGAATAGCGATGTAGACGCCTCCCTCTACTGGCTGGCGAGGATGGTTTTTTCGGGCGAGGATCCCCTCTACATCGCCCGCCGCCTGGTCAGGTTTGCCTCTGAGGATATCGGCCTGGCCGATCCGCAGGCGCTTTCGATCGCCCTTCGGGCTAAAGAAGCCTACGATTTCCTCGGCTCACCGGAGGGAGAGCTGGCCCTGGCGGAAGCCGTCATTTACATGGCCTCTGCACCAAAGAGCAATCGAGCTTATGCGGCCTTCGGCAAGGCGATGAAGGACGTGGAGGCCAGCCCGCACGAGCCGGTTCCCCTCCAGATCCGGAACCCCGTCACCCGGCTGATGGAAGATGTCGGTTATGGCAAGGACTATGCCTATGCCCACGATTTTGCCTTCTCGACGACCGACATGGAGACTTTCCCTGAAAAGCTAAAAGGACGCCGCTATTACACTCCGGGCAACATGGGGCTGGAGAAGGAAATTCAAAAGAGGATTGACTGGTGGCTGAAGATCAAGGAGAAGATACAGGCCGAATCGGCTTCAGAGAAGAAGTCCCGGGGCTGAGGGCCCTATCGTTCCTCTTCCTTTTCTTTCATCAGATAATAGATTTCCCAGCTGATATCGTCGGCCAGGCAGCCGAGACAGGAGGTCTTGGTCGTGGCCAGCTCGCCGTCCGAGATCTTGTCCTTCAAGATTTTCTTGACTCTTTTTCGGATCTTGTAGAGGACAATGTAATTCACCATCGGTCTTTCTTTTGAGAATCATACCAGCATAACACCCCCAAGTAAAGATTGAGGGGGGAGAGTCAAAATGTTATGATTAGGCCCCGACGAGGAGTGGCGTGAGAAAAGGTCTCGTCTTCATTCTGGCCCTGCTGTCGTTTTCCTGCTCTCTCTCCCGGTCTAAGGTCGAACCCTACCCCACAGGGGCGGTTTTTCCGCTGGAAGAGGCGGGCCGGGTGGAAATTGAGGGGAAGCTGAACGATACCTTAGTCAAAGGAGAGGACGGCCGCCTCTATTTCTCGACCGACAAGGGTCATTTGTACTGCCTGGACGGAGCGGCGCGACAATTACTATGGCACCAGACCAATCCGTCGCCCTTTGGCGGCCCGCCGTTACTCAGCCCGGACCGGCTTCTCGTCTGGGACGAAGACAACACGGTGTCCTGTTACGATCGGCAGGGGAAACCCGGCTGGAAAACGAAAGTCTCTGAGCGGATTTCCGGTTCGATCTCCGCGGACCGGCAGAGAGTTTACGTGGGGACCGAAGCGGGTGACCTGATCGCCCTGAACTTGACCACGGGGGAACCGGTCTGGCGCTTCCGGACCAAGGGAGCCCTGGCGGCCGCCGCCGTTTTCTATAAGGACTCGATTATTACGGGCAGCTCTGACGGTTCAGTCTATTTGGTCGGCTCGAAGGGAGTCGGGCGCGGGACCATCGAGCTCGGCAGCCCAGTCCTGGTCACCCCGCTCGTGGACGGAGACCTGTTCTATGTCGGGACCGAAGATTTTACTTTCTACTGCTATGACCTGAGAAGCCTGAAGAGGAAATGGAAAATCAAGGCGGGAGGCAGGGTTATCGCCTCCCCCAGCGCGGACGAAAGGAGGGTCTATCTCCAGGCCTCCAACAGCGTTCTCTATGCGCTGGATAAGAGCGGCGGTGAGATCCTCTGGTGGTGGATCGCCCCTTCACGGAGCTTCTATGAACTCGCGTTTGACGGCCCAAGGGTTCTGGTTACGTCGCGTTCCCCGCTCCTATTTTCGCTGGACAGGAGAACAGGGAAGGTGATCGGGAAATACCAAGCCAAGACAGAGATCAGGTCCAACCCCGTCTGGTCAGACCCCAACCTTGTCTTCGGGACTTCCGATTCTCAGGCCGACCGGGGAATCATTTCTTTTCTCCGGAAGGAAGTGAAAGTCGGAATCACCCCCTCTTTGTCCTCACCGCGGCCGGCCGGGACAGAGATCAGCTTCACGGCTTCAGCCACGGGCTTCTATCTGCCCCGGTACGAGTTCTATCTGCGCCAAGGGGAAGAGAAGTCCGTCGTCCAGAAGGCAGCGGAGAAGAATTCCTGGGTTTGGTTTACCGAGAAGGAAGGGACTTACGCCGTCGGCGTAAAGATCACTGACGAGCGACAAACCCAAGAGGCGGAAATTTCGTATGAAATCAGCAAGATAGAAAAGCAGACTGAGGGGCAAGAACGTTCGAAAAAGGAGAAGAAGGATGAAACGTGAAGAGGCGCTTGACCTCCTCAAGAAACACCTCCAGAACAAGAACCTGGTCAAACACTGCCTGTCGGTCGAGGCCTGCATGAGAGCCATGGCGGCGCGACTCGGCCAGGACCCGGAGCCGTGGGGGCTGGCCGGGATTCTTCATGACCTGGATTATGAGCTGACCGAAAAGAGTCCCGAACTGCATACCACGGAAACGGTCAAAATGCTGGACGCCTTGGGGATCTCTCCCCCGGTAATCCACGCCATCAAGGCCCACGCGGCCAAGGTGCCGTGCGAGGAGGCGATGGATTGGGCGATCTACTCCATCGACCCACTAACCGGGCTGATCATCGCCGCGACCCTGATGCATCCGACGAAGAAAATCAAGGCGATCGACCTCGATTTCGTCAAGAGGCGTTACAAAGAGAAGAGCTTTGCCCGCGGGGCCAGGAGAGAAGAAATCGAAGAATGCCGGAACCTGGGCTTAGCCCTGGATGAGTTCATCTCCATCTGCATCGCGGCCATGCAGGGAATCGACACCGACCTGGGTCTCTGATTTCAGGGGAGGCCGGCCTAAGCGCGACGATGAGGATAACCATCCATCTCCTTTCTGCTTTCAGGCTGGCCGCGGCTATGCTCTTGGTGCTTATGGCGAACCAGGTCTCCAGTATGACCGGAGTCATAGAAGCTGATGACGTTCGGAAGGTCTATCGGTTGATTAAAGCCGCCCCGCAGTCTGAGATCGATGCATCCTTCTTGCGGACGATAGATTCGGTCCCGCCTCCCTTCCCAGCGGAAGGGCCCTACCAGATAGGAGACATCCCCACAATTCCGGGCCGGTTTACAGTCCATAAGTTTGTGGCCGTATATCGGGGAGAGTCCGCTCAGGGGAGTCGGGAGTTCCACGACCTGCTGGTGATCCAGACAGACGGCTCCGGGGAGGTCGTCGATGCCTGTCATTATACCCTCGAATGGACGGATGTTCCGAGCCTGGACCTTTACCGTTCCCAGGGAAAAAACGTCATTCTTAGAAACGACCTGAGTATCCGGGACCTCAACCTCGTCAATGTCCGGAGCGGAGAGATCCTGAGTGAAGAAGGAATAATCGCCCTCAAGGATTGAGGCTCTGCTTGGGGGTCTTTTCTTCTTTTTTTTTCTCCTCCCTATCCTTTTCCTAATTTTGACATGATGATTTCCCTGTGTTATAGGTTTCTTCAGCTATGAAACTCGTTGCTGTCGTTGGTCCCGGAGGGACTGGGAAAACGTCGCTGATCGAGCAGCTTGTCAGGGAACTGAAGAGGCGCGGGCTTTCCGTGGCTGTTATCAAACATTGTTCCCGAGGGTTCAACCTGGACCATCAAGACAAGGATAGCTGGCGATTCAGAGAAGCCGGTTCGGATGGCGTTGGACTGATTTCTCCCGAGGAGACAGCCGTCATTCAAAGGAAAACCGATAAAGCCGGTGATGTCCAGGTCGCGGCTTCTTATTTTATGAACATGGACATCGTCTTAATCGAAGGCCGCCACACACTCAAGCATATCCCTAAGGTCGAACTCCTTCGGAAAGGGGTGGCCGAAAGAGTAACGACGCCGCTCGGAGAGCTTGCCGCTGTTGTTTCTGACTTTGATATCGATATCCCGCGGCCGGTTTTTCATTTTAATCAGATCAATGAGATCGTTAATTTTTTGGAGAAAGAGGCACAGGCCGAAACAGACAGGCAAGAATTTGAAAAAGGGCTATTCTCTAAGCATGACCCCAGAATTCTCTCCATACTCAGAAGCAGCACAGTCGGCATCGCCGGAGCAGGGGGATTGGGTTCCAATGCCGCGGTCTCCCTCGCCAGAGCGGGTCTCGGAACGCTGATTATCGCCGATTTCGATCGAGTCGAACCGTCTGACCTCAACCGGCAATACTATTTCATCGAGCAAGTCGGAAAACCAAAAGTTGAGGCCCTGCTCGAAAACCTCACAAGGATCAACGCTTATTCTCAATATCAGATCCATCGTATCAAGATCGAACCCGGCAATGTTGCGGCCATTTTCGGGGCTGCCGATATCTTGGTCGAAGCCTTTGATAAGGCAGAAATGAAGCAAATGCTCGTCAATAGCTGGCTTTCGCTTTTTCCTCGAAAGCCAATCATCGTTGCCTCGGGAATAACTGGCCTGGGGAAGAACGAGAAACTCCACACCAGAAAAGTGGGAAACCTATATATTTGCGGGGACGAAGAGACGGAAGGCGAGGAACGGATATCCCCGATGGCGCCGCGAGTGGGCATCGTGGCCAACATGCAGGCCAACCTGGCCTTGGAATTGTTGGTCAAAATGAAGAGCAAGAAAGCGAAGATGCGATCTGCTCAAACCTAGACATCGCGCTGCGTCCAATCCCCATCGATGAAGCGATACATCCTGCCGGTGGGATTTTTGTCCTGCAGTTCTTCCGGAAGGCGATGGGGCCGGACATTGTCGTAACAATGAAGTGCGGTAAAACGGAGAAGGGACGCGGGGATTCCGACGGATGTGAAGCCTGGATGGCCTGTCGCTGGATAAGGTCCGCCGTGGTTCATTGCCGGGGAGACCGCAACGCCCGTCGGCATCTTATCGTTGATAAGACGCCCTACCTTCAAGCGGAGTATCGGTTCGATTTTGTCATAGGGGCCATCATCTTTGTTGTGGCTCTCGCTGTAGATGGTGCCGGTGAGATTGCCTTCAAGGGATTCGACGATCTCCAGCATTTGCTCATTGTCCTTGGCAAAGACAAGAAGAGAGACACCTCCAAATGCCTCGATCTGCAGCTCTTTGGGATGGTCCAAGAACCCTTCTCCAGAAACGCGGAGCAGGGTATTTTCTAAACGGTATCCGGGTCCATCCGGCTCTCTATTCCCCGTGACGATTTCTGCGCCGAGGAGGACCATTCTGGCGATACTCTCGCGCAGCCTATCGAGGGTGTTTTGGCTCAGCAGAATTCCTGCCGGAGCCTGTCTGAAAAGGCCGAGCGTGCAACGGAAAAATGCTTCGCTTTGGGGATTCTGCCTCAGAATCACCAGGCCGGGCTTGGTGCAAAACTGGCCCGAGCCCATGGTGCAGGAGGTAAAAAGCTCTTTGGCAATCTGCTCAGAACGCTCTTCAAGGGAACCCGGGAGGAGAATAACCGGGTTCAAGCTTGACATCTCAAAATAGGCGGGCTTACCCGCTTCATCAGCGGCTTTTTTGAGCCTCAACCCTGCTCGACGGCTTCCCGTAAAAGCCGTTGCTCCAACCAGGGGGTGGGCGGCCAGCTTAACGCCATCTTCAGGCTCAAGGTGGAAAAGGAGCTGGACGATTCCTGGAGGCAGGTGGTTTCCTTTGAGGACTTCCAGGGCAATTTCAGCGAAGGTTTTCGTTGTCCCGGGATGTCCTGGATGAGCCTTGGCGATCACCGGATTCCCGGAAGCGACCGCCGCGGCAAAATCGCCCCCCGCCGCCGGACTGAAAGCAAACGGAAAATTGCTGGGGCCGAAAATGACGACCGGGCCGCCAAGGGGTCCATGTTTGGAGCGGATGTTATTCTTTGTATCAATCGTTGCCCGGCACCAAGAACGGTCGCGGCAGGCCGCCGCAGCCTGGCGCAGCTGATCGGTTGTCCTGGGGAGCTCGACGGATCGGAGTCTGGGTTCCCCAGGTAGAGCCGTTTCGAGAGAGGCGATCTGGATCAAGGCTTCTCGGTGCTTCTCAATCCCGTTGGCGTAGGCATCAAGAAAACCGGCGATCTTATCGGGAGGGATGGAGCGGAGCTCGGAAGCCGCTCTGCACGCAGCCTGAAGAGCTTGATCGATATCGTTAGAACTCGAGACGGGGTAATTTTCTTCGAGGCTCTTTTGGGTCGCTGGGTTTGTCGCCGTAAAAAAGCCAAGGGGAGCTTGCGCTTTTTTCCAGACGCCGCCAATGAGGACGGGTTGGACTTCCATAGAATGGCTCCGTTTGCTTTTTAATAAATTATAGTTAGGCCCAGCTCGTATTGTCAATGAAGAGGCAAATATGAATAATAGAGTCCATTGTCTATTCGAGGAGTCCCGATGAGTCATTTCCTAGTTCTGGGCGCTGGAAAAATGGGGCTTGCCCTGGCCAAAGACTTGATTGAAAGCAGCCCCCAAAATATCGTGACGCTGGTCGATATCAATCCGCATCAACTGGAGAAAGCCGGGAAGCTTATCGCGAGCTCCAGGCTTGAGGTCCATCAAGGGGATATGGAAAATGAAGAGCGGAGAAAAGGTCTCTTTAAGGGCAAAAATATTATTCTCAATGCTCTCCTTCACAAGCACAGCCTGCCCACTTTGGAGACGGCAATCCGCAGCGCCGTTCATTTTGTTGACCTGGCGGGCGAAGCGCCTTTAGCTCGGATGATGTATGATCAAGAAGCTAAGGGCAAAAATGTCACGGTTATCTCGGGAATGGGTTTATCGCCCGGGATCACCAATGTCCTCGTCGGGAGGGCCGTGCATCTATTGGATGAAACGGAAAAAGCTCTTATTTTTTGCGGGGGGAGCCCGGTCCACCCGCGGCCTCCTCTTCATTATAAAATTGTCTATGCCCTTGATAGCCTGATCAATTTCTATCAGAGGCCGGCGCTGATTATCAGACATGGCCAAGTTGCAGAAGTGGCTCCGCTGACTGGGGTTGAATCCATCGGGTTCCCCCCCGATTTCCCCGATATGGAATGCTTCTTCACTGATGGCCTGAGTTCATTGCTCCATACCATGAAAGGGAGAATACACGGAGACCTTTATGAGAAGACTGTCCGGCATCGAGGCCACGCTCAAGGAATCAGGACACTCCAGGAATGCGGCTTTTTTTCCATCGATCCAGTCCAATTAGGAAACCAGCGCGTCATCCCCAGGCAGGTTTCAGAGGCACTCCTCGCAGAGAGGATGAAACTGGGGGAAGAAAAAGATGTGACTTTATTGCGAATCCTCGTTTCCGGGAAAAAATCAGGAGTTCCTCAAACGCATATTTTTGAGATGGTTGATTATGGCGATTCAGAAAAAAATCACACCTCAATGGCCAGGACGACGAGCTTCCCCGCGTCGATAGCTGCCCAGATGATCGTTTCAGGCCAGGTCTCAGCCAGGGGAGTGGTCTTTCCGGAAGGAGTTTTTGACCAGGATCTGTTCCCTGCTTTTATGGAGGGCTTAAGAAAGAGAGGCGTGGACATCTCGCATAAAATAACTCCTGGAAAACGAGAGGAAGACTATCACCCGCCCGAATAGATCGGGCAGATCGCAATCCTGTCCCCGTCTTCGAGCTCTTCCCTTGGAGATATAGCTTTTCCGTTGCGGGTCATGATTTTTGGCCTTCCTTCTTGAAGGTTGACCAGGGAGAGGAGTTGACCGGCGGTCGTCGGCTTTTCCAGCTCGAGCTCTTTCTCACTGAATCCCGCCTCATAGATGAAGGGGCCAATGACTTTGATCTTGATTTTCATCACTTCAATTTTACCCCAAAAATGGTTTTTTGCCAGGGAGTTATTCGAGCTTGGCGTATTTTTCGACTTCGGCGGCTTCTTTGGCCAGACCTAATCCGAGGGCTGTTTTCTTTGTCGGGATACCCCGTTTGTCCCAGCCCCGGATTTCATAGAAAGAATCGAGCAGCTTTTCATACTTGTCCCATTCCAGGATCTTGCCCGCGATCGGGCCCTCTTTGTCAGCATTGGACGGGTCGAACCAAACTTGCGGAGGATAGTCTCTTGTCCTGTCCCAATTGGGGAATTCCCGGAGCCAGAAGAATTTCATCAGGGCATAGATCCTGTCGCCGACCTTGAAAAGGTCGGCGAGAGTCCAGTTCATGCCGGTGATTTTGTTGAAGTAGTCCGCATAGTGTTGAAGATCCCAGCCCAGCTCAATCCAGGGGAACCGGCAGGCGACGATGAATTCGAAAATCCCCCCGCGGATTCTCTGCAGTTCGACGACCTTTTGTGCCTTTTCCGGTCCGTAGGATTCCCGTGAGGTCTGGGTGATCTCGAACATGATCACCCAGGATTCTTTATGATGGGCCCCGAGCGGGCTGGTAGCGAAGGCCAGGGCCATGCCGGGAATGAACTTGCAGTTATAGGCCGAACATTCCAGCCCTTTAACCTGAATGGCGTAGTCCATCGAACCCTGGCCGATTTTTTGAGCCATTCTCATTGTTCCTTCGGCCAAAAAGTCCCCGACTCCTTCCCGGTAGGCGGTCATCCTCAAGAGCTCTTTGGCTCGTTCCGCGTCCCCGAATTTGAAGTTTCCTTCGATCGCACCGCGGTCGATCGCATCGGCATAAAAGCCCAGAACAGCTCCGGCCGATATCGTATCCAAACCGTAATCATCGCAGAGATAGTTCAGGGACGCGACTTGGGGCAGATCAAAAATTTCGAGGTTGCTTCCCAGCATGCCGACGTTTTCATAATCCAGCTCGGATTCGCGGCCTTCATGGTCATGAATGGCTATGCCGCAGCGCATGGTGCAATTCGGACAACCATAGGTGGCGATACGGGCGTTGTTGAGACGTTCACCGTCAATTTTCCAGGCATCCGGGTGGGATGTCTTCCTCATGTTTCTCACCGGCAACGCCGCAACCTCATTGCACCAAGAAAGCACTCCGTTTGTTCCCTGAACGGACCATCCGGCTTTTTTGTCTATCTCCCCGACTTTTCTTAAGTCTTCTGAACCGAGCTTTTTCATTCCCGGAGGGTCAGCCATCGGGATGGCCTTCGACCCTTTGACGACGATCGCTTTAAGATTCTTTGAACCCATGACGGCGCCGATCCCAGGACGGCCTCCGGCCCGGCCTTCCAGGCTCCGGACCACCGCGAAGAGCACTTTATTCTCACCGCCCTGTCCGATGTTCAGGATTCCCACGCCCTTCCCGTACTTTTTATAAAGCCAGTCATTCGTCTCATAAGTGCCTTTTCCCCAGATTTCGCCGGCCGGCAATATTTCCACGCGGTCGTCAACGATGTTGAGATAGACGGGTGAGCGGGCCTGTCCCTCGATAATCAGGCCATCATAGCCCGCCTTGCGAAGCTCGCCCGTTACTCGTGTCCCCAAGTTTCCGTCTCCATAGCCTCCGGTCAACGGAGACTTGGCGGCCACGATGGTTTTGCCGGTATTCGGCGCGGGAATTCCAGCAATCGGCCCCACGGTAACGACCAATTTGTTCTCCGGACCCAAAGCATCGATTCCGGGTTTGAGTTCGTCCCAGAGGATTTTTAGGGCAAACCCGCGGCCTCCGATCCATGACCTGGCAAATTCTTCGGTAAAGGATTCTTTTTTTACGGATCCCGTAGTTAAGTTTATTCTGAGCAGATTACCGGTCCAACCGTTCATTGGCGAGTTCTCTCCTTATAGGTATCCTGATATAGTCATCCGCTCATATCGGATAACATAACGAGGATTCTGAGTCAAGAGAAGAGCCTTTCAGAATCGACTCCAAATTCAGCCAGTCACGATGATTTTTTCTGTATCCAACAGACAGAGAACGAGTTGGCAAAAATTGAGGCTTGTTTTTGGGGTTAGCCCTGCATTTGTGGGCTTGAACTCGGCTCTCGATGTGTGCTATAAAAACTCGAACAGATCTCCTCAACCTCTAGGGGAGTTCAACGATTTTCTGGCAACAGCGTAGAAACAAAAAGGAGGACGGTCATGGAAAAGAGGCTTTACCGCTCCCAAGTACGGAAGATGCTGGGCGGTGTCTGCGCGGGCCTGGGGGATTATTTTGAGATCGATGTCACCCTTATCCGGCTGGTTTTTGTTGCCATCTCCCTGGTCACGGCGATCATCCCGATGGTGATCTTCTATTTGATCGCCTGGATCATCATCCCGGTGGAGGAGCCGAAGAAAGCGGCGTGATTGACTCATCTGCCGTGATCAGATATGAAATAGTCTGCCGGTTGGACCCCAGCCCCCTATGATGATCAAGGCCGACCTTCCCTTCCAGCATATTGCGATCGAGGGCGCTCCGAAATCCCAGAAAACAAAGCTGGCCCAGGTCCTGGCCCCGCTCATCGGCGGCCGGGTCGTCCTCGACCGAACGGAAAACCCTTACCTCAAGGATTTCTATGACGAAAAGGAAGGGGCCTCGCTGCTTACGCAGCTTGTTTTCCTGGTCAATCGCTACCACCAACAGCTCCGGCTCTCCCAGCGGGATCTGTTCGAGGAGAGAGTCATCTGCGATTACCTTTTCGAGAAAGACAAGATTTTTGCTTATCAGACGCTCAGCGACGATGAGCTGGTCGTCTATGACCGGATCTACGGGATTCTGTCCGAGAGACTCCCCCGGCCTGACCTGGTGGTCTATCTCCAGATTTCCCTTCCCACTCTCCTCAAGCGGATCGCCAGGGACGGGAATCCCATGGAAAAGAGCATCTCGGAAAAGTATCTGGGAGATTTGGTGGAAGCGTTTGACTATTTTTTCTTCAACTTCCAGGCGGCGCCCCTTCTCGTGGTCAAGGCGGACGATCTCGACCTGACGCGGGAGGAGGAGATCGCCGACATCGTCGCCAAGGCCGGCCAGGTAAAAAAAGGGCCCCTATATTACGTACCGGAGAGTTATGCTCATAGGGATTCCCGGAAAAAATAGATACAATGAGAGATATGAAAGTTTGACTTTACCTCAATCCCGCGGTCAGGCGGGATGGGGAGAAAGGAACGGACATGGTTGAGCCAAACCTGGGAGCGGTGACCATACCGCATCTTCTTGAGAAAAAGGCGCGCGGGGAAAAAATCGTTGCCTTGACAGCCTACGATTTCCCCACCGCCCTGGTCCTGGATGAGGCCGGGGTCGACGTCATCCTGGTGGGCGATTCATTGGGCATGGTCGTATTGGGATATGAAAACACAATCCCAGTGACGATGGACGAGATGATCCATCACACCAAGGCGGTCACCCGGGCCGTGCGGCGGGCCCTGGTCATCGGCGATATGCCCTATTTCTCCTTTCACCAGAGTGAACAGCTGACCATCGCCAACGCCTCCCGGTTTCTCAAAGAAGCCGGCGCCAAGGCGATCAAGATCGAGGGCGCCTCAAGAAGGAGGCTGAAGCTCATCGAGGCCATGGTCGAAGCGGAGATCCCGGTTATGGGGCACGTCGGGTTGACGCCTCAGTCCATCCACCACCTCGGTCGCTTCAAGGTCAGGGGAAAGGAAACGGAGGAAGCCCGGAAAATCTGCGCCGGTGCCCAAGACCTGGAACGAGCGGGAGTTTTCGCCGTCATCCTGGAGTGCATCCCTCAGGACCTGGCCCGAAGGATCACGGCGAAAATGAGGGTCCCGACCATCGGGATCGGCGCCGGACCCCATTGCGACGGCCAGATCCTTGTCTTTCATGACTTGGTGGGATACTCCACGGGATACATCCCGAAGTTCGTCAAGAGATATGCGGACCTGCAGGCGGTCATCGGCCGCGCCGTCAGGAAATACGCGGAAGACGTCAAGGCCGGGGCCTTTCCGGATGACATACACTCCTTCCACCGGAAAAGCCAAAGGCAACGATGAGGACCATAGCCACGATCGCCGGAATGAAGGCCGCCGTCGCCGAGCTGAAGGCGCAGGGGCGGTCGATTGGGTTTGTGCCGACCATGGGCTATCTCCACGAAGGCCATCTGAGCCTGGTGCGGGAATGCCGGAAGAGGGCGGACATCACCGTGGTCAGCATTTTTGTTAACCCCCTGCAATTCGGCCCCCAAGAGGATTTCCGCCGATACCCCAGGGACCCGGAGCGGGACGCGTCGCTGCTCGAAAAGGAAGGAGTCGATATTCTCTTCCTCCCGGAGGATGCGGAGATGTACCCGGAAGGCTGCCGGACTTCGGTCGAGGTCGCCTCGCTCCAGGACAAACTCTGCGGCCGGACGCGGCCGGGCCATTTCAGGGGAGTTGCGACGGTCGTCCTCAAGCTTTTTAACATCGTCCGGCCGGACTTTGCCTTCTTCGGGCAGAAAGACGCCCAGCAGGTTGTTGTCCTCCGGAGAATGGTGGAGGATTTGAACGCGGACGTGGAAATCAGGGCGAGGCCGACTGTCCGGGATCCGGACGGATTGGCGATGAGCTCCCGGAATACCTACCTGAACGCCGAGGAGCGCCAGGCCGCTCTCGTCCTGTTCAGAGGCCTCGAGGAAGCCCGGCGGATGTTCGAGAAAGGGGAGCGGGCGGCCAGCCCGATCCGGGAGCGATTGTTGAGCGCAATCGCCGCCGAACCTCTGGCCAGAGTCGATTACGTTGAGATCGTCAACCCGATCTCTCTCGAGCCGGTCGAATGGATAAATGGCCAGGCGCTCGTCGCCCTGGCTGTCTATGTCGGGAAGACGAGGCTGATCGATAACGCGATCCTTGGATCAGCGAGGGACGACAAATGAGAAGAATCATGCTTAAGGCCAAGATCCATCATGCCCGAGTGACTGAAACCAACCTCAATTACGAAGGGAGCCTTTTGCTCGACGAAGAACTGATGACGGCGGCCGATATGCTGCCCTTTGAAAAAGTCCATATCTATGACATCACAAATGGGGAGCGGTTTTCGACCTACCTCATCAAGGGGGAGAAGGGCTCGGGGAAAGTCGGCGTTTTCGGCGCGGCGGCCCGTCGGGCCCGGGTTGGAGATACGTTGATCATCGTCTCCTACGTGATCCTGGAAGACGAAGAAACCGAGTTTTTCGTGCCCAAAATCCTGCTTCTGGGTGCAGGCAATAAAATCGTCCAGACCAAATAAAGGCCGATTATTTTCATCCCAGCTTTTCCTGGCCCTTGAACTTCCGGTAGGGGCTGAAATAGGCGAGAGTATCCGTATCCTCGGCGCTGAGGCTCCCTTGGACCAATCGGGCCAAGAGCTGGCCCAGGCCGGGGCCGAGCATGAAACCCTGTCCGCACATGCCGACGGCAAGAATGAACCCCGGAACCTCTTTCGTTTCTCCGACGATGGGCAGGCCGTCCGGGGTCATGGGGTATAGACCGCGCCACGTCCGGCGGACCCTGAGATTTTTGAGGCGGGGGATGATCTCGACCATCCGCTTAGCCACCATGGGCAGGAAGGAGCTCGTTTCCCGGACGTCCAGGCCCCAAATCGGTGGACACGGAGTGATGCAGAAAATGACCTGACCGGTATCGTGCTGGTAGAAGTAATAGTTGGACGAGCCCGCGACGGGCCGGATGTCGACGATCATGGGTTCGAGAAACCGGGCCACAGACTCGGTGACGGCCCCTTCGTGGGAGTCCGGACGCACGGGGACATCGAGGCCGGCCAGGCGCGCTACCTCTGCGCCGAGGGGGCCGGCCGCGTTGATGACGGCGGCGGACCAGTATTCTCCCTTGTCTGTCCGGACGCCGGTCACCCGGCCGCCGGCCATGATCAAGTTCGTTACCTTTTCGTTGAACCGGAATTCGGCGCCAACGCTCTTGGCCCGGCGGTAAAAGGCATGGATAGCGAGAAGCGGAGAGGCATTGCCGTCGTCGGGCGCCAGCGTGCCGCCGATGAGGCCGTTCGGGTTGAGGTCGGGAGCGGCCTCGAGGAGTTGCTTCCTGTCGAGCCAGTCGATACGGAGTCCGTGGGATTTCTGGAAGGGGAGAAGCCCTTTCAGGCTTTTTTCTTCCTCCTCGCGGTAAGCGACGAACGAGTAGCCGCCCCTGCGCCATTCGATTTTGTCCCCGTATCGTTCTTCCCAAGTAGCGAAGACGTCCAGGCTGCGGAGAGACACCCGGATTTTGGCAGGGTCGGAATGGGTTGCCCGGAGGCCGCCGATGGCCCGCTTGTTCGACCCCTGGCCGACGCTCGGAAGCTCATCGATGACGAGGGTCCGAAGGCCCGCCTCAGCCAGGCAGAGCGCCGCGGGTGTCCCGACGCTTCCCGCGCCGATCACGATGACATCGAAAGATCTAGCCGTCGCCACCGTCTTTCTCCTTTTCGTCGGCGAGGCCAGCGAAGACACCGAGCGGGACTTCCAGGAACAGGGGTCTCTTCGGCTGGTCGACGATTGCGGACTCCGGGACTCCTTCCTCCCGGAACAAGCGGTGAATCAGCGGGGTGCAGGTCTTGGCCCCGCAGGACCCCATGCTGGCCCTCGTCAGGGCTTTGATCTCGTTGATGTCACGCGAGCCTTCGCGGATGAGTTTGCGGATCTCACCGGCCGTGACCCGCTCACAGCGACAGATGATCGTGTCATCGTCCGTCCTCTCAACGGAGCGCTCCAGGGGGTCACTCTCTCTCTCGGGCTGAAGGCGGATGCCGGCGATTTTCTTGGCGTATTCCCTGGGAGCCCGGACCTTTATGATCGCAGTGCGGTCATTGGCCTTGATCGCCTTGACTGCGGCGACCTCGACTCGGCCCAGGGCCTGACCCTCCGTGTCTTCGACGACGACCGAGTCCCCCGCCCGGAGTGTCTCTTTGAGGAACTCGAGGGGGATGGCCACGGTCGGGAAGTCCGGATCCTTGCGGAAGTCGATCATGGTGATGGCCAGGCCAGGGCAGATGGCCACGCATCTCTCGCAGCCGGTGCAGCCCTTGCCGTCCTTGTTGGAGAGAAATTCGGGCAGCAGCCGGATATCGGTCTG
>Ga0153916_10001508_pt1 | contig 16739 bp, 15 predicted proteins | sample Opewatmetagenome_FD_109642 | JGI IMG/M metagenome (GOLD analysis project Ga0153916, IMG submission 109642) | Freshwater wetland microbial communities from Ohio, USA - Open water 3 Core 3 Depth 4 metaG | ecosystem: Environmental > Aquatic > Freshwater > Wetlands | place: USA: Ohio, Lake Erie... | reverse complement strand
GTTTTCATGGTTGCGGGGGAAGGATTTGAACCTTCGACCTTCGGGTTATGAGCCCGACGAGCTACCTGGCTGCTCCACCCCGCGTCAGTCGTGGAGGAGAGCGGGTTTTACTCGCCATCCCCGGCGGGGTCAAGGGGGGCGAGCGGGAATCACGAAGCCCGCACGAGCCTGAGCAGGCCGCCGGGCAGGACGAAGAGGCCGGCCAGGGCCACCATGGTGGCGCCGGTCGGGATCTGCCAGATCCAGGAGAGCATGTACCCGCCGGCGGCGGCGACCACCCCCAGGACCGTGGCGATGGCGAGGACCGGCCGCAGCCGGCTCACCAGGAGCAACGCCGCCGAGGCCGGGATGGTGAGGAAGGCGAACACCGGCAGGGCCCCGAGCGCCCGCGCCGCCGGGGGAATGGCGAGGCCGATGGTGAAGAAGAGCAGCCCATCCCACATCCGCGCCCGCATCCCCATGGCCTCGGCCGTCTCCCGGTCGAACGACACGAAGACCAGCTCCTTCTGGAACACGGTGTGGACGGTGGCGCAGACCAGCGTCACCCCCGCGATGACCATGGCGTCGGACAGGGAGACGGCCACGGCGTTCCCGAAGACCATGCTGCCGAAGTCATGGGCCACGTGGATGAGCTTGTTCGCCCCCAGGATGACGAACGCGCCCGCCAGGACGTAGCTCATCCCCACGCCGGCCTCGGTGGGCAGCCGCCGGGCCCCGTGCATCGTCCCCAGGACCAGGGCCCCGACCACCGAGAAGGCGATGGCCACCGCCAGCTGGACGCCCAGGTGTTCCGCCGCCACGCCGAGCCGCTCCTCCAGGAGCAGCGCCCCGATGAGGCCCAGCGTGGAGATCTGGGTGAGCGCCGCCGAGACGAAGACCGTCCGGCGCAGCACCACCCAGACGCCGAGGAAGCCGAGGAGCGCGCCCGAGAGGACCGACGCCAGCAGCGCCTCGCGCCAGATCTCCCGCGCCTCCCAGAAGCCGGCGAGCCCGCTCACGGCGCCCTCCCCTCCCCGCCGACCGGGTAGACGAAGCGCCGCCCCCCCTCCTCCCGGACGGCCACCGCCCGGCCGTACAGCTCGGAGAGGGCCGCCGGCGTCAGCATCCCGGCGAGCGGGCCGACGCGCCACAGGCCCCGCTCCTGGTCCGCGAACGCCAGGGCCCGCGCGTAGTTCGCCACCGCCTCGAGCCGGTGCGACACCATGACGATGGCGAGGTCGCCGCCGGCGTGGAGATCCCGCAGCAGGTCCATGGCGGTGAGCTCCGCCGCCGGGTCCATGCCGTTGGTGGGCTCGTCCACGGCCAGCAGCTCGGGGTCGGCGGCCAGCGCGCGGGCGATGAGGGTTCGCTGGCGCTGGCCGCCCGAGAGCGTGCGGAAGGGCCGGCCGGCCAGGTCGCCGATGCCGACGCGACCCAGCGCGCCCCGCGCCCGCTCGCGGTCCGCCGCCACCAGCCGCCTTCCGGCGCCCGCCAGCGGCACCCGCCCCATGATCACCACGTCCTCGGCCGTGAGCGGCCAGAGCGCGTCCACGTGATCGCGCTGGGGAACGTAGCCCACCCGCAGCGACGCCGGCTGATCGCGCCGCCCGGCCACCAGCGGAAGGACGCCGAGCAGCGTCCGGAGCAGCGTCGTCTTCCCGCCGCCGTTCGGCCCGACGATGGCGAGGAAGTCTCCCGGCGCCACCTCCAGGTCGATGCCGGAGAGGAGCGCCCTTCCGTGGTAGCCGATGGCGGCGCCGTGGAGGCGGATCAGGGGTGGCATGGCGAGGCCCCTAGCGGAGCGCCTCCGTCACCAGGCGAACCAGCTCGCCCACGTATCCGAGGTAGTCGCTCGCCTCCCGCGTCCCGCCCACGTCGCCGGGGATGACGACCTCCTTCGCTCCGGTGAGCCGCGACACCAGGTCGGCCGACTTGGTGTCGTAGTAGTTCTCGACCAGGATCGCCTTGATGCGATCACGCCTCACCATCTCCACCACGTCGGCGAGGTGCGAGGGCGGCGGCGGGACGCCCGGCTTGGGCTCGAGATAGCCGGCGGCGACGAGACCCGACCAGTCGAAGAAGTAGCTGAGCGTCTTGTGCCTGGCGACCACCTTCGTCCCCTTGAACGGCGCCAGGGCCGCGAGCCACCGGGTCGAGGCCTCTCCGATCCGCTTCTCGAGGGACTCGAGGCGCGCCCGGTAGGTCGCCGCCCCGCCGGGATCCAGCTCCGCGAGCTTCGCCGCCATGGCCTCGGCCACCTTGGCGGCGCGCCGCGGGTCGCTGAGGAAGTGCGGATTGCCGGCGGGGTGGATGTCGCCCTGGCTGCGGTCCACCGGGCCGGTCGGCACCTCCAGCACCGGCACCGCGCTGGCGGCGGTGAGCCGGCGGCGGCCTCCGGGCTGGATCTCGGCGTTGCGGGAGATGTTCACCAGACCCGGCAGCCAGCCGATCTCCAGATCGAGCCCCACGTCCACCAGCAGGTCGGCCCGGCGCAGCCGCACCGCCAGCGTCGGGTTGGCGTCGACGAAGTGCGGGTCCTGGATGCCGCGCGACAGGCTCGCCACGTCCACGCGGTCGCCCCCGACCTCGCGGGCCAGCGACGCCAGCCCCTCGGTGGTGGTGACCACCTCCAGCTTGGCGGCGGCGAGGGATGGAAGGCAGAGGGCGGCGACGGCGAGGAGCGCCCTCCACCCGCCGGGTCGCCCGCTCGTGATCGCCGTCGCGGTCGTGGTCGTTCTCATGATGGTCCCCTAGAACGGATGCGCGCCGTGCGCTCCCACCGCGAATTCGAGCGCCAGGATCCCCTCGTAGCCCACGCGGCCGCTCGCCAGCCGGTCCACCCCTCCCTGCAGCCGCAGCCGCAGGAACTCGCTCGGCAGGTACGCCAGGATCGCGGACCCCCGCTGCTCCGCCCCGCCGGCGACCCCCGGCGCGCGATCGTAGCGCAGCCCGTACGCCCAGAAGGCATCCTGCCGCCAGACCGCCTGCGCGTACCATCCCAGGTCCTGCTGCCCGCTCTCCGCCCCGGAGAGGCCGCGGGCGAACAGCTCGGCCGTGACCGCGAGGTAGGCGCGGGAGCGGAGGGGGCGGATCTTGAGGAACAGGTCGGCGGCGCCGAGCCGCTCGGAGGCATCGCCGGGCAGCTCCACCAGGGCTCCCGAGAGGCCGACCCCCAGCGTGGCGCTCTCCGTCAGATCGAAGAACTGCGCGAGCCGGCCGATGGCGGTCCTCCTTCCAGCCGCCTCCATCCCCACCGGCGCCACGGGCGTCGTCACCTGTCCGGCCAGGTGAAGCTCCGCGAACCAGGGCACGGGCGCCAGCCAGGAGACGTCCGCCCCGGCGCCGGAGAGCGACTCCGGGGCCACCAGGCGCGTCAGCGCCAGCGGGGCGTCGGCGAAGTCCCAGACGTGCGGATGCTGCTGGTTCAGGCGCCCGAACGGGCTCTTGAGCTTGCCCGCCCGGATCTGGAAGCCGGCCGGGAGCGAGAGGGTGGTGAGGTACGCCTCCTCCACGTCGACGCCATCTGGACCGAACGAGACGAAGGCGTCGGCCCGCGCATAGGGGTCGACCACCGCCTGGATGCCCAGCTCGAGTTCCTCGAACACCGGCGTCACCTTGTGAGGCGCCATGGGCACGGGGCCCGAGCGCGGCGACTCCACCGGGACGTCGAGCGTGTTCCATACGGCAGCGCCGCTCCCGATGGCCGAGATGTCGGGGAGCATCAGGACCCGTGCCAGCGGGCTGCCGCCGACCGCCTGGCCCGTTGGCGGTGCCGCCGGTGCAGGCTGTGCCGGGGCTCCGGCCGCGGACGGGGCCTGCCCCAGCTCCTTCGCGATCTGCTCCTCGAGCTTCTTCCTCTCCGCCGCGGCGTCCGGCGCCTGATCGCCGGAGCCGGCCGGCGCCGTGGCCGCGGCCAGGAGCGCCGCCGCGCCATACGCGATGAGCGAGCCCATCGATGTCACCTCAGGCGCGCCGGGCGCGCCACAGCCTGGGTTTCGCTGCTGCCCCCCGTCCTCGCCTCGTCAGGCGAGAGGAGGTGATTGGCCGGGAATGGCGCCCAGCGGCGCGCCGCAAGCGGCCAGGCTCTCGGGCACGAGCTGCGCCAGCCCGAGGGACGCCGGTACGGGCACGGCCCGCGGCGTCTCGTCGTGCGCCGGCTCGGCGCCACGGGTGACGCAGGCGACGCAGCCGTGCGTGCCTTGCAGCCCGGCGTGGTGGTGGGGCGCGGCCGCTCCGGCCAGCACCAGCACCGCGCTGAGGATGGCGACGGCGGCGCGCATGACCCGGGGAGTCTTGCGGCCGCTTCTCCCTGTGTCAAGCGAATCGCGGGGTGCCCGGCAGGATCCGCTCGTGCCGAGCGCGGCGCCCGCGTCCCTCGACTCCGCGGCGCTTCGCGCCGCTACGCTCGCGAGGAACGGGTCCTCCGATTCGCGATCGGTCGTTCAGATGGCCCCGGCCTTCCGCAGGCTCGCCACCTCACCCTCGGAGAAGCCCGCCTCCCGCAGGATCGGCTCGGTGTCGGCCCCGAGCTCGGGAGCGGCGCGGCGAGGCGCCTCCACGCCGGCGAGGCGGACCGGCGAGGCGACGCCGGCCATCGCCTTCCCCTCCCAGGGCGTGTCGATCTCCAGGAAGGCGCCGCGGGCCCGGAGCTGTGGATCGCTCCGCGGCTCGTCCCCTTCCAGCACCGGCATGAGGCAGACGTCGTGCTCGGCCCCCAGGCGGGCCCATTCGTCGCGGGTGCGCGAGGCGAAGAGCGCCCGCAGCTCCTCTCGCGGTCCCTCTCCCGCGGCGTCGAGCTGCCGCTCCGCCAGCTCGGGGCGGCCGGCGGCGGCGCAGAAGCGGGCGAAGAACTTGGGCTCGAGCGTTCCCAGGGCCACGAAGCGGCCGTCCCGGGTGCGGTAGACGTCGTAGCAGGCCGTGCCGCCGTTGAGCAGCTCCTTCCCGCGCCGCAGCGGCTCGCCTCGGGCCGCCGCGGCCCCGAGGTGCATGGCCAGCATCGCCAGCGCCCCCTCGGTCATGGAGACGTCGACGTGCGCCCCCTCGCCCGTCGCCCGGCGCCGGTAGAGCGCGGCGAGGATGCCGGTCGCCGCCGGCCAGGAGCCCCCCGCCACGTCGGCCACCTGCACGCCGAGCGGGAACGGCCGCTCCGGCGGACCGTTCATCGCCAGCACCCCGGCCACGGCGCAGTAATCGATGTCGTGGCCAGCCCGGTCGCGATAGGGGCCGTCCTGGCCGTACCCGCTGATGGAACAGAGGATGACCCCGGGGCACTCCCGGCGGAGCGCCTCGTAGGAGAGCCCGAGCTTCTCCATGACGCCGGGGCGGAAGGACTCGACCACCACGTCGTAGCGCCGCAGGAGGCGGCGAAAGGCGGCCACGCCCTCCGGCTTGCGCAGGTCCAGCCGCAACGATCGCTTGTTGCGGTTGACGGCGTGGAAGAAGCCCGATTGCCGCCCCGCCAGGGGCGGCATCCAGCGGAGGTAGTCCCCCCCCTCCGGATCCTCCACCTTGACGACCTCGGCGCCGAGGTCGGCGAGGAGGAGCGTGGCGAACGGCCCGGGCAGGAGCCTCGAGAGGTCGAGGATGCGGACGCCGTCGAGTGGCAGCCGGCCCGGGGGAGCCGAGGTCACGAGATCACAGGATCTGCTGGAGCTTCATCGCCATCCCCATGTCGCCCTGGATCTTGAGCTTGCCCGACATGAAGGCCATCTGCGCGTTCAGCTTCTTGTTGACGATGGCGAGGAAGTCGGCGTCCGAGCAGTGGACGGTGCACTTCGGGGTGCCAGCGGCCCCGACGGTGATGACGCCGCCGGGCTGGGTGCAGTCCACCGACCACTGGCCCCCCGAGGGGCCGGTGATGTTGAACTGGTAGATGGCGTTGATCTTGCTGACCAGGTCCGGCTTGTTCTTGAGCCGCTCCGGCATGTGCCGCTCGAAGACGTCCTTCACGTTGGCTGCGTCTGCCATGTGGCGCTCGCCTCCTGGCCCGGTTGATTCCGGAATCGATCGGCAACCTATTGGGAGGGAGGAGGACCTGTCAAGGCAGACGCCCCGTCCCGGCGGCCGCGCTCCGAACCGGGAGCGGCGCACCCGGGGCCGCGCCGGTCGAGCACCGCCCGCGCTCAGCCGCGCCGCCGAAGCGGGAGGCCCGCGAAGAAGAGGACCGCCGCGATGGCGATGATGACCGGCCCGGTGGCGCGATGGACGTGCGCCGCCACGATCTCCCCGGCCACGGTCGAGAGGACCGCCGCGCCGACCGCGATCGCGAGCATCTGGTCGAGGCTGCGCGCCAGATGCTTCGCGGTGGCCGCCGGGATGATGATCAGCGAGCCCATGAGGAGTACGCCCAGGTAGCGCAGGCCGAGCGCGACCGTGAGCGAGAACGCGAGCAGATAGAGCAGTTCCAGCCGGGCGACCGGAATCCCCGACGTACGTGCCATGTCCGCCGAGACGAGCGCGATGACGAGGCGGCTCCGCTGCGAGAGCACGAATGCCGAGACCGCCAGGGCGCCCGCGAGCCCCATCCCCATCTCGAGAACGCCGAGCCTTCCAGGAGTCCCGAGGAGTGCGTCCATGAGCTCCTCTCCGGTGGCGAGCATGCTCCCCACGGCCAGGGCGAGCGAGAAGACCACACCGATCACCGTCTCGGTCGCGATGCGCGTCCTCCGCTCCAGGCTCCACACCAGCAATGTCCCGAACAGGAGCGCCGCCATCCCGCCGAGAACCGGGTGAACGCGGAAGACGAGCGCCAGCCCGATCCCGGGGAGTGCGACATGTGACATCGCGTCCGACGCGAGCGCCATGCGGCGCATGACGGCGAAACAGCCGACGAGGCCCGCCGCCACCGCCATGCCCGCCGAGAGCGCGAACCCGGTCCAGGCCATCAGTGGTGATGGTACTTGAGCGGCGCGCCGTACACCTGCTCGATCCGCTCGGGCGTGAGGATCTCCTCCGGCGGCCCGAAGCATGGTCGCGCGCGAGAGAGGCACAGGACGTTGGTCGCGTACCGGAACACCACGCTCAACTCGTGCGAGATGAGGAGCAGCGTGAGACGTTCCACCTGTTGCACGCGGCGGATCATCTCGTACAGCCGCTCCTCGCCGGGCTCGTCCACGCCGGAGGTGGGCTCGTCGAAGAGAAGGACGTTGGGTCTTCCCAGGAGCGCGAAGGCGAGCAGGAGACGCTGGAACTGCCCACCCGAGAACGTTCCGATCGGCTCGGCGGCGATGTCCGGGGGCAGGCCCACCAGGTCGAACGCCCGGTCGGCTTCCGCCGGTGGCGCGTGCGACACCGACACCTTTGCCTCCAGGAAGTCCCGCCCGGTGATCGGGAGGTCTCGCTCCATGTCGAGCTTCTGGGGAACGTAGCCGAGCCGTGAGCCTTGCGCCCACCGGATCGTCCCGTCGTAGGGCAGCGCCCCGATGAGCGCCCTGAACAAGACTGTCTTCCCCGCGCCGTTCGGGCCGATCACCGCGAGCGCGGTCCCCTGGGCGACCGAGAAGGTGAGGTCACGAAGCACCTCGGTCTTCCCCAGGACGACCGAGAGGCTCTCCACCTCGAGCACGTTCGCCATCGCGTCACCCTACGGCGCGTCCCGGGGGCGCGACAAGCGCTCTCGCGGGCGCATGGGTCCGGAGCGCACGCCGGGCGCACGGGCGTGAGCACCGACGACCGCCGCTACTCCACGTAGAAGGAGTCGAGCAGCGCCTGGTGGCGCTGGCTCACCACCTTGCGCTTGACCTTCAGGGTCGGCGTCAGCTCGCCGGTCTCGATGGTGAAGTCCTTCTCGAGGATGGCGAACTTCTTGATGGTGGCGTACTTCGCCTGCTTGGCGTTGAGGGCGTCGACGGCCTTCTGGATGCGATCGACGACCTGGGGCGTCTCGTGGACCCGGCTCCCCAGCGCCACCCCGTTCTCGGCCGCCCACTTGCGGACGTTCTCCTCGTTGAGGGTCACCAGCGCCGACAGGAACTTGCGCTTGTCGCCGTGCACCATCACCTGCGAGAGGAGCGGTTCGGTCTTGAGCTCGTTCTCGAGGTTCTGGGGCGCGACGTACTTCCCGCCCGAGGTCTTGATGAGGTCCTTCTTCCGGTCGGTGATGCGCACGCAGCCGTCGGCGGTGATCTCCCCGATGTCCCCGGTGTAGAGCCAGCCGTCGCGGATGGTCTCGGCGGTGGCCTCGGGGTTCCTGTAGTAGCCCTTCATCACCCCCGGTCCCTTCACCAGGATCTCGCCGTCCTCGGCGATGCGGATCTCGGTGCCCGGGAGCGGCGGTCCGACGGTTCCGATGCGATTCTTGCCGACGCGGTTGACGCAGGTCCCGGCCGCCGTCTCGGTGAGCCCCCACCCCTCGAGGACGGCGAAGCCCAGCACGTCGAAGAACCAGGCGATCTTGGGGGACAGCGGCGCTCCACCGGAGATGAAGAGCCGCATCCTCCCGCCGAAGCGCTCGGAGAGGGCGTGCGCCAGCTTCGGGAAGACGAGCGTCTTCCCGATGGTGAAGGCCAGGCTGGAGCGCTCCCGCCCCTGGATCTTCCCGTCGGCCCAGGCGTCGAAGCCGCCCATGGCGAGCTTGAAGAGCTTCCCCTTGAGCCCCGGCGTGGCGTAGCCCTTGGCGATCACGGCGTTGAAGGCCTTCTCGAAGATGCGCGGCACCGAGGGCATGATGGTGGGCCGGACCTCGCCGGCGTTGTCTGCGATCTTCTCCAGCGACTCGACGAAGGCGGCGCAGGAGCCGCAGGCGAACCACGAGGCCTGGATCACCTTGGCGAAGGAGTGCGCCATGGGCAGGAAGAAGAGGACCACGTCGTCCGGGTTGACGAGGTCGATCTCGGCGCTGCCCCTGGCCTCGTACACCCAGTTGCCGTGGCTGAGCATCACGCCCTTGGGGTTGCCGGTGGTTCCCGAGGTGTAGAGGTAGCAGGCGGCGTCGTCGAGCCCGATCGCTCCGATCCGCTCTTGGTGCGCTCCCGGGTGGGCCTTGCGCCACTCGGCGCCGGCCTTCTCCAGGTCGAAGAGCGTCCGCTCGAAGGAGCCCTGCGGCGTTCCCGAGAAGCGGACCAGCCCCTTGAGGGCGGGCAGCCTGCCCCGGATCTCCCGGATCTTGGCGGCCTGCGCCTCGCTGTCGACGAAGACCCAGCTCGCCCCGGAGTTCTCGAGGATGTAGTGGCACTCGTGAGCCGGGTTCGACTGGTAGATGGGCACGGCGATGGCGCCCGAGCCCATGATGCCGATGTCGGCCACCATGTAGTCGAGGGCGGTCTCGCCGATGACGGAGATCCGGTCTCCGCGCTGCACGCCCAGGGACGCGAGCCCGTCGGAGACGTCGCGGGATCGCCGCGCCAGCTCGCTCCAGGAGAACTCCTTCCACTGGCCGCCGATCTTCTGGCGCACGGCGGGCCGCGAGCCCATCCGCCCGGCCTGCCACTCGAAGAGCTCGACCAGGTTCCTGGCGCTCGACAGGCCCTTCCCCGGCTTCGCCTCGTCGTTCATCGGTGTCCTCCGGTCACTTGAGCTGGGAGAGGACGGCGCGCGCCCGCTCCTGAATGCGCCGTTCCTCGGGCGCGTCGTAGACGCCGGGCGTCCGCGCCAGGATCTTCTGCAGCATGGCGCGCGCCTCCTTGGGGTGATCCTCCTTGATGTACAGCTCCGCCAGGTAGAGGCGGGCCCGCAGGTCGTTGGGGTTGACGCGGATGGCGTTCAGCAGGTGGCGCTCGCTCTCCCCGGCGTCGTACTTGGGCCAGGGAAGCTCGTAGTAGAACCGGCCCCAGGAATCCTGGATGCCTCCGGCGGAGAAGGACGGGTCGATCTGCTCGGCGCGGGAGAGGCGCTCCTTGTACTTCCCCTCCATCCCCTGGAGCAGAGCCTTCACCACCCCCATGCCCAGCGAGAAGTAGCCGACGCCGCTCGACGCGTAGAACCAGCCCTCGACGCCGCCGGGGTTGACGGCGGTGGCCCTGTCGCCGTACTCCCAGCCGATCTTCCCCAGGCGAGTCCGCTCCTCGTCGCCGATCGCCGCGTCGTCGCAGATCCAGAAGTAGAGGCGGGAGATGCGCCAGAGCACGCCGTAGTCGGCCGGCGCCAGCTTCTCGGCGCGCTGCAGCCGATCCTTGAGCTCCTCGAACTTGCCCGGCTCGTCGCGCCGGGCGTAGGCGGCGTCGGCCTCTGCGAGGAGGCTCGCCAGGTCCGCCGGCGAGGCCACCGCCCCCGCCGCCGCGGACGGGCCCGCCGCCGGGGTGCCGGCGGGAGCAGTCGGGTCGCCGGCGAGCGCCACCAGCGGAAGGAGCAGGAAGAACGAGCGCACGGGAACGATCGAAGGTGATCTCATGGGACCCACATCGTGGCCCCCGGCGCCCCGCGCTGCAACCCGTTTTCACGACCCGTCTGGGTGGCCGGACGCACGGCGCCGCAGGGACTCGATGGGGGCGGGCGCCGCCATCAGCCGGCGCAGAGGACCTTGACCTCGATGGTATCCCCGGGGGCGATGGTGAACCGTCCCTGGAAGGTGAGCGTCGGCTTGCGATCCGGGCCGGACGGCGGCGCGTAGACCACGTCGGCCCCGGCGTCGCCCGTGTACCCGAGCCGGCAGGCGGCCGGGTCGCTGGGGGCGACCCCGCAGCTGACGACCTGGCCGGCGGATCGTGTCAGCGTGACGGTGAGGAGGTGCCAGTCGGCCGGGACCAGCGAGAGCGGCACCTCCTGCCCGATGAGCGTGGCGATGCGCTCCAGGGTCGGGGCGAAGCTGGGCTCGCAGATGCTGTCGATGAGCCCCAGGGGCCCGAAGGCGTCGATGAAGGCCTTGTAGCGGACCGCGGCGTGCTCCGGAGGGCCGCCGGGACCGATGCAGACGGACGGCTGGAGGGTGCTCGGGTCGACGCCGGTGATGGCGCCCACCACCACGTTCCGGCTCGAGCCGCCGATCTGCCCCTTGAAGAAGTCCACGTAGTTCTGGACGTCGTAGCTGGTGCATCCCGTCGGCTCGTTGGAGGTCCCCTGCATCAGCGGATCGGAGCAGTCGTCGTCGTCCGAGACCACGATCACCGCGAGCCGTGCCCCGGGGCGGAGGAAGCCGGCGTTGGCGCCGGAGGCGAGCGGCTCGCTGACGGCCAGCCTGGCGGCCTCGAGCCCCTGCTCCTTGCCGCTGCCGCAGACCCCGACGTAGACGTCGTTGCGGAAGTCCTGGACCAGGGTCGGGGAACCGGCCACCAGGATGCGCGGCGGATCGCTCGTCGACTGGTACCGCTGCGTGGGATCGTCCGGTCCCGTCACCGAGACGAGCGCCCCCTGCGGGTAGGGCTGGCCGGCGTTCGGAACCGGGTTGCAGCTGGCGCTGCTCGGCGGGAAGGTGGTGACGTAGGCGGTCCCCGCCTGCTGGTGGACCGAGGTGGTGGTGACCCCGATCTGGAAGTCGTTCTTGATGGGCAGGGACGAGAGGCGGTCGGCGAAGGTCTGGAAGTTCGTGGCCAGGTTGCTCTGCCGCTGGGCCATGGAGCCCGAGTCGTCCACCACGAAGAGGATGTCGGTCTTCGCCGAGGCGATCCCGACGCTCTCGCAGGCGGTGAGGGCCTGCTGAGGCACGCTGTCGCAGGAAGCGCAGCTGCACGCGAGAAGCGTTGCCGTCCAGGCGCCTCTCGGGAGCCTCATGGGGTGCTCCGGTTGCAGAGGCAGGTTCCCACCGCGCCCGGCGCCGGTTGCCCGTAGCACCACCAGTCCTCGGCCTTGCCGCCGAGGGCCGAGGCGCACTCCGCCGAGGAATGGGCGACGGTGGCGTCGGTGGAGGGGCTGGGGCAGCCGCCCGCCGGAACCTGGCCCAGGTACTCGGCCGAGTAGGTCTCGCCGGGGCTGGCGACGCAGCTGTTGGCGGGATCCGTCGCCCGCTGGTTGAGGTAGATGCAGGTGGTGGGGCTGGCCGCGACCGCCGGCGGGTCACTCCGGTCGTTGCAGTCCATGAACCACCATCCGCTGGCGCCCCGCTCGGAATCGATCGTCGCCTGGGCGCACACCTTTCGCTGGCCGCCTCCGCTGCCGAGGATCCTCACCACCACCACCTCGCTCGAGGCCGGCTGGCTCGGCAACCGCAGCAAGCGCGGCACCTGCACCAGGTCGGCGATGGCCTTTAGGATGGGACCGAAGTCCTCGCAGACGGAGCCCTCGACGACGTCGAAGCCCCGGCCTTGGATCTCGTCCGCCAGCTGGAAGAAGCGCACCCCGGCGGCGTAGGCGCTGCCGCAGATGGGCGCGGGCGGGCTGCAGGCGGCTGGCGGAACGTTGGGGCAGACGTCCGGGCCCACCGCCGCCTCGCCGCTTCGCAGCTGGCAGGCGTCGGCCGGGGCATAGGTGCCGTCGGCGCAGCGCACCGCCGAGACGATGAAGGCGGCTCCGAGCGAGTCGTAGGGCCGCGTCGCCGTGGCCGACTGGCCGGACGGGGTCACCAGCGCGGCGAAGGCGTTGGCGAAGTCCGCGGCGGCCCAGAGCTTCTGCTGGGCGGCGGGGAGGAACTTGTCGCCGACGCAGCTGTCGTTGCCGGGATTGCCGGTGAGCACCAGGGGGTTGGCGGGATCGCTGGAGCAGTCGTCCTCGTCGCCGACGTAGACCACCACGAGCTTCGCACCCTGGTGCGCGAACTCGGCCGGCTGGATGCCCGGCTGCTGGCCGTTGACGGCCTTCTGCGCCGCCAGCCGCGCCGCCTGGAGGTGCTGCTCCTCGCCGGAGCCGCAGCTGCCCACCTCCACGTTCCCGCCCGACCACTTGCCGCCCGTGTTGGTGCCGACGAACTGCTGGATGAGCGCGGTGATGGCCGGATCGGGGCTGGCCGTGCCCCAGCTCGCCCAGTTGAGGGTCTTGGTGAAGTGCAGCACCCTGGCGTTGGACCCGTAGGAGACGAAGTCGCCCTGTGGGTAGGGCCCGCCCGCGACCGCCACGCCCTGGGTGCAGCCGGGCGTGAGCTGGCTCTCGAACCTGGTGAAGAAGCCGGGCTCCGGACCGAGCTGGTAGTCCCGGAAGACGGACGAGGTGGTCACCGCCAGGTGGAACTCGAAGGGCTCGAGCCCGCGGCCGACCCGGTCCTTCTGGGCGGTGGCCAGCGCGTTGATGAAGGTCGAGAAGCTGGCAGCCAGCGCCTGCTGCTTCGATTCCATCGACCCGGAGTCGTCCACCACGAAGAGCACGTCGGCGGTGGTCACGGCGGCGAGCTTCAGCTGCCGCGATCCCGGCTGGATGATGCAGGCGCCGACCGGATTGAAGTTGTAGTCCTGGCAGCCGACCACCACGGCGATGGCCGCGAGCGTGAGTGCGGCGACGGCGAGCAGGCGGCGCGTCATCGGATGCCTCCGCATCCCGGGGATGATAGCCCCGTTCCGCGGTCCGGGGAACTAATGCCGACGCCCGGCTACCGAGGCACACAAACGCCGCCTCACTCCCACTCGATGGTGGCCGGCGGTTTCGACGAGACGTCGTAGACCACGCGGTTGATGCCGCGGACCTCGTTGATGATGCGCGACGACAGGCGCGCCAGCAGCTCGTACGGCAGGCGCGCCCAGTCGCCGGTCATGCCGTCCGTCGATTCCACGGCGCGGATGGCGCAGGTGGCCTCGTAGGTCCGCTCGTCGCCCATGACACCCACGCTCCGGACGGGCAGCAGCACGGCGAAGGCCTGCCAGAGCTTCTCGTACAGGCCAGCCCGGCGGACCTCCTCCTGAACGATGGCATCGGCCTTGCGGAGGATCTCGAGGCGCTCCTCGGTCACCTCGCCGAGGACGCGGATGGCGAGGCCGGGGCCCGGAAAGGGCTGCCGCTGGACGATCGCCTGGGGCAGCCCCAGCTCGAGCCCCAGGCGCCGGACCTCGTCCTTGAAGAGCTCGCGCAGGGGCTCGACCAGCTCCAGCTTCATCACCTCGGGGAGGCCGCCCACGTTGTGATGGCTCTTGATGGTGGCCGAGGGGCCCTTGAACGAGACGGACTCGATGACGTCGGGGTAGAGCGTCCCCTGCACCAGGAACGCGGCCCGCTCGCCATGTGTCGAGAGCCGCTCCACCTCCTCCTCGAACACGGCGATGAACTCCCGGCCGATGATCTTCCGCTTCTGCTCCGGGTCGGTGACGCCGGCGAGCCGGGAGAGGAAGCGGTGCCGGGCGTCGGCGGTCACGAGCGGCAGGTGGAACATGCGCCCGAAGACCTCCTCGACCTGCTCCCGCTCCTTGGCCCGGAGGACGCCGTTGTCGACGAAGATGCAGCGCAGTCGGTCGCCGATGGCTCGGTGCACCAGCAGCGCCGCCACCGCCGAGTCCACCCCGCCGGAGAGGCCGCAGATGGCCTGGCCGTCCTTCACCTGCGCGCGGATCTGCTCCACCGCCACCTCGGCGTAGGCCCTCATCGACCAGGAGCCGCTGCAGCCGCAGATGCCGTGGGAGAAGTTCCTCAGGACGTCGGCGCCGCGCGGGGTGTGGGCCACCTCGGGGTGGAACTGCACCCCGTAGAAGAGGCGCCGCCGATCCTCGATGGCGGCGTACGGGGAGCTGGCGGTCGCGGCGATGGGCTCGAAGCCGGGGGGCAGCGCCTCCACCCGGTCCCCGTGGCTCATCCAGACGTCGAGCTTCCCCGGCAGCCCCCGGAAGAGCGGAGAGCTGGCCTTCACGTCGATGGAGGCCGGGCCGAACTCCCGGTGGGCGGCCCGGTCCACGCGCCCGCCCAGCATGTGGGCGAAGAGCTGGAGCCCGTAGCAGATCCCGAGGATGGGAACGCCCATCTCGAAGACGGCCGGGTCGGGCCGGGGGCTTCCCTCGGCGAGGACGCTGGCGGGCCCTCCCGACAGCACGATGCCCTGCGGCCGGAAGGCCCGGATGGCCTCGGCGCCGGCGGTGCAGGGCTGGATCTCGCAGTAGATCCCGAGCTCGCGCAGGCGCCGGGCGATGAGCTGGGTGTACTGCCCCCCGAAATCCAGGATCAGGATCTTCTCGGAATGGATGTCCACCGCCGCCTCCCCGCCCGTCGCCCTCGCCATCAGTCCACCCGGTAGTTCGGTGCCTCCTGCGTGATGATCACGTCGTGGACGTGGCTCTCGCGCAGCCCGGAGCTGGTGATGCGGATGAAGCGGGGCTTCACCCTCAGCTCGCGGATGTCCCTGCAGCCCAGGTAGCCCATGCCGCTCCGCAGGCCCCCCACCAGCTGGAACACGTTCATCGACACCGGGCCCTTGTAGGGCACGCGCCCCTCGATCCCCTCGGGCACCAGCTTGTCGGAGTCGGTGACCTCCGTCTGGAAGTACCGATCCCTCGAGCCCTCGCTCATGGCGCCGATGGAGCCCATGCCCCGGTACTGCTTGTAGCTGCGCCCCTGGTACAGGATCACCTCGCCGGGGGCCTCCTCGGTGCCCGCGAAGAGCGAGCCGATCATCACGCTGGAGGCGCCCGCGGCCAGCGCCTTGACGATGTCGCCGGAGTACTTCACCCCGCCGTCGGAGATGATGGGGACGCCGTGCTTCTCGGCGGCCCGGGCGCAGTCGTCGACGGCGGTGATCTGCGGGACGCCGACCCCCGCGACCACGCGGGTGGTGCAGATGGAGCCCGGCCCCACCCCCACCTTCACGCCGTCGACACCGGCGCGGCAGAGCGCGTCGGTCGCCTCCGCGGTGGCCACGTTGCCGGCCACCAGCTCGACCCCCTTGAAGTTGGCCCTGGTGGAGCGGACGGCGTCGATGACCCCGCGGCTGTGGCCGTGCGCGGTGTCGATGACGATCACGTCGGCGCCGGCCTTGAGGAGGGCGGCGATGCGCGCCTCTCGCTCCGGCCCGGTCCCCACCGCCGCGCCGCAGAGGAGCCTCCCCAGCCTGTCCTTGGCCGCGTGCGGGTGCTTCTGGATCTTCTCGATGTCCTTGATGGTGATGAGCCCCCTGAGCTCGAAGGCCTCGTTCACCACCGGCAACTTCTCGATGCGATGGCGATGGAGCAGCTCCTTGGCCGCCTCGATGGTCACGCCCTCGCGGGCGGTGACGAGCTTCCGGGTCATCACCTGCTCGACCCGCTGGTCGAGGTTCTTCTCGAAGCGCAGGTCGCGGTTGGTCAGGATGCCGACGAGCCGCCCCTTGCTCGTCACCGGGATGCCGCTGATCCCGTGCTCGCGCATCAGGGCCACGGCGGCCGCCAGGAGCGCCTCGGGCTCGATGGTCACCGGATCGGCCACCACCGCCGACTCGTACTTCTTCACCTTCACCACCTCGGCCGCCTGCTCCTCGATGGTGAGGTTCCGGTGGACGAAGCCCACTCCGCCCTGGGCGGCCATGGCGATGGCCATCTTGGCCTCGGTCACGGTGTCCATGGCCGAGGAGACGATGGGGATGTTGAGCTGGATGTTGCGGGTGAGGCGCGTTCCGGTCTCGACCGACTTGGGGAGGACGTCGCTCTCCCCGGGGACGAGCAGCACGTCGTCGAAGGTGAGGGCGTCCCGCAGATCTTCGCGGTTGAGCATGACGACATATAACGATCCGGCGCGGAAGGGTCAAGGCGCCGCCGGAAGGCCGCGTAACCATTTCCTTTCCTGTTTACGGGCACATATGCCCGGGGCCCGGCGCGTCACCGCTCGTTGCGGACCTCCCCGGGCTGCGGGCGCGCGGCGCGGCGCTGCTGCAGCCAGCGCAGGCCAAAGCCGAGCACCACCACCAGCGCCGCCGCCAGCAGGTAGTGGCTGAAGCGGGAGGCCTCCTTGGCGGCGCGCTCGATGTCGTCGCCGAAGTAGAAGCCCAGGCAGACCCAGAGCGGCGCCGAGAT
>Ga0153916_10001507_pt1 | contig 16739 bp, 17 predicted proteins | sample Opewatmetagenome_FD_109642 | JGI IMG/M metagenome (GOLD analysis project Ga0153916, IMG submission 109642) | Freshwater wetland microbial communities from Ohio, USA - Open water 3 Core 3 Depth 4 metaG | ecosystem: Environmental > Aquatic > Freshwater > Wetlands | place: USA: Ohio, Lake Erie... | reverse complement strand
CTGAAAAGGCTTCAGCTCCCCAGTCAATTTTCAGGCGCGATCCTCGATCGCTTTATCTTTGTTAAAGCCTCACTCAAGTGTTCCAATGTTAAAGGCATGGGCTTTTCAAAATTATCGCCCCGCAAAGCCTGCATCTTCGCCCGGTGGCATATCGACTCCAGTTCGGCCCCCGAGAACCCTTCGGTATCGGCGGACACCCTTTGCGCCAATTTTTCCAGGCTTACCTTGTTGTCCAGGATGACATCTCTAAGATGTATGCTCAGTATCTCTCTTCTTTGGATCTCATCCGGCAATGGCACGTGAATGTGAGCGCCGAACCGCCTGGCTTGAAGGAGCGCCGGGTCGATCAAATCGAAACGATTGGTCGTTCCCAACACCACAATACCGCTCATTGGCTGGATGCTGTCCATTTCGGCGAGCAGCTGACTGACTACCCTCTCGGCAGCTTGTACGCCGCTATCCCTGCCCCTGCGCGGCGCGATCGTGTCGATCTGTTCGAAAAGAACGATGCAGGGAACCACCCGATGAGCCAGCTGGAAAATATATCTAATCTCGGCTTCCGATTCCCCCAACCATTTTGAAAATATTTCGGGACCTTTTACCAGGATAAAATTGGCTTGGAATTCTTTGGCCACGGCTTGAGCCAGCAGGCTCTTGCCGGTTCCAGGTTGACCATGCAGCAGGATACCCGGAGGAGGTTTTATTTTGACGGCCGCGAAAGTCCCGGCCTTTTTGAGAGACATCCGGACAAGTTCTCTTAGCTCCTCTTTGGCTTCCCCGAGACCGCCAATGTCATCCCAGCCGACGTCCGGCACGGTCACCAAAACTTCCCGCATCGCCGAGGGACGGACCTTGGCCAAGGCATTCTCGAAGTCCGCCTTCTCCACTGTCAGCTCTTCCAAAGCGCTCTGGGGAAAACTGGCATAGCCTGCGCCATTACCAAACTTCCTGCGCATCGCATTCAAGCCGGCTTCACGGCATAACTCCATCAAGTCGGCGCCGACGAAGCCATGGAGCACCTGTGCGATCTCGTCGAGATATTCAAAGGCTTCCTCCGAAAGCGGCATGGCCCGGCTATGAATGCGCAGTATCTCGAGTCGGCCGGCGCTATCCGGTGGACCAAAAAAGATCTCGCGATCAAAGCGGCCGGGGCGGCGAGTCGCGGGGTCCACCGAGTCGAGACGATTGGTCGTCCCGACAACGATGACTCCTTCCATTTTTTGCAGGCCGTCAAGTAAAGTCAGCAACTGGGACACCATCCTCATCGTCGTGGGCGATCCGCCTTCGCTGCGCTTGGGCGCGATCACATCAAGCTCGTCGATAAGAATGATCGACGGTGTATGGTGACCGGCTTCGTGGAAAATCTCGCGCAGATTGGTTTCAGTCTCGCCAAACTGGCTGCTGACGATTTCCGGGCCATTAATATAGAAGCAATGGGCGTCAATCTCATTGGCGGCCGCTAGCGCTAGATGGGTCTTGCCGACGCCCGGCGGTCCGTGAAAGATAACGCCTCGCGGCAGCGTGATGCCCAGATGGGCATAAACTTGCGGGAAGCGCAGCGGTATCTCGATCAACTCCTTGAGCAGCTTGATTTCATTGCGCCGCCCGCCGACGTCTTCATAGGTCACTTCGGCGACGGAGCCATGATGCTCATGCTTGTGCTCGTCCATTGACGAGCCGGTGCGGGAGACGAACTCGATCTTGGTGGTGGGCGTAACTACGCCTGGTCCGGGCTCAACCAGGGCAATCTTAAAGGCAGCCCCTCCCGCCTCGATGGGAAGACTCGCGAAGACGATCGAGCCTGCGCAAACGGGCAACGAATCCCTGGTCAAGGCATCTTGAAGGTGGCTCTCCAATTGGCGCACGGGGAGAGAGATAGCGATCAAGGGCTGGAGACATACCCGACTGGCCGGCTGGGCGACTCTCCTCTCTACCTCCACGCCGTCCTTAAGAGACACTTTGATCGACTCGCGCAGGTAGCGGTCGAGGCGGATGGCGCCCGTCCCTCTATCCTAGGCGAAAGGGGTGGCGACTTTAGCGAGCACCGTTCTGCCGAAGCGGCTGCGGATCTCGACGATGTCGTCAATGCTGAGGTTCGCTGCCGCTATGGCGGCAGGATCAAGAAAAGCGCGGCACTTGCCGTTGTGTTCGGCTTGACCGCGATGGACGGTTAATAACACCATGTCACCCCTATGCTGGTTCAGCGTGAATCGAAGCAACGCCTCTGCGCGGCGGCGCCCTGCGAACTATCGTTGCGCCGCTGCATTTGGCAGAGGCGGTTGGGACAGCCAACTTCCGCACCCGCCGTTCATGGATAGTCCGGTGAGTTCTCGATCTGCTCAAGACCGCAAGCCATGTCCACTCCCAGAATGTCGTACCAATTCGGTTCCGCCACCGCCAGTTTGACCGGCCGGGCGGGGTCCGCATTGAAATGTTGGATGATGGTGCCGCCCCTTCTGATGGGCACGATCAGCAGGTCCTCTTCTTCCCAGTCGTATCTCACTCCGTTCAGCAGGCTGTAACCTTTGCCTTCGACGACGTAGTGAATGCGGCTGCCCTGATGCTTCTGCTGGCCGCTGCGGCTTCCGGGGGGGATATCCTGCGTCCAGAAAAGGATGTGCCGGCAGCCCGCGTCGGTGAAAGAGGGATGGATATACCAGCGGTAAAGTCCCATGCGGTTGCGTTCCAGCGGTCGGTCTTTTTCCTCGATCACCATCTTCGCCTTGCTCATCTGCTCCCGCCACTCGTCCCTTCGGCGCAGGAGGTCGTCGAGCAGCGTCGCTGGCGGCCCCTTCAAATCGATGTCATAGCCGCGGACTCTGGCGGTTTCTGGAACGAAGTCTTCGGGGCGGTAGAGTTTGCCGTTTCTAGGTCCCTTCCAGTCTGGGGAATCGTCCACCTGCCTAGTCTCATAAGCCAGCGGCTCCATAAAGGGCCAGAAGCGGACCACCAGCTTGCCGCAGGGCTGTCCCGGGTCCAGGTTGAAATGCTGGTGGACGTTCTCATAGCGCGTGATCGGAATCAGCTCCAGATCGCCGCGCCGCCATTCGAAACGCATATCGTTGTTGACCGTGCAGCCATGTCCTTCCAGAACGTAGAAGAGCACGCCTCCGCCTGTGTGGCTGTGCTTGCCCCGCCGGATTTTCTCCATGCCCGTCCGGGTGACGATCCAGCCCGGGGCGCCGACCCGATGCCAGTTGGCGGGTCCTGTGTACATCTTCCCCAACCCATGGCGGGTCTGCTCCCAGGGCAGCTCCTTGCCCTTGAACAGGACCTGGCCTTCATGCCTCTGGCTGCTCTGCTCCATCTTCCAGCGCAGCATGAAGTCGTAGTAGTTTTCCGGCTCAGGCTCTCGTTCCCTGACGCGCTCTAGTTCCCGTTCCATGGCTTCCTCCTTATCATAATGTGGACAGGCTACTTTTCGTACAAAGTGGATATGGTTCGGCATCTGCTGCCGCGAAAACTTCTCGCCACACATGTTTCTTACCACCGCTTAATCACCGCTGACAATCGGAAAAATAGCCCATCCCCGTCAATTCCAATAAAAATTATTGGACTTGATCGGGCTGGAGTGTATAAGGTCATTTTGATCTCTCGATCGTAAAGTCTCTTGCAGCAAACTGTACTTCCCTACTTTTTGTCCCAGGAGGTTCGCATGAGGTCGCCGGTTGCTTTTGCCCCAACACTCCGTCGGGCCGTCAACGTCTCTGTAATTCGCATTAGAGATTGTTTCCTGGTCGCGGCTTTCGTCTCGACGGTTCTCCCCTCCTCGAGTAGCGCTCAAACGGCGCCACTCTTCCGCATCGCCTACGGTGTGACCGGTGAGAACCCCACGGCGCTCTGGGTTGGAGTCAAGCAGGGCTTTTACCGCAAGCATGGCCTGAACGTAGAGGCCATTTTCATGCGCAACGGGCCGCTGTCCATGGCGGCAATGGTCTCAGGCGACGTGCAGATGAACTTTACCAGCGCCAACAACGTGTTGAATGCTGCGGCGGCCGGACTGGACGCCGTCGTGGTCGCCAACGTCATCGCCCACGGCGACGGTGTTTTCATGGCGCGGCCGGAAATTCAGAAGCCGGAGGATCTCAAAGGCAAGTCGGTGGCGATACAAAGCATCGGCGGCGGCGGGTGGGCCAATAATATGTTGTGCCTCGATTATTTAAATCTCGATCCTGAGAGGGACAAGATTCAGTTTGTGGTCCTGGGGGATCAAGCCTCCCGCGTGCAAGCCTTGGAGTCGGGCCGGGTGCAGGCCTCTTGGATCGGGTATACGTTCAGCGAGCCGTTGAGGAAAAAAGGCTATACCGCTTTTGTCGATTTGGGCCGCGCGCCCATACCCTATATGGGCTCTTCTCTGGTGACGCGGCGCCAGTTCGTGCGCCAGGATCCAAAGGGCATTGAAGGCATCATCAAAGGCACTCTCGACGCGGTTCGCTTCATCGCGAAGCCGGAGAACAAAGCGGTGGTGACCCAAACGATCATGAGGCATCTCCGCTTGAGCCGACCCGAAGAGGCGGAGGTGAGTTACCAGGTGATTCAGAACTTGTACAGCAACGATCTGGTGCCCAAAGCGGCGGGCGTCAAAAAGATTCATCAGATTCTTTCAAGGGCAAACCCGAATCTCCGCAAGATGAACCCGGAAGAGGTCATCGAGGATTCGTTGATCCTGAGAATTCTCGCGAGCGGGTATTGAAAGAGGGAGGTGCCGAACTTCTATATTGGCAGCCATGTAGTGTCGAGAAAAGACTATCGACGTCTTTTCTCTCCCCTGACACAAACGCTTTTCACCGCCCCCTCAGTCATTAGGCATCGCTGACAAACAGAAAAGCTATCCCCATTAATTCCTCTGAAACCTTTGGGCGCTGTTTCACGGCCGGCAGATTGTTGACAAGTTGGTGTTGCTGGCGGATATTGCAACCGATTCGGATTTGATTGGCGCAGCCGCGTTGGGAGACAGCCCGACCGGCATTTGTCGTCGCCTAAAGCGGCCACTATCTCCTCGGACTGAGTCCCATGTACGAGCCCAAAACGCACCCACCTCTCCCTCGGGCCCATTTCGTCCGGCGGATACTGCTCCACTTCGCCGCCGCGGTGACCCTGCTTCTCGTCTCACTCCTGCTCGGGATGGCAGGTTACGAATACTTCGAGCATCTCTCGTGGCGCGATGCGTTCTTGAATGCGGCAATGCTGCTGGGCGGCATGGGGCCTGTAGACGCGCCACGAACGGACGGGGGCAAGTTGTTTGCAGGGCTGTACGCGTTGTACGCGGGGTTGGTGTTCCTCATCGCCGCGGGTATCGTCTTCACGCCGATTCTGCACCGCGTGATGCACAAGTTCCACTGGGACCAAGGCCGGTAGTGCCCTGCACGAGGTCCGGTTATTCTTGACAGTAAGGGCCGGGACGGAGTCAATACGGATGCCAGGCGCCAATCCCGCTATTTACGCGATCGCATCATCTATCTTATTTTCATTTCTTATCGTGACTAAAATGAAAATTATAAGTATCGATGCAAGAACCAATGATGATCCGATAGTGCCAAATCCAAGACCGCCTTTTTCTTTTGTTTTCGTGAGGAGATCTCCTACTGTTGCACCAAACGGACGGGTTAAGACGAACGCAACCCAGAACAAGAGGGTTTTAGAAATTCGGGAAAAGAATGTGGCTAATAGTATCAACCCTAACAAACTTGCGATCAGAAGCGCGCCGCCACCAAATCCCAGGCCGGAATCATCCGCCAGAAAATCGCCCAGGGCGGTACCCAAGGTGTTGGAAATCAAAATTGCCGTCCAATAGATCACTTCAATCTTAAAGGTTTTGATATTTGTGACAGACAAAGAAGCGCCACTTAAACGCCAGAGAGCAAAAATTACCAGCAGGATACTGAGCAGTATTAATGAGCCTTCAGTATAGCCAAGCCCCAAAGTACGATCCATATAATCTGACATTGTTGTGCCAGCCGTACTGGTGGTAAGGATAACCGCCCAATAAAGAAAAGGGTTATATTGCTTCGATATTAGTTGCGACACGAGAGTCATCAAAAACAGCCCGATCAAAATCATGGAACTAGCGGCATAGCCTACATTCAATGTCATTGATAAAAGGTCACCGCCCGTTTCGCCCAGCGTGGTTGCGCAAATCTTCATTATCCAAAAAAAGATGGTGATTTGTGGAAGTTTATTCATCGTGCCGGTTACCTCGTAATAAAACAGCTCTTTGGTTGGTTAACTTGTGGGTCGCATTTAATTTAAACGAGTTTGCAACAAATAAACATCGCCACCATTACGGTTGCCTTTCATCAGAATTACATTTTTGAAAGAATAAGCGTCGAAACGATTCTATTCTGTGGCTTCAGTGTGAGGCATTCGAACTGGCTTACAAACTTTCGGTCGCGGACCTACCCCGTGTTCACCTCTTGCTTCGCCGACTAAACTTCCGCGGCGGAATGATCTTCCATGCCGCACCCATCGCCGGACTCGGTTGCAGCAACCCGCCCAATCCCTTTGATGTAGTTGTCCAGGACAGCCTCGACGTCGTCGGCGCTTTTGACCCGCACCATTGGCGCGCGCAGCTCCGCGGCGCCGGGGAGATCGCGGCAGTACCAGAGCAAATGCTTGCGCATGCCGTCGAAACAGCGGTTCCGCGCGACCTTTTCATAATGCCGGCTATGTTCAAGGATCACGTTGAAACGCTCGGCGAGACTCACGGCAGTCTGTCGTTTCATCTCGCCGATCCCTCGAAGGGCCTGCTTCACCTGTTCCTTGTCGGCAAACAGCCAGGGGTTCCCCACCGCCGCCCGGCCGATCAGAACACCGTCGACCTGGGTTTCACGGATGCGCCGGTAGACCTCCGGCATGTCCTGCAAGTCGCCATTGCCGAGCAGCAACGTCCCCGAGCCTTTGACGATCTCGGCCGCCTGCGCAATGGCCTCCCAGTCGGCGTTCCCCTGGTATCCCTGTTGCAACGTGCGGCCGTGCAGCGTGATGGCGGCTGAACGCTCTTCCAGCAGCGTCGCCATCCACTCTTTGACGACAATCCGATCATAGCCGATCCGCGTTTTGATCGAGAGCGGAAGAAGACGCCGCTCAGTTGGAGCATCCATGCCGACCCGGAGTCGATTGGCCTCCTTGAACGCGGCGACGGCGCTCCGGCGAATTCCCACTTCTTTGAGCGTCTGGCCATCGTACCAATCTTGTAACCCTTGCCGCGTTGCGCGCATGATCGCGCGCGCCAGTTCCGGATCGCCGATCAGCGCCGCGCCGCAACCGGCGGCGGCCACTTTCCTGGTCGGACACCCCATGTTGATGTCCAGGCCGTCGAAGCCCAGCTCGCCGACAATGTGCGCCGTCTTGTAGAAAAGCTCCGGGCTTTTGCCGTAAATCTGCGCCACCACCGGCCGCTCGATCTCTGCATAGGTAAAATCCTTGAGCAGCAATTCCGGCGCGTAGATCGCCGATTGAATATTGACAAACTCGGTTAGAACCACATCGGGACGGCCATGCTTTGCGGTAACAAACCGAAAAGACGCGTCGGTGACCGTGTCCATCGGCGAGAGGCCGATGACCGGTTTAGAAATACTTTGCCAAAAGTTCATGATCAGTCGTCAAAAGTAACATTCGGCAATCATTCCTACAAACTATAGAAGGGCCAAGGCGTAGACGTTCAACTGAGCTGTAAAGGGGATGTCGAAATACAAATAAGTCAATACGAATGCCGGGCAGCAAACCCAATTCCAGTTATGCCGGTCAAGCTTCCCGCAGGAATTTTTCCTTAAGCCCGTTAACGTTTTCAATTGGGCTTCGTCTAATGGGGAAAGGAGGTCGTATGAAAACAAAGACTACAGTCGCTTTATTGGCCGCCGGTATCGTCTCATTGGCGGTACTTAGCGCTCCCCATCGCGCCGATGCGGATTGGCGCAGCCGCCAGAGAGATCTCGATAGGCGGGCTGCCCGTACTCAGCAGGCTGCGCGGGGGGAATTGCAAAGAGATCGCGCTGAGTTGCACAAAGACTATGCAGAGCTTGAGCGGGATCGCGCCGATTTGCGTCGGCTCTATCGTAGCGGTGCGAGCCGGTCCGAGATCGGGCGCAAGAGGGGCGAGATTCGCCAGGATGCCGCCGAGATCGCTCAGGACCGGGGAGAAATCAGAGACGACCTCGGACAACTACGGCGAACTGGTGATCGATACGGCTACGGCCGGGGCAACGATGGCTGGAATCGCGGACGCGACCGCTGGGACCGTAATGACAACGGCCGGTGGGGCTGGGGCAATAACCGCCCGGACAATCGCGATCGCTGGGATTACAGCCGCGACTAAGCTGAGCTGATCAAAACATCTCGCCGATTGGCTAAAACAAAACTCTAGGGAGGTGGGGATTTAACTCCACCTCCCCGTTTCTTATTGCTGACTTCGTAATCATGGAGAATTAATAACATAACCGAACAGTTTCAGTGTCAGGCATTCGTGTCGACTTCCGGTCTACGGCTGTACTCCTTTTTTCACCGCCTCGGCTAACTCGCGCAGGTATTCTTCCTGTTCCTTGCCCTGATACAACGCCAGCGAGCCGTCGTTTTTCAGCGGCATGCCGCCGAAGAAGTGGAAGGCGTGGCCGTCCCAGTCGTAGAATTCATCGCCGCGGTTATAGATTTCCTTCCACCGGTAGCCGACGGGACTGCGGTGCAAGCCGGTGCGCGCCGGAAACGCGTCTTCTTTTTCCCGGGAATCGTTTAAATTCTCCTTCGCCCCTGCTTCTTCGGGAAGGCTTTCCCACATGCGCCGGTAGTTGGGAAAGAATTCTTCTTCGCGAACCGTCAAGGCGGTGTGCATGTCCCACCAGGGGCTGTGGCCGGCGATCCGCTCGTCAACCTGGTCGACCAACTTGTAGACGAGCCGGGCGCCCGCCCGTAAGCGCAGGACCAGCGTCCCCTCCGCGGTCCGAGCATTACGCTCCACTTGCATGCCGCAATATTTTTCAAAGAATGCCGCGGTTCGCGCCAGGTCGCGGGAGCCGTAAACCGCATGACTGATGCGGCCGACTTTTTCCGCGGTGCAGATCTCCATGGCGCCTTCGGGCATCTGCACCGGCGCCCAGAACTCATATTGGTTGCCGTCCGGATCGGCGAAGCAAATGACCGTCCCCTCTTCGCCTTCGGCGGCTGTCTTGACCGGGTCGGTGTGCGGGATCTTGTGCTGATCGAGCCTCCGCAGATGTCGGTCGATGTCTTCGGGCCGGATGTAAAAGCCGCAGCGGGGCATATCTTGGCCCAGCTCTTTGGCCGGCGGATAGTTTTCGGGCTGAAGGAAGGCGCCGATGCGGCATGATTCGCCCTCCCACCACATGAAGCAGAAAATCGGCGTATTCTTTTTTCTCATGTTGGTCGTCAGTCCGTTGATCGGCTGGATCGGCAGGCCGGTGGCATGGAGCGCCCAGTAACTCCATCTCGGCAAATCGTTGGTGCCGACGACGTAGTGATCGATCCAATGCACCGCCCCTTTAGGTTCGACGTTCGACATGAATCATCCTCCGCTTGGTTGCAGATGTTTACCTACGCAACACGCCATCCGCCGGCCTATAGGCCGTAGAGCGCCTTGGCGTTGTCGTGAATGACCTTCTTCTTCATCTCCGGCGACAGATGGTCCGTGTCCTTGTCGACGACCTCCTTGGAAAACGGCCAGGTACTGTCGGGGTGCGGATAGTCCGAGCCCCACATGATATGGCCTTCGCCGAAGAACTGAATCAGATGGAGTCCCACCAGGTCGGTTTGATAGGTCGCCCAAACTTGCCGCCTGAAGATCTCGCTCGGCATCGCCTTGAGCGGGATTTCCGCGGCCTTTCGGCGTTCGAATTGTCGCTTATAGCGGTAGTCCATCTCTTGGACGACGAACGGGATCCAGCCGATCGCCGATTCGGCGAGGCAGAACTTTAACTTGGGATGGCGCTCCAGGGTTCCGAAGTTGAACATGTTGACGAACGGATTGAAAAAAGAAGTGGCGCCGTTGCTGAGCCCCATGTCGAAGACGCCCTGGCGCTCGCCGGGCTTCATGCCGTCGATCGTCGCCCGGACCGTTCCCGACTGCGTGCTGCCGCCGACATGATACGACACAACGATGCCCGCCTCCTCGGCGGCGTCCCAAAAAATATCCCAAGGCTTCAGGTTCATTTGGAGCGTGACATCGTTGACCAGGAAGTTCGCTTCGCGGAAGCCCAGCTTCGCCACCCGGATGACTTCATCTCTGGCCGCCTCGGCGTCGACGGAGGAGAGCATGGCGACGGGAAAAAAACGCTTCGGCGCGCTCTTGCCGAACTCCAGCGCCCAGTCGTTGTAGGCTTGAACGCAGGCGTTTCTCAGCTCCGGCTCGCCCACCTGCATGGCGATGATCGGCGGGAACATCAGCGACGATTCGACGCCGTCGCGATCCATATCGATGAGCCGTTTCTCCGGCGTGGTCGGGCGGTGCGCCTCGCCGACGCCGCCCCGGTCCAATGCCAGGCGAGTTCGATTGGCCTTGGCAAACCAGCGCTCGCCGCGGTACTCCGCCCAGGTCTCGCCGTCACACACCCAGTACTCCCCCTTCTCGCCCCGGTCTTCGACATGCGGCGCCCGTTCCCGCAAACTCTGGGGCAGGCGCGCGGTCCACAGATCTCTGGGCAAATAGCCGAGATCAATGTGATCGTCGGCTGAAATCATCGTCGTGGTCATTTCATTCCCCTCTCGACACTCCGTCGTTGCGGAGCTTTATTTGAATGGCGGTGATTCTCAGGCCAATGGCCGGTTCTTGTCAAGCGACACAAGGATCAGGTGGTGGTTCAGTTAGCTTAAGATCTCTCACTTCGTTCGAGATGACAGAAATGCGATTTCGCTGTCATTCCGAGCGGAAGCGAGGAATCTTTCTCTGGATTAAGATTCGCGGCAAACTCTAACTGAACCGCTACCAAGGACCATTGTTCCTATGGTTCCCAGGCACCGGCTTGACTTGCCCCCTCCCCGGCATTACGCTGATGATCGTAGGGAGAAGCCATGTATCAAACGGACAATAGGCAGGAAACATTGGGTCTGACGCTGACCGAAAACGCCATCCGGCAGGTCAAGACGCTGATCGCCCGCGATCAACGGCAAGACCAGGGACTGCGGGTGGCCGTAACCGATGGGGGCTGCTCCGGTTTCTCCTACAAGTTGGATTTTGATAAAAACCGCAAACCCGACGACACCGTTCTCGAATGGGACGGCGTCAAAGTCTACGTCGATCCCAACAGCGCGCCCTTTCTCAAGGGCACGGTCATCGATTTCGTCGCCGGCATCTACGGCGGCGGATTTAAATTCAGCAACCCCAACGCCACCGGCACCTGCGGCTGCGGCACCTCTTTTTCCGCCTAGGCCACAAGCGATCCGCCGTCACCCCGCCGGCTCGAGCCGCCAGCGGCGCGGCTCCTCGGCACGCCTTTGACAGCGCAGCGAGATATTGCTAACCACAATAGAAACTTTTCCAGGAACAACTCTTTGAAAGCGGTTCGCATTCACGAACAGGGCGGCAGCGAGAAACTTCGCTTCGAGGATAGCCCGGAGCCCGAACTCACCGGTTCCCAAGACGCGATCGTCAAGCTCGCCGCCGCCGCCGTCAATCGGAGCGATATTGTGCTGCGCTCGGGCGCAGCCGGAGCGACGATATTTTTGCCGCGCATTCTCGGCGCCGACGGCGCCGGGGTGGTCGCCGCGGTCGGCGACGAGGTGAAAAATCTCCAACCCGGCGATAAGGTCTGCCTCTATCCGCTGAGCGGTTGCGGTGCTTGCGAGTTTTGCGCCAGCGAGCGGGAGTTCATGTGCGCCGAGCGGCGTCTTCTGGGGGAACATGAAAACGGCACCTACGCCGAATATGTCCGGCTGCCGGCCCGCAACTGTTTTCCGCTTCCCGCCGGCCTGTCTTTCACTGAAGCCGCCGCTTTTCCCTCGGCCTATCTGACGGTTTGGCGCATGCTGATGGGCCATGCGGAGCTAAAACCGGGCGAGCATCTGCTGATCATCGGCATGGGCGGCATCGGCACGGCGGCGCTGCAACTGGCGGTCCACCTGGGCGCGCGCGTGATCGTGGTCTCGGGCAGCGATGAAAAAATCGCTAGAGCGCGGGCGCTCGGCGCCGAACAGGGGATCAATCATAAAAAAGAGGATTTTGCCGCGGCGGCGCGGCGGCTCACCGGCAAACGGGGCGTCGATGTAACCCTCGACTGCGTCGGCGGCGAGGGCTGGATTAAAAGTCTCGCCACGCTCGCCAGAGGCGGACGGCTGGTCGGTTGCGGCGCCATTGCCGGAAACCAGACGCGCACCGATCTCACGCGGATCTTTTGGAACAATCTAAAAATCTTCGGCTCCACGCTGGGCAGCAGGCAGGATTTCGGGCAGGTCGTGCAGCTGCTGGGAAACAGTCGCGTGAAACCGGCTGTTGATCGGACCTTTCCTCTCGAGGAGGCCGCCGCCGCCCAGCAGCGGCTGGAGCGGGGCGAGCCGTTCGGCAAGATCGTCCTAACGATCGGCGGCCAGAACTAAGAACGGAGCGGCGCGGAAACTCGTAAGGTCGAAACCATGCGTATCATCGGCGGAGCGGCGCGCGGCCGGCGGCTCAAAGCGCCCAAGGGGAGAGCGCTTCGGCCCACGGCGGACCGGGTCAAGGAAGCGCTGTTTAATATTCTGCCCCATGATCTTGCCGGGGCTCGAGTGCTGGACCTCTTCGCCGGCACCGGCAACCTGACCATCGAGGCGCTCAGCCGCGGCGCGGCGGCGGCGATCCTGGTCGACGCCTCGGCGCAATCGGCGAAGACGATTCGCGACAACTTGCGCCACCTGGACTTGGCCGCCTACGCCGAGGTGTGGAGCGCGCCGGTCGCCCGCTCCTTGCGGCTCTTGGCTCGGCGCGGCGAGAACTTCGATCTGATTTTTCTCGATCCGCCCTACGATCAGCGCCTGGTCGAAGAAACCTTGCGCCTGGTTGCTCAAGGGGGCCTGCTGAGGCATTCTGGGACCGTGATCGCCGAGCACAGCATCCGCGAAGCGGTCGCGCCCCGTTACGACGGGCTGGAGCTGCGCGATCAGCGCCGCTACGGCGACACGCTGCTCTCTTTTTTTAAATTGGCAGACAAACCAAACCCATAGGAAGACCCACGACCATGGCCAAAGACACCGTCGCGATTTACCCCGGCTCGTTCGATCCCATAACGAATGGACATATCGATCTGGTCAAGCGCACGCTGCGGGTTTTTGACAGCGTCATCGTCGCCATTGCCAGCAATCCGGGCAAGGACGGTTCCCTCTTCACTGTCGCGGAACGGCTGCAAATGGTGCGCGACGTCTTCAAAGGGTTCAAAGGGCGGGTTCGGGCCGACTCGTTCGAAGGGCTGCTGGTGAATTACGCCGAGCGCAAACGCGCCACGGTGATCATCCGCGGCCTGCGCGCGGTGTCGGACTTCGAGTATGAATTCCAGATGGCGATGATGAATCACCGGCTCAAACCCAAGCTCGAAACCTTCTTCATGATGACCGGCGAATCCGAATTCTACATCAGCTCCCGCCTGGTCAAGGAAGTCGTCGGTTTGGGCGGCGACGTTTCCGGCCTCGTGCCCGCCAACGTGCTCAAAAAACTGCGCCAAAAATTTAACCGTTGAGGAGCGCCAACATGACCTCGCTCGCCGCAAGAACCAAACTGATCAAGCCCTCGGTTACCCTGGCGATCGCCGCCAAGGCCGGCAAGCTGCGCGCCGAAGGCGTCGATATCGTCAACTTCTCCGCCGGCGAACCGGACTTCGACACGCCGGAGCGGATCAAAGCCGCCGCCATCGAAGCGCTGCGCAAAGGCATGACCAAATACACCGACGTCAGGGGCATCGAGCCGCTGCGCGAAGCGATCGCGGAAAAATACCGGCGTGAGTACGGCTTGACCTATCGCAAAGAAGAGGTGCTGGTGAGCTGCGGCGCCAAGCATTCGCTCTACAACATGCTTCAGGCGGTCGTCGATCCCGGCGAAGAAGTGGTCATCCCCTCTCCTTACTGGGTCAGCTATTCCGACATGGCGCTGCTCGCCGGCGGCGTGCCCAAACTCATCCCGACCGACGAAGCGAGCGGTTTTCGGATCACGCCGGCCCAGCTCCAGGCGGCCCTTACCCCGCGCACGCGGGTGGTGATCTTGAACAGCCCGTGCAATCCCACCGGCGCCTGCTACGACCGCGACGAGCTGCTCGCCCTCGCCCGGGTGTTGGAGAAACATGAATGCTTGATTCTAGCCGACGACATCTACGAGAAAATTATCTACGACGATTTTATCGTGCATAATCTGGTCGCCCTCAGCCCGGCGCTGCGCGAGCGGACCGTTTTGATCAACGGCGTATCGAAGAGCTACGCGATGACCGGCTGGCGCATCGGCTACGCCCTCGGCGCGGCGGAGATCATCGCGGCGGCGGCCAAGATTCAAAGTCAAAGCACTTCCAATCCTGCGTCCATGGCTCAGGCCGCCGCCCTGGAGGCGATCCGCGGCCCCCAAGAGGATGTCGCGATGATGGTGCGAGAGTTCGCCAAACGGCGCGAAGTGATCGTCAACGGGTTGAATGCGATCCAAGGTATCCGCTGCCTCAAGCCCCAGGGAGCATTCTACGTTTTCCCCGACGTGAGCGGCCTATTCGGCAAGAGCGCCAAGGGCAAAGCGATCCGAACTCCCTGCGACCTGGCCGATTATCTGCTCGAAGAAGCCAAGGTCGCGGTGGTGCCGGGCGAGGATTTCGGCTCGCAAAAGCATATCCGTTTTTCCTACGCCGCCTCGCTGGCGGACATCGAGAAAGGTTGCAAGCGAATTCAAGACGCGGTCACCAAGCTCGGTTGACCGCGGTTGCGGCGCCCCGGGATTCACCGCGTCGGGCGACTGCCGGTATTGCGGCATCTTCGACGACGGATCTGTGAAGTTAGCCACGTTTTTTCCTCGCCTGGAGGCGAGTGTGGTAGAGCCTCTCGGTGAAGCCACCCTCTTCGACAAATTGCTGTTCAAGCTGGCGCAGTTGTTGGTCTAAAAGATAGTTGGTCTGGTTGATCAGGCAAACCATCGTGTTCGCGGCGACCTCCGGCGGGGAGTTTTCGATATAGGGTTTATAGGTCTCATAGGACCTATTGGTCCTATACACCAGCTTCCTCATCGCCTGCGCTGTCTGATGGTTCTTTTCCCAAAGCGCTAAGCTGTGCTGCCGCAAAAAGTCCTCATAGTCGAGTAACAGCTCTTCGAGACTCGCCCGTGCCACATTGACCAGCTTGAGTTCGGTTTTTTTGGAAGTGCCCGAAGCCATGCTGCCCTCGGCGATGTTCTGCTTGCCGCTCCGTGCCGCCTGAACCATCTGATCATGAGTGCGGGAACGGCGGTCGATAAACCGGTCACAAAACCTGACGGTAGCGTCGTAGACGATCTCCGCGTTCTGATACGACTTCAGCTCACGGTATCCGCCGTGCGGCGCGATCAAGCCGGGAGGCGGCTTATCTCGCTCGTCCGCCATCTCTTCACCCGATTCCCCTGTTCATCATTCGTCCCGTATATTCTGTCTTATCTGTTCTGTGAAGTCCTATTCTATTTGCCGGACTAACTCACGCTCGCAGTCCTTTTGAGCTGTCGCATTTTTTTGCACCAGTTGCCGCCCGCGGCCATTCGGCATAACTCTCCTGCGAATTCGAAGGCAGCGGGTTCAATGCTTCGACCAATCCGTTCAAAGTATCGTAGGTGTAATGATGCGCACCGTCTCGGTTCGATTTGTTCTTCCGGTTACCCACTTTATCATAACTGTAGTTGAAGGAGTTACCCGTCATGGCGCCACGGTGGTGAACCAGCATTAGGAGCTGCGACGCAGCGTCTTAGCTGGCTTGCCAAAATCAAAATATCAAGGCTTACGGGGAACGGGGAATGTCATAGGTTTTCAGTGTTTTGGTTTGCAACGATGCTTTGTGCGTCGCCGCTCACGTGATCGTTGAATTGCTGCGCACGGAGTCTACTTGCCTGGGCCTTCACGGCATGGAAAGCTGCCCTATTTCATGATAAAAGACAGCTATGCCGGTTAAGTCCTTAAAAGAAACCAACCCCCATCTGCGCGATACCGAGAAATATGAAGATGCTTTAATCACCAGTGTGATTAGCTCCACCGCGATTGAGTTGGGGTCCGTTCCCCCTTCCATAACACGATCCTTAAGAAATCATCGACCTCCGCGCTGCATTAAGTCAAAGAGCCGGAGGAAGTCCGGTTGAGTAGCAACTCGAAAATCACTTCCATCGGCTTATAGTTCCGGTCCAGGCCCGCATGCACCGCCGCAAAGTAGTCTTCTTTTCTCCGGCCGCGAATCGGGCGAAAGTCCAAAAGCGGCAGGTTCGCCTGTAGGGCCATCAGGGTGCTGAGGATACGGCCTACTCTCCCGTTCCCTTCACGGAACGGATGAATCAGAATGAATTCCACATGCACTTCCGCCAAGGCCTCGATCACGCGGCCAGGGGCGCTGAAACTACACGGCGTGTGGCGGCGCAGCGGTCCATCTTCGAATGCCTGCATGAGCTGCGGAACTTGAGTGGCGGCGGCGAACGGAAGATCATCCTTTACCAAGTTCACTTGCCGATAACGTCCGGCCCAAGGATAAATTTGGCCCAGCCAAGTCAGATGCATTCGGCAGATGTCCTCTGCGGTAAATCGGTGCTGAACATCGTAACTCCTCACCAGCGTGTCGGTGGCTTTTTTTAG
>Ga0153916_10001506_pt1 | contig 16743 bp, 1 predicted proteins | sample Opewatmetagenome_FD_109642 | JGI IMG/M metagenome (GOLD analysis project Ga0153916, IMG submission 109642) | Freshwater wetland microbial communities from Ohio, USA - Open water 3 Core 3 Depth 4 metaG | ecosystem: Environmental > Aquatic > Freshwater > Wetlands | place: USA: Ohio, Lake Erie, Old... | reverse complement strand
TTAGGTAATACTGTGTCTTCCAAGCCCATGTGATACTCGAGGGAGACATTATCGTGAACGTTACGCTGGAGACTGTTCCAGACGCTGGAACGCTTCCACTGCCGGTCCAGCCCGTGCAAACGTATTGTGTTCCAGTCGGACCAGACGCTGGAGACATTACATACGCGGTGATGCTTGCTCCTAAGTCAAACCATCCGCTCATTGGGTTTGGAGAGCCGAAGGGAGAAGTAGCGGAGAACTTGTACTGAGTCTTATAGTTTCCAGTGATGGTTCCGAAAGTTGTCAGTGTGAAGGATTCTGTTCGTTGACTTGACAGACCGCTTGTGCTGGACCACGCGTATTGTTTTGCATCAGGTGTCACTACCAAGGGCGACTGATAAGTGAACGCATGCGGTGAACCTTGGTCCCACCAGAATGAAACAGGCAACCCAGAGCGCATGTAATCGACTCCGTCCACCGTCAGAACTGTTCCATCGAAGTCTGAGCCAACTCCCGACTGACCAAAAGTTACGAAATCCTGTACAGCGTAGTTGGCGGTGACGGTTTTGGCTTTGTCCATCAACACGGTGGTCGGCGACACTGTCGCATTAGTTATTTCAGCCATGTCGGGGGTTGACCAACCGTTGAATCTGTATCTTGAAGAACCGGGGATAATGTCGACAAACGCAGTCGTGGATACTGATGCAAATGCTCCAGAATCATACCACGTTGAACCTGACGGAGACGTAACACCAACAGGATTAGTCGTTACAGTCAGATAATACTGCGTCTTATAGTGGCCCACGATGCTTCCTGACACAGATACAAATATCGTGCCACTTTGAGATGTTGACAAACCTGTAACATTGTCCAAAACATACCGCTTGCCAGAACCTGCATCAATGAATGCAGCGAATGCGTATGTGTGGGAGGTCCCCGTATCCCACCAGAACGAAATCGGTACGCTGATGAGACCATAGTTAATGCTGTCAATTGTCACGATCGTTCCTGTAGCGTCAGGACCTAAGCCCGTTGTGTCGAACGTTATTTGACACTTTGTGTGAACCACATAGTTTCCTGTAATACTTCCGGAGCCTGCAATTGTCAGGGTTCCACTTTGCAGTGTTGAGAGACCTGTTGTTGAAACCCAGTCGTATGACTTGCTTATGCCAACCGTGAGCGGCGAAGAGAACGCGAAAGTGTGCGAGGAGCCGCTGTCCCACCAGAACACGGGCGTTGGAAGTGCGGTTACGCTGTATCCTGTTTCGTCTACGGTCACAACGGTGCCCGTGAAATCCGAAGCAACTCCCGACTGGTCCAGAGCAACAGCATACTGAATTACATAGTTGGCTGTCACTGTCTTAGGAGCGTCCACAAAAATGGCTGTTGACGGTGATTGTGGATCGGCTATCTCAGACATGTCAGCTGTTGTCCAGCCGTTGAATCTGTAGCGTGAAGAGCCCGGAACGATATCTTCGTATTGAGCTGTAGAGATTGAGGCAAAGGTTCCGCTGTCATACCAACCTGATCCGATTGGGGTGGGTGAGTTGCTGGTCAAGGTTAGGTAATACTGCGTCTTGTAGTTTCCAACAATGCTTCCATATGATGAGACTGTAATAGACTCGCTTTGCACATTGGATAGCCCTGTTGTGCTCGTCCAGACATATCGTTTAGAGTTGGCGCCAACTGTCAATGGCGATTGGAAGGCGAAACTGTGGGTTGACCCCGCATTCCAAGTGAACGACTTGGGCAAATTGAAGTAGTTATAAGAGGTGCCGTCAATAACAACGATTGTACCTGTGAAGTCTGAGTTGACTCCGATCTGGTCGAATGTGATCTGGCTCTGCACTACGTAGTTTCCTACGACGTTTCCTGAACCAGTGACCATGAGAGTTCCGCTTTGAAGGCTTGATAGACCAGAGGTGGACGACCAGTTGTACTGTTTGCCGTTCACCGTCAGAGGTGAGGCAAATGAAAAGGTGTGTGATGAGCCACTGTCCCACCAAGAGGAATTAGGAAGCGTGCTCACTAGGAAATTCACGCTGTCAACGGTTGCTACCGTGCCAGTGAAGTCCGAGCCGACGCCTGTTTGATCAAACGTGACTTGACATTGAGTCTTATAGTTTCCCGTTACGGTTACGGGGCTCGTTACGACAATTGGTGAAACTGGACCATTGACGCTTGTCTGTTTGAACCTCTTACCCGAAATGGTGCTCAAAACGATGTCACTGTAAGAGTAAGTGACTGAAGAACCTGCGTCGACCCAAGTTATGTTCGGAAGCTGCGAGTAGGTCTTTGAAACTCCGTTTATCTTCGCGACAGTGCCGACTGAAGAGGAATCTAGACCTGTGATGCCGAACGTGACAGAGTACTGGGTCATGTAATTCGCGGTCACGGTCGTCGGTCCCAGAACCAGAACCGGCGAGCCAGGTCCAGCGACGCTGCCAAGCCTGAACCTTTTGCCCGCGTCCGTGCTCGATATGAAAGCGCTGAAGGAATATGTAATTGATGAGCTACTGTCAACCCATGTCGCGTTCGGAAGCTGAGAATAGGTCTTGGAAGCACCGTTTATGATTAAGACGGTTCCTGCAGCCGTCGCATCCAGACCTGCTTGTGTGAATGAGACAGAACACTGTGTGACATAGTTCCCTGTGACGACCACTGGTGCTGTAACGGTGATTGGCGACGCAGGCCCACTGACGCCGGAGAGTCTGAATCTTTTTCCTGGTGTACCGCTGCTGACCAGCGTGCTGTATGAGTAACTAATCGAACCTCCATTCTCAACCCATTTGGTGAAAGGCAAGTTAGCCAGAGTCTTGGACGCGCCATCCACGGTAACAACGGTCCCTGTCGCGTCAGAAAGCCCCGATTCGCCAAACGTCGCTGCGTACTGCAATGTATAATGAGCGGATGCTGTATGATTGGCGTTCATATTCACGGTAATGGGGTTAACTCCACTGCCCTTTGACACTCCGTCTACGTCCCAATAGTTGAAACTGTAGCGTGTGTTGGACGACACATCTACTGTTGCCGGAGCCGTCAAGACAATGTCTGTCCCGCCAATGTACCAACCTTCACCAGGAATCGGGGTCACGCTTGATGGGTCGGTTCTGACTGTCAGGTAATACTTTGTTGGCGGAGGCGGTGCCAGAATGCCTACTATTATTGGATGAGATGATGTCGGAGCTACGCCATCTTTTGGAATGTTGTTGGCCTTTATGACGAAGGTTGAAGCCGCTGAGTCCCAATAGGCTCGATGACTAGGAAGGTAATCATGCGATTCAATTGCTCCGCACTTGTAGTTATAGACTCGGGTGGTTTGGTTCGGCCAATAGGTCACATATGGACCCCACTGGAATTTGAAATAGACTGTCCATGTGGAAGCTGGTTGAATGTCGAAGCCGATGTTGTTCGCGTCGTGACGAAGAATGGTTGCTGTTGTTCCGGGGTTTCGGTCTCTTTCCGCATCATTGTCAGCCAAATCTGGTTGAGTCATTAGATCGTATTTTACTTCCAAACCGTGCGAACCAGTGGGAGCCACCAACCAGGCAGATCCACTCTTGTAATAGACTGTCACGTTCACGTGAGATAAAGGAATCAGAGTGCCATAGATGACGACCCTGAAGAAAACTTCAGTGCTTACCTGTATGACGGCGGAGGTCACACCAGTCGAACCGGTGCCGTCTGTGACAGTGAGCTCAACCGTGTAATTGCCATCAACTGGATAAGAATGAATTACTATAGGATTAGCGACGACTGTTATGTTTCCTTCGCCAAAGTTCCATCGATACCCCACAATGCTACCGTCTGCATCGTAACTGCCAGATGCATCGAAAGTTATTGGCTCTCCTGGCGTGGGTATTGCCGGCGAGTACGTAAATGACGCTATTGGCGGGTTGCCTCCAAGCGATGAGAAATTCAGCTTCGCGAAGTCCGAAACTGGAGCTTGACTGATTTGCGTCAGAAGAAACGGGATGATCAGGAAGGAGACAAGTATCGACATAGCTACAACTAATCGTAGACGGAATCTCTGCATTCCCGCTCTCCTTCTCCCTTCAGCAGTATTTTTGTACGTTGCGTTGCATATAACAGTTATGGACGATAGTTCTATTCAATTTCTTAAGCGCATTGAATCAGAAACAAGACCAGATATTATTGTTGAGTATAATTCGCTTGTATGCTACCATAAGTTTCATGCTGGATTATTGTGGCTCAATTATGGCGAGCCATTTAATGCCGACTCTCACATCGTTTTTCTTTTTTCTTCCGGTCAAGATTAGGATTGCGCTGAACAATGCGATCAGCAGAACATAAACAGATATCAGAGATGTCGGAGTTGCTTTGAAGAACGATATTGTTCGGCCTCCAACTGGAGCAGCCGGTTTTGAGTAGTGCGCTGTAGCCGTATGGGGCGCATTCATGATTACAGCTATCGAAGTAACGTTGCCGCCTGGAGCGTTTCCGTCAACATCCCAATACTGGAAATTGTAGCCCGAAACTGAAGGTGCAGAGAGAGGCGCAGACATGGATGTGTCGTACCAGCCTTCTCCTGGAATACTAGCGATACCCGGAGGGAGCGTTCTAACGGTTAGGTAATACTGTGTCTTCCAAGCCCATGTGATACTCGAGGGAGACATTATCGTGAACGTTACGCTGGAGACTGTTCCAGACGCTGGAACGCTTCCGCTGCCGGTCCAGCCCGTGCAAACGTATTGTGTTCCAGTCGGACCAGACGCTGGAGACATTACATACGCGGTGATGCTTGCTCCAGAGTCAAACCATCCGCTGAGCGGGTTGGGAGAGTCGAAGGCAGAAACGACCGTCAGGTAATATTGCGTTTCATAGTTTCCGGTGACGCTTCCGTAAGTTGTCAACGTGATGGATTCTGATCGTTGGCTTGACAAACCGCTAGTATTGAACCACACATACATTTTCGCATCAGACGTCACAACTAACGGCGATCCGTAGGAGAAGATGTGTGTCGAGCCTCGGTCCCACCAGAACGATACAGGCAACCCAAAGCGTGAGTAGTTGACTCCATCCACTGTGATGATAGTCCCAGTGAAGTCCGAGTCAACTCCAGACTGATTAAAGGTTACAAAATACTGAATTGTGTAGTTTACTGTCACAGTTTTGGGAGCGCCCATAAACACAGTTGTCGACGGGGATTGAGGATCAGTTATCTCCGACATGTCAGCTGTCGTCCAGCCGATGAAACCGTAACGCGAAGAACCCGGAACGATATCACCGTACTGAGGCGCAGAGATCGAGGCAAAGGTTCCGCTGTCATACCAACCCTCTCCAATCGGAAACAGCGAGTCAGTCGCCAAGGTTAGGTGATATTGTACTTGGTAGCCACCCACGATACTACCGTTAGATGCAACAGTTACTGATCCACTCTGTACATTAATCAGACCAGACGTGTTGCCCCAGACATATCGTTTGGAGTCGACGCCTACGGTCAACGGAGACTGAAAAGCGAAATTATGAACTGACCCCTCATTCCAGAGGAATGACGCAGGCAGATTGTAGTAGGCATAGGAAATGTCGTCTATGACGACAATTGTGTCTGTGAAGTCTGAACTGACTCCGATCTGTCCAAAGATTATCTGAAAGGTTACCTGGCTCTGCACTGTGTAGTCTCCTATGACACTTCCCGAACCCGTGATCACGAGAGTCCCGCTTTGAATAGCCGACAGACCAGACGTGGACGACCAAATGTACTGTTTGGTATCAACAGCCAAGGGCGACGCAAACGAAAAGAAGTAAGACGAACCATTATCCAACCAAGTAGAGTTAGGAAGCATGTTTACCGAGAGATTCACGCCGTCAACAGTCACAACTGTACCAGTGAAGTCTGAGCCTATGCCCGTTTGATCGAACGTCACAAGATACTGAATCTTATAGTTTCCGGTGGCGGTTACAGAGCTTGTCACAACAATTGACGAACCTGGACCGTCGACACCGATCAATGTGAACCTCTTACCCGAAACAGAACTCAAAACGATATCATTGTAAGCGTAAGTGATTGAAGAACCGCTGTCAACCCATGTGGCGTCCGGAAGCTGAGCATAAATCTTGTCAACACCGTCTATCGTCAAGACAGACCCCGCAGCCGTTGCGTCCAGACCCGTTTGCATAAACGAAACAGAATACTGTGTGATGTAGTTCCCTATGACAATCACTGGCCCCTTAACGACAATCGGCGACGCGGGCCCACCGACTCTGTCAAGCCTGAATCTCTTTCCCGGTGCGCTGCCGCTGATAAGTGCGTTGTAAGAGTATGTGACCGAGTCTCCACCATTAATCCACTTGGTGAATGGCAGGTCGCCTAGAGTTTTGGACGCACCGTCCACTATTACAACGGCTCCTGTCGCGTCGGAAAGCCCTGATTCGCCAAACACCGCAGTGTATTGAGTTATATAGTGAGCTGTTGCGGTGTGATTTGCTTTCATGGTTACGGTGATGAAGTTGTCTCCGCTTCCTCTTGGCGTTCCGTCTACATCCCAGTAAGTGAAATTGTAGCGGCTGTTAGATGACACGCTCACAGTTACTGGAGCCATCAAAACAACATCTGTTCCGTACGCATGCCAGCCTTCACCAGGAATCGTTGCTACATTGTATGGGTCGGTTCGAACCGTCAGGTAACACTTTGTTGGTTGAGGGGGTGCCAGAATCCCGACTATTATTGGATGATATGATGTTGGAGCTACTCCGTGCCCTGGGATGTCATTTGTTTTTATTACGTAAGTTGAAGCCGTCGAGTCCCAGTAGGCTTGATGACTCGAAATGTAATCATGCGAGTCGATTTCTCCGTCCTTGTAGTTGTAGACGCGAGTAGTCTGGTTCGGCCAGTAAGCTACATAAGGACCGCACTGGAACTTGAAATAAACTGTCCATTTGGACGCTGGACGGATATCAAAGCCGATGTTGCTCGCATCGTGACGGAGGATGGTTGCCGTTGCACCTGGGTTTCTATATCTTTCCAGGTCAGTGTTAGCAAAGTCCGGCTGGGTTGTTAAATCATATTTCACTTCTAATCCATGGGGGCCTGCAGGAGCCGTCACCCATGTTGACCCACTTTTGTAATAGACTGTCACATTCACGTGAGATAAAGGAATCAGAGTGCCATAGATGACGACTCTGAAGAAAACCTCGGTGCTCACCTGAATAACAGCAGTGGCTACACTTGTTAAGCCGTTATTATCTGTGACGGTGAGTTCAACAGTGTAGTTGCCATCAACCTGATAAGAATGAATTATCATGGGATTGGTGACGACGGTTATGTTTCCTTCGCCAAAGTTCCATCCATAGCTCACAACGCTTCCATCCAGGTCATAGCTACCAGAAGCGTCAAAGGTTATCATCTCTCCAGGTGTAGGTATCGCCGGCGAGTAAGTAAACAAGGCGATTGGCGGAATGCCGCCAGGTGACGTAAGTTTGAACCGTGCAAAGTAAGGGATTAAGCTTAGACTAATTTGCGCCAGAAGAAATGGAACTAAGAGAAGAAAGAGAGCTATCAATATAGCTACAACTAATCGTATCCGTGGGAGTTTCAGAATTTCCCGCTCTCCTTCCCCTTTTAACCTTTCTCAACGTTCCGCAAAATATAATTGTTATGGACGAAAGTTCTATTACATTCTTGCAACATCCTGCATCAAAAACAAAGCCTCAAAGATTGAAAACAGTTATTGCAACGGGGTAATAGTTTCACACTCAGCAACTAGGAGGCTTTCTTGCAACGCACACTAACGCCGCAGCTGTCCTATCGAATGTTGAAACCGATTCGGGAATTAGCAAAACTTCTTTTCTTTTCTCGGATTTTTCCAGTCAGTAGGAAGAATGCGATAGACAGGTACATTGCAGTCACTGTAAAGTCTGGTAGGGCGTATGATGCACCACGTGCCAGTGGCACGAATAAAGACATGCCGGAGGTTTCTCCATAATGTTTGGCTATTGTGGCGAGGTCTTTAATGTCAACTTTTGAGTCCCCGTTCATGTCGGCGATTGGGTTCCAGTTTGGCATTCCTGGTGAAGACCCATAGGCTTTGGCCGCGATAGCTAGATCTCTGATGTCGACTTTTCCATCTCCGTTCAAGTCTCCGACAAGGTTTGAAACCTTGACTGCTTTCGTCGCACTGCCACTTGAACCCCTCACATCAATTACTGTAAGCGTAACACTGTAATTGTAGAGTGAAGCGTAGACATGGACAATCGTGGGTGTACTTGTTTGTGTTGTGTTTCCGTCGCCGAAATTCCATCTCCAAGCAACTATGGCCGGGTGGACCGAACCGTCCCATCCAGGTACAGATGATGAACCATCAAAAGCAACTGGCTTATTGGGAAGTGGCGCGAGAGGCGACCATGAGAAGTCTGCTTTCGGGCCCGAAATTGGCAGAACAGTGACCGTCTTTGAGAAGGTGTCGCTTAGTCCGGCAGTGTTTCTGACCGTTAGGCTTGCTGCGAAGTTTCCGCTTGACCTGTAGATGTGTGCTATCATGGACGCTGTTGCTGAAGTTATGTTTCCATCGCCAAAGTTCCACTGGTAACTAAGGGTGCTCCCGGTGCCCGGGGTTGAAGCTGAAGCGTCGAAGCTTACGGTTTGAAACACGTATGGTGATGATGGGGAGAAGACGAAATCTGCCCTAGGCGATGCCGCTGCGGCAACACTAACGAGACTAGCGACCGTGTCAGACAATCCTTCAGTGTCTGTTACGGTCAAATTCACGTTAAAGTTGCCAGACGCAGCGTAGGTGTGGACAATTACAAGATTGCCTACGTTGACTACGGTGCCGTCGCCGAAATCCCATCTATAGTTGATGATGACTCCGCCATTGGCTGATGAAGATGAAGCATTGAAGGTGATTGCCTCATATGCCTTCGGATTCGGGGACCATGAGAAACTGCCGGTTGGAGGGCCTTGGACAAGTATCGTCTTAGATTTTGAGTTAGTTAATCCCTCGGTGTCAGTCACTGTGAGCGTTACGGTGTATTGTCCAAAAGTCGCGAAGCTGTGAGTGACTGTGGACCTGTATAATACTAGGACTGGTGTTGTGCCATCGTTGAAGTCCCAGCGATAGGCTGCGATTAACCCGCCCCTCGGTGAGGAGCCCGAAGCATTGAACGTGACGGTTTCCCCGGTTTTAGGAATCATGGGTTGCCATCCAAAGTCTGCCAGCGGCGTCTGGTAAACGGTAAAGGATTTGTCAGTTGAGTTTGAGAGACCCTTGCTGTTGGTCACGGTCAGTGTGGCAGTGTAGGAGCCGTAGGCGAAATAAGTGTGGAGTACGATCGGATTGATTACAGTTGTAGTGTTGCCGTCGCCGAAGTTCCAAGAGTAGCTTGCTATGATTCCGGCTCCTGCGGTTGAAGCTGACGCATCGAACGAGGTTGGTGTTGAAGCTAACGGGTTAAGAGGAGACAAAACGAAACTTGCACTGGGATACGCCAAGACCTGGATAGACTTCATCGTAGAATTGCTGTGATTGTCGATGTCCATTATAGTCAGGGTCACATTGTAGGTTCCTATTACGGTGTAAACGTGAGACTTGATCGGACTTGTGCCACTGGAGCTCATTCCATCGCCGAAGTTCCAATCGTACCTTGCTATAGTGCTGTCTGGGTCAGAGCTTGTGGAGGCGTTGAATGTCACCGCCTGTCCTACGATTGGCACTAATGGAGTATACGTGAAAGATGCAACAGGAGGGGAGCGCACAATCGTTATACTTCTGCTGGTGACGCTTGCTAATGCCTCACTATCCATCACAGTTAGCTTGACCGTGAAGTTTCCGAGCGATGCGTAAGTGTGCTTTATTGCGGGGTAAGACACAGTCGTTGTATTGCCATCGCCAAATTCCCATTTGTAGCTAGTTATTGTTCCCCCGTTGGGCGTTGATGCTGTCGCATCGAAGGTGACTGGGATCATTCTTTGGGTAGGCGAAGAAATAGTGAACAGAGCTGTTGGATAGCCCCTGACTGTTATGGCTTTGGTGGTGGAACCTGTGAGAGATTCGCTGTCCGTTACGCTTAGACTGACTGTGAAGTTTCCGTTTGTGGCATAGGTGTGCGCGACTGTGCGAGTTGTTGTTTGCTGTGGAGGTGTGCCGTCCCCGAAGTCCCACAGATAGTTTGTAATTGTGCCGCCTCTAGGCAATGAAGAAGATGCGTCGAAGGTTGCTTGTTGACCCTTTATCGGTGAGGTTGGTGAGACTGCGAAAGAGGCTGTTGGATAGTTTCTAATCCTGATTAATTGCGTCACCGTGTCGATGTACCCGGCGTTATCAAAGACCGTTAATGTGGCTGTGCAGTTTCCTTCATTCGTATAGATGTGGGTCGCTGTGGGAACGGTTGTGTTGGTTTGAGCACCATCTCCAAATGCCCACATGTATTTCACGATGGGTCTTCTGGCGTCATAGCTTTGAGAAGCGTTGAATGTTACTACGTCTCCAGCGATGGGATAGTCGGGTGAGAAAGTGAAGCTTGCGACAGGTGCCTTCGAGACTGTAACTGTCTTGCTTGTCGTAGCGGGCAAACCTTCGTTGTCAACGACAGTCAAGATAACGTTGTAGGTTCTGCCCGTTGAATACTTGTGAACGAGCATTGGGTTCGTCACATTGATGACTGGACCGTCGCCGAAATTCCATGAATAAGTGAGTATGTTTCCATTAGGGTCGCGGCTCTGAGAAGCATCAAATGTGACACTATCTCCGACGTAAGGCACGCTTGGAGAGTATGTGAACGAGGCGGTTGGAGGCTGCCCCACCTTAACTATTTTTGTTTGTGATGCAGTTTGGCCAATGTTGTCGGTGACAGTTAACGTTACCGTGAAGCTACTAGGGGTCCTGTAGACGTGATAAATCGTGGCTGCAGCTGTTGTGGTTATGTTGCCATCGCCGAAATTCCATCTATAGCTGACGCTTGATCCATCTGGGTCGTAGCTTGCTGAAGCATCGAATGCCACAGTCTGGTTCACTATCGGGAATGATGGAGAGTAATTGAAGCTGGCTACTGGTGGCGCATTCAAAACAGTCAAAGTCTTTGAGGTGCTTGAGCTTAGTCCTTCTGTGTTCGTTACGGTCAGAGTCACATTGTAGTTGTTGGCGGTGGAGAACACATGAGTCACAAGAGACGTTGTGACAGTAATTATGGTGCCGTCGCCGAAGTTCCAGGCATAGCCGGTAATGTTGCCGCTTCCGGCTCTGGACTGGGACGCGTTGAATGTGACTGAGTATGTTGCCATGGGTGATGATGGAGAATATGTGTAGGTGGTTGTCGGGTAATCTCTGACTCTGAGCGTTGTCGAGGTTGTTGCTGTTAGTCCCTCGCTGTCCTTTACTTGTAGGGTCACTGTGTATTGCCCCACTGTCGAGTACATGTGAGTTGTGATGGGGACTGTTACGTTGAGCGGTGGTGTGCCGTCGCCGAAATTCCAAAGATAGCTTATAATGGCCCCGCCTCGCGGTTGGGAGCCAGATGCGTCAAACGTCACACCCTGTGTTTTTATCGGATAACTTGGTGAATAAACGAAGCTCGATGTTGGATAATTCCTTATTGTTACCGAATGGATTATTGTGTCGGAGTATCCTCCCGCGTCTGTGACCCTTAGCGATACACTATAGCTTCCTTCGACAGAGTAAACGTGAGCAACAGTGGTGCCCGTGACCGTCGTTGTATTGCCGTCTCCGAAGTCCCATCGGTAACTGATAATGGAGCGAGACGGACCAGAACTGCCTGATGCGTCGAACCGGATGACGTCGCCCACAATCGGGACGGTCGGAGAATACGTGAACGCTGCAATGGGAGCCCTTGCAACATTTATGGAACGCGTAGTCGTGGCACTGATGCCTTGGTTGTCTGTTGCGGTTAATGAAACCACATAGTTTGAAGCCGTTGTGTAGACGTGATTGGTGACTCGGGTGGTCAGATTGACTTGTGGGGAGCCGTCGCCGAAATCCCAGAGGTAACTGACTACTGTGCCGTCGGGGTCATAGGTTGCTGATGCGTTGAAGGTAACGGTGTCGCCGAGGTACGGACTGGCCGGCGTATAAGTGAACGAAGCCACGGGTCCGAGGGCAACAGTAATCGTCTTTGATTTGGTGTTGGTCAATCCTTCGCTGTCGGCTACTCTCAAAGTTACGGTACGCAGTCCGGTTGTGGTGAAGATGTGGGTAGCTGTTGGACTGGTTGTGTTTAGTTGAGGTGTGCCGTCGCCGAAATTCCATAAGTAGCCCGTTATCGTGCCACCGCGTGGTGCCGATGCTGACGCATTGAACGTCACGACGCTGTTAACGGCTGCAATATTCGGCGAATAGACAAAGTCTGCTGCCGGGTAGCCTCTGACGACTAGCATGACAACCTTTGCGTTAGCTAAACCTTGGTTGTCTGTCACCATTAACTCAACTGTGTAATTTCCATACGTTAAGTATCGGTGAGTAATCAGTGGAGTCGGCGTGGTGGTTGTGTTTCCGTCCCCAAAGTTCCATGAATAGCTTACCACCGTCCCGTCAAGGTCGTAGCTGCCAGTGGCATTGAAGCTGATTGTTTGGGATTCTGTTGGAGAGGTCGGAGTGACTGTGAAATTCGCAACTGGAGGTCTCATCGAAACGTACAGACTCTCTAAAGCCGAGTTCGCGAAGCCTTGATTGTCTGTGACTATCAAGACCACCGAATAGTTGCCGGCTACGGGGTAGACGTGGGTGATAATCGGTGTGGTCATCGTTGTGACATTGCCGTCGCCAAAATTCCATACATATGTGACGATGTAACCGTTAGGATCATAACTGCTGGACGCGTTGAAAGTGATTCTGTCGTAAGCTTTGGGGTAGACTGGCGTGTGAGTGAAGGTGGCAATTGGCGCCTGTAAGATTGAAACAGTTTTCGTGACCGTGTTGGATAGTCCAACGCTGTCTTTTATTGTTAGGCTCACAGTGTAGTTTCGAGCCGATGCGTACCTGTGCATCGTTGTGGGCGTGGTCTTGTTCTCCATTGGAGAGCCATCGCCGTAGTTCCACACGTAGTTGGTAACGCTTCCACTGCTAGGAGTCGATGCAGATCCATTGAAGATGACGAAATCTCCGACGTAGGCTGGAACAGGTGCCCATGTGAATGAAGCGACAGGTGCTTTGCCTATTGATACAACTTTGCTTGTTGTGTCTGTGAGTCCGTCGTTGTCTGACACGGTTAGAGTCACGGTATAGTTTCCACTCAAAACATAAGTGTGAGTTGTGATCGGACTTATTGAGGTCGTTATGTTGCTGTCACCGAAATTCCACACGTAACTGACGACGTAGCCGTTAGGATCGTAGCTAGTCGACGCGTTGAAGTTTATTGCTTGGTGAACAATTGGATATCTCGGTGTGTAAGTGAATGCGGCTTTCGGTGTTCCTAGTGTCACCGTGCCCATTCTCGTGTCGGTGTAACCGCTGTTGTCAGTCACTGTGAGTGCTACGGAGTACACTCCGGTATTTGTGTAGACGTGAGTAATTATGGGCGTGGATATGGTTGTAACATTGCCGTCGCCGAAATCCCACCTGTAACTCACTATGTAACCGTTCGGATCATAACTCGCAGAGGCATTAAGCGTCACTCTCTCGCCAACTCGGGGATAAGTTGGCGAATGGCTGAAAGCGGCAACTGGCGCTTTGGCAATCGTCACTAGATGAGGAACTGTGCTGCTTAGTCCTTCGCTGTCCGTGACGGTCAATGTTGCTGTGAAGTTTCCTGCCTTGCCATAAATGTGAGTACTAATTGGATTTGTCGCGTTGACTAGTGGTGTTGCGTCGCCGAAGTTCCATTGATACCTAGTGATTGCTCCGCCATTTGGACTAGAAAGTGAGGCGTTGAAGGTGATTGTATCACCCACGTATGGTGTGCTCGGTTTGAACGTGAACAGGGCGACAGGATAGCCTCTAACACTTGCGATCCTAGACAGAGCGTTCGTTAGTCCTTCGCTGTCAGTTACAGTGAGCGTGACTGTATAGTTTCCAATCGACGAGTAAATGTGAACGATGGTTGATGTAGCTACAGTCGTGATGTTGCCGTCGCCGAAGACCCATCTATAGCTGGTGATGACTCCGCCGTTGGCAACTGAAGAGGATGCGTCAAAAGTCACCGTTTCCTTTTCAATTGGATAGCTCGGTGAGAAAATGAAAGCTGCAGATGGATAGCCTCTGACTCTCATCGTGGCTGAGGCAGTCGTCGAGAGACTCTCACTGTCCGAGACTGTCAGAGTCACAGTGTAGTTTCCAAACGTGGGATAGACATGAGTTGTCACTGGGTTTGTTGTGCTGAATTGGGGTGTGCCGTCGCCGAAATTCCAGAGGTAATTGGTGATGGTTCCTCCGCGTGGCGTCGACAGCGTAGCGTTGAAGGTCACTGTTTGTGCGGCAATTGGTGAGCTGGGAGAGTACGAGAAAACTGCCGCTGGGTAGTCTCTTATTCTTACGGTCTGAGTGTTTGTTGCTGTGCCGCCGTCGTTGTCGGTTGCCGTTAACGTGGCACTGAAATTTCCGAAAACAGAATAAGCATGGGTAATTAGGGGGACAGCCACCGTTGTGATGTTGCCGTCGCCGAAATTCCACATGTAACTAACGATTGAGCCGTCAGGGTCGTGGCTGCTTGAGGAGTTAAACGTCACAGTTTGACCTGCAATTGGAAAACTGGGCGAATAGGTGTAGGAAGCGATGGGAAGCTGATTCTGCACGTTAATGACTGTTGCTGCGTTTGCTGTTGCACCATCGTTGTCTGTCACGGTTAGTAGCACGTTGTAGGCGCCTTTTCGGACGTACGAATGCTGCACTATGTCTCCTGTGGCGTTGGCGCCGTCGCCGAAAGTCCAGAAGTAGTTGAGTATGAACCCATCTGAGTCGTGGCTGCCTGTCGCGTTGAACGTTATGACCTGATTGGTCAGAACTTGAGTGGCTGATGGTGTGAACGATGCGATGGGAGGTCTGTTGAGAACCGTGACGGTAGACGAGACTGAGGACTTGGCGCCGTCGTTGTCGGTAACCGTCAACGTGACCGTGTAAACGCCGTTGTCAGCATAGGTGTGGCTCACGACAATTCCGCTTGCGTTGGTTCCGTCGCCGAACGTCCAGAGGTAATTGCTAATTGTGCCGTCTGGATCGGAGCTGGCGGAAGCGTTGAACTGAACCGCCACGTGTGTGAGCACGGTTGTAGCGGACTGAGTGAAAGAGGCTGCGGGGGGCCTGTTGAGAACCGTGACGGTTGCCGTTGTTAACGAGGTTGCAGCATCATTGTCCGTGACAGTCAATGTCACCGTGTATATGCCATTGTCGATGTAGGAGTGACTTGCCGTCTTGCCGGTCGCGGTTGCCCCGTCGCCAAAAGCCCAGGAGTAACCGACGGTGGTTCCGTCTGGATCATAGCTCGCTGAAGCATTGAAATATACAATCTGGCCCGTGAGTACGGTTGAGGCTGACTGGGTGAAGGAAGCGATTGGAGGTCTGTTGAGAACGGTGATGGTTGAGGTGGTGCTGGATTTGGCGCCGTCGTTGTCAGTTACCGTGAGCTTTACCGTGTATACGCCGTTTTCAACGTAAGAGTGGCTGCTCGTTATTCCTGTTGCGTTCGTGCCGTCGCCGAATTCCCAGACGTAGCTGACTATGAAGCCGTCAGGGTCGGAGCTCGCTGAAGCGTCAAAATAGATGATTTGATTCGTTAACACGGTGTTTGCGGTCTGCGTGAATGATGCGATTGGAGGTTTGTTTCCAACGGACTTGACGGCTGATGCTGTGGCGGTTGCGCCGTCGTTGTCAGTGACGACGAGAGTGACCGTGAAGACTCCTTTTACTGAATATGCGTGGGTGACGATCATGCCTGTGGCGTTCGTGCCGTCGCCAAACGTCCAGAAATAGTTTGTGATTACGCCATCGGGGTCATGACTTTGTGATGCGTTGAAAGTGATGGCTTCGCCTATGTAAACAAATTCTGCTGATTCTGTGAAGATGGCAACTGGCGGTCGGTTGAGCACCGTCTTTACGGCGGTGGTTGAAGCGGTTGCACCGTCATTGTCAGTTACGGTTAACGTGACAGTATAAACGCCGTTGTCGGCGTACGCGTGGTTTACAGTGACTCCGCTCGCACTGTTTCCATCACCGAAGGTCCAAGAGTAACCGACTATTGTACCGTCTGGATCATAACTGGCTGAAGCATCAAAGTAGATTATCTGACCTGTCAGCACCGTCGAAGCCGACTCGGTGAAAGACGCTATAGGTGCCCTGTTTAGGATTGCTGCAGTCGAGGAGGCTGTTGCGATTCCACCGTCGTTGTCCGTGACCCTGAGCGCCACGGTGTAAATGCCATTGTCGGCGTATGAATGGCTCGCCACCACTCCTGTTGCGTTTTTACCGTCTCCAAACGTCCAGAAATAACTGGTGATTGTGCCATCGGGGTCATGGCTTGCCGATGCATTGAATTGAATGGAAACGCCGGTGTAGACAGTTGAGGCAGATTGAGTGAATGATGCTACGGGCAGTCTATTGAGAACCGTTTCCGTGGCAGACGCGGTCGCGGTTGCACCATTATTGTCAGTGACTTTCAAAGTCACCGTGTAGACTGCGTTTTCGGCGTAGGCGTGACCGACAGTAGCACCTGTGGCGTTTGAGCCGTCTCCGAAAGCCCAGAAATAGCTTGCGATTGTGCCATCTGAGTCATAGCTGGCGGATGCGTTGAAGTAAATTAGTTCACTGGTGTAGACCGTCGTCGCTGATCGTGTGAAAGAAGCGACTGGCGGGCGATTCAGCA
>Ga0153916_10001505_pt1 | contig 16759 bp, 12 predicted proteins | sample Opewatmetagenome_FD_109642 | JGI IMG/M metagenome (GOLD analysis project Ga0153916, IMG submission 109642) | Freshwater wetland microbial communities from Ohio, USA - Open water 3 Core 3 Depth 4 metaG | ecosystem: Environmental > Aquatic > Freshwater > Wetlands | place: USA: Ohio, Lake Erie... | reverse complement strand
CCGTGGCGCGGGGGGGCCGCAGCTGATCGAAGCTTTTCAGCAGGCGGTGCGTGTCGATTCCTTTTATGCGGAAGCCCATGCGGGGCTGGGATGGGCGTACGTGGTGGCGTACGAGGCTGACCGCGGGGCTCCTGAAGCATACCTGACGCAGGCACGGTGGAGCGTGCAACGGGCGCTCACGCTTACGCAGCGAAACGCGGAGACCTTCCGCACCTGGGGTGTGGTGGAGCAGTACGGGGGGCAGCGCTCCAAGGCTGTGGAGCGACTTGAGCAGGCGGTCGCCCTTGCACCGAGCGATGCGGAGGCGCAGCGGAGGCTGGCCATCGCCTGTCTGTCGGCAGGGCGGCAGGAGCAGTCGCTCAAGGCCGCGCAGCGCGCGGTGGCGGACGATCCCGGCTCGGTCGATTCCTACACGGTGCTGGCGGAGGTACAGCAATTCGCCGGCGACTTCAAGAGCGCCGGGCAGAACTACGATCTGGGCCTTCGCCTGGCCACGGATAGGAGCGAGTACGCGTCGGCAGGTCTCATCGACGTTCTCGTCCGGCTTCAGCAGCATGAACGCGCCATCGAAATTCTCCAGGACCGCCTCGCCCGCGTGCGTGACAGCTATGAAGATCTCTACAAGCTTGCGCGGGTGCAGCAGCTGGCCGGGAGGTCGAAGGCCGAATGGTTTTCCGCCCTGCAGAGAGCGAGGACCATGGTGGAGGGGCGCATCAATGAGAATCCCCGCGATGCCAAGGCGTTCTCCTGGAAGGCGATGATCCATACGCGCCTTGGGGAGTTCAAAGATGCCGCGACGGCGTTGAAACAGGCGCTGGAGACAAATTCAGACGATATTGAGGTCCTGTATAACGGCGCCCGGATGTATGCGCTCCAGAACGACAGGACGCAGGCCCTCGAGCTGCTCCGCCGCGCCGTGACCCGGCGGTACAGTCTGCCACGCATTCTCGACATGGATTTTACCAGCCTGCGGTCGGAGCCTGAGTTCCAGCAGATCATAGCCCGCTGAGAGCTCCCCTTCCTGCGCGTCACACCGGCCCGCGGAGAACTGTGACGCGCATTGGCGGGCGTCAGGCCCGCGTTGACAATACCCCCAAAAAGAGATATCTTTTTTTGTTCCCGGGTTTTTTTGGACGAATTTCACTCCAACCTCTGAAGCCGTGCCCGACCTCGACGACGCCGTACGACAGGAACAGCGCAGGAAAGCTGGCGATTTCTTGAAGATGGCTGACAAGCTCTTCAAGGGAGGGGATTTTGAGGGGGCGGCGAAGCTGGTCCAGAATGCCATGGCGACGGATCCGCACAACCCGTACGCCATCGCCTACCACGAGCGGATCAAGTACGCAATTCATCAGAAGGAGCAGGAGAAGACCCATCCTCCAGCCGGGGGTGCTGCTCCTTCCCAGAAGAAGCCTTCCTCTCCAAGTCAGCGGGCCGCCGTCGGGCCGGCGCCTCCCCCTTCGCAAGCGAAGAATGCCAATCCGGAGATGGCACGCCGTGCCGCCGAAACCGTGGCGCGGGCGGAAGAGGAGCGTCGTCGCGCGGCGCTCGATTCCCAGCGTGATGCGATTGTGGAGGAGGCCCGTCGCAATGCCATTACCGAGGTGAAGCGGAAGGCGGAGGATGATGCCCGGCGCAGGGTGGAGGAAGACAAGCAGCGGCGTGCGGAGGAGGATATCCGCAAGCGGTTGGAAGAGGCAAACCGGAAGCTTGAAGAGGAGCGGCGGCGATTTGAGCAGGAGATGAAGCGTAAGCAGGAGGAGGAGGCGCGGCGGAAGGCGGAAGAAGAGGGACGGCGGAGGGCGGAGGAGGAGGAGCGGCGCAAGGCGGAGCAGCAGGCGCGTAAGCGGATCGAGGAGGAGAGCCGGCGGCAGATCGAGCAGGAGAGGAAGCGTCTTGAGGAGGAGGCGCGGCGCCGCATGGAGGAGGAGCGCGTGCGGTTGGAATCCGAGCTTGCCGCCAGGCTGGAGGCGGAACGGAAGAAGCTTGAGGATATCCGGCGCAAGGAGCAGGACGCGGCCCTGGAAGCACGCCGTGCGGAAGAGGACCGTCTCCGAAAGGCAGAGGAGGAATCGAAGCAGCGTCTTGACGCAGAGCGGAAGCGGATCGAGGAGGAAATCCAGGCCCGGGCGCGCGAGGAGCGGAAGCGCCTGGAGGAGATCTACCGGAAAGATCAGCACGAGGCGGAGTCCTGGCGGAAGTCGCAGGAGCAGGTGAATCAGGAGATTGAGGAGAAGGTCCGCCAGCAGGTTGAAGCAGAGCGTCAGCGTATCGAGCAGGCGGCGCAGGCGCGGATTGAGGAGGCTGCGCGGGCGGGTCTGCAGGCGGAGCGGGAGCGGCTGGAGGGAGAGGCGCGGGCGCGGATCGCCGAAGAGCGGGAGAAACTGGAAGCGATGCGCCGGGCGGAGGAGGAGCGGCGCCGGCAGTTCGAGTCTGAAATCGTCAGCCGGGCGGAGGAGGAGCGGCGCAAGCTTGAGGAGTCGTTCCGGCAGGAGCAGACCGAGGCTGAGGCGCGGCGGCGTGAGGAAGAGTTGCGACTGCGTGAGGTTGAGGAGCAGGCGGCGCGAATTCTCGGGGAGGAGCGGGACCGCCTCGCGGTGGAGCGGCGGCGGATTGAGGAAGAGGGGGAAACCCGGCTGGCAGAAGAGCGGCGGAAACTCCAGTACGAGGAGCTCGAAGCGCGGCGGCGCACGGAAGACGAAGTGCGGCGGCAGATCGAGGAGGAGTACCGGCGCCGGCTCTCGGAAGAGCGCGAGCGCCTTGCGGAGGAACAGCGGCGGCAGTTCGATCTCGAGCGGCAGCGTCTGGAAGAGGAGGCACGCCGGCGGGCGGAGGACGAACGGATCCGACTGCTGGAGGAGGAACAGCGCTCGACGGAAGAAGCGCGCCTCAAGGAGGAAGCCGAGCAACGGCAGCGCGAGGAAGAGATCGCCGCCCTCAAAGCCAAGGAGGAGGAGGAAACCCAGAAGTATGAGGAGGCTGTCCGCCAGGCAATCGAAGAAGGCCGGCGCCTGGCGCAATCGAAGAAGACGCGCGGGTATCTGGACAGGGCAAAAGAGCTGGTAACGCAGGCGCAGTTCGACGAGGCGCTCAAAGAAATCACGAAGGTCTTCCGAATTGATCCGACGAGCGCCGACGCGCGCGCGCTCGAGCAGACCATTTACACGGCCCGGGATGAGCACATGCACCGCGAGGAGGAAGCGCTGAAGATGCAGGAGGAGCAGCGGAAGAAGGTGGAGGAGATACAGCGCAAACTTGAGGAGGTCTCGCGGCGGGATGAAGAGGAACGCCAGCGTCGCGCCATACGCGAAACGAAGATTGCGGGGTGCCTCCAGAAGGCGCGGGACTACCTGAAGGAGATGAAATTCGACCGCGCCCTGAATGAGATCGAGACGCTCTACGCGATGGACCCGGGAAATGCGGAGGCGCAGGAACTCGAGGTGCAGATACTCAACGCCCAGAGAAAATCGGCGGACGTCCGCGCCATCACGCGTGTGCGCTCCAAACAGGGGGAGGAGTGGAAGAAGGAAGAAGAAGAAAAGGAGCGCGCGGCGCAGGCGGATCGGGAACGCCTCCGCCAGGAATCCACCCAGACATACCGGGGCGTCGTCAAACAGGCCTGGGTGGATGGAATCCCGACCCCGGAAGAACATTCCATGCTGGAGGTCGTCAGGATCTCCCTCGGGATCCCCGACACCGACCACGAAATCATCGAGCGCGAGGTGCAGCTCGAGTCCTATGCCGAGGCATTGCAGTCCGCCTGGAAGAACGGGCTGGTAGCCCCGGAGGACGAAAGCACCAACGAAAAGCTCCGGCAGCTCTTCGGCATCAACATCGAAGACCACCGGGCCATCCAGACCAGCCTGATGGCCAACCGTTGACCGCCCGCGGGCTGCTCACCGCGCGCCGAAAACCCGGCGCCGCAACACCACTCTTCGATAGCCCACCGAAACTCCCCAGATGGCGTTCATAAGCAACAGATTCAGCCAGAGGTAGACTTCGAGATTTCCGGCGAGCGAGCAGAGCGTGAGGAGAAAGAGCTCGGTGCCGATGCCGAGGAAGCTGGAGAGGCGGAGCGCGGCGGGATCCGCATGCCACCGCTGCTCCTGTTCTCTCGACGGGAAGCCTGCTCCTCGCGACCAGCGATCGATCCGCAGCATCAGCGCATCCTGCCAGCCATAGAGAATCCGGAAGATCTGCTGTGCCAGGAGCGCGCGGGGATCGCCGCGAAGATCCTCCTCCAGGATCTCTTCCGTCAACCGGTTGGTGAGATAGGACCCCTCGAGATGGAGGAATGCCGTTTGATAGAAGACGTGGTAGGAAACCCGGAGGGAAATCCCCAGGAATCCTGCGAGCGCGAGAAACCCGTATGCCGGCGTGCCGATCATCACGATCGCAATCGACGTGAAGACTGCCAGGTTCACCACGAAGTCGCCGATTGAGTCCAGGAAGCGGCCGGCCCTGCTGTACATCCCCTTCGCTCGCGCGAGCTGCCCGTCGGCGGAATCGAGGAGGTCCTTCGCCGTGATGCAGAGGCCGGCGGCAAAGGTCGCCGGACTGCTGTGGGCGAGATAGAGAGAGGCCGCGGCAAGTCCCGCCAGAACAGACGCGGCCGTGACCTGATTCGGCGTGACGGGGGTCGCGTACAGGAGACGCACGATCAGACCCGCCGCAGGGCGGAGCAGATAGGTGTTGATCAGCTCGTCGGAAATGCCCGACTTGACCGAGTCGCTGTAGGAGTATCCACCGGCAGATGGCATGGGCAATGTTACCAAATATTTCTGTATATTTACAGTTGCTGTTTTCCACCAACGATAGACGACCATGAGACTGCAACGGATTGGAATCCTCACCGGGGGCGGAGATTGCCCGGGGCTCAACGCGGTCATCCGCAGCATTGCGAAGCCCGCCATGGCGCATTTCAATGCCAGGGTCATTGGCATCCTGGACGGCTATGAGGGAATGGTTGAAGGCCGGTCGAGAGAGCTGACGCCAATCGACGTGCTGGGCATCATCAACCAGGGAGGGACCATTCTTGGCACGTCGAACAAAGGGGACCCGTTTCACTATCCCATGGGTGAACGGAACAACCTGAGAATTGTCGATGCGTCGGATCAGGTTCTTGACACATACCGGAACCTCCAGCTCGACGTCCTGTTCACGATCGGCGGGGATGGAACCCAGATCATCGCGCAGAAATTTGCCAACATGGGGCTCCATGTTATCGGGATTCCGAAGACGATAGACAACGATCTGGAGGCGACAGACATCACCTTCGGTCACGACTCTGCGCGTGCGGTTGCGACGGAGGCCATCGACAGGTTGCAGACCACGGCGTCGGCGCACCACCGGGTGATGGTGGTGGAGACCATGGGGCGCTACGCTGGCTGGATCGCCCTGGGCGCGGGGGTAGCGGGAGGGGCGGACATCATCCTGATTCCGGAGATCCCGTTCTCCTGGGAGAGTGTTTTCGATGCGGTGCTCAAGCGCAGCAAAGGGGCGAAATTCAGCATCGTGAGTGTTGCGGAGGGGGCGAAGCCAAAGGATGGCGACATCAGTGTGCGTGAGGTGGACAAGAAACGGACCGATCCTGTGCGTCTGGGTGGCATCGGCGAGTTGATCGCCAAGCGGATAGAGGATGAAACCGGCCTGGAGACGCGTGTAACGGTTCTCGGGCATGTCCAGCGTGGGGGGAGCCCGACGGCCTACGACCGGCTCCTCGCGACCCGGTTTGGAGCGGTTGCGCTGCAGGCTGCGTCGGATGGGGAATTCGGCGTCATGGCGAGTCTCCGCCAGAACACCGTGGTGACGGTTCCCCTGAAGGATGCCACGGGGAAGCAGCGGCTGGTTCCGCCCGATTCGCAGCTGGTTTTTGCGGCGCGCGCTGTCGGGACGTGCCTGGGGGATTAGCGCGTCATCTCCAGCCAGAAGAAAAGACCCCGCCACCGGCCGTATCGGGCATAGGCTCGTTCAATGGTCGCATCCTTCACTTTTCGCCCCTTTGTATGCAACTCGGCGTATCTCCCGCGCACCCAGGAGTCGAGACCGAGATACTCGTAGCGTCCCAGCAGTTTCAGCACATTTCCCGCCGCATACGGCCCCACCCCCTTCACCGTCCTGAGCACCCGGAAGAGGTCTTCGGTCGGCATTGTACCGGTTCGCCACTCCTCGACGGCAAGTGCGCCAGAGGCAACGTTTCGCGCGAGGTCGGCGATGTACGGCGAGCGGTAGCCGGCCGTGCAGTGCGTTCGGAGTTCCTGTTCGGTGGCGGCGGCCAGCGCTGCCGGAGTGGGGAACGCCGAGCGCCCGTCGCCGAAGGGCTCGCCGAAGCGCTCAACTATTCGGCTCACCATGATCCTGGTGAGGTTCCACGTGCAGTTCGTTGTGCAGATCATTTTCACGAGATCTTCGAAGACCGTCGGTGAGCGGAGGAGACGTCCCGCACCGCTGCGGGCGATCCATCGAGTGGCGGGGTCCCGGCGTGCCGCTGCATGAAACGCGGAGAAGTCTTCGTCGAGACGGAGACAGCTGCGGAGTTGAGCGACAATCTCAAGGCGTTGTGCGGCAGTCAGCGGCACGCGGGAGGCGGCGTGGACGCGGATGACCGACCCGCCCGAGGAAAGGCGGCAGCCTGCGAGCGTTCCGCCGCTGAGGCGGAGCAGCCGCTCCAGCGTGTGGTCTCCGGCGTTGTGGGAGAAGGGGGGAAGGTCATACCAGCCGTGGCTCCGCACCGTTCGCCGGAAGTTGAAGTTCGCAGGAGGGAGAATTCGCAGCGTCGTTGTGATCAGCGGATGATCCTGTATCGGGCTGGTCAAGGCCGGTCTTCCCGTGCGGCAAGGCGGACCAGATCCCTGATCTCTGCCATCCAGGCCCCGACGTCAATCGTTGATTCGCCGATCGCCGCCGCGATGTCCTCCGCCGCGGGGCGGTCGCCCTGTCTCCAGAGCGAAGCGAGATATGCGCCGGCGCCGGCGTTCTCGTACCAGTTGACCCCGTACGTGCCGGAGAGCCAGTGGTTGAGTTGGGCTTCGAGGAACCAGGCCCGGAGGTAACTGGCAGAATAGAAATGAGCGTCCATGTCCACCAGCGATCGCCTTCGATCGGAAGGATGAACGGCATACCCCAGCGCTGATGCAAGGGAGGCTGCGTAGAGGGAGTCGGGATTCCGGGCGCCCTGGTGGAATGCCTCCTCAAACAGGAATTTGGCGCAGTATCTCCGGACGAGATACAACCGTGCCAGAGCCATCTGCCGCGCGTAGTCCTTCAGGAGAGGGACGGGGAGCCTGGAATTCTGGCGCAGCCAGGCGGGATTGCAGAGGAGATACTCCGAGAGGAATGCGTACGTCTCGGTGAGTGTTTCTTCCCCCAGGTATTTGAACTCCAGCGCGTGCTCGGCCACGTGCGCGTACTGCTGTGCGTGGCCCATCTCGTGGTACAGGGCGGCATAGTCGTCGACTCCCCCGGCAGGCTTGATGCTGATGCGCACGTCTCCCGGCACATCGATCGCAAAGCAGGCTGCCCGGGGGCTTTTTGCGGGGCGATCGGCGGTGTCGAGCGAGAGATTTCTCTGGGCGAGAAGATCGATCCCCAGAGAGCGGTATGTTTTTCTGACGCTTGCAACGGTCTCTCTTCCCGGGAAGAACCGGTCGAATTCAGGGCTCCGGAAGAGGGGGGGGAGATCGTACCGGTGGGCCTCGGAGGTCTGCAGCCCTGTGGCCTGGCGCAGGAGAGGCGTAAGGAGGGCGAAGTAGAGACTCTCCGATTCCGCAAGGGCCTTGGTTGCCAGCTCCCGGACGGAAGCCAGGGAGAAGCCTTTCAGCTCTTCGATCATTGCCTGGTAGGATGGGTACCCGAGTTCCTGCGCCTTGTGGTGGAAGATCTGTTGGGTCTCCGCTGCCAGATGGGAAAGTGAATCAAGCACGGGATCGGCGGCCATGTAGAGCTGTTCACGGCGTGCGCGGGATTTCTCGTTGGCCATCAGCGCGGGGAGCTGGCGGTAGAGGATGGTATCCTCGCCGACAACGACGCGGGCTTCTCCTTCGTACGTTGCAGAGCGGTCTATCAGGGGGGCTGCCGCACGGGAGAGGTACTGCAGTGTCAGAAACCTTTGGAAGAAGGCGAGGCGCCGCCGCTGGAGCGTATCGGGCTCCTCTTCCCGGGCCCTGGCGACCAGGTCGATGGCCGGTCGCGCGAACAATCCGGCGTGGGCGCGGTAGAGCGAGTCCTGGTTGGAGGGTGTTCCGGCGACCCAGTTCTTGTAGCCCATGACCGCCTGGGCGCTCAGGAAGTCCTCGGTTTCAATCCGGAGACTGTCGATGGCGCGCATATCTTCCCCGTGGTGAGAAGCGCAGCCCGCGAGGAGGAGAACCGACAGCACAAGGAAAGGAAGTTGTCGTTGCATGGCGTCCGCTATCGAAGGTGGGAAAGGAGCGCGTCGTTCGTCGGGTACTGCTCCAGCATCCGGCGCACGCTCAGCATCCCTTCCTTCGGAGGGAGTTTTGCGATCATCCGGCGGAGCAGTTGATGGTCGCCCGTGGCATGGCCGAACAGGAGCTCTTCCCGTCGCGTTCCGGAGAGGCCGAGGTTGATGGCGGGGAAGATCCGTTCGTTTGCGAGAGCCCGGTCGAGGACGACCTCCATGTTTCCTGTTCCTTTGAATTCCTCGAAGATGAGCTCATCCATGCGGGAGTTTGTCTCGATGAGGGCGCTGGCGACAATGGTGAGGGAGCCGTGTCCTTCGAGTTTGCGTGCGGCTCCGAAGATCCGCTTCGGGATCTCCAGGGCGCGGATATCGACGCCCCCCGAGAGTGTGCGGCCGCTTCCCTTCTGTGAGATGTTGAATGCCCGTCCGAGCCGGGTCAGCGAATCCAGAAGCATGACGACATCGTCGCCTGCCTCGACTCTTCGTTTGGCGAACTCCAGTGCGAGCTGCGCCAGGCGTGTCTGGTTTGCGCGGTCCGTGTCGCTCGAACTCGCGAACACCTGTCCCCTGACCTTGCGCCGGATGTCCGTCACCTCTTCGGGGCGCTCGTCGATCAGCAGGACCACGACGCCGATATCCGAATAGTTCGTGCTGATTGCATGCGCAAGCTGCTGAATCAGGATCGTCTTGCCCGCCTTGGGCGGGGAGACGATGAGCCCGCGTTGCCCGCGGCCGATCGGGCAGAACAGGTCGATCACGCGCATGGCGGGGTCGTTCTTCTTCCCCTCGAGCCGTATCCATTCGTCGGGAGAGACCACCTCGTGGCCGGAGAACTCCTTGAGCGCAGCCCACTCCTCCGGCGCGAGGCCGTTCACCCGTTGCAGGGTGGTGAGTTGCGGGCTTTTGCCGACGCGCTCCTGGGCGGTGCCTTCGATCTGGGTGCCGGGCCGCAGGCGGAATTTTGTCATGACGCCGGGGGGGATAAAGCAATCCTCCGGCGAGCGGCGGAGATCGGTCGTGAGAGCGCGGACGAATCCGAACCCGCGGGCGTCGGCCTCCAGGATTCCTGAACAGGGAATGGCGCTCATCGGTTCACCGGACGTGGTGTCATCGCGCGCGCACCTGGGAAAGGATGATCTGCACGGTGGCGCTGTCGGCATTCAGCGTCCCGGTGGCGGGGAGGCGGGGAATGAGGGTGGCCCAGTGGGGGTCGCCGGCAAACACGTCACGGAAGAGCGGGAGTGATTCTTTGAGCCTTCCGGCGTTCACCAGTGCGGCGGCGTGCCAGAACTTCATCTCGAGGTTGGTCGGGAACATCTCCTCCGCCGCTCCGTAGTGGTGGAGGGCTCCGTCGACATCTCCCTTCTCCACGGCAAGATCGCCGTTGTTCATGTGTTCATAGGCACGGTGAAGACGCACCAGGCGGCGAAGTTCTCCCAGGGGATTGGGATGGTCCTCGACCCGGAGGTCCATGAGGCGGTCGGCCCACGGCCGTCCTGTCGATGTCCCTCTGACGATGAGGATCGCGGCGGATTGTTTTCCGCGGATATCGCCTCCCGCTTCCTGGGCAGCGTCGAGGGCAGCAAGCATCCGCTCTGCGAGGGGTCCACGGGCTGATTCAAACGCTGCCGCCATCGCGCCCCAGACCTTTGGCGTGAGCATCAGATTGGCCTGCGCGGAGAAGTTGCGTCCCACTCGGTGCCCCGCATCAGGAATGCACCGGAGGCCGGTATGGGCTGCCACGTTTCCCTGTGCGTCGATCATGGCCACCTGTCGGACGTCTTTCCCTGGATCGGATGCCAGAATGGCGGCAAGAGCCTGGGGCGCAGTTTTTCCGGCGCGCATCAGGTCGAGGCCCAGAGGGCCATAGGCGGGGTCGATGAACGACTGCGTCGCAACGGCACCTACCCCGGCTTCCGCCCATGTCACCGAGCTGCCGACGGAGAACCAGTGGGACTGCACAGCGACGCCGAGCTCCCCGGTCACCGTATCGCGGGCGACAATCGAAAACGTATGGACCGGCCGGCCGGTTGCTTCCTGCCCCACGGCCGATGCTGCGGCCAGGGACAGACCGGCGACGAGCCCGCACAGGGTGCTTCGCATGGTAGTCATTTCGAACCTTTCGTCACGTGCGCACTCAGCGTCTGGATACGGCGAAGGGGAGCGTCGCGCATCCGGAGGGCTCAGATTTCGGGCGGCTTCATCCCGTATGCCGCCCATTCCTGACGGGCCGGACCGTAGATGCCGGGGAGCTCCAGACCGGCCTGCCGCATCAGGACAGTCATCTGTCCCCGATGATGCGCCTGGTGGAGCACAAGAGAGGTCAGTGTATCCCCCCGCTTCCAGTTCTCGCCGTACATGTCGTCTTCCTGTTCCAGCGTAGCATCCGACCAGCCGGTTTTCACCTGTTCGAGAAGGGAAACGGCCGCCTCGTTGTAGGCGCGGAAGATCTCTTTCGCCGTCCCGGGCACGGGGGCATCGGGGTGGGGGCCGGCGAGCGTGAGTCCGGTCCTGGACATCATCTCGGGTATTGACGTCACGACGTGCCACGCAAGGCGGCCCAAGGTGCGCCCCTCGACGTCGACGCGCTGGGAAAGTGAACTGTCGGTGATATGTTTGAGGATCTTCTGCGTGGCCTCAAACTCGGTTGACCAGACCCTGTCGAAATCGGTGATGGATCGAATCATGATCAGTGTCCTTCCATGCCGGTGAAGAGGGAGCGGAGATCGAGAGTTGGTGTGCGCGACTTGCTCGCCAGCGTAACGTAGACGCGGGCGAGGGTGTCTTTGCCCGTGCCGAGGACCGTGCTGACCAGTCCCAGAGCCTCGGCGAATTCCGAGGGAGGGAGCTCGCGGAGGATTCTCTGCCAGATAACCTCTTCGAGAACGTTGAAGGCTGTCTGCACTTCCCAGAGGTCGTAGCCTGCCGCGAACCGCTCGCGGGCCACGGTGTCGGCATGGTCGATCATGGGGCCGAGGTTGCGTTCTTTCACGCCCCGCGTGGTGAGGACATAGAGCGCCCTGAGCCTCTGATGGATGGCGGTGCTCCCCTCGCGTTCGTAATTTTTCAGGCGAGCCCGGCGGATGGCTTGCTCCGCCTCTTCGATGATCTCATTTGTTCGTTCATGCAGAAACTGATAGAGGTTCATGGTACGTTCTTCCTGGCGGCGGGGAACGGTCAAAAGGAGATTACTGAAAGATACGTCGAAACGCCCGCTGATGCAATCACTCCTCGTTGCGCCAGTCGATGAAATGGGTGCGGGTGGGAGGCTGGCAGCGCGGGCAGAAGAAGACGTCGTGGCCGCGGACGCCTTCACGCCGTATTGTCGACCCGCACCGGGGGCAGGGTTCGCCTTTCCGGTTCCGGACGCGCAGGTGGCCTCGTACTTTCTTCTGGATCGGCGCCCCGGCGCTCTCGACCTCGCGGATTCCCCACTCCAGGACTGACCGGACGGCCGCATGCAGCCGGTGCAGGTCAGATGCGTCCAGCCGGGCAACAAGCGTTTTGGGATGTATGCGCGCCTCGAAGAGAATCTCGTCCGCGTATGCGTTTCCGATGGCGCTCAGGATCGTCTGGTCGTTGAGAAAGACACGGACCTGCTTCCTGCGGTGACGGGTCGCGATCTCCACGAGCTTCTCGCCGGTGAACTCCGGGGACAGGACGTCGATCCCCTGGGCTGCAAAGCGTGGGATCCGTTCATATCTCCCCGCGGCCGTGCAATAGACCTTTGCCATCTTTTTCCTGTCGCTCAGATAGAGCGCGCTTCCGTCGTCAAGGTCCAGCGAGAGACAGCGAAAGCCCGGGGCCGGCTCTTCCAGGGGAGCGTGCGCGAGCTCCCCTGCGAGCATCAGATTGACGATCAGCTCGACCTCCCCGGAGAGGAGGAACCAGAGAAACGGGCCGCGAAGGCGAATCCCTGTAATGACCTTTCCTTGAAGAATCGAGGGGATAGGCTCATCGAGCAGGGACCTGACCACGACCGGCTGCGTCACTGTGGCCCGGAGGATCGTCCGTCCCGTGATGGAAGAAGCGAGAGACTTCTGGATATAGAGGAGGTCGGGGATTTCAGGCATCGACGATGCTTACTCTTCCTCCGGGGATGCGGAGACGGTGTTCCCCCCTGATCGCTGGGCCTCGAACAGCGCTCTCTTGGCTGTCAGGATGAGATCTTCGGCACTGGCGCCGTCGCGCGGGTACATTGCCACCCCGACGCTGACCGTCGAACGAATGTTCTCTCCCGTGTACCGGTGAAGGGCTACTGATTCGTGCAGTGCGCGGGCCTGGGCAACGACCGCCGGAGGATCGGCGTTCTCCAGCAGGAGGATGAATTCATCGAACCCGTAGCGGCCCACGGCATCGATCGGACGGAGATCGGCGCGGAGCACATCTGCCATCGTCCGGAGAAGATCCCGCGACCGCTCATACCCGTACGTCTTGACGATTTCCTTGAAGTTGTCGACGTCAAGCAGGAGCACCCCGAAGTGTTCTTCGCGCTCTTTCGCCCGGGTCACCGCCCCCTGGATACGCTCAAGCATCGGAAGGTACTTGTCGACGCCGGTTTCCTTGTCGATCCGCTCCAGGCGAAGGTTCTCCTCGAAGAGCCGGGATTTGTTCACCGCCAGGGCGACGACGTTGGCAAACAGGCCCAGCATCTCGAGGTGATCGCGCGTCAGTGCCCCGGGCTCGCCGGAGTCGACGTGAAGGTAGCCGAGAGTCCTGTTGTCGAGAGAGATCTGGACACAGGCACAGGAGCGAAAGGGGTGTTCCAGCTGCACTTCTTTCGCGATCGCGGGCTCGGCGGCGCTATCGGAGATCACGAGCGGCCTGCCCGTCCAGAGAAGGTTCCCGATGGTGGCGGTGGCGATCCTGCGGCGGAATTCGTTGCAGAACGTGAGAGAGAGACCATGCCAGTTCTGAATCGTCAGGTATTCTGTTTTCGGGTCGATCAGAACGATGGCACACGTCTGGCATTGTGTGAGCCGGACGATTCTGTCGACGACGAAGTGGAGGACGCGCTCGTGCTGGTTCGTCGATGCCAGCGTGTGGAGTATTTCGGAGAGGTATCGGAAGCACTGCGGGCCGGGGATTTCGTGCATGGTGGCCTCCTTTCCGTTGCCCGTGCCGGCAGGGGGCCGGCCGGGGGGGCCTGGCAGGGTGGTGGACCTGCTCAATGGTAATCAATCGGGGCGTTTCGGGCAAGTCGGCAGGGCGCGCGGCGCGGGGGGGGGAGGAGGGGGAGGCCTTGCAGTTGCCTCGCCACCTTGATACATTACGGCAGAAACCGTTAGGGGTGTCCCGCTCCACAAAAAAACAGCGGGACTGAGAATACACCCTGTGAACCTGATCTGGACAATACCAGCGTAGGAAAACGGTCGGCGGGGGAGGCGCTCCCCGCGGAAGCCGTTTTGCTCCTGGAGAGTTCAGGAGGGGACGGCTTTCGTGCTTTCAGGAGGTGGCGCAATGAAGACAGTGCAGCTGATGGCGCTCCTTCTGGTCGCGCTTCTGCGCGTCCAGGCGGAACCGGGAGGCGATCTGGAAGGAACGGTCGCCGACAGTGAGACGCGTCAAAGCCTGGTCGGCGCACACGTGGCAATCGTCGGGACGACCAGGGGGACCACGACCGATGAGCGGGGCGAGTTCCGTTTGAAGGGGCTTCCGCCGGGGGAGTACGATCTGAGAATTTCATACGTCGGGTACATTGCCGCCACGCAGAGGGTGACAGTCGGTGAGGGAAGGACGACGACCGTGGCAGTTTTCCTCACTCCGTCACCGGTTCCCGGGCAGACCGTGACGGTCACAGCGACCCGTGGCCGCGAGCGCGAGACGCCAGCCACGTTTTCCACTCTTGAGCGTCAGGATTTGCAGGACCGGTACACGACGCAGGACATCCCGGTGCTTCTCTCCGAGCTTCCTTCTTCGACGTACTACTCGGAGAGCGGGAACGGTATCGGGTACACCTATCTTGCGATTCGCGGGTTTGATTCCCGGAGCCTGGCGGTCATGATCAACGGCATTCCCCAGAACGATCCAGAGGATCACAATGTCTACTGGCTTGATGTGCCCGACCTGGCCTCCAGCCTGGAGGACATTCAGGTGCAGCGCGGGGCCGGGAGCGCATTCTACGGCCCCCCGGCCATCGGTGGCTCGGTGAACCTGGTGACGGCCTCGGTTGCGCGCGAACGATCCGCGCGGCTCTCCGCTGGCGTCGGGTCCTACAACACCCGGAAATACTCCGCCTCCATCACATCGGGAGTGATCGACAACAGTCTTGCCTTCCATGGCCGGATCTCCAGGATCCTGAGCAGCGGGTACCGCGATAAATCATGGGTGAATTTCACCAGCTACTTCCTGGGGGTGATGTACGACAGGGGGAGCTCGACCACGCAGGTGAACATCTACGGTGGGCCCATCACTGACGGACTGGCCTACTATGGCATTCCGAAGTCGGATGTCAAAGATCGTTCCCGGCGGCGGGCCAACCCGATCGAGCGCCCGGAGGAGATGGAGAGTTTCTCTCAGCCTCACTACGAACTGTTTCACGAGTGGAGAATTCGCCCCGGTCTGACGCTAAACAACGCGCTTTTCCTGGTGTTGGGGGACGGGTACTTCGATTACGATGGGTCGTGGGCGCCGCTGTCGTATTTCCGGATCACGATGCGCGAAGGATTCCCGGTAACGGGTGATCCGGACACGATACCTGTTCCGGGGGCGCTCATCCGGGCGCAGGTGACGAACCGACAGTGGGGATGGCTTCCGCGGCTGACCTGGAAGCATGACCATGGCGAGCTTCTGGTCGGGGCCGAGCTGCGCTTCCACCGGTCGCTGCACTGGGGGAGGCTCCAGTCTGCCTCGTCGCTGGCGGTGGCGCTTCCTCCCGACTACCGGTACTATGAGTACCGCGGGGGGAAAGACATCGTCTCCCTCTACCTGCACCAGTTGTTCGAGCCCGCCCCGGCGCTGACGCTGATGGGGGATGTGCAATACAGCTACAACCGGTACCACCTCTACGATGTGAAGTTTGTCGGAACCGACTTCGCCGTGCCGTATCATTTCGTGAATCCCCGGATCGGCATCAACTACAATGTGAGCGACCGGGCCAATGTGTACCTGAGTGCCGCATACACATCGCGCGAGCCCCGTCTGAAGAATCTGTATGACGCCGCGGAGTCGAGCACTCCTTCTTCCTGGGGCGCAGTCGTGCCGCAGTTTGCTCCTCTTCCTTCCGGGGGCTATGATTTCTCGCGCCCGCTGGTGAAGCCGGAGTCGCTGTTCGATCTGGAGATCGGCGGGGGGATGAGCGTTGGCGGTGGCCGCGTCGCCGCAAACGTCTACTGGATGGAATTCACCGACGAGATCGTCAAGAGCGGACGGGTCGACCGGTTCGGCCAGCCCGTGACGGGAAATGCGGAACGGACGCGACACCTGGGCATTGAGCTCTCCGGGCGTGTGCGGAGCGACAACGGCCTTGAGCTTTCGATGAATGCCACAGCGGGACGGAACTGGTTCATCAGGCACACCGACTATTCCACCGGAGTGCCCGTGGCCCTGGATGGAAATCCCATTGCCGGCTTCCCCGACATCCTGGCGAATGCGCGGATCGGGTATCGGCTCTCGAGCTTCGGGCTCTCTCTTTCCGGCCGGTTTGTCGGGAGGCAGTACACCGACAACTTCGCAGACGCGGAGCATACGGTCGATCCCTATTTTGTCAGCGATGCCGCGCTCTCGTATCGCCTGGATCGTGTGGCTGATGGTGTGGGGCTGGAGGCGAAGCTGCAGGTGAACAATCTCTTTGACACGCTCTATGCGGCGTACGGGGAAGGGACGCAGTTCTTTGTCGGTGCCGAGCGGGACGTCTTTTTCAATCTGACCTTTCACTTCTGAGAAAATGATGGCACGGACAGCTCTCCTTTTCTGTAACGGTGATCCACCGCCGCGCGCGCTGGCGCGGCGGCTTGCCCGCATGTCGGACTGGATCGTAGCGGCCGACGGAGGGGCGAACAGTGCGCGGGTGCTGGGTCTAGTCCCCGATGTCGTCATCGGCGATCTGGATTCGGTGAGCAGAGAGACCCGGAGAGCTTTCCGGACGTCGTTGTTCCTGCGACTGCGCCGGCAGGACAACACCGACCTTGAAAAGGCGCTCGAGTTCCTCGCCTCCAGCGGGACACACTCGGTCATCGTTCTCGGTGCGACCGGGAAACGGATCGATTTCACGCTGGGCAATTTTGCCGCCCTCTGGAAATACTCGTCCCTGATGGATCTCCGGTTTGCTGGGAAGGGGTGGTATGCCCTTCCCGTGAGGGGGAAGCGGACGTTGCGGGCGCGGAGGGGAACCACGGT
>Ga0153916_10001504_pt1 | contig 16761 bp, 13 predicted proteins | sample Opewatmetagenome_FD_109642 | JGI IMG/M metagenome (GOLD analysis project Ga0153916, IMG submission 109642) | Freshwater wetland microbial communities from Ohio, USA - Open water 3 Core 3 Depth 4 metaG | ecosystem: Environmental > Aquatic > Freshwater > Wetlands | place: USA: Ohio, Lake Erie... | reverse complement strand
CGGCATCTCCCATGTCAGCCCGATCGAGTTCGACCTCTACTTCGAGCGCTTCCTCAACAGCGGCCGGAACGACCCGCCGGACATCGACCTGGATTTCGACTCCCGCCGGCGGGACGAGGTCCTCAATTATGTCCTGCAGAAATACGGCCGGGGTGAAAAAACGGGAGGGGCCTTTGTCTGCAGCCTGAAGAACTACCGCGCCCGCTCCGCTCTCTACGAGACGGCCCGGGCCTTCGGCCTCCCTCCAGAGGAGGCGCGGTCGTTGAGCAACCGCATTCCCTATTTCGCCGAGCCCGATTTTTTGCGGCGTGATAGGCCGGCCGCCGGCCACCTCGAAGTCTGGAAGATGGCCGCGGAGCTCGGAGGCGTCTACGCCGAGATCTCGCTCCATGTCGGCGGTGTCATCCTCACCCCCGCGCCGGCCAGCCGGTACCTCCCGCTCGAGGAGTCGGCCAAGGGGCTCATCATGAGCCACTTCGACCGGGACGCGGTCGAGGACCTGAAGCTCATCAAGCTCGATTTGCTTTCGGTGCGGGGGCTGGCGGCTATCTCGGAGACCAAGGAGAGGCTCAACCTCCGGAGCATCCCGCCGGGTGACGCCAAGACATACAAGGTCCTTCAGACGGCCCAGACCATCGGCTGCTTCCAGGTGGAGAGCCCGGCCATGATGAACCTCCTCCGCCGGATGAAGCCGGAGACGGTTTACGAGCTGACCCAGGCGCTGGCCCTCATCCGGCCCGGACCGACCGAGAGCGGGATGAAGGAGGCGCTTCTCCGCGCCCGCGAGAAGAGGCAGGCCTTCCGGGAGCCCCTCCTCGAGAAGGTCCTCCCCGAGACGGGAGGACTTCTCCTCTACGAAGAGCAGGTGATGCAGGTGGCGGAGCGGGTGGCCGGGATGCCGCCTGAGGAGGGCGACCTGCTGCGGCGGGCCCTCAAGAAAAAAAACGGCACCCGGGCGGCGCTCAAAGAGAGATTTTTCAGGGAAGCGCGGGAGCGGGGCTACACGGCCGCCGAGGCCGAGAAGCTCTGGACGACCATGGAGAAATTCTCCTCCTACTCCTTCAACAAGGCCCATAGCGCCTCCTACGCCGCCATGGCCTACCAGGCCGTCTACCTCAAGGTCCATCACACTGTGCCGTACCTGGCGGCCGTGCTCAACGCCGGCGGGGGGTACTATATGCTGACCGAGTATATCGAGGAGGCCAAACGCCGCGGCATCAACTTCCTGGGGCCCGATATCAACCGGAGTGGCCATCTGTTTGAGGTCGAAGGGCCGAACATCCGCGTCGGGTTGACGTCGATCAAGGGGTTAGCCCTCAAGACGGTAGAGAAGATCATCGCTGAGCGCAAGGACAGCGAGTTCGCCTCGGTCGAGGATTTTCTGGCCCGGGTCCATCTCGGAAGAGCCGAGCTCCTGTCCCTCATCAAGGCCGGGGTGTTCGATTCCCTGGAGCCGCGCCGGACGCGGCAGGTTTTGCGCTATTTCCAGGGGGTCGAGGACATGGAGGAGGTGGCGGACATGAACCCGCTCGAGAAGGCCAAGATGCTCGTCGACTCCCTGGGGTTCAGCCCGGGGCCGGACTCCCTCGAGCTGTACGAGGGGAAGAGGCCGGAGCTTCGGGTCAAAGATCTGGGGAATTACGCCGGACAGCAGGTGGAGCTCGTGGTGCGGGTGGTCGATGCCCGTCTTAAGGATACGAACAACGGCAGCAAGTATTTTTATTTATTCGAGGACGAGACCGGGCTTCTCGAGGGGGTGGGGGAGAAGCGTTGCCTGAGCTTCGGACAGCCGCCCGTCTGTTGCCTGAGAGGGGAGGTGCAGCGCGGCGGCGGAGGCACGGTCAAAATCCACAACTGCTCGTTCTTAAAAACATTTTAAATGGAATTTGGCACAAACATGCGTCTAAAGATAGCGGGGAGATAAGACATGGACGATTACCGGTTTTCAGTGGTGATCGGCAGGAACGGCAATGGCTGGGTGGCCATCTGCCCGGAGTTCCAGGGATGTGTAGCTCATGGGACGAGCTATAAGAAGGCCCTGGCAAAAATCCGGGGGGAAATCCAGGTGAGAATCGAAGATTCTCTTGGTGACAACGAGGATATCCCCCAGGCCGAAACCGTCAACTTCACTACACTCCGGCTGAGTCTCTAACAGGTTCCTGTGTCACCGGCCAGAGATACCTATCCAGCCCGGCCGCGGTCTTTCTACTTACCGTGTCGACAACAAAAAAAGTCGTGCCCTTGAATTGGCGATGATTGCGGGATAAAATCGCGAGTCCGGACGATGTCTAGACTATGAGGAGCGGCATGAAAACGCAAAGTCCCGGCCAGAAAACGCCCCCGAAGGGGACTGCCGCTGCTATCCTCGCGTTTTTCAGCCTGACGCTCTTGGTGTTCGGTCCAGGCACGGTCTATCTGACCAACGTGAATGAGTTTTCCAACAGCTATCTAGATCTTTTCCTCGCTGGGCTCCTGCTTGCCGCGGCGTTGGCTTTGCTCCTGGCCGCTCTCCTGCTCGGCCTTAAGGTTTTGGGAGCGGCGTTCTATGAGAAAGGGCTGTCGCTGATTTTCGCGGTCGGCGTTCTGCTCTGGCTGCAGGGAAATTTCCTTCTATGGAACTATGGGCCGTTAGACGGAAGGGATATTCCCTGGTCGAAGATGGCCCGCTTCGGCTATGTCGATACGGCCATCTGGCTCGGGGTCCTGGCGGCTGCCTTCGTCTTCTCTCGCAGGGTCGTCAGGAACGCCTGGAAGGCCTGTCTTCTCTTGCTCGTCATACAGCTGGCCTATGGGGCCGTACTCTATTCGCGCCATCCCGAGACAGCCAATTTCAAGAGATTTTCTATAGATGCCAGGAATCAATTCCTTTTTTCCAAGCGCCAAAACGTCGTCATCATCGTCCTTGACACTTTTCAAACGGACTTCTTTGATGAGATCATCCGGGAATCCCCGGAGCTTGCCGGGGGCTTCGAGGGGTTCACTCGTTTCCGGAATACACTGGGAGGCTATCCCTTCACCGAGCTCTCGGTGGTCTTGATGTTGACCGGCCGGTACTACGACAACTCGCTGCCCTATGAGCAATGGCTGCGAGAGGCCTATGAGGGGAATTCCATCCCCCGGGTCCTCAAAGCGAACGGCTGGCGGGTCGATCTTTTCCCCAAGATCAGCTATAGCATTTATTATTCGGGCGACACCGTCTCCAACATCGTAACCGGAGTGCCCTTTACCGAGCGAGTTCGTGATATCGCCTATACTTTCGACCTTTCTCTTTTCCGGTCGCTGCCCCATTTCCTGAAACGCATTGTCTATAACCAGCGGAACTGGTTCATTGCGCGGCTCCCCGGCAGGATTTGGAAGATCGGCCCCAAACAAAGAGACGAAACCACGAGGATGATCCTCCCGGCAGGCCGAAGCAGGGCCAAGAAACGTCGCCTTTTCTCGAAAAGCGCCTTCCAGAAAAGCCAGGACGTCCGCTTCGTCGAAGCGATGTATTCCGAATCTGCCCTCGGCGACGATGCCGGTGCCTTGAAGTTCTACCATCTCGGCGGCCCTCACATACCCCTCGTCCTTGACGAGGACATCAAATATGTCGAGATGGAAGTCAATAGGGAGAACTACCGGAAAGCCGCGACGGCAAGTCTCAAGCTGACCTCCCTTTTCTTGGAGCGTCTTCGCCAGATGGGGATCTATGATAATTCTTTGATCTTCATCCTCGGCGATCACGGAGCGGGATCTCAGGGACAGGATTTCGTCCTCCAGCCGGGCATGGCGGTCGACGAGAAGGGCACGGTCGTAAACCTGCCTTACAGGATTAATGCGCTGCCTTTGATGCTGGTCAAGCCGTTGGCTGCCCGGGGAGAGCTAAAGACTTCGGACTCACCGGTTTCCGTATCCGATATCCCCGCGACCGTGTTTTCTGCCCTCGGCCTGGCCGTTGACGCCCCTGGAGAATCGATGTTCTCGGTCGACGCCAACTCCCGCCGGGAGCGCAGGTTCCTGAAATACTCTGGCAGGGATGTTTATTCCTTCTATGGGGACATGGAGGAGTTCCTTGTTTCCGGGCCGGCCTGGATGGACGGGGCCTGGCGGCATACGGGAAGGGTGTTCACGCGGGGCGGGACTGCTTTCCGGAAACCGGCATCTTAGGCGCCCAGTTGACGCCGCTCTGAGGCTGGGAATACTATTGTTTCAGGAGGGGTAGTCCTATTCCGGCTTCTTATCGTCTGCAATAACCGAACCGAAATGAAAAATGGCACATGGAAAGGAGGCCGATTTGAAAAGCATTGTCAGGCTCATGGCGATCAGCCTAATCTGGATTCTTGTTCTGGCGATGTCCAATGCGGCGGCCCTCGCCCAAGGCCCCTCAGACCAGTCCGGGTTTCCACTTCTGGACCGCCTGGTCATCGCCATCGTCAAGGCCGCAGCGCCCGGCGGAAGCTCCGTGGATTTCGACCAAGACATCCTTCTTTTGGCCAAGGAATTGAAGTCGGCCCGGGAGGCAAAACGAGTAGATGACCTATTCGCCGTCCGGTATTCGCGGCTCTTGAGCGCCGTCCGACAGGCCGTTCTCCGAGATCCCGGGGTCCTCTATTGGCCGATGTACCGCTTCAATATGATCGACTTCATCGAGGAGCGCACAGGGCAGATGCCCGATTGGGACGATCTGCTGTTCATGGTCAACGACCACGGCGGGTCCGGTGTCGGGTTGGGGATCCTCTCGGACGCGATCATGTCCGAAGTCGTCAGTCTCCATATCCATCTGCAAAATCTGGCCAAGAGGCCGGACATCCTCAAGAATTATCTCGAGAAAGGCATGAAGGGTGCGGGGGTGGGAAAATAGCCTGAACAGGTAGAACTTCTCGACGCCCAAGGAGGATGAAATGTCCAGGACTAAAACTATGGTCATGATTGTGGCGGTGCTTGCCGCCGTGGTTTCAGCCGCGGGCCACACGGGGATCATCAAAAAAGTCCTCGGCGGGGATCGTCAACGACGAGAAAGGCTATCCCTTTGTCCAGATTTATTACGGGGAACGGGCCTCCGTGAGTTTCAATGAAGTTTTGTTGAAGAAGGGCTACGCGCGGGTTGACCTCAAGTATCTCCCCGACGAATTGAAACATTATATCGACCTGGAGAAAGAGGCCCGGGAAAAGGAACTCGGGATCTGGAAGGCGCGCTGAGATCCACCGGAATATCCGCGGGCGGCGCGCTGAGAGGAACGCCTGACTGACAAAGCGTAGATTATTGACCATGGAGATGGGAGGACTGATTTCGGGATAGAAAGGAGGATGCTGAAGATGGCCAAGCCGGGACTCGGGTTCAAAATCTGGACAGCGGCCTTATCCGTGTTTGTGGCCATTCTGCTCTACCCGAACATCGTCGGCAAGCATGGCGTTGAGAAGTCGCTGCTCATCACGGTCCTCGCCGTCGGAGCGATCTGGCTGATTTATCTCGTCATTGGCCGGTTGATCAACCGAGCCGTGTCCGAAGAGCTAAAGAGGAAAAGCCAGGAAACGAGGCACGACAATCCGGATGCCAAAGCCTAATCATACCCATCGTGATCACCTCCGACATGAACTGCAGACTCCCGATGTCGACCTTCAGCGTGCTGAACGGGAGTAACAAGGATGAAAGGAATAAAGGATGAGAAAGATGAGTGCCTTTAGCCAGCTCAGGAAATGCCTATGGATTGGACTTGCCGCGGCCGCGCTATTCTTAAAGCCAGGCGGCGGCGCCGGCGCATTTCAGGCCGCCCGGGCTTCCGTAGAGCTTGAGAACCTGACCTGGGTCCAGGCCGAGGAGGCGCTTGGGACTTACGGCGTTGTCCTGATCGCTCTTGGCGCCCGGACCAAAGAGCACGGGCTGCATCTCCCTCTAAAAACAGACCATATCCTGGCAGAGTACCTCAAAGACCGCGTGGCGGAGGAGGTCCCCGTGGCCGTCCTGCCCACGATCCCGTACGGCTATTACCCCTCTTTTCTCGAGTACCCCGGGTCCGTTTCCCTCCAGGCGGCGACCTTCAAAGATCTGGTCAAGGACATCTGCCGGTCGATAAACGGCTACGGAATAAGGAAATTCTATGTCCTGAACACCGGTATTTCGACCCTGAAACCACTCGCGGAGGCGGCAGAGGAATTAGAACGGGCCGGCATCATCCTGCGTTTCTTGGACCTGACGGACGTGGATAAAACGCTTCCGGGTGACCTCCTCAAGCAGGAAGGAGGCTCGCACGCCGACGAGGCGGAAACTTCGATGATGCTCTATATCGCCCCTCAAACCGTGGACATGACCAAAGCGGTCAAAGACTTCGACTCAAGACCCGGCCGCAAAGGTCTGACCCGCGATCCTAAGGGCACTGGGACATACAGCAAGACAGGGATCTGGGGCGATCCCACCTTGGCGACTCGCGAAAAGGGACGGATCATCGTCGAGGCGGCCGTCCGGGTCATCGTCAGCCAGATCCGGGATCTTATCGAGCTCAAGCTCGACTGACATCATTCTGCCGCGGCGCGCTCTCTGAGTTTCTGCCTTCCGTCTTTGTCAAAAGCGATTTGACATAGGCTCACGATTGAGAAAAAATAGTCTGTTCATTTATCTTAACCATCCCTTGATCAGAGGTGTGTCATGAAAAGAATTTTAGCTTGGCTATTCGTTCTTGTGCTGGCGGCCAGTCCTGTTCTAGCCGTTGAAGAAGGACGGTTCTTCCGTTACCCGAGCATCCACCAGGATAAGATCGTCTTTACGTATGAAGGCGACCTCTGGCTGGTCAACGCTCAGGGGGGGAGAGCCTGCCGGATCACGACATACCCCGGCACAGAGTCCATGGCCAAGTTCTCTCCTGACGGGAAGTGGGTCGCTTTCTCGGCGGGGTACGAGGGCGGCCAATCGGTCTACTTGATGCCTGCCGATGGCGGAAAGCCCACCCGGCTGACCTATCAGCCAGGCCTCGCCCAAGTCGTGGCCTGGACTCTCGACAGCACCGCGGTCATCTTCCGCTCCATGTTCGAGAACGTCGTCGGCCGCGACCCCAACCTCTATTATGCCTCGATCGAAGGCGGCGCTCCGGAGCGACTCCCGCTTGACCGCGGGGTCCTTATCAGTTTCTCTCCCGACGGGAGCAGTTTTCTCTACAGCCGCCGGGGCGATGAGGAGTATTACTGGAAACGCTACAAGGGAGGCCGGTATCAGGATATCTGGAAGTATGATGCCGCAGCCAAGACCTACACTCCCGTCTCGGACTATGTCGGCAAGAACAGCTACCCCATGTGGATCGGCGACGCCATGTATTTTGTCTCCGACCGGGGGAACGGCATCAGCAATATCTACAGGCAAAAAATCGGCGGCCCGGAGGCCCAACCCGTAACCATGTATGCCGATTTTGACGTGATGATGCCGGCGACCGATGGCCGGACGATCGTCTATGTTCAGGACGGCTATATCCACCTGCTTGACGTCCAATCCAGCCAGTCCAGGAAGGTCGACGTGCTCGTTCCCTCCGATCGTTGGGCGCTGCGCGACCGCGTCATCAACCCCCGCGAATACATCCATCACCTCAGGCTGGCTGACGACGGGAAGACGGTCATCCTCGAGGCCCGGGGAGACGTTTTCCGCGTCCCCACGGGCAAGGATCCGGCGGCCAACCTCTCCAACACTCCGGGCACGCGGGAAATGTATCCTGCCCCTTCTCCAGACGGGAAAGGGATCGCCTTTTTCTCTGATAAGAGCGGGGATTTCCAGCTCTATCTCCAGAAGGCCGAAGGCGGGGAGTGGACGCCGCTCACGACCGGCCTCGACCGGATGGTCTATCATCTTGTCTGGTCGCCTGACGGGAAGAAGATCCTCTTCGGGAACAAGGATTTTTCGATCTTCGTCCTGGAGATCGCCACCAAGAAGCTGCTGAAAGTGGATTCCTCCAACCAGATGAAGAATGACGAGTTTTACTGGGAGATCAGCGACTATTCCTGGGCGCCCGACTCCCGCTGGATCTGCTACAGCCTGGTCCAGTACAATCGCAACAGCCAGATCTTTCTGTACGACACGGCGGCAGGAAAACGGTACGCCGTAACCGACGATTTCTATGATAACCTCTATCCTTCATTCGATGCCGACGGCAGCCTGCTCTATTTCGTCTCCAGCCGCAATTTCGGCGTGCAGATGGACTTCTACGAAGACAACCATGTCATCGACACTCCCCAGCAGGTGATGGCCGTCCAGCTCCGGGCTGGCGAAAAACCGCCCTTCGCCGCTGACGCTCCGGAGGAGGAAGGCGAAAAGAAGAAGGAGGCAGAACCCTTTCGGATCGATGTCGACGGTCTCGCCCAGCGCGTCTTTCCCTTGCCTGTTCCGGCAGGGAATTATTTCCACCTCAAGGCCGGCAAGGGCCAGGTGCTCTGGGCTTCAGTGGATAAATTCACTGACGATGAGTATGAGGAGATCTTCAATCCTCGAGGCGCAACCAAGTGGGACCTCCACATTTTCGACCTGGCCGAGAAGAAAGAAGTCATCCTCAGCGACAAGGTGCGGGAGTTTGGCCTCTCGACAAACGGCGAGCATCTCATCGTCCGGAAGGGAGACGATATCCACACGATTTCCGTGGACAAAGCGTATCAGAGCAAGAGCCTGGGTGAACGGCTTGACCTGTCGACTCTTGTCTATCGTGTCGTCATCCAGGAGGAGTGGAACCAGATCTTCAGCGACTGCTGGCGCTGGTACCGGGATTTCTTCTATGACGCCGGCTTTCATGGCCGAGACTGGAAGGCCATGGGTGAAAAGTACCGGGCCTATATTCCCTATCTTTCGGCGCGTGACGAGCTGAACTGGGTGATGTCGCAGATGGTCGGCGAGCTTTGCGTGTCCCATACTTATATCAGTGGTGGCGACTATGGCCCGGCGGCGGCGCCCGGGCCGACCCTTTACACCGGACTTCTCGGGGCCGACTTGGCACCGGACCCGGCGGCCGGATTCTACAAGTTCTCCAGGATCTATGGGCCAACCGAGATGAACCTGAACCTCCCCGGGCCGCTCGTCCGGCCGGATATCGCGGCCAAGGAGGGGGATTATCTCTTGGCCATCAACGGCACACCCGTCAAGTCCGGCGACGACTATTTCAAGCTCCTCCAGGTCGCCCAGGGGCAGAAAGTCAAAGTCACGGTCAACGCCCGGCCATCCATGGAAGGCGCCAAGACATACGAAGTCGAGCCCCTCCGCAGCGACCAGCAGCTCCGCTACTTTCGCTGGATTCAGGACAATATCCGCAAGATCGCTCAGGCGACAAATGGACGGGTCGGCTACATGCATATCACAGCCATGGGCGCGGGCGGCATAGGCGAGTTCGACAAATACTGGCGGGCCTTCCGCTACAAGGACGGGATAATCATCGACCTCCGTCGCAACTCTGGCGGCTGGACGGAGTATTTCTTGATCGACAAGCTCGAGCGCGAAATGACGTCCTTCAACGTGCTGCGGGACATGGTGCCCTTCCGCTATCCCGGCACGGCGGGCAACGGGAATTTCGTGGTCATCTCTAATGAGAACAACGGCTCCGACGGGGAAGCCTTTGTCGATCATTTCAAAACCCGCAAGCTGGGCACTGTCGTGGGTGTGCCTTCCTGGGGAGGCCTGGTCGGCATCCTCAACGGCCAGACGACGATCGACAACGGCCGGGTGGAACAGTCGAATAACGCCTTTTACGGCAAGGAAGGAAAGTGGATTGTCGAGAACCATGGGGCCGACCCCGATGTTCTCGTCGATAACGATCCCGGCTCTGCCGTGGCCGGCCGCGACCTGCAGCTGGAGAAGGCCATCGAGGTCATGCTGGAGAAGATCCGGAAAAATCCGCCTCAGTCCTGGGAAAGGCCTCCGTATCCGAAGAAATAGCCCGTTTCTTGGGATCGGACTTGAACTTTATGGAGTGCGCTTGCGTATCCTATATTGGCTGAGAGTCTTGTCCGAATCAGTCGAGGAGGAATGAGCATGAGAAAGTCGATCTTCCTGTTTCTCTTGACAGCCACGCTCGCTTTCGCGGTGGGCCTTCTTTTCGGCCAGGAAACGGACCTCACAGGGACTTGGGAAGGAACGACCTATGTCCCAGATTCCGGCGATGACCGAATAACCCTGGTCCTGAAAAAAGAGGGGGAGACCTATTCCGGAACGGTCACGGATTCGATGCAGTTGGCCAACGAGTCCAAGCTGGAGAACGCAAAATTCGCGGAGGGCACGCTGACCGCAGAATTCATGATCTTCAACGGCTCGGATTACGTGAAGATCAGTCTGACGCTGAAGGTGAGCGGGGAACTGCTCACAGGGAACTGGGAAGACCCTGGCGGCGAGACCGGGAGTCTTGAGCTCAAGCGCAAGAGCTAGCGATTCACCTGTTCCTTCCAGATCGTGAGTCTGGCGTGGGCCAGTCTAAATAGGTCCTGAACCGGCACTCCTTGGCGCCGGCGGCCGCAGGCCTCTTGGCCTTCAGATGATCTCCAGATAGTCCTTGTCAGGGAGTTTCGGGAAGCGGGCATGTGGCTCCTGCTGGTACCAGTAGGCGACAGACGAGATGTCGTCTTGCATGGGGAGATAACGGCCGCCCGAACGCCAGCCGAGTGCCTGGATCGTCACCTTCAGGTCCTTCTCGAACCGGATGGGGTCCATAACGTGCCATCTGTAGAGGCCAAACCTCTGCATGACATCGTAATGCCCGTCACCCCTGATCACCTGGGCTAAGCCGCTGTACGGCGTCGTGTGCTCGGTGTATTTGACGGTGCCGTCAGGTCTCTTGGTATCGAAATCGTAGGACCCGCAAAAGTAGTCCTCAGTGCCCGTTCCGCATATCGTCGGGAAATCCTTGTCTCCGTCCAGGTAGAATTTGATCTCGCCCTCGCCCCACCAGTTATTGTTGTTGACGCCCCAGGCCATATAGGTGCCGACATAGTGGCCCCAGCCTTTGATCCCGTCCACGATCGTGTAGACAGACTTGTAGGGGAGGGGGTTGACCCGCCGGAACTGGGCGTGAAAATAGGCGGCGTCGTCCGGAACGTCGGTCAGTGTGTAGTTGATCTGGTAGTAAAGAGTGAATCTTTCGTCGGCGATGTTCTCGAGCGTAATCTTGAACCCCTTCCGGAAGGGCATCTGCCAGTAGCAATTGAAGGCGCTCCCGGGATTGACGCATACGGCCAGGGAAGAGATCTGGGCGTATCGCCCCCAGCCGCAGGCGAAGAAATCCCCGACAGGGCATTCGACCGAAGGCTCGGTTTCGCCGTCCCAGTAGAACCGGATGATGGCGAACCGCCAGGCCCCTGCCGGCGTCAGCCAGATCTGTTGGATGGCGCCTTCACCTTTGACGTCGGCCATGATGAACGTCGTCTTGGGCTCTATCCGGACATACGGAGAAACCTTCCATCCTTGGCCCAGGTCCTTGGCCGCGTTCAGCGCTGGGCCGTCCACCGACATCCCGGCTTTGCCCTTTTCTCCCGTGAAGTTTTCCGGGCTGATCGAGCGCGTCTGGGCCTTGGACAGCCGGGCCAGGTCACCAAGGCTGAGGTTGAGGCCGTTGAAAGGCTTTTCCTCATCGGCCGCAGTCAGGAACAAAGCGACGACAAGAACCGACAAAAGACAAAGGACTTTTCTTTTCATCACGCCTCCTGTGGATTTTGAGGGATATATATTGTGTTTTGTTCCTGGCTGTCAAGCTGAGCTTGATTTCTGTTCCCTTTGGAGCCCATAATGAGCCGACATCCTTTATTTCTGCCCCGGCGCGGTCAGCAGCGTCCTCCTGCGCGACCCAAACGAGAACCTGGAGCCGGACATCTTCTCTCTGCGGTAAAAGACGGAAGAGAGGCCCCTGCCATGAGCCGTGGATTTGTCATCATCAGCGGAGCCACCGGGTTCATCGGCCAGCCCTTAGCCCTGAACCTGGCCGAATCCGGCAATGAAGTCATCGCCCTTACTCGAGACCCGCAGAAGGCTGCCGCGGGGTTCGGAAGCCGGGCCAGACCGGTGCGCTGGGACGGCCAGAGCTCCGACGGATGGCTTGAGCTCGCTTCCGGAGCGCTGGCGCTGATCAACTTGGCCGGAGAGAACATCGGAGCGGGCCGGTGGACGGACAGGAAAAAGCAGGAGATCCTCCGCAGCCGGGTTGAAGCCGGCCGGGCCTTCATGGACGCGATCGGAAAGTCAAGAGTCAGGCCAAAGACCCTCATCCAGGCTTCGGCTATCGGCTTCTATGGCGCTCGGAATGACGAGGAACTTGATGAATCGTCTTCCACCGGGAAAGGCTTCCTTGCCGGCATGGTCCGGGAGTGGGAGGAATCCACTGCCGCCGCCTCCTCCTTCGGAGTGAGGCGAGTTGTTATCCGCTCCGGCCTGGTCTTGGATGGTGATGGCGGAGTCCTGCCGCGATTCCTGCGGCAGTTCAAGCTTCTCGTGGGAGGTCCGCTGGGCAGCGGGAAGCAATGGATGTCCTGGATCCACCGCCGGGACGAGGTCGCCGCCATTCGTTTCCTTCTCGAGAGGGAGGACCTGGCAGGGGTTTTTAACCTGACGGCGCCCGGCCCGCTGACCATGAAAGGTTTCGCCAGGACTCTGGGCCGAGTGATGAGGCGCCCCGCCTGGCTTCCGGTGCCGGCGTTCCTTCTTCGCCTGCTATTCGGCCAGATGGCCGAGGAAACCATCCTCTCCGGCCAGAGGGTTTTGCCTCAAGCCTTGCTCAAGGCCGGTTTCCGGTTTTCCTATCCCGATTTGGAGGGCGCTCTCCTGGAGATCCTCAGACGATAACCTCCCTGGGGATGTCCCTCAGGTTGAAGTTTGAAGCCATGCTTCGGCCGTAGGCGCCGGCCCCGAGGACCGCCAGGACATCTCCCCGCCGGGGAACCGGCATGGGGATCTCTTTGCCGAAGACATCGCCCGTTTCGCAGAGGTTACCGGCCACGGTCACGGGCTTCATCTTCCCGTCATAGATGCGTCCGCAGTTGACGATGTGATGGCGGGCCTGCGGATAAATGGCTGGTCTGGGCAGGCTGTTGTAGGTCCCGGAGTTCACGCAGGCGAAGAGCAGACCATAGCTCTCCTTGACGTATTCCACTCCCAGTAAAAGTACGCCCGCATTGGCCACCAGGTATTTTCCCGGTTCCACCGCGATCGCCTGGATTCCAAGAGCGGCTTCGGCGACCTTGCGAGCGATGTAGGCGGCATATTTCCGGACCGGGAACACCTTCTGCCGTTCTTCGTATCGAGGTCCGAAGCCACCGCCGAAATCCAGGAATTCCAGGGGGAAACCATCCTTCTCCGCCAGGCCGGCCATGGTGATCATCCTGTCGACCGCCGCAGCGACCACGTCGTAATCCTCGTCCACCCAGCCCGAGCCGAGGTGCTGGTGCAGACCGACCGGAAGAAAACCCAAGGTCGAGGCCCTTCTCAGGGTTGTCAGGACTTTGCTCTTTTCGACGCCGAACTTGATGGGCGTGCCGTCGGTCGAGCGGGAGCCGGCGGTGATCGCCCGGGGGTTGAATCCCCGCCCGATTCCCGGGTTCCAACGGACAGAGACCCGGATCTTCTTGTCCGGGAATTCCCGCCTCTTGACCTCCTGCATCAGCTCCAGCTGCTCCAGGGCGTCGATGTTGACGGTCAGCCCTTCGATCCGAAAAACGCGGCGGAGGTCTTCACAGCTGAGTGAGGTCCCTGTGAACAGGATCCTCCGGGGTGAAAATCCGCTCAGGAGCGCCTCCTCGACTTCCCGGGGAGAGACCGCGTCGATCCAGGCACCCTGCCTCCGCAGCAGCTTCAAGATCTCCCGATGAGGGTTGGCCTTCATGGCATAGCAGATTCGAAGCGGCAGCTTTGAAACCCTGGAAAAAGCGCCCTTCAGGGTTTCGTAGTCCGCCTGGATCTGACCCCGGCTGTACACCATAAGGGGAGTGCCGCAGCGCGCGGCGATCTGCTCGGCCGGTCGTTCTCCGAGATACAGCCTTCTCTTTTTTGCTTTGACAAATCCGTTTTCCCACCACATGGATGGCCTCTTTCCTTCCTTACTCCTTTTCATCAAACAGGTCGAGCTGGCCCTTGGCCAGCTTCTTGGCGATATCCATCAAGACAGGGTACTTTTGCAGCATGGTCCGGGGGATGTTCAGCAGTTCGCCCGTGATCTTGTTTTTGATCTGAAGGGCGTTGGCCAGGGCCTGGCCTCGGTAGTGGTTGTTGGTGATGACAAAGACCTTGTCCGTGTTCCGGCCGAGGTCCTTGATCCTCTCGACCCATTCATCCAGCTCCTCGCTGCTGTAGAGATAGTTGTAGCGGTCATCGCGGCCGGCCTCTTTCCTGAACCAGTCTCGGTAATTGCGGCCATGGAGCCGGACGTAAGAGAACTCGCCGATCGTCGCCCGGGCGCTGGGGCCGAGGGAGCTGCCGATCACCGGCTGATCGATATTGCAGAAACAGACTCGGTGTTGGCTGAGGAGGACATAAAAAACCGGGTGGTCCCAGGAAGAATGGCGCACCTCGATGGTCATCGGGTAACCGGAGAAGGCTTGAAAGAGCCGGATCAGGTAATCCATATTGGAGTTGGAGTGCTGAAAGGACCAGGGGAACTGGAAGAGCAGGGTGGCCAGGCGGCCTTCGGCCCGAAGAGGCTCGATGCCGAGTTTGAAGCCGTCCACGTCTTTCTGAGACCAGTTCTGCCGATCATGGGTAAAAGCCTGGTACACTTTGACGGCCAGGAGAAAATCCGGGAAGTCGCTCAGTCTTTTGATCCAGAAGAGCGACATGGAAAGGGCCGGCGGCCGGTAGAAAGTGCTGTTGACCTCGACAATGTTTATGGTGGCGGCCAAGTAAGCGAGAGGGTGGAAGCCCGGCGCTTTGTCCGGCGGGTAGACGATCCCTTCCCAATCCTCATAGCTCCAGCCGGCGGTCCCGATATAATAGCGGCTCATGGCACTCCTATTATATTCATTTGCGGCTGTCGGAGGAAGCCGTCCCGGCTGGCACCGCTCTGCCAGTGAACGGAGAGAGGGGGCGGGATTGAAAGAATGCCGTGCAAAAAGAGCCCAAAAACGCTAGACTGAAGTCGGGATTCGTGGCGGGTGAAAACGGCATGACCTCTCTCGATCTGAAGGCGAAGACCAGAACGGCGTATGGCCGGATCAAAACTGATATCCGCCGGACCCCGCTTGAATTCTCTCCGGCCCTGAGCCGGATGACGGGGGCCAGGGTTCATTTGAAATGGGAAAGCGAACAGAAGACTGGCTCTTTCAAGTTCCGCGGGGCCCTGAACAAGATCCGCACCTTATCGCCTGAAGAAAAAAAGCGGGGTGTTGTCTCGGCCTCCACCGGAAACCATGGCCTGGGCGTCAGCCTGGCTGCAGAGATGGAGGGAGTCGGGTTGACCCTCGTCCTTCCTCAAAACGTAGCCCCGGCCAAGCGAAAAAAATTGGAGAAAGGACAGGCCGAAATCATTACCTACGGGGATGGCTGCGAGAAGGCCGAGATCTGGGCGCGCCAGTTGGCCGGGGAGACGGGGAGGACATATGTTTCCCCTTACAACGACGAGGAGATAATCGCGGGTCAGGGTACGATAGGTCTGGAGATCCTGGAGGACCTCCCGGCCGTCGAAGCGGCCATCGTTCCCGTCGGCGGCGGCGGGCTGATCGCCGGGATCGCCGGCTGGCTGAAGAAGGCCGGCAGGGCCGTCGATGTCTACGGCGCCGAACCCTTGAACTCGGCCGTTATGGCGGCCTCCATGGCCGCTGGAAAGATCGTCGAAGTCTCCGAACGGGAGACGATCGCCGACGCTGTGGCCGGAGGTCTGGAGCCCGGCTGCATGACGTTCCCTCTCTGCCGTGCGCTTGTTGACGGCATCATTGTGGTCGAGGAATCGCTGATCAAGAAGGCCATGATTCTTATCTTTGAACGCCATCAGAGAATGGTGGAGGGGGCAGGAGCGCTCGCGTTGGCCGGCCTGATGAAAGACTGCGTCCGGTTGGCCGGAAGGGAGGTCGTTCTGGTGGTGAGCGGCGGCAACATCGCGCCGGACGTATTCGGGAAAATCGGGAGATGAAAAGAAGGGTGATCGCCGGGCTGACCTGGCTTTCTGTCCTGGCCTTGCTTTTCGGAGCCTGCAACAAGCAGGCGCCCGATCTCTATACCTTCGGCGTTTTTCAGATCACCGACGCCCCGACCCTGAACGCGGCCAGGAAAGGGTTCTACCAAGCCTTATTAGACGAAGGCATGAGGGACGGCGTTAACGTCCGGCTCCTGGTCCGGAACGCCATGGGCGATCTCGCGGAAGCCCGCCGCATTGCCCGGGAATTCGTCGATCAGAAAGTGGACATGATCGTCGCCCTCTCCACCCAATGTCTTCAGGCGGCCATGACGGCCGCCCCGAGGGCCCCTGTTGTTTTTGCGTCAGTGGCTAACCCGCATCTTCTCGGAGTGGACAAGTCCGCTGCTGCACTAGGCAGGAATATCACCGGTGTCGCCTCCACCGCTCCCATTGGCCAGACGCTCGCCTTTATCCGGGAGGTCATGCCGCGGGCCAAGAGGATCGGGACCATTTGGACACCCGCCGAGCTCAACTCCGAATATTATCTCCAGGTGCTCAGGGAAGGGGCTGCCGCGTTGGGCTTCGAGGTGGTCGCCGTGCCCGTGGCCAACATCAATGAGGTCTTCCTGTCTGGACAGATCTTGCTCAACAGGAAGGTGGACCTCATCTTTCCGATCTCCGATAACACCATCAACGCCTCTTTTGAATCCCTGGGCCGGTTGGCCAACGAAAATTCCGT
>Ga0153916_10001503_pt1 | contig 16781 bp, 12 predicted proteins | sample Opewatmetagenome_FD_109642 | JGI IMG/M metagenome (GOLD analysis project Ga0153916, IMG submission 109642) | Freshwater wetland microbial communities from Ohio, USA - Open water 3 Core 3 Depth 4 metaG | ecosystem: Environmental > Aquatic > Freshwater > Wetlands | place: USA: Ohio, Lake Erie... | reverse complement strand
GTCGTTCATCAGCTCCCGCCACACCGGCACGCCGAATTGCTCGCCCGCTACGGTCAGATGCCTGAGAATATCGTCCTCGCCCTGAATCCAGGACATGCGGAGGATCACCGTGGGCACGCCCGCCTGGTGGTAGAACTGCCGGGTCATCGCCTCTTCAATGACCTTGGAGAGCGGGTAGTAGCCGGGGTAGGCGACCAGCGGCATGTCCTCGCGGATCGGCACCGGTTGGGGATTGAAGTAGATCCCGTTGACCGCGTCGCCGCTGGCCAGGATGAACCGCTGGAGCGCCTTGGTCCGCATCGCCGCGTCGAGAAGATTGAAGGTGCCGCGGGCGCTCAGGTTGATCACGCCGTCGCGGTCTTCCTTGCAGGTGGCCAGGTGGATCACGGCGTCGCTTTGGGCCACCAGCTCCTCGACGGCCTTGGCGTCGCCCAGGTCGAGCGTCACCTCGCGAACCCCGGGCACGTCCACCGGGTTGCGATGCCGCGTGGCGACAACCTCGTACCCGCGGTGTACCAGGGCTTCGCAGAGCGGGCCCCCCAGCTTGCCGCTGGCCCCGGTGACCATCACCCGTCTTATGGAGAGCATGGCCCGGCCCCTTCCTGCTTGTACTCCATCAGCTCTATTACCGCCCCGTCGGGCGTTTGAAAGAACGCCACCACGGCAAAGCCCACGTCGAACGGCTCCAGGAGGACCTTGAGCCCCCGGGACGCCTCGGCGATGCTCGGCACCCGATAGGCCACGTGCGGCCCCTGGCGGACCGGGCCGGTCACCGGGCTGTCGGGCTCGTACCGCAGCCACTCGACGCGGTACGGGTGCTTGCTGAAGTCGGTGATCCACACCCGCGTCGGCTCGATGAAAATCTCCCCCGCCTTCTTCTCCGTCGTCACGATCCCCACGTGATCGAACTCCATCGCCGGCTCCTCTCCTTTCTGTACTCCGGGCACTCTGCAAGAGCCGAGTTACTCTTCTCCAGGCCTTTCGCCGAAGCACACTACCTTGCCCGTCCGGGCCGACTCGGTGGCCGCGTCCATCAGCTCCACGGCCGCGCGGGACTCTTCCGGCGTGATCCGCTCCGGTTTGCGGCGCTGGGACACGCAGTCGGCAAAGTAGCGGAGCTCGGCCCGCAGGATCCCGAATCGCTGGCCGAAGGGCTTGGGCCAGTACATCGTGTCGGGCATCCGCGGGCCGTGGCGGTCGTGGATCTCCAGGCCGGCCTCGCCGCAGTTGACGTAGATCGCCCCCTCGGTGCCGAGGATTTCCATCCGGGCGTCGATCTGGTAGGGGGTGGTTTCGGGCAGGTGCCAGACCGATTCGACCACGCCCACCGCCCCGCCCTCCAGGCGAAACATCGCCCACCCCGCGTCCGGATACCGGTTCGGGCCCGGATGGACCTCCTGGGCGTAGACCGAAAGGGGCCGGGCCCCGCTGAACCAGAGCATCAGGTCGGCGTCGTGGATCCCGTCGCCCATCAGGGCCGAGATCTTGTCGAGCACCTGCCGGCCGATCGTCTTGGAGAGGTTCCGCCGGGCGTGCATCGAGATGATCCGGCCGATGCGGCCCTCGTCGATGGCCTGTTTGGCCAGCGCCACGCGGGGATCGAAACGGCAGATGTGGCCGACCATGAACAGTCCGCGGGCCTCCCGGGCGGCGGCCAGGATCTCGTCGCACTCGCGGACATTCGGGGCCATCGGCTTTTCCAACAGCACGTGCTTGCCGGCCCGCAGGGCATCGACGGCGATCTGGCGGTGGTCGTCGACGTGGGTGACCACGCTGAGGGCGTCGACCTCCGGGTCGGCGAGCAGTTGGCGGTAGTCGGTGTAGCGCCGCGGCACGCCGTAGCGGTCGGCGATTTCCTGGAGCCGCTCCGGCCGCCGCGTGCACACGGCCGCCAGCTCGATGGCCGGCATCGACGCCAGGGTATCGGCGTGGACCTCGCCGAACCAGCCCAGCCCGATCACACCCCAGCGAACCGTCTTGGCGCTGCCCACGAGGAGGCCCTCCTATCGGCGGCAAGCGACCGGCGTTGGCCAATCGGCGGCGCGCGACCGGCCGGTCATCAACCGCTGCTGCCGCGAGCCATTGTCCGGCGCGGGGGAAGCCCCCGTCAAGCAGGTATCTGGCACCCTCCGGGAATTCAGCAGGACCGGCGTCTCGCCGGTCCGGACCAATCCGTGATCCGATTCCCGGCGAGGTGTTTCCCCGCTGGCGGCCCACAGTCCGACGGGCCATGCTGGACAGCTCGTCGGCCAGGGCATAAGCTGGATGCCGGGCGAATTCGACCTTTCCTGGAGGAGGTTCGATGACGACGGGAAGACGACCGTGCACGCGGCGCCGGTTCCTCGGCGTGGCGGCAGCTTCCGCGGCCGGGGCGGCGCTGGGCCGGTTGCCTCGGGCCCTGGCCGCCGGCTCGGAGAAGCCGCCCCATCGCAAGACGATCCTCTCGTTCTACTGCGACGACACGAGCCCGCAGGTGGCCGGCGCCAAGGCGTTCCAGACCTTCCTCGACTACTGTGCCGAGCAGGCCATAGCCGGCGAGTCCACCGTGCTTCTCGGCGCAAGCGGCCGCAGCATCGCCCGCCATCCGAGCGACGAGGAGCGGGCGTACCTCGAGCAGGTCCGGCGGGCATGGAAGTGCGGCATCGACACGCACATGGAGTTGATGACGCACCGCGGATTGTTCGACTTCGACGCCGACCGCGAGCCGCCCGGCGCCGTCCACGAGGGCCTTTGGCTGCACGAGCCCGGGGTGACCGCGGAGCAGTACGAGCGCTACCTCGGGAGCATCCTTGCCGAGGGAGAGCGGGCCGGCATCCGGTTCACCGGGCTTACCTGGCCGGGCTGCGGCTGCGCGGCCTGCAAGCGGCGGTACGCCGAATTGCAGGCGGGCGGCCATACCGAGCCCAACCCCGCCCTGTGGAAGGCCCTCTTGAGCCTGGCCAAGCAAGGGAAGTTCCGCGGCCGGACCGTCCCCTGCTTCTTCGGCTCCAGCGAGACCGACTACGGCATCCACCGGAAGGCGAGCGACGGCCCGCACGCCGTCTTCGACTTGATGCCCAATGCCGGCGACCACTTCGGCATCTGGGAGAACAACCCGGCCCGCGTGGACCCGGACTACTACGTCACCGCGGACGGCAAGTCCGGGATCGTCGTGCGTCACGTCCGGGCCGGGGCGCCTTACTGCATTTGGTATGCCCACTGGCAGGGATTGAATCCGGCCAAGGGCGTCGGCTGGCGGGCGTTCACCACGGTCGTCGAGCGGATCCGAAAGCATCTCCGAGAGCGGGTGGTGTGGATGCGTCCCAGCGACGTCACGCAACGGTATCACACAGCCAGCGGGTGGGGTTTCTTGGACAGCGATACCCAACGGCCCGGGGGATGAACCCCCGGGCTCGCCGAGCTGATTCCAGCGTTTTTTTCGGAGCTGTTTAGCCCCGGCACTTGTGCCGGGGGCGCTGCTAAGGAGGTGCGAAAATGAAAGGATCAATGAACCGCCGTCGTTTTCTCGCCGGGGCCGCCCTGGGCGCAGCGGGGCCGTGGCTCTTGGGCAACAGTGCCTCGGCGTGGAGCGCCCAGGCCAACGAGAAGCTGAACCTCGCCGTAATCGGGCTCGGCTCGCGGGGGACGTATCATTTCAACACCGTCCCCCGCGTCGGTCAGAACCTCGTGGCCATCTGCGACGCCGACCGGACGCGGATGGCCGAGCCGGCCAAGCGGATGCCCAAGGTGCCCCAGTTCCAGGACTTCCGCAAGATGCTCGACGAGCTGGACGGCAAGCTCGACGGCGTCATCGTGGCCACGCCCGAGCATACCCACGCCGTGATCTCCGCGGCGGCGATGAAGCGGGGCAAGCACGTTTTCTGCGAGAAGCCGATCGCCCACGACGTTGCCGAGGCCCGCGCCCTGCGCCGCATCGCCCGCGAGCAGAAGGTGGCCACGCAGCAGGGCAACCAGGGGATGGCCACCGACTCGTTCCGCCGCACCTTGGAGCTGATCGAGGACGGGGCGATCGGCGAGATCCGCGAGGCGCACGTGTGGTACGTGTTCGGCGGGTCGGGTCCGATGAAGCGGCCCCAGGGGAGCCAGCCCGTGCCGGACTATCTCAACTGGGACGTCTGGCTCGGCCCGGCCCCTTTCCGCCCGTTTCATTCCAGCTACCTGAAGGGCTGGGGCGGGTGGCGGGATTTCAGCACGGCCTGCCTCGGCGGGGGCGGCTCGCACTCGATCAACGTGGCGTTCAAGGGGCTGAAGCTCCGCGGGCTGTGGGACGAAGGCGAGGGGGAGAAGAAGATCCGCGTCGAGACCGAAATCTCCGAGCGGTGCCTGGAGTCGTTTCCCCGCTGGCAGATCGTGCGGTTTCACGTGCCCAAGCGGGGCTCGCTCCCGCCGGCCACGATCCATTGGTACAACGGCCCCGAGCCGGAGCTCGTGCGGCTGGGCATCTGGAAGAAGCTGGAAAAGATCGCCGGCCGGTCGCTGGAGTGGACCGACGGCAGTTGGACGCCCCGCTCCGGCACGCTCTTGGTGGGGAGCAAGGGAGTGGTGCACACCAACGCCCACAACTCGGTCTGCGCCCTGGTGCCGGAAGGCGACTTTCCCAACTCCAAGGGGCCGCCGCAGCGGCTGCCGCACTCGCCGGGGCACGAGCGGGAGTGGTTCCAGGCCTGCCGCGGCGAGGGACCCGCCCCGCTGTCGAACTTCGACCACTCCGGCCCGGCGATGGAATTGCTCCTGTTGGGCAACATCGCCTCGCTGGTCGGGCAGACGCTCCAGTTCGATCCCGTGGCCTCGAAGATCGTCAACCACGAGGAGGCCGACCGGGCGATCCGCCCTCCACACCGGGAAGGCTGGTCGGTGTGAGTCCGGCTTGATCGGAAGCGGGAGGTTGCTTGCCGCTCGGAGATTTTCCGGGGGACCCCCATGGCGACCCGCAATTGCCCTGTCCGCCGGGCGGGCTCACGGATAGGATAGATCATGGTGCTCCTGCATCGCCAGAGAGGGCGTTTGGGAATTCGTCCGGCGGAGTGCCGCTCGAATCCACGTTGAGTGGGACGGGCGTCTCGCCCGTCCACACAGTGTCCCGAGATCCCCCCGGACCGGCGAGACGCCGGTCCTACTGAAGTTCCCGACGGCCTCTGGCTGGAGACAGCGGCACACGGCTGCGGATCGTCCGGGCGGGAAGGAGAGGGCCATGAAAGGGGTCCGGGTCACCGAATCGGACACGGGTCAAGGAGTCTTCGCCACGCGGCGATTCCGCGCCGACGAGACGATCGGCTGGGTCGACGGGACGGTGGTCGACGATCCCGAGTACGGCTCGGAGTACTGCATCGGGATCAACGAACACCTGGTCCTCGAGCCGGCACCCCCGTTCCGCTATCTCAACCACAGTTGCCAGCCGAACTGCGTGCTCGTGAAGGAGGCCCCGAAAGGGGAAGATCCCGCCGAGGCGGAGATTCGCGTCGACGCGCTGCGCGAGATCCCCGCCGGCGAGCAGTTGACGATCGACTATGCCTGGCCCGCCGAGATGGCCGTTCCCTGCTCGTGCGGCAGTTCGAACTGCCGCGGCTGGATCGTCGACGCCGAGCAGCTCGGGCGGGTGTTCCAGTGGCACCGCCAGTGGTCCGGCCGCGACCTATGACGCGATGAGGCTCCGCAGGACGGCGTCCCACGGCTTGCGGTAAGGGCGCAGGAGCATCGAGTTCGCCTCCGCGTCGCCGCGGATCTGCTCTTTTTCGGCGTCCCAGGAGACCTTCCGCCCGGTGCGGAGCGAAATGTTGGCCAGGTGGCACACGGTGGCCACCCGGTGGCCGCTTTCCAGGTCGGCCGCCGGCTGAGCGCGGGACTTGACGCAGTCGAGGAAGTTCCGGGCGTGCAGCACGTACTGCTGTTTCCAGTCGCCGGACTTGTCTTCCAGCGGCCCGGTCCAATACTCGGGTAGCGCGCTTTCCGGGACGGGTTGGGGTCCGCCCACCGGGTGCCCGCCGAGGATCTCCGCCACGATGTTGACGGGATTCCGCTTGCGGTCCGGGAACACCTGATACCCGGTGCGGCTGAACGCCAAGCTCCCCCGCGTGCCGACGAACATCAGTCCGCCCATGTCCGCTCCCATGTTGCCCGCGGCGCATTCGCGGTATTGACAAACCGCGGTGCAATCCGGGTATTCGACGATCACGTCCTGGGTATCGGGGACTTCGCAGTTGTCCTTGAGGAAGAAGCGGCCGCCGCTGCTGGAGACCGCCTTGGGCGCCGTGAGGTCGAGGCATTGATGGACGGTGTCCAGGGTGTGTTGTCCGAGATTGGTCATTTGGCCGCCGGAGTAGTCCCAGAACCAGCGGAAATGGTAGATTGCCCGGTTGGGATTGTAGGAGCGATCGGGGGCCGTGCCGAGCCACAGGTTCCAGTCGAGCTCGGGGGGCGGCGGCTGATCGGGCGGGTTGCCGAAGCCCGGCGAGACGTTGCGGAAGTAGCTGCACTGCACCAGCGCGATCTTCCCCAGGTGCCCGCTGCGAATCAGATCGTGCACCTTTCGCGAATGCGGGGCCGAGCGGGCCTGGGTGCCCACCTGCACCACCCGCTTGTGCCGCTTGGCCGCCTCGACCATCCAGCGGCCTTCCCGCACGAACAGCGTCAGCGGCTTCTCCACGTACACGTCCTTGCCCGCCGCGCAGGCCATCATGGTCATCAGCGCGTGCCAGTGGTCGGGCGTGGCGACCACCACGGCGTCCACGTCGTTGCGCTCGAGCAGCTTGCGGAAATCCTTGTAGGGGGTGACGTTCCCGCCGACCAAGGCTGCCGCCGCCTCCCGGCGCGGCTGGTAGGTCTCGGCCACGGCGACCACGTCGACGTCGGGCTGGGCCTTGAAGTTGCGGGTGTGGATGCGGCCGATCAGGCCGAAGCCGATGATCCCCACGCCGATCCGCTCGTTGGCGCCGTGCGCCCGCTGCCACGCGGCGGCCGTCAGGGCCGTGGCGGTTCCGGCCTGGACGAAGGCCCGCCGCGTGATGGAAGTCTCCCGCGGTCTTCTCGACGTCTTCATTTTCATGGAGAATACCTCCTCGGCAAGTCGTCATTTCGCGGCACGGTTGTCGCCTGTATAGCGGATTTCGACTCGGCCGGCAACGGGCGGCGCCGACCGAGGTTACGAGGCGCGTCTGGCCAGCACCCCGCGAAGGAACCGCCCGGTGTGGTTGTCTTCCAGCGCGGCGATCTGTTCGGGCGTGCCGGCGGCCACGACGTAGCCGCCTCGGTCGCCCCCCTCGGGCCCGAGGTCGATGATCCAATCGGCGGTCTTGATCACGTCGAGATTATGCTCGATGACGACCACCGTATTGCCCAGGTCGACCAGCCGCCCGAGGACGTCGAGCAGCTTCCTCGTGTCGTCGAAGTGCAGGCCGGTGGTCGGCTCGTCGAGGACGTAGAGCGTGTTGCCGGTATCGACGCGGCCGAGCTCGGTGGCGAGCTTGATCCGCTGGGCCTCGCCGCCGGAGAGCGTGATCGACGACTGCCCGAGGGTGAGGTAGCCCAGGCCGACCTCCTGGAGGCTTTTGAGCAGCCGGGCGATGGCGGGGAAGTTCTCGAACAGCGCCGCGGCGTCGTCCACCCGCATCTCGAGCACGTCGGCGATCGAGTGGTCGCGGTAGCGGATTTCCAGCGTCTGCCGGTTGAAGCGTTTTCCCTCGCACACCGGGCAGGTGAGGTAGAGGTCGGGGAGGAAGTTCATCTCGATCTTCCGCACGCCCTGGCCCTGGCACTCCTCGCAGCGGCCCCCCTTGACGTTGAAGCTGAAGCGGCCGGCCTTGTAGCCGAGGCGGCGGGCGTCGCGGGTGCTGGTGAAGAGCTTGCGGATCTCGTCGAACACGCCGGTGTAGGTGGCGGGGTTGCTCCGCGGGCTGCGGCCGATGGGCGACTGGTCGACCTGGACCACCTTGTCGATGCGGTGGGCGCCGCGGAGGCCGGTGAAGGGGCCGGGCTTGGGGGCGATCCCCCCCAGCCGGCGGACCAGTGCCCGCGCCAGCGTCTCGTCCAAGAGCGAGCTCTTGCCCGAGCCGCTCACCCCCGTGACGCACGCCAGCACCGAGAGCGGGAACTCGACCGTCACGCGCTTGAGGTTGTTCGTAGTGACTCCTTCGAGGGTCACCGTGCGGGACTTGGCAATCCGGCGGCGTCGGGTGGGGACGGGGATCGTCAACTGGCCGGAGAGATACCGGCCGGTGATGGAGTTCTCGTCGGCGGCCACCTGGTCCGGCGTGCCCTGGGCGACGACGCGGCCCCCGTGCCGCCCGGCCCCCGGTCCCAGGTCGATCAGCCAGTCGGCCTGGCGGATCATCGCCTCGTCGTGCTCGACGACCAAGACCGTGTTGCCGCGGAGCTGGAGCTCGCGGATGGCGTCGATCAGCCGCTGGTTGTCGCGGGGGTGCAGGCCGATCGAGGGCTCGTCCAGCACGTAGCATACGCCGACCAGGCCGGAGCCCAGCCCGCTGACCAGCCGCACCCGCTGGAGCTCGCCGCCGCTGAGCGTGTCGGCGGGCCGGTCCAGCGTCAAGTATTCCAGCCCCAGCCGCTCGAGGAATTCCAGCCGCGACTGGATCTCCGAGACGATCGGCTCGGCGATCGGGCCGTCCTCGGCGTCCAGCGGCAGGCGGGCGAAGAAATTCCGGGCCTGGCCGATCGCCAGCGCGGTGATCTCGTGGATCGCCTTCCCGCCGACGCGGACCGACCGGGCCTCGGGCCGCAGCCGGGCCCCGCCGCAGTCCGCGCAGGTGACCTGGCCGCGAAACGCCTCCAGCCGCTGCCGCGCCGTCTCGTCGGCGGTCGAGCGGTACTCCTTCTCCAGCAAGCCGAGCACCCCGGGGAACTTCTTGCCGTCGCCGCGCAAGAGCGTCTCCAAGGTTTTCGGCCTTGCCTTCTCCAAGGGCATGCTCCAGCGGATGCCGGCCGAGGCGAGAAAGTCGCGCAACTGGTGCTGCCCCTTCCGCGTCGCCGCCGGGTTGCCCCGCCAGGGAGCGATCGCGCCGGCCGAAAGCGGGAGCGCGGGATCGGGGAGCACCAGCTCCGGGTCGAACTGCTCCCGCACGCCCAGACCCTCGCACGTAGGGCAAACCCCGTAGGGACTGTTGAAGCTGAACGTGCGGGGCTCGAGCTCTTCGTAGCTGATCTTGCAGTTGGGGCAGGCATACTGGGTGCTGAACAGGCGGTCGTGCCAGACGCCGTTTGGCCGCTTCGACCGGTCGTCGCAGGCGGCCACCACCAGTCCGCCGCCGTGCTTGACCGCCAGTTGGACCGATTCGGCCAGGCGGACGCGAACCCCCTCCCGGATCACGATCCGGTCGATCACCGCCTCGATGTGGTGCGGCTTCTGGTGGACCAACTGCGGCGGATTCTCGACGTCGATCACTTCGCCGTCGACCCGGGCGCGGAGAAAGCCCGCCTTGCGGATCGCCGCCAGCACGTCGCGGTGCTCCCCTTTGCGGCCGCGGACCATCGGCGCGAGGACCATCACCCGCGTCCCCTCCGGCAGCCGGGCCAATTCGTCGACGATCTGCTCCGGCGTCTGCTGCCGGATCGGCTCCCCGCAGCGGTAGCAGCTCGGCTCGCCGAGCCGGGCCATCAAGAGCCGCAGGTAGTCGTACACTTCGGTGACGGTGGCCACGGTGCTCCGCGGGTTGCGGCTGGTGGCCCGCTGGTCGATGGAAATCGTCGGCTGGAGACCCTCGATCAGGTCAACGTCGGGCCGCTCAAGCTGGTGGAGGAACTGCCGCGCGTAGATCGACAGGCTCTCGATGTACTGCCGCTGGCCTTCGGCGTAGAGGGTGTCGAAGGCCAGCGAGCTCTTTCCCGACCCGCTGGGCCCGGTGACCACCACCAGCCGGTTCCGCGGGATGTCCAGGTCGAGGTTCTGGAGGTTGTGGACCCGGGCCCCCCGGATCTGGATCATCTCGTCGGCGCCGGTGGCTGTTTCCAGGACGGGCTGGCTCATGCGGTGCCCAGGCAGGTGGGTGGAGAGATTCCCAAACTATCCAGCCTACCAAGACCGAGGGCCGATGGCAAGGACTCCGGGAAGTCCCTGTAGGACGGCCTTTCCCAGGCCGTTTCTTCTGATGCGCAATGCTCCTGCCGCCAAAATGAACGACGGCCTGGAAAGGCCGTCCTACAACCGATTGTTTGCAGCGTCGGGGTTCAGCGTCCTGATCCACCCGATCGGCTGCCCTGGTGGCCGAAGACCGCCTTGTTGTGAAACAAGAAGATCCCCGCAAACACCCACGCCAGGAGGAGCGTGAAGGCGGTGCAGGCGGTGACCCAAGACCTTGCCGTCGAGGGCTCCACCGCCAACACGCGAAGGCCGAGGCCCAGGGCGATGCACGCCGTTTGGAGAACAGCCTTGGTCTTGCCCATCACGTTCGCCCCGATGACCTTGCCCTGCGTCGCCGCCGCGCCCCGCAGGCCGTCGACGACGAACTCCCGGGCCATCATCAGCAGTGCCATCCAGAGGGGCATCATGCGGAGGTCAGCCAGCACGAAGAACATCGTCAACAGGACCACCTTGTCCACGACGGGATCGAGATACAGCCCCAAGCGCGATTGCTGGCCGGGGAGCCTGGCCAGGAGGCCGTCGGCCACGTCGGTGGCCATGGCCAGGAGGAACAGGCCCAGTGCCCAAGCCCGGGCCGAGGTGCCCGGGGAGTAGGCCAAGGCCGCGACCGCGGGCGTCAGTGCCAACCGCAAGAGCGTGAGCAGATTGGGCAAGGTCACCAGCTCACCTCCTCCGGCCATCCTGGCGCGGCTTCGTTCCGCTCGGCCACGATCGGCGCGGCCCACTCGGCCGAGCGCCAATGAATACGGAATACTGAATCAGGAATACGGAACTCAGAATGGAAACTGCTCGGAGCGACCGCGTCCCTTCTGCCTTTCGTATTCAGTATCCGCTATTCCCTATTCATTTCCCCGCCAGCTTGGCTGCCACGTTTTCCATGAAGGCCAGGCTCTGGGCGATTTCCGGCCGGGTCTCGTAGCCGCCGCGCTCGTACTCGATCCCGAAGACCACCTTGGCCTTCTGGCGATGGACCTCGCGAAGCACGCCCTCGATGCTCCCCTTGCCCTTCCCCCACGGAACCTCCTCGGCGTCCACCTTGCCGAACTCGGCGACGTCTTTGAGGTGGAAGCTCACGAGCCGGCCTTCCAGGAGCTTGCAGCAGGCCACCGGATCGAGCCCGGAGCGGCACCAGTGGCCGGTGTCGGCGCAGGCCCCGATCCGCTTGGTGCGGCCCTTGGTCACCTTGACGATCGTCTCGGGGTTCCAGTACGCGCTGGACGGCTTGGGGTGGTTGTGGATCGCCACGTTGATTTGGTACTCGTCGCAGAGCTTCTCCAGCAGGTCGAAGGCGTCCAAGGGCGGCTCGGCGACGAAGGTCTCCAAGCCGAGCTCCTTACCCCAGTCGAACTTCTTGCGGCAGGCGTCTTGGTTGTTGGGCATCTGGGCCATGTAGCAACTCAGCAGCTTCACGCCGCAGTCGGCCAGGGCCTTCTTCATCGTCTTGACGGCGGCGGCCGGCATCGACTCGTTCGTCTGGACGCCGGGATGTTGCTTGCCAAGCGGCTGCCAGGTGAACCCTTCCAGGTACTTGACCCCCAGCGACGCCGTCCGCTCGACGGCCTCGACCAACGGAACCTGGTTGAAGCTGTACGCGCAGCAGGCCACCCGCCAGCCGAGCTTCTCGGCCTGCGGGGCGCCGTGGGCGAACTCGGCGGCATTGAGGTCGGGCAGGCCGAGGTTCGCAGCCGCGGCCGCGGCGCCCCATGCCCCCACCGTCTGAAGGAAACGTCGTCGCTCGATCATGCTGGTCATGGCGTCACTCCTTGGAGGAAGTCACGAGTGTCGTTGGCGGCCATTGTAGCGCGGCCCGCGGCCCGCGGCAACGCCGGCCCGAAGCGCACGCCCTCTCGACGGGGTGGCGATGGGGCCGTTCGGACCGTCTTGCGACACGTCAAGAAGTCGGCGGCCAAGAGCAGGGCCGTCTCCGCCGGGGAACGGACAGGAAGAAGGTGTGGATTTCTCAAGCCGCGGCACTGCAAGGCTTTGCGCGAGTGATCGCCCGCCGGACGCCCCCAACCGGCAATCGAGAATCCTGCCGGCCCAAGCGGTCGATGGGACCTGGAAAGCCTTCAGCATGAACCGGCATTGTTGGCGCTGGTCGGGAGCCCCTTGCCGGCCCTGGTCACGCCAGGGACAATGCTCGTAGGCTGGCGCACGTGTACGAACCCCTCACGGTCGAGTCTCCCATGTCCGAAGAGCCCCTGATCGCCGTATTCGTCGATTTCGAGAACCTGGCGATCGGGGTCCGGGACATGAACGTCGGGAAGTTCCAGATCCAGTTGGTCTTGAAGCGACTGCTGGAGAAGGGCCGGATCGTCTACAAGCGGGCCTACTCCGATTGGAAGAACTACCCGGAGGCCGTGCAGGAGTTCCACGCCCACGGGATCGAGCTCATCGACATCCCCCAGAGCAGGGCCAGCGGCAAGAACAGCGCCGACATCCACATGGTCGTGGATGCCCTGGACCTCTGCTATTCCAAGCACCACATCGACGTGTTTGCCCTGGTTTCCGGCGACAGCGACTTCTCGCCGCTGGTCTCCAAGCTGAAGGAGAACAACAAGCGCGTGATCGGCTGCGGCGCCAAGCGTTCCACGTCGGACCTGCTCATCGGGAACTGCGACGAGTTCATCTACTACGATGACCTGATTCGGGCGGCCAGGAAGATTGAGGCGGCACCGAGGCAGAAAAGGACCGACAAGGACAAGAAGCAGGAGGCCATCGACCGGGTCCTGGAGGTCCTGCACTCCGTGGAACAGGACTACGATCCCTTGTGGGGCTCGGTGCTCAAACAAGCCATCCGGCGGGTGCATCCCGGCTTCAACGAAGGATACTTCGGCTACGGGAGCTTCTCCGACCTGCTCGAAGACATCAAGGCCAGGGGGCTCATCGAGCTGGAGTACGATGATCGCCGAGGCAACTACATCGTGCGCCAAAGCAAGGCCGAGCCCACCCGGAGGTCAAAGCCCGGCAGGACCGAGGCGAAATGACCTCGGAGCAGGCGCACGTCCTTATGCCGCCCAACATCATCCTCGAGCTCCGGAGAATCTCGAAGAGCTACGGCGAGAAGGTCGTCCTGCGCGACATCAGCTTGTCGTTCTACTACGGCGCGAAGATCGGCGTGGTCGGCGAGAACGGCTCCGGCAAGTCGACGCTGCTGCGGATCATGGCCGGGCTGGAGACCGACCTCCACGGCACCGCCACGCTGGCCAAGGGGATGCGCGTGTACTACGTGGCCCAGGAGCCCCAGCTCGAGTTGGACAAGACGGTCCGCGACAGCCTCCGCACCGCGATGCGGCCCGTCCAGGGCCTCGTGGACCGCTTCAACGAGATCTCCGCCCGCATGGCCGAGCCCCGGGAAGGGGACGGCCTGGACAAGCTGATGGAGGAGCTGGGCCGGCTCCAGGAGAAGATCGACGCTTGCAACGGCTGGGAGATCGAGCGGCTGATGGACATCGCCTCCGACGCCCTCGTGCTCCCGCCGGACGACGCCCCCGTGCGGCAGCTTTCCGGGGGAGAGCGGCGGCGGGTGGCGCTGTGCATGGCGCTGCTGGAAAAACCCGACCTCCTCCTGCTGGACGAGCCCACCAACCACCTCGACGCCGAAACCGTCCAGTGGCTCGAGCAGGCCCTGCGGGAGTATCCCGGCACGGTGATCATCGTCACCCACGACCGCTACTTTCTGGACAACGTGACCCGGTGGATCCTGGAGCTCGAGGGCGGCCGCGGCCTGCCTTTCGAGGGGAACTACTCCTCCTGGCTGGCCCAGAAGGCCGAGCTCCTGCGGATCCTGGAAAAAAAGGAGACCCAGCGGCAGAAGACCCTCCAGCGGGAGCTGGAGTGGATCCGCAACTCGCACCAGGGCCGCCTCCAGAAGAACCAGGCCCGGATCAAGGCCTACGAGCAGTTGGCCGGACAGGAGATCGACGCCCGCAGCGAGGCGATCATCCAGATCGCCCCGGGGCCGCGGCTGGGCGACAAGGTGCTGCGCCTGCGCGGCGTGTGCAAGGGCTACCGCAGCAACGGCCAACTGCTGAACCTGATCGAGGACTGCTCCTTCGACCTGCCGCGGGGGGCGATTGTCGGCGTGATCGGCCCCAACGGCACCGGCAAGACCACGCTGTTGCGGATGATTACCGGCCAAGAAGGGCCCGACGCCGGCACCATCGAGCTGGGTCCCAGCGTCGTCCTCTCCTACGTCGACCAGCACCGCGACGCCCTGAACGACGATCGGACCGTCTTCGAGGAAATCACCGGCGGCAAGGACCGGATCGAGCTGGGGAGCGTGGCGATGAACTCGCGGGTCTACGTGGCCCGCTTCAACTTCCGCGGCCCGCAGCAGCAAAAGAAAGTCGGCGAGTGCTCCGGCGGCGAGCGAAACCGCATCCACCTGGCCAAGATGCTCCGCCGCGGCGGAAACCTGATCCTCCTGGATGAGCCGACCAACGATCTGGACGTGGCGACGATGCGGGTCCTGGAACAGGCGCTCGCCGATTTTCCCGGCTGCGCGATGATCATCAGCCACGATCGCTTCTTCCTGGACCGCCTCTCCACCCATCTGCTGGTCATGGAGGGCAACGGGAAGACGCAGTGGTTCGAGGGGAACTTCACCGCCTACGAAAGGGCCATGCTCGCCCAGGACCCCGATCGCCTGGCCCATCGCCGCAGCAAGTACAAGCGGCTCGCGCTGCGATAGCCGCGTAGCGGCGAAAGACAATAGCCCAGGGCGTGAGCCCTGGGAAGGGGGTCTCATGTTCCGTGAGCCCCGGCAGGGGCGAAAGAAATCGCGCGCGGCGCTTCTGTCGCCCCTTGCGGGGCTTTGTGTGCAGATTGGCTTCCGGGCTCCCAGGGCTCGCGCCCTGGGCTATCGACTTGCGCCCCTGACGGGGCTGAACTCTCGAATTCCCGCACCGTCGCAGTTCATTTCGAGGAGGGACCGATGAAACGCATCATGTTTATCGCGTGGATGTTCGCGGCCTTCGTGGGCTCGAGCGCCGCAGCGACCCGGGCGGGGGAGCTCCGCGCCGGCGCGGCCGCCGTGGCCATCAATCCGCCCCGCGGCACGCCCTTGGCGGGCTACTACCATCCCCGCGGCGCGGAAGACGTGCTGGACGACCTCTATGCAAAAGCCGTCGTGCTGGACAACGACGGAGTGAAGGCGGCGTTGGTGGTCTGCGACCTGATCTCGCTCCCGCGGCACACCGTCCTGGCCGCCCGCGAGCGGATCGAAAAGGAGACCGGCATCCCCGGCAAGAACGTGATGCTTAGCGCCACCCACTCCCACACCGGGCCGGTCATCGTCCGCGAGTCGGCCAAGGACCGGCTGGAAGGGGCCACGAGCGAGCCGGGCGTCCGCTACACGGCCGAGCTGCCGGCCCTGATCGCCCGCAGCGTGGCCGAGGCCGACAAGAAGCTCTGCCCGGCGCGGGTCGCGGCCGCCATCGGGCAGGAGGAGAGCCTCAGCTTCAACCGCCGCTTCTGGATGAAAGACGGCACGGTGAGCTGGAACCCGCCCAAGCAGGACCCGAAAATCATCCGCCCCGCCGGCCCGATCGATCCCGAGGTGGGCGTGATCTACCTGGAGAGCCTCGACGGCAAACCGCTGGTGACCTACGTCAATTTCGCGATGCACCCGGACACCACGGGCGGGAGCCGCGTCTCGGCCGATTACCCGGGCGCGCTGGCGCGGCGGCTGGCCGACTACAAGGGGGAGGCGATGCTCACGCTGTTTGCCAACGGGGCGTGCGGGAACATCAACCACCGCAACGTCCACTGGCCGGCCCCGCAGACGAGCCCCGCCGAGGCCAAGCGGATCGGCACGATCCTGGCCGGGGACGTGCTCAAGACCTACCCGCGGCTCAAGCCGCTTCAGGCCGGCCCGCTCCGCGCTGAGAGCGAGCTTGTCCAGCTCCCCTTGCCGAAAGTGACCGCGGAGGAAATCGAGGAGGCCCGCCGCGTGGGCCGGCAGGCCGACGCCAAGTTCATGGACAAGGTCAAGGCCTTCAAGGTGCTCGACGTGGCCGCCCGCCAGGGCAAGCCGCTGGAGGCGGAAGTGCAGGTGATCGCCTTGGGCGATTGTGTTGCCTGGGTCTCGCTCCCGGGTGAGGTGTTCGTCGAGCTCGGCCTGAGCATCAAGAAGGCCTCGCCCTTTTCCTTCACGATGATCGCCGAGCTGGCCAACGGCTCTGTCGGCTACGTTCCCAACAAGCCGGCCTACGTCGAGGGGAACTACGAGGTGCTGAGTGCCCGCTGCGCGGAGGGCTCGGGCGAGATGCTCGTGACGTCCGCAGTGAAGATGCTCGAGGACCTCCATCGTCAGGGACGCTAAAACGGATGTTCTCGGAGGGTGGCACGCCCTGAAAGGGCGTGCCTGAGCGTAAGGGATGGCACATGAAGGTTTTCGACCCGTACTTCGGCAAGGCGCGCTACCAGAAGCGCCGCCGACGGTATGACGAACTCGGCCACGCGCGGGAGCTGACCTTCTCCTGCTTCCGCGGTTACCGTTTCCTGGAGAGAGACCGGGTGCGGACCTGGTTTCTGGAAGCCCTGGACCACGCGCGGCGAACGCTGACCTTCGACTTGTGGGCCTACGTGCTGATGCCGGAGCACGTGCATTTGCTCATCTACCCGAGGACGCCGGATGGGTGTGTCTCCGGGATTCTGCGGGCTATCAAGGAGCCCGTTGGGAGAAAGG